>Ga0105046_10016018_pt1 | contig 11515 bp, 9 predicted proteins | sample MAT03_FD_78385 | JGI IMG/M metagenome (GOLD analysis project Ga0105046, IMG submission 78385) | Freshwater microbial communities from Lake Fryxell liftoff mats and glacier meltwater in Antarctica - MAT-03 (megahit assembly) | ecosystem: Environmental > Aquatic > Freshwater > Ice > Liftoff...
GGGGGACTTTGAATCCAGTTCCTCCCTTTTTATAGACGCGAAGCGGCTTCCCGACGGGTAGGGGGGCTAGGGGGGATCACTCAGTGCCCAAAATCACAGCCAATCACTTTTCAAACATCCTCTTAGGATCATCGCCCAGGCGATCGCTAATCTCAGTCAACCGTTGCCATACTAAGAGGAAATATTGTCACTATATTTAGTTTCAAGGGATCTATTCACCAATGCCGAATTTTTATCGTGACGACAATAACGAATATCGTTCGTTTGAGCTACCGGGGGCAAAGCCTCACTATAATCCCGATCGCCCTGGACAGGTAGAACATATTGCGCTCGATCTGGTGCTGGATATTCCCCAGACGCGATATGCGGGTACCTGCACAATTCGCCTCAATCCGGTACGGCATGGTCTTGATCGCCTCACATTGGATGCGGTAAACCTCAACATTGCATCGGTCACCGTGGGGGAGGTTTCCCAGCCTTTTGACTATGATGGGGAACAGTTGCACGTTCACTTGACGCAGCAGACTACGGCGGGAAAATCGGTAGAAGTGGCGATCGCTTACAGCAACCACACCCCTCAGCGTGGCATCTACTTTATCGCCCCCGACAAACACTACCCCCAAAAACCCGTGCAGGTTTGGACTCAAGGCGAAGATGAGGATTCTCGCTTTTGGTTTCCCTGCTTCGACTATCCAGGGCAATTGGCTACCAGTGAGATTCGCGTTCGTGTACCCAAACCGCTGATTGCGATTTCTAACGGCGAACTGGTAGAAACCCAAGAAGAGGGTGACGACAAGATCTACCACTGGCAGCAAAAAGAAGTCCACCCCACTTACTTGATGACACTGGCTGTGGGAGATTTTGCAGAACTGCGCGACGAGTGGAACGGCAAACCCGTTACCTACTACGTCGAAAAAGGCCGGGAAGACGACGCTCGCCGCAGCATGGGCAAAACGCCTCAGATGATTGAGTTTTTCAGCGAAACCTTCGGCTACCCCTACCCGTTTCCTAAGTACGCTCAGGTTTGTGTGGATGACTTCATCTTTGGCGGCATGGAAAATACCTCCACCACCCTGCTGACCGATCGCTGCCTGATTGACGCCCGCGCTGCCCTCGATAATCGCGGCACCGAAAGCCTGGTAGCACATGAGCTAGCCCACCAGTGGTTTGGTGATTTGGTAGTAATTAAGCACTGGTCACACGCCTGGATTAAAGAAGGCATGGCCTCCTATTCAGAAGTGCTATGGACAGATCATGAGTATGGGGCAGCAGATGCCGCTTACTATCGGCTCAACGAAGCCCGCAGCTACATTTCAGAAGATAGTGGGCGCTATCGCCGCCCCATCGTCACCCATGTCTATCGTGAGGCGATCGAACTCTACGATCGCCACCTCTACGAAAAAGGGTCTTGTGTGTATCACATGATGCGGGCAGAACTGGGAGACGAGCTGTTCTTCAAAGCGGTTCGCACCTTCGTCAACGACAATGCCCACAAAACAGTAGAGACCATCGATTTACTCAGAGCCGTTGAGCAAGCGACGGGGCGTAACCTCAATTTCCTATTTGATCAATACGTGTACCGGGGCGGTCACCCCGACTATAAAGTGGTCTATAGCTGGGACAGCGATAGTCAGCTAGCCAAACTGACGGTGACCCAAACTCAGGCTAAAGAAGGCGAAACAGGTCTGGGGAGCGGGCTATTTGATCTAAAAATTCCCATCGGCTTTGGGTATGCAGAAGGTTCCTCCTTAAAGACCTTCACTGTGCGTATTCATGAGCGAGAACAGACCTTCTACTTCCCCCTAGAGTTGAAGCCCCAATTCATCAGCTTTGATGTGAGCAATCATGTCCTCAAAACCGTAACGTTAGAGTACGGTGTAGGGGAGCTAACGGCACAGTTACACTCTGATCCCGACCCCGTATCACGAATTTATGCCGCGATCGCCCTAGCTAAAAAAGGAAATTTAGAGGTGGTCAAAGCGCTGGCAAAAGCCCTGACGGATGATCCCTTTTGGGGCGTGCGTGCTGAAGTGGCAGGAGAACTAGCCAGCATTAAATTAGACCAGGCGTTTGCTGCATTAGTCGAGGGATTGACCGATACCGACGCGAGAGTGCGCCGCGCCGTGGTGGAATCGCTGGCGGGAATCAAAACCTTAGAAAGCTACAAGATGTTGAAATCTATGGTCGAAAAGGGCGATGCCAGCTACTACGTAGAAGCCGCCGCCATGCGATCGCTTGGCACCGTTGCCGCTGGAACCTTGGCCAATAAAGCCGGAAAATCCAAAGACGAAAAGGTGCTAAAGCTGCTGAAGGTGGTATTAGAAGAGCGCGCCGGATGGAACGAAACCATTCGGAGTGGGGCGATCGCTGGTCTTAGCAAACTCAAGACCTCTGGCGCTGCTCTTGATCTAATTCTGGAGTACACCCAACTCGGCACACCGCAGCCACTCCGGCTGACTGCCATCCGCGCCCTCGGTACCATTTCTACAGGACAAGATAAGACCAATCTCGATCGCATCCTTGAACAGCTCAGCACCTTGGCAGACGAATCTTTCTTTTTAACTCAAGTCGCTGTCGTGGTGGCCTTGGGGCAAATGGAAACGATCAAAGCCGCAGGAATTCTGCAAGCCCTAGCAGACCGTACTCCCGACGGACGCGTTCGACGCATGGCAGAAGAAGCCATTCAGCGGGTTCACAAAAGTGCTGGACAAGACCAATCCGTGAAAAAGCTGCAACAAGACCTCGACCAACTGAAAAAAGACAACCAAGAGCTAAAGAGCCGACTGGAAACTCTCGAAGCCAAAACCTCCACAAAGCCAGGAGTCTAACCTAAATCAGCCCAAAAGCCTCAAGTCCTGCGCTGCCCGCTGAGCGGGCAGCGCAGGACTTGAGACTTTTTATAGCTGTCGCTACAAAGGTTAGGACATTAGGATCAAAGGGGGTGTGGGGGCTTTGCCCCCAGCCAGGGGTTCCACCCCTGCACCCCGTCCTAACCAATCCGTCTATAGCTATATATTTGATGCCGATGTTTAGATTGAACTTCCGGCGCTAGTTTGGCTAATTTGTGACGCAGGCACTAGAGCGGCGCGTTCTTTGTCTAGCCGTCGCTTACGCGCATAGAACTGAATAATGGCGGCCATAGCAATGATCAAGCCCAACATGCCCCAGGCAGTTACATCCGTGGGCAATTGATTTTTGAAAACGACCAATAATACGACAATGACTAGTAAAACAGTCGGCGCTTCATTTAAGGCACGGAACTGCTGGCTGCTCCATTTGCAAGTGCCCGCTGCTAACTGCTTCATCAGTCGAGCGCAGTAGTAATGGTAGCCAATGGTAAGTCCTACAAACCCCAATTTGACATGGAGCCAAGTTTCTTTGAGCAAATCAGGAGCCGAGACTAGGAGGGCGATCGCCATTACAACCGTTAACACCATCCCTGGCGTGGTAATCAGCTTATAAAGTCGCTTCTCCATCAGTGCATACTGTGTTTGCAATATACTACGGGCAGGTTCCGGTTGCTCATTAGCTTCTACGTGGTACACAAACAGGCGCACCAGATAAAACAACCCCGCAAACCAAACCACTACCCCCACAATGTGAAAGGCTTTAAACCAGAGATAATTCACGACCTGTCCCCTTCGAGCGTCTAGTCATCATCATATCAGGGGAGCACAGCACGAAAGAGCGCGCGCCTCATTCGGTTAAATAACTTAGGATTTACACAGTGTCATTCAAGGTTTTTGGGTTATTTGTTTAACGTGCGCTAGTTTCAAGTGGCAACTGCCAGTTTGATTAGGACAAAAAGAATACGGAACCAAAGGAATGGGCGTGGGCAAAGCCCACGCCCATTCCTTTAGTCTTAACTTGTGTGTCTACAGCCATAACTGCTAGACAGCGTGCTTAAACAGCGTATCTAGATAGACCCGCGCAGCACGACGGTAGTTGTGAGACGAGTCGGGGCTTTCGCTGGTCACATGCTGCAACAGAAAAAGGGATAGTGCGGCACAAAATACACGGTCTTGATCCCAATCGGGATGGGTACCCAGATAGCTCTTAAGGGAGAGGTGAAGATCTTCAGGAATTTCTGCCAAAATGCTGACGGTTGCGTTCATTTGGAAACCTCGGTGGGGAAAAGTGAGCCTGACAAAGCGATGGTTTGGAGCCTGAGAGCAGCGTTCAACGATGATCGCCAAACGAGTAGGTTGAAAGTCGAGTGTGTCGTGTGTAGATGAACCGATACGAACGAGGAATGAGGAAGTACTGCCGTTAACCGAATCTTCAGCCTGAGAGCCGAAGCCGCACTCAACGTCTTCGGAAAAAACGCAAAAGCCGCGCTAAACTGACCCCATCAAAACTGAATCATCCCTGTGGAAAACATTAGCCTTGGGATGCCGTCTTGATCTGGGTTAGTGCGCTTATTGGTGGCAGTCGCATCATTCTGCGCTGAGAGGGGGTAGGGTTGTCAACCTTGCGAAGTATTACAAGGCGCTTCACTTTAAAAACAGGTTTACGAGAGAATAGGACTTGCGGGCTGTTTTTTGTTACATAACTTTATAAGAAAGCGCTTTTATGAGAAGGCGATCGCTACGCCACGTAATCCCCAGAAAAAACGGCTAGACCCGATCCCCTCGTTCTATCCCTGTGGATAACGATCCACTGGCCTGTGGATAACTAGGGGTAGCCTGTGGATAACCTGTGGATACTCTGGGGAAAAACAAGGTTAAGGATAAGAATTGCAACAGTTGGCAAACCAAGATGATTTAGACTTTAGGTTTGCATAGCGAACCCCTTTTATGCTGGGCATGGATTTAGCATTTTGGACGTTTCAGTCCCTGATTGTGTTTGTGGCAGGGGCATCGGTTGGCAGCTTTTTGAACGTGGTGGTTTACCGTTTACCAGCAGGATTGTCTTTGCTGTATCCGCCGTCGCGCTGCCCTAAGTGTTTGCGATCGCTCAAACCCTACGACAATGTGCCCGTGCTGGGCTGGCTGTGGCTGCGTGGACGCTGTCGCTTTTGTCGCACATCAATTGCAGCACGCTATCCCTTGGTAGAAGCCGCCACAGGGTTTCTGTTTGTGGCAGTCTTCTGGCTGTTTAATTTGCCCCTACCCGGCATTGGCTACTGGGTCTTTTTTAGCTGGCTGTTGGTGCTAGCGCTAATTGATTTAGATACGCTGACACTACCCAATGTCTTAACGCAGTCTGGCCTAGTAGCAGGGTTGGGATTTCAGGTTGTGCTGGGCTGGGCGCAGCTCGGCACGGTAACGGGCATCGCCAGTCACCTGATGGGCGGCATCGTAGGGGCAGTGGCTGGTATCTGGCTGTTTGATCTGATTGCGATCGCAGGTTCGTTTATGTTTGGGCAAACGGCCATGGGCGGCGGTGATGCTAAACTGGCCGCCATGCTGGGCGCGTGGCTGGGCTGGAAATACATGCTACTGGCCGGGTTTCTAGCCTGTGTGCTGGGGGCGTTTGGCGGGGGAGGTGCGATCGCCCTAGGTTTACTCAGTCGCCGTCAACCGATGCCCTTTGGCCCCTTTTTGGCAATGGGTGCCGTCCTCTCGACCCTCTTTGGCGAAACCCTCCTGAATACGTATGTACAGGTTTTCTTTCCCACCCTTTGAACACGGTTCTATCCCGGCTTCTTCCTCTGATAGACTGAAGCTTCTGCAAATTAAATCACGCTTGAATTACTGTTGATGGTGTGAGCTGGATTACTCTTAAAACTACTGATACCTACTGGGAAGCAGAACTGCTGTTGCAAATGTTAGCTGCACACCAAATCCCGGCGCGATTGCTGCCGTACGGTATTTTGTCGCAGTTTGGTTGCGGTACACCAGCGGCTTTGCAAGTGCAGCCCCAGGATAAATGGACAGCGTTGCTCCTGTTAAGTCCAATCGATGGAGACATGAGCGATGAGCCAGTAGCGGATTACGGTTGTGCTGATGAGCAGAACTAGACTCCGCACTTCAACTCTTAAGGCTTGCCTGTTTGGCGTTTTGGTCGTGGTATTGATGTAGTGATTTCTTGAAGCGCGGGCACACCCGCGCTTCAAGAAATCATGATCAATTTACGGACTATCCGATATTGCATCTTTCACGGCTTGGGCTGAGTGACAGAGTAAGCTAGGGATGGTAGGATCTTTGGTTTCTCGACGTTTTCTTCTCTTGTTTCGAGTTCTCCCTCATGTCTTTGTTCGACTGGTTTGCAAATCGGCAAAAATCCGGTGTCATGAGTAGCGATCGCCAAGAACGCGAAATTGCTGATGGGCTGTGGAGTAAATGCCCCGGCTGTAGTGTTCTTACATACACCAAAGATCTGCGGGCTAATCAAATGGTCTGCCCAGAATGTAAGTACCACAATCGAATCTACAGCGAAGAGCGCGTATGGCAACTGGTAGATTCTGGCACTTGGCAACCGCTGGATGAACACCTCAAACCGATTGACCCCCTCAAGTTTCGCGATCGCAAAGTCTATAGCGATCGCCTGCGTGAAACCCAAGACAAAACCAGACTGACTGACGCTGCCATTACTGGATTAGGACAGCTCAACACCCTTCCCATTGCCCTGGGTGTAATGGACTTCCGGTTCATGGGAGGCAGCATGGGTTCCGTAGTGGGCGAAAAACTGACCCGTCTGATTGAGCGTGCCACCCACACCCACACACCCGTAATTATTGTCTGCGCGTCAGGCGGTGCTCGGATGCAAGAAGGCATGTTGAGCCTCATGCAAATGGCAAAGATCTCCGCTGCGTTAGAGCGCCACCGCGAACAACGACTGCTCTACATTCCCGTACTCACCCATCCAACCACTGGTGGCGTGACGGCTAGCTTTGCCATGCTAGGCGATGTGATTGTGGCTGAACCCAAAGCCACCATTGCCTTTGCCGGAAGACGCGTGGTCGAACAAACCCTCCGCGAAAAACTTCCCGACGACTTTCAAACCGCCGAATACCTGCTTGCTCACGGCTTTGTGGACGTAATCGTGCCTCGCACAGAACTGAAGAAAATCCTGGCACAGCTCATTCGTTTACATCAGCCACCAGCCTCTCTATCCCATCCTATTCACGTCCCCGATGCTGTGCCGCAGTCGCTGCCTATTAAAGTTGAACAGTAATCATTAAAGTCGAGCCGTGACCCACGTTCAGTTAAGCGCGAGATCAGCCGACAGCCAACCTTTTTCTTAGTTATCCCGTGCAACTTATTCCTGCTATGCGGGAGGTCTTTCGCCAGCCTCCCATCCCCTACGAACCTGAAAAACACTCCCTCAAGGCTTGGGCAAAGTATTGTCTGCAAGAGCGAGGCTACAAAATTGTGTATGCCGACAAAGCTGACTTTGCCATTGAATCGAAAATTGAAGGCAAGGTGTACTTTAAGGTCACTGACCACGCCGAAAGCCTAGATAGCAAAACGGGCTGGATTGTACGCGATCGCACCACCAAAGTAGTCACAATCATTCCTCCTGCCACAAAGGATGCAGAATAGGGAGTATTGGCTAAGTCAATATTCCCTATCCTGCATTCCCTACTGCTAGCCTATGCGTGCCCTCTATCCTCCGATCGCGCCTTATCATGCCGGCACGCTGCAAGTTTCGGCGCTGCACACAATTTACTACGAGCAGTCGGGTAATCCTGAGGGTAAGCCCGTAGTCTTTTTGCACGGTGGGCCTGGTGGTGGCAGTTCGCCGGGTTACCGCCAATTTTTTGACCCTAGTCAGTGGCGAATTATTTTATTCGACCAGCGCGGCTGTGGCCGTAGCACCCCCCACGCCGAACTGCGAGAAAATACAACGTGGGATTTGGTCAGCGATATTGAGACCATTCGTACCCACTTGGGCATTGAGAAATGGGGAGTATTTGGTGGTAGTTGGGGTAGCACGCTAGCGCTGGCCTATAGTCAAACCCATCCCGATCGCTGCACAAGCATTATTCTCCGAGGCATTTTTATGCTGCGGCAAAAAGAGCTGCTGTGGTTTTACCAGGAGGGCTGTAGCTTCATTTATCCGGATGCCTGGGAGGAATACCTTAAGCCGATTCCGCTCGAAGAGCAACATGATTTAATGGCGGCGTACTACAGGCGGCTCACCAGTACTGATTCAGAGACGCGACTGGTGGCAGCACGAGCTTGGTCGGTATGGGAAGCCAGCACCAGTAAGCTATTACCCGATGTGGGGTTGCAGCAGCGGTTTGCCGAGGCAGATTTCGCCGACGCGTTTGCCCGAATTGAGTGTCACTATTTTGTCAATAAGGGCTTTTTGGCCTCAGAGGATCAACTGCTCCAAAATGTGGATCAGATTCGGCAGATTCCAGCCGTCATTGTGCAGGGACGGTATGACGTAGTGTGCCCAATGATCTCGGCCTGGGAATTGCATCAGGTCTGGCCAGAGGCAGAATTTATTGTGGTTCCCGATGCTGGGCATTCTATGAATGAACCTGGAATTCGCACAGCATTACTGGAAGCAAGCGATCGCTTTGCAGCATTAGACTGATATCCGTTCAGTTATCCGTTCAGTGTCGCGGCTCAGCTCATTGGTCGTTCTAAAAACCCTTACCTCAATATCATCACCGGCTCATCAAGCCGTGGTTTAAGGCTGTAATAAGAAGAGTTTAAGGATTCGAGGAAACGGGCAGAGTATGCTTACATGTTGATCAAAGATATGTATCTCCAGAGTTCATGACTCAGAAGAACGAAACTCCCGCCTTATTGATTTCATTGCTGATCACGTTAGGTTTAATTGGTGCAGGGGTCTGGTGGTTCCTGCGGAATCAGTCAGGCGGCGTAGGAATCAGCCCGCTGCCGCTTCCCCAAACGAGTACAGCTCCAAATTCTAACCCTGCTTCGACACCAGCAAATCCATCTGCCCCTGCCACACAAAGCGGCGCTGATTTCACTACAGTGCAAAATGTACCGTCAGGTTTATTTAGCTACGGGGGCAGCACTACTTGGGCACCCATTCGAGGTCAGATCGATCCTCTTTTTAGAAGCGCTTTTCCTCAATTTCAACTGCGCTACATCGATCCGCCAGGGCAGCCACCAGGCTCAAGCACTGGTATTCAAATGCTGCTAGATGGCCAGTTGGCGATCGCCCAATCATCGCGACCGCTTCAGCCTGCTGAGTTTGATCAGGCCAAGCAGCGTGGTTTTACGATCACACAGATCCCAGTGGCGCTAGAGGGAATTGCGATCGCTGTCCATCCTGACCTGGCGATTCCAGGATTAACCATCGATCAGCTCAAAGGTATCTACAGTGGTCAATTAACCAATTGGAACCAAGTCGGTGGCTCCAATCTGCCTATCACCGCCTACTCTCGACAAGATCAAGGGGGCACCGTAGAGTTTTTCATTGCCAATGTGTTGGGGGGCGGCAGTTTTGGTAGCAACGTTCGCTATGTATCCAATACGACGCAGGCGCTCCGAGACGTATCCAACGATTTAGGAGGAATTTATTATGCGTCTGCCCCCGAAGTCGTGGGTCAATGTACAACAAAGCCGTTACCCCTGGCGCGACAGCCCAATGAATTTATCTCACCCTACCTGCCCCCGTTGGTCTTACCATCTCAATGCCCAGCCCAGCGTAACCGTCTAAATTCAGAGGCGTTTAAGAGCGGTCAATATCCTCTCACTCGGACTCTCTTTGTAATCGCCAAGCAGAATGGTCAAACCGAGCAACAGGCAGGAGAAGCGTATGCTAACCTGCTGCTTACCCAAACGGGACAGGCAGCTTTGGCAGAGGCTGGCTTTGTGCCAATCCGTTGATTTTTAATCGCCCGCTCGGTTAGGAAAGGGGAATGGGCGTGAGCTAAGCCCCCGCCCATTCCCCTTGTCCTAACTTGTATAGCCGTAGCCATGATCAATAGGACGCCTCCCTGTCGTTCCCGCGCAGGCGGGAATCCATCTGATCGACAGGTGCGGGGGTGGATTCCCGTTTCCACGGGAATGACGCTGGCATGTCCTAACCTTCGTGGCGATAGCTATATATAGCTTCAGCCAGTCATCTTAGGACAAGGGGCTTAAGCCCCTTGTTGTCTGACGTGCTAACCTGCGTCCTAACGTTTGTGGCGGCCGCTATAACTACAGCTATAAGTAGTTCAACCTAAATAAAAACAAGATTCTAAAGGTCTGCGCCGCCTGCTGCGCGAGCGGCGCAGACTTTTAAGGTTTTATATTTAATTACGCCCATCTACTTAACTAACCTTGGTGCCGCTGCTGCAACATAGCTGACTCAGCCGGGATTGCAATCAAATTATCGCCATAGGAACGAATTAACCCTCGCTGGCGCAGCTTACCCATCAGTCGCGTTACTGTCACGCGGGTAGAACCGATCGCACTGCCAATTTGAGCATGAGTTAACGACCAAGGCAAGTAGTAGGCATCTTCAGTCGGTTCACCAAACTCTTCTACCAACAGCGTGATGAAGCCGAGGAGTCGATCGATCGTGCGGCGTTGCCCCAACGTGCTAAGCCACAGCAGTTTGCGTTGATGCTGGTAGCGAAATGCATCTAGCACCTCGCGGCGAAAGTGAGGCCAGTTGTCTAAATCGTGCCAGTACAACCAAATCACAGACGTTTGGTCAACGTGAGCAAATGCCTGCAAGGTAAAAGGAGACTGCGCCACAATTTCAAACGGTTGCCCTGCTCCTACAAACCCTAAGAAAGCCTCTTCAGAATTAATTCGTGGCAAGCGGGATGAAGCGCCTGAGGTGGCGCTAACCTGAGCTTCTCCTACCAATCGCACCGAGCCACGCTGCACTAAGTAGAGTAGACCCGGTCGGGCTGGTATCTTTTCATCCTTAACAAAACTGCGCGTGCGGTAGTGCTCTTGTGCCCAATCTGAGATCCGTTGCCAGGTCAAAAAGGGTCTGGAGGATGTTTCGGATTGTGGGGACACTGAATACATAAGGCAAAATCCTGGGCGTCAGTAGAAGTGCTATGGCTCTGAGATTAGGAGCGAGTTGATACGCTAATGCATTACGTTAGGTAGTACAGAAACCTTAAGTAGGAGGGAGTTAAAACAAGATGAGCGATCGCCAAATGCTGGAATCTACAGGCGGTATTTTAGGGGAGTGGTGGCACACCCCTTAAGCTTAACTTTACATTCCCTCTCCTATAGTAAGGAATTTTACGGAGTTCACATAAATTAAGGCACATTAACGCCTTCTATGTTTTACGTCAAATTCGGTATTTAGATGCATTTTTTTACGATGTTTTCAAAGGATTCACAGCCTAGAGGTTAAAAATGTAGCTTGAATATTAGCTTGGTTCAGTACCTGACGGCTTCTTGTAAAAACGACACGAAACACATGAGCACTCAACTGTTATAAAAATATTTTTTCCAACATCCTCCGACCAAGCTAGTAGAGCAGTCATCAAGGCAAGCAGTCATCAAGGCAATATAGAACTCATTTGACATCTTTCCAGTGATCGCGAATATTCTGTAGGGGCGAAGCATTTGCATCAATATTCTGGCAACGCAGCGTCAATTCGAGTGCAAATGCTTCGCCCCTACTGCCCAAA
>Ga0105046_10016020_pt1 | contig 11514 bp, 10 predicted proteins | sample MAT03_FD_78385 | JGI IMG/M metagenome (GOLD analysis project Ga0105046, IMG submission 78385) | Freshwater microbial communities from Lake Fryxell liftoff mats and glacier meltwater in Antarctica - MAT-03 (megahit assembly) | ecosystem: Environmental > Aquatic > Freshwater > Ice > Liftoff...
CAACTTGAAGTAGGTCAAAGTAAATAGATTAAGCCGTCATTCCCGCGGAGGCGGGAATCCAGGCCTCCCAGTTACGGTCGCGTCGGGGTTACGCCTGGATTCCCGCCTCCGCGGGAATGACGGGGTTAATCAATGACTTCCCTTGGACGATGCACTCACTTAAGGAATTGACGTTTTGAAATGTGGCTATTACTTTTGAGCACTAACTTAGGGTCAGCGCCTTGATCGTTAAGTATTCATTTGAACCGCAACACACAGCCCTGTGTTGCATCGCGGGTTATAGCAGAAGCCACGTTCAAAGCCGCCTCAAAAAAAGATTCGCATAGGCAGGTGAGTTGGCAAAAACCTTAGGTTTTTGAAGTTTTCGAACCCATTTCTGCGGCTTCCTATTCCAGCGCATCCAGCAACGCTTTGATGGTGAGATAGACTTCTTCGCGCAATTGATCCTGCTCCTCACGCGAGCCATCGATCAGCAAAAAATCCACCACGGCTTTGGGACCGCGCGCGTTTTTGCTGTTGAACCAACTTTGCACATAGCGGGCGGCACTGCGCACCGGTGGCCCGATCAGCAGTGGCTTAAGTTCAGACGCCAGCGAGGCTGGACCATGTTTGTAGTAGCGCGTGATCATGTAGATGTCGTAGGCATCCTTGGACGCGTGCCGGCCGGCCAGGGCCATCGCCTTCATCGCAAACACAGCTGCAGCACCACTCACCGGGACGTTCAAGGTTTTTTTGCCGACGCGAACTTGAATCTGTTCATGCTGCTTTAAGGCCAGATCGTAGTGGCTGGCCAGCCGGCGCATCTGGGCCCGGTTCAGGCCGATGAGATCAATTTGCACCTGGAAGGTACGCGCGCCGATGGTGATGGGTAGCAGATAACTGTCTGGAAACGGAATCAGATGGTCGTCATCCCACATGCGCGGCCGGCAGCCAATCTGCTCCAGTGCCGCCAGCACCTCATCCCGCGTGACCACGGACATGCGTGGCCCATTGAAGACCAGGTCGAGATCGGCCGACCCGATGTGATCGTTGGTGCGGCCGTATTCCTGAAGTAGAAGATACGGCGCCCATCCGCCGATGAGCACGAAGTAGTCGCTAAACGGCGTCAATGCTTCGAGCACCTGGCTAAGCGCCAGCAGCGAGGCTTGCCGGGTGGAGAGGGTCACTTGTTTGGACGACGCCATGACAAAGTTGTTGGTTGCTAATGGTTAGTCATTCGTGGCGAATCGCTGCTTGTAAAACATCGACTAACAAGCGATGACTAACAACCATTGACTAACCACTAACGACTTAGAAGCCAATGACAGCCTCACGAAACATCTCGGCCTGCTCGCGTCCCCGGCGTGGGTCGGCATAGAGATCGAGATAGATTTGAATAGGGTGGGCGATCCGGCAGCCGTCGGTGCGAGTGGCCCCGGCCAGCAGGGTTTCATCATCAGTGCGAACCAGGGTGATATTGCCGCGCGACGCCGGAACGAGCTTGAGCGTTTTAGCCAGCGTCTTCAACTGGGCGCTGGTTGCCGTCGTGATGATGCTGCTTTCCGCAAAATTGCCCACGGTCGATAAAAAGGCTGCCCCGACAAAACTGGTCAGCGCGTAGCCGATTGCGTTGTTCTCGAAATATTCAGCCACACGCCGGGCACTGTCTTCAGGCGAGTCGGTGGAGAACAACCGAATGGTTTCGATGCTGACGGGTTGATAGGCATCGCGCCACGCATCCAGAATGCTGGCCCGATTACGTACTTCAATGCCCCCGGTCTTGCCGCGAAAGATGCGCACCCACTCGTTGTCGGCCAGCGTGCGCAGGGCATAGACCACGTTGGACGCACTCACACCGGCCGCTTTGGCCAAATCGCGCGACACCCAATCCTCGCGCTGCGATGTAAGTAGGATGCGCGCCACCCGCGAGGACTTGCCCGAGAACGGCCGCCGCCGGGGTTCATCGTCCACCCGTTTCTTGCGCCCGGTTTGCAAAACGCTTACATCCTCTGTTTCGATGACGACGTTGCCAGACAGATCGAAGCAGGCCAAGCCCAACTCGCGACACTTGGTGATGGCATTGGGCGAGAGATGCGGGGCCAGCAGCGCCGGCAGAAGCAAGCCGTCGGTAGCTTGTTCGCGCAGCGTGTGCGGGGCACGAGGCGAATCCATGGCATTGCCGGCCTGGTCGATGAGCAAAGGCGTGCCACGGCTAATCGGCCGGCACCAGATTCGCAGGGTATGGGTGTGATGAACCAGGGTCAACACCAACTCCGCTTCGACCATCTCGTGCTGCCGAATCTGAAGTGGGGCAAAGAGATCATCGAACTGGGCCAGGAACTCGTTGCGAAGCAAACTTTCTTTCATGAGAGTCGTGGAGATTGGTTTGGGCCGATGACAGATATAAACCGCGATCACGGGCACTGATTGGGCCGAATTGAAATATTGTAGGGCGAGTATAGGAAAATTTAAGCAGAACGTTTGTTTTTATTTTGCTCTAAATTGTGTGATCATTATACATATACTGATCAAATAGTGGATAACATATAAATCATGATTCGAGATGAAATAAAATAGAGCGCGGCATGTTTTGACACTTGTAGACGGATGAGTATAGTGTGCGCGAGGCGTTTGCATGAGTTATCACGATCGATGGGGGAGCCAGACAATCGGTAAACTTATAGCTCTGGGTAGAGGTGAATGCACAGGACATTCGGGATAAACAGCTAGATGAAACTCTTTCAGCGCGCACACAAAACCAAGGCAACGCCAGGCGAAGCCGCAGACTCTGATGAAGACGATGACGGCTACATTTCAATGAAGTCCGCTGCGCGACTGTTGGGGGTGTATCCCAATACGGTCGCAGCGTGGTACGACAGCGGCTATATCGATGGCTATGTCACACCAACCGGCCTTCGAAAAATAAAGCGCGCTGCCGTCGAGAAGCTCTTGCGCAACAAACGCAAAGTGAAGTCGTAGCCGGAGTCAGTTAACAAGCAACAAGCTGATGAAGTGTAGGGAAGGGATGCGCTGGGTCTCTTCTCTCCAGAAATTGCTTTGAGGAAACCAATATGTATTTAGGACCTTGAGTCGTCCAATCTTGAGGTGGGCGCGAACGGTCACTTTGACTTGCCTATCCTCCTGATGCCATACCACTGGAAAAACAAAATCGAGGCTGCGCCAACAGCCCCGATTCGTGATTTAACCCATGTGTGCATGTGCTATAGATTGCCACATCTGATCACAAGATCAAACCAGATTGATGTGACTATAGCATACACACACGGGATCGGCAAGGCTTTGCCTGCGCTCCGAGCCTACTGGCTTGTACCGCGTCTGGCAAAGACCTGCGCTTAAGCATGTCTTGTGTGTGAACCCACTTTACTGATCCCTGCTGTGAAGCGGGCGATGCCGGCAACCTGCTTGCAACTCACTCCTGCGTTGCCTGGCACGTTATCGCTCGCGCTGCAAGTCCTTCTGCCACGCCTGGTCCACGCGCTGATTTAGTCAGTCTCGCGCTGCCACTTACGGGTCAGAATGGGCCTCGCTGCTCCGACAGCCGCTGTTTCAACAGGGGGTGCTTCAGCCACCGCGCCTGCATTCGCCACGCCTGTTCGCATCGAACTTGTGTTTGATGGCGGCGTGCACGGCGAGGCACGCCGGCACCTGCATCACGGCCGCTATGCCTTTCACGCGGCGGGTGACGCACGTCTGGCACATGCTGGCTACGAGGTGTATCGCAATGCCACTTCGAACCGCGCCGAGTATCTGGCCCTGAAAGGAGCCTTGCGCGGACTGCTCACCCTGGCGCGTGAATGTGGTGTGGATCTCCACACCATCGAGTTGTGTATTTTTACAGACAGCCAGCTGGTAGCCAGGCAACTGCGCGCGGAATGGGCTGTTGAAGATCCTACGCTGCGCACGTTAAATTTGCGCGTGGGCGCACAGCTTCGGCAGATGGGCTCGTGGCAGATCGAGTGGCGACCACGCCTGGACATTAACGCACGGCTGGCTGAAGCGCCGCAACCTGCACTGCCTCGTCACGCTACACACCTTGCAAAGCCTTTACTTAAGCCACATCAACCCGGCCCGCAACCTGATGCCGCACGACGGCGTGCCGTGGCGCACGATGCCAAACGATTTGCAAAAGCCACACGCAGCGTGCACTCAGCCAATGAACGGGTGGAATTGCAGACCCAGATCGAGCGCACCCGGCTTGATGCTGCCGCCGCCAAACGCGCGCATACGCGTCTGGCGCAAAAGCTGGGCGCTACACCGGCCGAACTCACCCACGCCATCGCTCAAACCGATGACTATCTGGCGCGCATTCCCAACACCCAACACAGCCGCGATGATTTGATTGCGCGCTTTGTCGAAATTGAGCGCAAGCAGGCTGCACGCGCGGCCGCAGCCGTTGTCGCGCCAGCACACCCGTCCACGAATCTACCCCATCCCGATCTGGCCCATCAACCGGCCTATGTGGCCATCGTGCATGCGGTCGATGCGCATCTGGCCGAGGTCAACAGTAACCTGAGCCGCCTGGCCCTGATTGAGCATCAGTGGAAGGTGCACTGCCAGCGTGAGGCCCTTAAGCAACAACAACCCTGGCGCAGCATTCGGCGAGCCGATGGATCGCCGGCGTTTGTAACCGGGAGGCACAACGAGACCCATGTGGTGTCGCAAGCGCAGTTACTGCAACCCGGCCCCAGTGTGCGCTGCTTTCCCGATATGGCCATGGCCGCGCTGCGCGAGAACTGGGCGTGTGAGTTCCGGGTATGGGAGATTGCACGGCATCTCGATGCCGCCGGCTCGGGCCAACTGCTGTATGCCACCCTGCGAGATTTTTTGTGTCAGACCCACAACGTGTTCACCGTGCGGCGTTTCCAGCAACTGGTGCGCCGGGGCGAGGCTGGCTTCTGGGTGAAGCATACACGTTGGGTGCTCAACCCAGTGACGGGTAAGCGACACCGTGAAACCTGGCTGAGGTTGAGAGGACAGGCTGATGTGGCGGGCTGGTTGAATCTGTCGCCGCTGCGCATTCACTGCGTGCGAGTGAAGCTGGCAGATTTGTTGCAGGGGATGGGGCGAGCTCATGCGGCTTTATTTACCGCCTTTCACGCCGGCCGGGGCGAGCGGGAGAAACACAATGGGCCGATCAGCCGGGCGACCCTGCGCGATTTGAGCGGCAAAAGTGGCAGCGCTCAACGCACCTATGATCGCGTGATGGGCACGACGGCGCGGGCCAACTATGCCCGCACAGGCATTCCCGCGTCCAGCGCTGGCCTCAACGAGTTGGGGCACGCCGCATTGCGTCACGAGGGCGCGGCCTTCGTCGTCAACGACAGCATTTATCGACGCAGACTGGAAGGCCAGTCCGTGTCTCATCCCATTTTTGGACACGGCGCCATCGCCGTGCGGTTACCCAATACATACCGTGCAGACAGCACGCATTTTGAGCGAGCTTGTGCAGGTCGAAAACGTCGCATCAATCAAGGACTGCATCAGCGGCACCAGATTGAGCATTCGCAATCAGCAAACCACCTCGTCGGCAAAGGGGGGCGGGGGAACAATTTAGCTGTGTTGCAGCGACGGTATTTCGAGACCCGCCCGCTGGCTCAAAAAGCGTGGGATAAGCGATGTTGCCAGGCCATGCAGCACGAGGCTCGTGCTGCATGGGCGCATCCAGATGCTGCACGGGAGTTGTATCAGGCAGCAGCGCTACTGCGCCGCCCGACTTACGCGCTCCGGCAGGGTGGAGTGGGTGGCCGGCCGGCTGGTTGGAGCCGTGTCGGTGTTGGGTTTGCCGAGGAGGTGAATGGATTGGGTTGATAAGAGATAACCTTGAATCAAAAACGAAATAAATTGGGAGGGTTATAGGGGTTAAATACAAGAGAACTCCTGCCTATGCGAATTGTTCGGCGTTGCCTGTGCGGCAACCAAGTTGTCGTGCTTGTTTGCTGGAACGGAGTGGCCTAAAGAATTCACGAAGGTCTTCGACCAGTAATTCTGGTTGTTCCAGCGCGGCAAAATGCCCGCCTTGCGGCATTTTCGTCCAGCATTGCACATCAAAGTAACGTTCTGCCAATGCGTGGGGTGGTGGGTTGTCCTTGGGAAATAGCGCCATCCTAATGGATACTTCAATGCGCTTTTGGACCTGCCCCCACTCACCTTCCTGGGGATGCATTCCACCGTAATAGGCACGAATTGATGAGTTGATCGTTTGCGTGACCCAGTAAATCACGATGTTGGTGAGCAGTTCGTCTTTTGTGAAGCAGTCATCCGTATTGGCGTCGGCAGCGCAATTGCTCCAAGTATGAAACTTCTCGATAAGCCAAATTAGTGCTGTAATTCCAGTCGGCCCCCTCAACCTCATCCGGCCAGTGCGTGTTAGCCAACCGTTTGCGTAAGTCGCTCAGTGCAGTCTGCGAAACTTTAATCTTGAATGATTTTGCCTTCATCGTGTGCTCTTCTCCTCTATAGCGATAACAGTCCTGATGCACTTATCACTGACAACGCCACATCAAAACGCAGGCAAAGCCGTCAATCGAATTCAATCCAACTTAACGAGAATTTGTGGGTGAGCCAACCAGAAGTTGACGCATTCATATGTAAGACATCGTCAACAAGCATCTAGAAAGTTGTTACAGATGTCTACAGAGACCCTGGGCAATTTAAACCTAGCCGACTCAGTCTTCAGTTTAGAAGTCAAATAGGACGAATTTGCCATGATTTATGGGTGAAATCATTCAGACATCTTTTAGTGGGTACAACAAAAAACACCTCGCTGATTTACAACGAGGTGTTTTTTGTTGTACGTTAGATTTTGTTACTAGCTAGCAGCCTGTCGGAGAACCAATTTTTTATTTCTATGTTTCCCCATCTGATATAACTTTCAGGGTATATTTCTGGGTTGTTACCCCACAAGCTACGTAAAAACAGCCTGAAATAGGGAAGACATCTTTTTACTCCGACGGGCTGCTAGGGATGGGTGCAAGTACCGGCGGGTTGGCCGAGCCACGCCACGGCACCCCTAACCGGCGGAGCAGGAAGTAATCTGCGCCGTAGTAACCGGCCACTTTCCAGGCTAGCACCAACACCACTGCCAGAATGAGGAGCAGGCCATTGCTGCTGGCGGTGCCGGCCATGATGAAGTTGAAGTTCATCGCTGCGCCGAAGAATGCGGCTATGCCGACGAAAGCACCGACGATGAGCGCAATGCCGATCAGTAGCTCGCCATAGGCCACCAACTTGGCAAACCAGGTGTAGGAGCCGCTTTCCAGCAAACCACTGATGAAGCTGCGATACCAGTCAAAAGTGATTGGGGGCCTGCCAGTCTCGGGGATTTTAACGGCCGCGGTCCAGAAGCCTTTCAGCGCATCGCCGGTTTGAACCCAAGCGGGGCTACTGATCTTGTGGAGTGAGGCATCAATCCATTGTGCGCCCAGCCACAGGCGTAGGGGCAACCAAAGCAATGCTGCACGCTTGTCCGAGAACAGGAATTGTGCCAGAGGCGGGTCCTGAATTAACTGGCCTTGAACAGTTTTAACTTGTGACATGATTTTGTCCTCTTAAACCCTGTGATAACTATGAACGTCTCTTTTTGATTTGGAGACTTCTTGTTTCGTTGGGATTAGATTACCGATATTCTGCGGTAACAGCATCACCGGGCTGACCATGCCGGACTAGTCACCTGGCCATACAACTAATCATTATACATTAAGACGAGATCTCGACGATGCCGTGCTTCACGGCCAGCACCACCGCCTCGATACGATTGCTAACGCCGAGCTTGGACAAAATTGTGCTGACATAGAACTTGATGGTGGCAGTGCTCAGTGACAGGCGCACACCAATATCAGCATTATTTAAACCAGTCACCATGAGCACCAGCACATCCCGTTCGCGCTGCGTCAGATCGCTCCCCGGCGTGCGTTCCTTATTCACTGCATGGATAAGTGCATCTGCTGCCTCAGGCGCAAGAGTGCGTTTGCCTTCTCGCGCGGTTCGAATGGCTCGCACCAAATCTTCGGAGGATGTATTCTTGATCAGATAGCTGACGGCGCCCGCTTGCAGTGCCTGTTGCACCAGATCGTCGCTGCTGAAGCTGGTCAAGGCAATGATTTTGGCTTGCGGATGCCGTGCACGCAACTTCAAAATGGTGGCCACGCCGTCCATGCGCGGCATCATCAAATCCATCAAAACCACGTCTGGAAGCGTATGCTCATACATCAGCAAACCTTGTTCTCCATCGGACGCTTCGCCGGCCAATTCAAAATCCGTCTGCGTTTGCAAAATAGCGGCCAGCCCTCGACGCACCATGGCATGATCGTCCACAATAAGAACGCGCGTGATTTTGTTTTGCATGTCAGGTCTCGTTTCCATTTAAAAAAAGTAATTGCTTGATCTTGTTGGACAGGATGAAAGGCTTAACTGGATAAAAATGGGTTTCATCCAGTTAAGCCTGCCCTCTCATTTAAAGATCAGAATTCCAGATGACCAGAATGGTGGTGCCGGTTCCAACCTGACTTTCAATTTGGAGTTGAGCCTCAATTTCATCGGCCCGTTCCTGCATGATGCGCAAACCCAGATGGGTGCCGGCACGATCTTCAACGACGAATCCGCAGCCATCATCTTCGATGAGCAGAGTGGCCGATTTGGGTTGAATTCCCAGACGAACCGAGGCAGTGTTGGCGCCGCTGTGCTTGACGATGTTGTTCATCGCCTCCTGCCCAATGCGATAGAGCGCGATCTGGACATCAGCCGGCAGTTGAGCGCGTTCCTCCGCTTCAACCGTTATTTGCACACCCGAGCGGCCGGTGGTGGTTTCGGCCAATTGCTTGAGGAGATCACTCAACTTACTGCGAGTCAGCGCGTCTGGACGCAGCTCCAGCAGCAACGTGCGCATTTCAGCCAGGGCATTCCGGGTGAGCTGGCGAATGTCTTGCAAATGGCGCCAACCTTGAACCTGGTCCTGCGTCCACATCTGAGGGAGTGCATCGGCAATGAGGCTGGCCGAGAACAGGGACTGTGTCACGGCATCGTGCAGCTCGCGCGCCAGCCGGTTGCGTTCGCTCAGCACGGCCAGTTGGGTGGAGGTGGTGCGCAGCTCGGCTTCGTAATGCTTGCGCTCGGCCACATCACGCAAGATCACGGCATAGACACCCTCGCTGGGTAATCGGACGATACCGGCCTCAGCCGGGAACTCATGCCCCTGTTTGTGAAGCCCATAGATCTCGCGCCGTTCGGCCATGCGGCGTGCTATATCCTGCCCTTCGCCAAAGCGGGTGATGTGCACGCCGTGCGCCGCGCGAAAGCGTTCCGGCAGGAGCAGGTTGATGGATTGCCCCAATACGTCTTCGGCACTGTAGCCAAAGATTTGCTCTGCACCCGAGTTGAAATAGATCACCCGATGCTGGTGATCGAGCGCGATAACGGCATCTGATGTGACATCACAGACCTGGGCAATGAGCGTGTCGATGGGTGTGACGGGTGTGTTTGGCATCGCGCTGAGCACGTGACATCTGGTATGTGCGCGCAACTGCCTCGTTTCTAAGTCAACATTACTTGCGCTTCCCGATCACGCTATTGAACACGCTATTGAATTTGATCCGCAATATCCCTGGCCATCTTCTCTGGATTGGTGGCATAGGCATATTTTTTGAGCAAGCGGCCCTGTTGATCCAGCAAATAAGTGTCTGTCGTGTGGCCCACGGCATACTCGGTCTGGTTGGTGTGGGTGATTTTGCGCTCGAAGCGTGCGCCGTAGGGCGCGGCCACTTGGGCAATCACAAACGCGCGCTCGGTGAGACCGATGAACGCTGGGTCGAATGCGCCCAGGTAGTGCTTTAGGACAGCGGGTGTATCGCGCTCGCCGTCCACACTGATGAGAACAAACTGAACCTTATCGGCCTGATCTCCCAACGCAGCCTTGATGCGCTTGAAGTTCACCAACCCCAGCGGGCAGAAGTCTGGACAATGGGTGTATCCAAAAATCATGACCACGGCTTTGCCGCTCAAATTGTTGAGATGGGTGAGGGTGCCATTCTGGTCATACAGCTCAAAGTCTGGCATGACCTGGGCCGGGCTGATCGGCGTGCCAATGGGTTGGGGCCGGTTGACATAGACCAGGCCAAGGAGCACCGCAAGCCCGATCAGCACAGCCGCGACAAGCGCCAGTGTGCGTTTTGGATGATCAATGGGTTGGATTCGAATCAGGTGCGTCATGGTTGAGCAGAGTGCCGAGAGCTAAGAACAGAGAGCGGTGAGTAAAGAGCTAGTCGCGGAGTTGCCTACGCATCGCTCTCAACTCACCGCTCATTGCGCTATTTCACGATCATGACCGTGACCATGCCAAACATGCCGCTCGGCATTTCGGCGTGGGTAAGGATGTGGCAGTGAAACGCCCACACGCCTTCGGTGTGTGCAGTCACAATCACGTCCCAGCGCTCGCCGGGTGCAATATTCAATGTGTCACACTTCCAGACCTGCGGCACAGGCCAGCCGTCCTTGGCGATGACTTCCATTTCCAAACCATGCAAGTGCATCGGGTGGATCATGAGGCCTTCGTTGAAGTAGCGAATGCGAACGCGCTCGCCGAGCTTGGCCACAATGGGCTGGGTGTCCGGAAAGCCCTTGCCGTTGATGGTGAAACCACCCGCTGTGTCGTTGAGCACCATGTTGTAATCACTGTCGTAGACCGGCTCAGTGGCTTTGTCTTTTGGATCGACGATGAATGCACCCAGCAAACCCCGCGTGGTTTGAACCGCCGCGTTGTGATGGCTGTGATACATGTGCGAGCCTGAGTTATTCAGGGTGAACTCGTAGGTGAAGGTGGCTCCCGGCTTGACCACGGGTTGGGTGATAAAGGGCACGCCGTCCACATTGTTTGGCACTTTGAGACCGTGCCAGTGAATGGCATGACTCTCGGCCATCTTGTTGGTGAAGTTCACCTTGACTTTATCGCCTTCGGTTACGCGAATCACCGGGCCGGGCACTATGCCGTTGTAGGCCAGCATTTTCAGGGAGTTACCGGCGGTCACTTCCCAGTCAATCTCCTCAGCTGTCAAATCAAATACCTTAACATCGCCTTCCATCTTGGGTTCCAGTTTCCTGCCCCAGAAATCAGGCTGTTTGCCAACGTTGGCTAGAAATGCCTTGACAGCGGCTTCGTGCATCGCATCGGGATCACCCGCTTCGGCGCTGGTGCTATGTGTGCCTGTGCTGGTGGCTGCGGCCGTGGCCGCCGGTGCGGCAACCACACCCGAAGCGGCTTCACCAGCCGGTTTGGGCGTAGAGGTGGGACGCACCTCTGAATCAAGGTTGCATGCAGCGAGTCCTGCGCCAATCGTGGCGACACCGGTCAATTTCAAGAAGTTCCTGCGTAGTTTTGACTTGCTATTCATGTTGTGTGTGCTCTTAGAGAAGTTTCTATCTCACACAACAGCCTAGAGAAAAGGTGACCAGTGGCTGACGGGCGCGTGGTTGTACACAAACTAGTCACATGGCTAATACGGATCTGAGATTTGAGAAATCAGA
>Ga0105046_10016022_pt1 | contig 11514 bp, 9 predicted proteins | sample MAT03_FD_78385 | JGI IMG/M metagenome (GOLD analysis project Ga0105046, IMG submission 78385) | Freshwater microbial communities from Lake Fryxell liftoff mats and glacier meltwater in Antarctica - MAT-03 (megahit assembly) | ecosystem: Environmental > Aquatic > Freshwater > Ice > Liftoff...
ACGCCGCCGCCTGCCATCCACATCGAGAAGCCGTGCGGGTTGTGGTCGCGGCCGTTCGTGCCTTCGCTCATGGGCGTGCGGCCAAACTCACCGCCCCAGATCACGAGTGTCGAATCGAGTAGGCCTCGCCGTTTGAGATCCGTGAGCAGCCCGGCAATTGGCCCGTCGCTTTGCCGGGCGAGCTTGCCGTGATTTCCTTCCAGGTCCGAGTGGCCGTCCCAGCCGTTGGTATCGCCGGAATAGAGTTGCACGAAACGCACGCCACGCTCGACCATTCGGCGAGCCAATAGGCAACGCTGGCCGAACTCGGAAGTTTCCTTGCGGTCCATGCCGTAGAGCTTTTTGGTTTCTTCGGTTTCCTTCGAGACATCGACGACCTCGGGTGCATGTGACTGCATACGGAAGGCGAGTTCATATGCGGCAATGCGGGCTTCCAATTCGGAGTCCGCACCTCTGGACGCGAGATGTTCGCGATTGCTCTCGGCAATGAAATCGAGCGTTCGCCGTTGTTGTTCCTGCGATACACCCGGCGGAAGTTGCAAGTTGGTGACGGGCGAGGCACCGCCACGAATCAGCGTACCCTGATAGGCCGAGGGCAAGTAGCCGTTGCCCCAAGCGGGTGCTCCTCCCTTCGGCCAGCCTCCCGGATCGGGCAGCACGACGAAAGCGGGCATGTTGCGATTTTCGGTTCCCAATCCATAAGTGGCCCAAGCCCCCAGGCTCGGGCGGCCCATCAAGATCGAGCCGGTGTTCATGAGATAAACTGATTCGGGATGCGTGACGCTGTCGCCGTAACAGCCGCGAAGGATGCACAGGTCGTCTACCATTTCCGCGAGATGCGGGAACCAGTCGGATACTTCGATCCCGGACTTGCCGTGCTTCGTGAACTTCCGATTCGAGGCGAGCAGTTTGTTCTTGTCCACGCCGCGACGCGTCTTCACGGGACCGAACGAGGCAGGCAGTTTCTGCCCATGCAACCGGGTGAGTTCGGGCTTCGGATCAAAGGTGTCAACGTGCGATGGTCCACCGGACATGAACAGGAATATGACCCGCTTCGCCTTCGCATCGAAATGCGGCTTCTTGGGAGCCAGCGGATCTGTCTCGGCAAATAGCGTACCTTCCTCGGCCAACATCGCGGCAAGGGCGAGCGAGCCGAAGCCACAGCCGGCGGAGCGGAGGAAGGAGCGGCGGGAAGTTGGCATGCTATTGTCCAACCAGGCGTCACAGCGATCTAATGTCGATTCTATCGGGAAACCTAGAGACCCAAATGTTTCCTCAATGTCTTGAACCAAGAGTCCCCATCGCTCCATTTCTCCCAGCGAACAAATCGTGCATCGCCGTCGAAGTACACTTTCACTTCGTATCCGTCCGGATTCTTCCATGTGAATATTAGAACAGCACCGAATTCTGCTCGAGCCCAGTCGGGAACGACAGAGAAACTGTCTACGGGCCCGAGGATTGCACGGGCCGCATCAAAGTGCATCCCAACCTTGAGCTTTTTCAGATTCGATCGAGTCAGGCCCGGTTTCGAGGAATCTGCCTGGGAAAAGTGTGCAACGATCCCACACCCAATGGCGAGAATTGCGAACACGCCAAAGAATAGTAGACCCTTTTTCATCACACATCCTACTATTTGCGACCAGCCAGAATCCCAAGCGGAATGAAGCGAAAAGAGCGACAATTGCAAAGAAACATTGGCTTCATCGAAGCGCAGATTGCGCGAAACCGGCATTGTGTTTCAGCAGCAATCTCTTCCCCATGGAGGATAACACAGGTCGGTGAGCGACCGAACAATCATACGTCAGCTCATCGGAGGCTCCTTCGGGGTACGTGATTCTTTGAAGTCCATCCGAGCCGATTAGGGTGTGCTTTTTCTGAAACTCGATCAGTCCTGCATCGGCTGGTTCAAATACACCAAGGACGGAAAGTCGATCCCAAACGATGCCAATTGCATCCATGCTGCCGCCGAATGAGTTCGTCGATTCTTCGTGTTCGGCAAACTGAACCCGAAGTTCCGGGTACTCCGGCCATGGTGCAACGGATGTCATCACAAAGCGCAACACTCCCCACATTGTGAAAGTGTCGACTCGACCACCCGGACCAAAATCGAGCCGTAGCAAGCGACCGTCATTCGTGTTCTCCAGATCACATTCAAAGCCGTGAAAGAAACATTTCCAGTCAGAGCCATCAAGGTGCCAGCGCTGATGAATCGTTCGCCGCATCCAGAGATAGAAAACTTCGTTCGATCGAGCGCCAAGCGTTTTGGCAAGTAGGCCGAGCATTTCGTGCTGACATTCAACCACATCGCTACATGCGCGAAGCAACTCGTGCTCGATGATACTCATCGGCGAGCCAGCTAAAGCGTTGGTTCCATTCATACCGCTCATCACTTGTGCCCCGAAAGCCAAACCATCTGATCGAACCGGAAAGTCGGTACGCTAGAATGAGTCTTGTCCACTACGATAACAAAGTCTTTCGGTATGTCCGCATCGGCCAGCAAAGCAGCTTGGAAGCGATGGTTGCCGTTCGACAAAAAGCGAACTCCGTTGATCTCCCAAATCTCCAACGGCCCATCCGTCAGGAAAGTTTGTCGCCAAAAACGGTGCGCGTTATGCTGGATCGCTTTCACCATATCATTCACGGTTTCTTGGTAAATCTCAAGCTGAGTTGCGCCGACAACGTTCATCGATTGTGGCGACATGATGTTTACTATCCTTCAATCCACGTACACAAACGCATTCAAATTCAAAAGTGCCCGGCACAACTCACTCAATGGTGAATCGGCCAGAAAACCGGCTGCCCGCTGCTTCTCCGTCTCCGTCGGGAATCGTCCGAGTACGATGCGATATGCCCGCTCGACTCGCTCCGCCTCGGATTTCGCTTCATTCATCAATCGTTCCGCAAGTGCCTTGGCCGCGGTTGTCGCTTCTACAGCATTTAGCATGGCCAGCGCCTGAGGGGCCGTCGTGCTGCGTTCTCGCCGCGAGCAACTCAGGTTGCTGTCCGGCAGATCGAACGCTTCCAGGAACGGGTTCCGAAGGTTTCGCCTGGAGAACAGGTAGACGCTTCTTCTCGAATGATCGCGAACGTCTGGACTGACAGCAACCGGGCGCGATCCCCCAGAGGCGGCCGTAAGGTCCGGTAGTACGACCCCTGGGCCGCCCGCGGTCGAGTTGAGTCGGCCGCTCACAGAAAACAGAGTGTCGCGAACGGCCTCGCCTTCGAGACGTTGCCGATTCATGTGCCAGAGAAGCTTGTTCTCGGGGTCCTTTGAGTACTGAGTACTATGTACTGAGTACTGCGCGGATTGCTGATAAGTTTCGGACATCAAGATGAGCTTGTGCATCCGCTTGAGCGACCAGCCGTCTGCGACCAATCGAATCGCAAGCCAATCGAGCAACTCCGGATGTGTCGGTCGCTCGCCCCGAACGCCGAAGTCGCTTGCCGTGGCCACGATTCCCCGGCCAAAATGGTGCTGCCAGATGCGATTGACGATGACGCGAGCCGTCAGTGGATTGTCCGGGCTTGCGATCCACTTGGCGAGCGCTAGCCGGCGACCCGTGCTTCCGGCTCGCGCTTCGATCGAGGCGGGTTGAGCCTTGAGCGAGAGAGTGGTCAGGAAGCCCGGCGAGACCTCCGAGGCAGGATTCGATATTTCGCCCCGTTCCAGCACATGCGTCTTTGGCAACGGGCCCGCACGATCAGTCAGGCCCATCGCGACTGGGAGCGTTGCTGGTTTTTTGTGGTCGAAGCTCTTCAAGCGTTCCTTGAGAACAGCGAGCTTCGCTCGATCTTCCGCATTCATTGCCTTGGCAATCTCGGCCTCGGAGACAGCGACTTTCTTCTCAGTCTCCGAAACCAACTCTTGCTGTCCGCCGGTCCGTTTGTCCGCAGGCGTCCGATGGGCTGCCTGAGCCTCGGCCGATAGTTTCGCCAATTTCTCCTCGAACAGTTTATTTCGATGCGGGCTTTCGATGGCCCCGATCTCTTCACGTAACGGTTTCGAGATCGCCTGATATTCGCGATGCCCCGCTTCGTGAATCGCTCTTTCTTGGTCTGTCGCAATCGGCAGATCGCGACGAAAGGCGGCGGGTGCGAAGAAGGCCTGGAGCCTGTAGTAGTCGGTCTGCGGGATCGGCTCAAACTTGTGATCGTGGCAGCGGGCACAGCCGACTGTGAGTCCCATAAATGCCAGGCTCGTCGTGTCCGTCATGTCGTTGAGCGTGTTCAGCCGCCGTTGATTCTGGTCGCTCGCATCGGTCATGTCGGGGCCAAGCAAGTTGAAGCCCGTGGCGATGTGTGCATCACGGTTGCCCGGGATGGCCTCGTCGCCAGCCAGTTGCTCGATGACAAAGCGATCGAAGGGTTTGTCGTCATTCAGCGACCTAATTACATAGTCGCGGTAACGCCAGGCATCGGGACGTGGCTCGTCGAATTCGTAGCCGTTCGTATCCGCGTAACGAACCAGATCCAGCCAGTGCCTGCCCCAGCGTTCGCCGAACCGGGGGCTAGCAAGCAACCGATCGACAACGCGCTGCCAGGCGAACGGTGATGGATCTTGAACGTATGCGTCAATTTCTTCAGGCGTGGGCGGCAGCCCCGTCAGGCCGAAGGTCGTCCGACGAATGAGTTGCTCGCGCGTGGACGACGCGGCAGGAGGCATGCCTGCCGCTTCCAGGCGTGAACGAACAAAAGCATCGATCGCACTTGAGGTGCCTAAATTCGCAACTGCCGGGACTGGGGGACGGGTCGGCTTTTTCCACGCCCAATGATCGGCAGGCGATTCCGCCGTCCCACTACATGCGCCCGCGAGCAGTGCGAGCACACATACATGGAATGGTGACATCGACATCCGCATCAGCGCATTCGAGGAAGGATTTCGCGAGTGTGATTCTCGTGGGGAAAGCATAGCAGAACCGCGAAGGTAGAAAGCTGGCAAGTGGCTTGAGAATTGAAGTTCATCGAAAACGTGAAGAGGCCCGTGCGGAGGGCACGGGCCTTGAACTATTTCACTGCAATACGATCAACCGCCAGGTGGTCCGCCGGGTCCACCGGGACCGCCCGGCCCACCGGGCAAACCTGGACCAGCCGGCCCACCCCCCCCAGGCAATCCAGGTCCGCCCGGGCCGCCAGGCGCACCCGGGCCACCGGAGCCGGAATTTCCAGTGCCGGGCCGAATGACGACTCCGTCGAGCTTAAGCTTGCGCGAGGGTGATTGCTGCGTGCCCATGAAATTCATCCACTCGAAGCCAACGCCTGCAAAGCGACCGATATCCGCTTGCGTGCCGGTCAGGCCTCCCCTCGCGATACCATAGGCTCGACAGAACGCGGTAATAACAGCTTCGGCATCCAGCTCAGCGTCGCGGGGCAGCTTGGCCAATTCTTGCAAGAATCCCTCGAAGGCCGGGAATTTATTCGGGGCCTTCGCGAGGTAATACACAACGGACCATGCGAGGGTTCTGGCTTGGGCGTAAAGTTGTTCGTAGGGCGTAGCTTTGCTATCCCCTTCCTCCGTTTTCCGCGCCGACCGGTAGAGCGTTTCGGCGCGTCGGGCACTCGCGAAGTGTCCGTCGGTCACAGTCTCAATGAACATTTCTGGGGCGGTCCGCGAAGACAGGATCCCTCGGTCACGCATTTCTTCGAAGTAACGCATGTAAGCCCAGTGGGGGCCGCCGCCACCTGGATAGAGCGCGACTTTCAATTGTCCCTCGCCGCCGGGAAACGGCCCTTTCGGCATTTCGAACAGTGCTGCAATCCCGAACCGAACCCACTCGGGTGCCATGACGTTGCGTGGAAGCATTCCCGTATCGGCAAAGATTTGCTTGGTTCCCTCATGAGTCGCGGCCGCGATCTCGGCCTCTTCCTGAAGACAATTGTCCATGAGCGCCAGAGTGCTGGCATATGCGTATTCCGCAAAGTTCTTCGGAGCGTTCGGCGAATCTTTCAAGACCGGAAGCTTGGGCTTGAAGAGATCTTCCGGCTTCATGTTCCTGTAAATGTCCTTCGTGGTTTGCACGAAATTCACACTGGCCTTGTCGAGACGGGTGGCACTGAAGACGGCCAAGTTCTCGCGTCGGGCGTGAAAGCCGTCGGCTACGAGATTCGATGCCTCGAACGTGTCCCGATAACTCCGAAACTTGACGGAATCTCCCACGATGACGGCGACGAGTTTTTCCGTTGGAGCCGGCAATGCTCGTCCACGCATGGCGAACCACAGATAAATCGTCTTGAAGTTCATCTCCAGCGCGTCGAGGCGGCGATTCGCGCTTGCCTGGGTGTTGTCCTGATGAACGATCGCATAATGCTTGCTGACGGAGACAGCCGGATAATCCAGCCGTACTTTCCAAGAATTCGCGTTATCGAGTTTATCGACCGTTGCGCCGATGGCGTTCTTCACTTTGGAATATGTGTCAACCACAAGCTTCGTATTGGGCTGAAACGTGTCTGGCGAGGGGTGGGTAGCCAGCTTCTCCAAGATCGCCAAAGTTTCATCGGGCATGCCGACTTCGAGACACCAATCTGCCAGCTGAACTTGGCCTTCGGGAGAGCCGTACCGTTTCGTATCCCGGCGATTGAGTTCCAATTGCCGTTTTGGATCGGGGTATTTGTCTACCTGCTTGCCATCCATGCCACGATAATCCAGGATGATGTCGCCCTGGTTGGTGTCGATGTAGGTGGTTCCGTACTTGGTTAGGAAGTGAAAATGCCCGGAACCCAGTCGAAACGGCGAGCCATCTTTGTTTCTGCCATACGTGCCACCCTGAATCGGCACGAGACTCTTGATGGGAACTACAGCAGTTACATAATCGTCCGGCCCAAGCGTATAGGCCTGTGGGGTGCCGCCTGTTCCCGATCCTGGCATGCCGGGCATTCCCGGACCGCCTGGAGCGGGACCGCCGACGAAGCCGGTCGCTCCTCCACCTGCGCCGCCACCAGGAGGCATCCCAGGCCCGCCCGGGCCACCAGGAAGTCCAGGGCCTCCTCCGCCAATGCCTCGATTACCCGCCATCCCACCGGGGAGTCCAGGTCCGCCGGGTCCACCAGGAAGTCCAGGGCCAGCCGGGCCTCCCGGTCCACCAGGAAGCCCAGGGCCACCTGGCCCTCCGGGCAGTCCAGGGCCACCTGGCCCTCCGGGCAGTCCAGGGCCACCTGGCCCTCCGGGGAGTCCGGGACGGCTACCCGTATTAGCGGCGGGCACGGTTCCCTTGTTCATAATGAACCGCAGGATAACGTACTCCGCCTGGGCGCTCGACGCGCCAAACAAGCAAATTGCGGCAGCCGCCCACATCCATCTCGTCATGACATGACCCCTTGGTTCGGGTTCTACGCCGGAATAATCGGAATTCTTACTTTAGATTCTCTCACGACACGGGCTTCGCTTCAAGAACAAACTTGAAATCGTTGCAATCCGCACAAATTATTTGGCCGGAGGCACGGGCCCTTTCTTCGGGTCCACGACCTTCGGATCAGGGGTCTTGATTGCTGGCGTCGTCAACTTCGGATCGCCAGCCTTGGGAGGAGCGACATAAAACGGCAGCAGGCTTTTGGGATCGTCCTTATATAACTGAGCCGCCTTTGGGGGATTCTCCGTCCAAGCTTTTGGACGGTAATCTGTTGCCCATGTGTTCAGGGCCGCGACTTCTTTGCCTGTTGAGGCTCCCCCACCCTCGCGTTCGATGGGCGCGAGTATCGCAATGGCGGTCGTGGTAAAGGTCGTAACGTACTGCGGGTATCGTGGAGCAGGTAAACCCTTGCAATTCTCCCGCCATACCGAAAGGGCATACGAAAGTCGGGCGGACAAGATCTTCCAGGGAGAAGTGGGCTGAGTGCCTTCCCGATCTTTTGATTTTGTGGCCCGGAGAATGTCCAAATTGACGGAACTGGAGAACTCCACCATCACCCCCGGTACATCGACGCCGGCCAGGTTGTAAGCTGCCACGTCCAGATTCATCTCCGGATCGACTCTTTGCTGGCAAAATCCAATCGTGGCTTCGACCTTTTCCTGAATCGTGAAGGGGGGCGAGATGCTCGGATCATTTGCGATGACCCGCATCAAGGTCCATGAGGGTCGAGAGATCAGCACGCCACCGGGCTTGCGAATCACGCCGTCCTTGAATTGAGCGAGGGCTGTGATGGCAAAACGCCGGACATATTCGATCACGGCCTTCTCTCGATCGTCCGGACGACCGCGATCTTGAGTGATGTAGGTGCCCAATGCTTCCGAGATTTGGCCAAGGATGTTGGGATCACGAATCACGTGCTTACTCGGATCGACCAACTCCGATTGCTCCATCAAATTCCGCAAGCCCTGAAACGCGTAAACTTTCTCTGCATCGGAATACTTCGAGTTGCCAATAATTTGCGCGAACACTGGGCCGAAAACCGGGGCCGGCATTTTGGCGGTCAGTGCCATGAGGCGAACGGCATTCACCCGTTCAATGGAGCGCTGGGAATTCTCCAGCACAAATTTTGCCGCTTCCGCAATCGCGGTCCCCATCTCGGCACCGTATTCAATCTGCTCGACGGAGAGTTTCCCCATGTTCCCGGCAGTGACCGTCAGACTGCAATAGAATTCCGCGTCCGACATGAGTGCGAGCATCGAACGTTCAGGAAACGCTGGGGTTTTGTCCTCCCGAGGAACCAACTCGCCGTTGAATGGCGGGGTCGCGATCGTGTACGCCAGATACTGGGCCACGACCTTGATCGACTCCTGATTCTTCTTGGTCTCGGCCGGGGAATCTGGGTTCCGCACCCGAGGCGTACCATTGCGCATCCGCGCAACTTCGTTTCGGGCTCTGTTCCAATCCGGCGGCTTGGGAATCTCCGCTGCCGGCAAACAAGCCGCGAAAACAAACAGCACGGTGAGAGCAAGGGACCGAGGTGAGAGGATCATACGGACTTCACACTCAAGAAAGGAAAATCGGTCTAACCCGCACAACACGCTGGGCCCAGAATCGTTGGCGCGGTTTCAAGAATTATATGGTGAGGCTACCAGCCCGCGCTGGCTGAATCAAGCAAACGTTCGTAAACGTCCGCCGGACCCTAAGAGCCAACGCGGGGCGGTTACGACTGGGTAAGCTTGAAGGTCGGCAACGTTCTTACTTCCTTGCAGCATCGACGAGCGAATCGTACACCTTTACGCCCTTCCACACATCTTTGTTCTCTTCGACGAACTTGAGATGCCGCGGATGAGGCAGATAAGCCTCAAACGATTTCTTATCCTTGAACACCAGGTGCAGTGCCACGTCCCAGTCCGTGGCATTCACTGCCGCCTTGAAATCGTCCCCGCGAGCGCCCGCACTGAAGTACAACACACCTTCGTGATCCTTCAGGAGCTTGTAGCAAGCATCCACCAGTTTCTTGCGGCCCTCCGGGGTGCTTTCCTTCAGTTGGAAGAAGACCATGTGTCCGATGGCCGGCTCCTCGGCCGATGCCGGCAGGGAAAACATCAGTGCGACAGCAATCGTAGCTAGCAAACGCCTCATTGAAAATCCTCGGTGAAGTAGAGAGATCGAATTCCCGCCTGCTGAACAGTATAAGCAGGCGTGCTGCCGGCTCTACTTGATTACGCCCAATTCTTGGCCGATAGACTTGAATGCCGCAATCGCCCGATCGATTTGCTCCGTCGTGTGTGCCGCCGAGACTTGCAGCCGAATCCGGGCCTGGCCCTGCGGGACAACCGGATAACTGAAACCAATCACGTAAATGCCGTGATCCAATAACTTGTCGGCCATATTGGAAGCGATTGCTGCGTCGCCGAGCATCACGGGCAGAATCGGCGTCGGTCCAGGCTTAATGGCCAGGCCGATTCCTTCCAGCCCGGCCCGCATTCGTATGGTGTTCGCTTTCAATTTCTCACGAAGATCCCCGCTTCGAGCAATGACTTCGAGGGCCTTTGCCGAAGCCAAAACGAGCGAAGGCGGAACGGAGTTCGAGAACAAATATGGCCGCGAGCGGTTCTTGAGCCAGTCGACCAATTCGGCCGAGGAAGCCGTGAATCCACCTGCCGCACCGCCCGCCGTCTTTCCAAAAGTGCTCGTAATTGCATCGATTCGGTCAAGTACACCAAGTTCTTCCGCGGCCCCGCGACCACCAGCCCCTAAATGCCCGGTTCCGTGGCAATCGTCGATGCCGACCATCGCCTCATGCCGGTCCGCCAGTTCGCAAATGTCGGGCAATTTCGCCAGATCGCCGTCCATGCTAAAGACGCTATCCGTGAAGATCATCTTGAACCGGCAACTTTTCGCCTCTTCCAGCTTGGCCTTCAGGTCGGCCATGTCGTTGTGCTTGTAGCGAAAGCGTTTCGCCTTGCAGAGCCGAACGCCATCGATGATGCTCGCGTGGTTCAACTCGTCGCTCAGAATCGCATCGTCCTCACTCAGGATCGTCTCGAACAACCCGCCGTTGGCGTCGAAGCACGAGATGTACAGGATGGCGTCATCCTTGCCGAAGAATTTTCCGATCGCCTGTTCCAGTTGCCGGTGCGGCGTCTGCGTGCCACAGATGAACCGGACGCTGGAGAGGCCAAAGCCCCACTTGTTCAGACCATCGTGAGCAGCCTGGACGATCTCGGGGTGATTGGCCAGTCCGAGGTAATTGTTGGCGCAGAAGTTCACGGCCTCCTTGCCATTCACGCGGATTATCGAGCCTTGTGGCGACTGAATCAGCCGTTCCCGTTTATAGAGCCCGGTCTGCTTGAGTTGGTCGAGTTCGGTGCGAAGATGTTCGCGAAGTTTGATGTCGCTCATGGAGAAACATGATATTACGAAGACACTTGTCTAACACGAGTGCGACTAGCAGAACAGACGGGAACTCTCTTTCCGAGGTTCCCGTGCTTTTGATCCTCTTGCTCGCCTTGACTGGCATCTTCGGTGTCGTGTTGTGGTTGGTCTCACTTCTCTTGCAGGGTTGGCTGTACAGCGATATCGCCAGCAAGCTCCCGTTGCGGGCACTTGCCGGGGGTGCCGCCTTGGCCCTGTTTCACACAGGTTGGTGTGCCGTATACAAGGTCGACCCGGGCCGGTTCGACACACTCTATAGCTTTAAGACCGAGGCACTCGACGGCAAATACGACGAGTTTCAATCCGTTCGCAAAGTCGGCAAGAACGAGCAGAAGCCGGTGAAATATAGCCGTATCGGCGAATCGACGGACTTCGAGTCCTCCGAATCACGCAAGCACTGGAATCGCTCCGATGCCGACGGCATAATGATCGCGATTCTGATTCAAGAGAAAGGAAAGGATAAGCCAACGCGATTCGATGCGAATCTGTCCCCGGACGGAAAGTTTCGCCCCAAGAACGAGAACAAGTATGAAACCGATGGTGGAAAGCGTTACATGGACGAGATCTCTATCGGAAATGTCTATCGCAAGCGGTCGTTCGCCGTGATGGGCAACCTCTTCGCGAACCTGCTGCATCTTGCTTTGTGGGCTGCCGTCCTCTGGCCCGTGATGCGATTTGCTCTCGGCCACGCCATCGGTTTCGGCCTGGCACTATGGGCCATCACAATGATTCT
>Ga0105046_10016024_pt1 | contig 11512 bp, 9 predicted proteins | sample MAT03_FD_78385 | JGI IMG/M metagenome (GOLD analysis project Ga0105046, IMG submission 78385) | Freshwater microbial communities from Lake Fryxell liftoff mats and glacier meltwater in Antarctica - MAT-03 (megahit assembly) | ecosystem: Environmental > Aquatic > Freshwater > Ice > Liftoff...
GCGCTACGGGATGCCGGGTTGGCGGAGCAGTATCTGGAGCGACCGCGGGCGATTCGCCAGGAAGCCGCCCTGCCGCTGGCCCGAACGTACTTCGCCCTGGGGTTGGTCTGCCCGTTCCTCACCGACGACGCCTGCGGCATCTACGCCGAGCGGCCGTTCGTCTGCCGACAGTTTCTCGTCACGTCGCCGCCCGCCCTGTGTGACGACCCGTTCGACGAGTCGATCCGCGGCATCCCCGCGCCGGCCCGGTTCGCGCACGCCATGCTCGACGCCGGCGAGGCGTTCCTGAAAACCCCGCAATCGACGATTCCGCTGGCCCTGGCCCTGGTGTACGTCGAGCGCCACCGGGCGGAGTTGGAGCGCACGTTCCCATCGGAGGCGGTGTTCCGAACCGCCATTCGGCAGTTGGCCGGCGGTGCCCCGACGACCGCGTGACGCCGCGCGGGGTGCGGTCTTCGCCGCGAGTCCTACTACCATTTCCGTATCGACCTCCTCCCGCCGACAGGCCCGTTCCCATGCCCGACCGCGAAGCGCACCTGCTCTCCCCGTACCGCCCGCCCACCTCGTACCCGGTCAGCCTGAACCCGGACGAGGCCGCCGGCTGGCTCAACGGCTACCTGCAACTGTGGCACCCGGCCGCCCTCGCCGGGCTGAGCAAGCCGCCGATCACCTCCACCGCCTACGACCACGACAAGCCCGGCGAGGGGTTCCTGTATGCCGTGCCGACCGGCCCGTACCTGTATCAGCCGGACGACTGGGCCGAGCGGGTGACCGCCGCGAACGCCGTCAGTTTCAACGTCGCGGCGGACGAATTCGAGACGGCCGCGAACTTCCGCGCGACGAACTTGAACCCGGAGTTGCAGACCGCCCCGCACGAAGTCGTCCGCCTGTTCGCCGGGTTGGGGTACGCCTACCTGGTGGTCGAATCCCTGTTCGACGCGATGGACCACGAACACTTGCTCGACGTGGCCGCGTTCTGGGAGGACGTGCGACAGGCGGTGGAACTGGTGCGGCAAAACGCCGGGACGGAAGCGATCACCGGGAAGTTGCGCGAGGCCGCCGAGAAGATCGCGACGGCCCGGCAGGTGTTGAACTCGAACTCGCTGCGACTCATCGACATCGCCATTTTGGACAAAGACAAACTCGACACCCCACTTCCGGCGACCCGCGCGGCCGGGCTGCCGCTGTCGGTCATCGCGTCCGGCGAAGTGCTGACGGAGCTGGCCGAACGCCACCCGGATCGGTTGGCCGAGCTGAAGGCCGAGAACGTGGACATCTGCTGCGGCGGGTACACCGACCGGGACGACCCGCTGCTGCCCACCGAGTCGCAGTTCTGGAACCTGACGAACGGCCGGGCGGCCGTTCGGAATCTGCTCGGCCGCGAGACCGACGTGTACGCGCGGGCGCGGTCGGCGCAGCACCTGCAACTGCCCGGCTGGTTGCGACACGCCGGGTACAAGAACGCGGTCGTCGCCAGTTTCGACGGTGCCCGCACGCCGGTGCGGAATGCGTCGGTGGTGAATTGGCCCGCGCCGGACGGCAAATCGGTGGAGGCGTTCGGCCGCGAGCCGCTCAACGCCGCCGACCCGCTGACCTTCTTCAACCTCGTGTACCACCTGCACCAGGCGTTCACCCAGGACTCGTCGCCGGTGGTCGCGTTCAAGCACACGGGCGAGCCGCCGGCCGTCGGGTACGACGCGCTGCTCGCCTCGGCCGCGATCGGCGACCCGTGCGGCGAGTGGATCGGCCTGACCGCGTTCCTGGCCGAGATCAGCTACGGCGACTACCTCGGCACCACCTCGGCGGACGACTTCCACTTCGACGCGCTCGACGACCTCGTGACGAACAAGAAGCAGGCGAACCCGGTCAGCGGGTTCGCGGAACACCTCCGGGCGCGGCGGCGGATCGACACCGCGTACGCGCTGGCGGCGCTGTACCGCAGCCTGACCCCGGAGGGGGAGGCGGATGCGAAACTGCTGACCGAGTTGGAAGCGGCGGAAACGGCGATGGAGTCGGGTTCGATCCGAGCCGGAAGCGTGAGCGACGGAAGTGCCCCGACCGTCGCTCACGCTTCCGGCTCGGATCAGATCGGAGATGCCTTCGCCCAACTCCTGGCCGACCGCGTGCAGGTGCGATCCGCCGACAACCAGCCGGGGCTGATGGTGTTCAACCCGTGCAACTTCACCCGCCGGGTGGCGCTGGAGTTGGACGACTTCGGCGGGCCGATCCCGGTCGAGGGGCCGGTGAAGGCGGCGGAGTTCAGCGGCCGCGCGGCGAAACTGGTGGTCGAAGTGCCGTCGCTCGGGTTCGCGTGGATTCCGCGTGACGGCACCGCCTCGCCGCCGAAAGCCCGCCTCAAGACGGCCGAGGGGACGGTCGCGCGGAACGAGTTTCTGGAGGCCGACTTCGACCCCGTGACCGGCGCGCTGCGGGCCGTCCGCGACGGGCGGACCCGCCTCAACCGGGTGGGGATGCAGTTGGTGTTCAACCCCGGCAGCACGATGAAATGCCGGGGCGTCACCGTCACGAACAGCGGCGCGGCGCTGGGCGAAGTGACGTGCGTCGGCGACCTGGTGAACCCGCATGACGACGTGTTGGCCCGCTTCACCCAGCGGATTCGCGCGTGGGTCGGACGCCCGGTGCTGGAAGTGCGGATCGAACTGGAACCGGTTCACCACCCGGCCGGCTACCCGTGGCACAACTACTTCGGCGCGCGGTTCGTCTGGCGGGACGACCGTGCGGCCCTGTTCCGGGGCGTGAACGGGGCGAACTGCCAGACCGGTTCGACGTACCCGACTTCCCCCGATTACTTGGAAACCCGGCTCGGCTCGGAGCGGACGTTCGTGTTCACCGGCGGGCTGCCGTTCATCCACAAGATCGACTCGCACACGGCCGACGTGGTACTCGTGACGGAAGGCGAGACGGCACGGCGGTTCGACCTGCTGCTGGCGCTCGACCGCGAACACCCGATGCAGACGGCCGCCGGGTGGGTGGCCCCGTCGCCGGTGGTGCGGACGGACAAGGGGCCGCCGCACATCGGGCCGACCGGCTGGCTGGCGCACGTCGATCTGCCCAGCCTGCTGATGACGCAGTTGCGGCCGGTGCGGGCACGCGAGGGGAAGAACCGGGCCGTGGCGATGCGACTGGTCGAGTGCGCCGGGTTCGGCGGGGCGGCCGATATCCGCTTCGCCCGCGACCCGGTTCAGGCGGTGATGATCGACGCCGAGGGCACCGTCGAGCGGGACATCGCCCTGAACGAGGGGGCGATCCCGGTGGACTTCTCCGCCGGCGAAACGTTCCGCGTGCAAGCCGAGTGGGAGTGAGATTGTCAAAAAGGCGAACGGCGCGGCGTCAGCCCGCCGGTGCTATCTGGTGCCAGACACCGGCTGGCTGACGCCGCGCCGCTCGCCTTCCTGCGGAGTCTGATTTCACCGCTCGGCATCGAGTTGCTTTTCGCACAGCACCAGGTTCGCGCCGCGGTCGGCGTCCCAGCGGATGCCGACGATGTCGTACCCCAGCGCGATGGACAGGTGCAGCACCGGCCGGTGCTGATTCAGGCACTCCAGGCGGATCGTCTCGTACCCTTGCTCCGCCGCCCACGCCTGGGCCGCTTCCATCAGTTGCGAGCCGATGCCCATCCGTCGGCAGTCGCCCAGCACGCCATAAAACCACGCGAAGAACGTGTCCGGCTTCAGCTCGAATCCGAGGAACAGCCCGACCGGTTTGCCATTCAACCGGGACACCATCAGCAGCGGGTTGTATCGCCCCTGGAACCGTCGGCGGAAGGATTCGAGGTCGCGCACGGGGCGGAAGATCCGGTTGTACAACTCCACCACGAGCGGCAATTCGTCCAGCCCGAGAACGTCGATGACGGCTTCAGCCATGAGGGAGACCCAAAAGGGGAACGGGCGGTCGCTCTGAACGCGACGAGCCGCGACCATTTGGCCGCGGCTCGCACGGGGTTCGGAATTAGCGCCCGCCGGGGCGGTACAAGCCGGCGACGATCTGCTCCCACGACGGCACGTCCCAGTTGGCGATCAGCTCGCGGGACGCCTCGGCGGTCGGACCGCCGTCGTCCACCGGGGCACGGCCGGCCGGCTCTTCCTCCTCGGTTTCCTCGTCCTCGTCCTCGCTACCGCCGGCCGCGTCGTCCGCCTCGTCGCCTTCTTCGTCCGCGTCACCGCCGGCCGCGGTGCCGACTTCGCCGGCCTCCCCGCCCTTCTTCTTGCGGCGGCGGCGGCGGCGGCGCTTCTTCTTCGGCCCTTCCTCGCCGGGTTCGCCGGTCGTCTCGCCGCCGGCGTCCGCGTCGTCGCCGTCCTCGCCGTCCGGTTCGTACTCTTGAAACGGCTCCGGTCGGCCGTCGGCGGGCGGGAAGAGAGGGTCGCGTTCCGCGTCCCCGTTCTCGTCGGCTTCAACCGGCGCGGACGGGGCGGGCGGGCGGGCGGGCTGTTCGAGGCCGAGTTCGCGGGCTAGGTCGGCCCAGCCGTCGTCGGGGTCGGTGTTGCCGGTCATGGGCATGGGAAATCAACTTACACGGGGTAACGGTCTCCCGTCAGTCTATCGCGCGACCGGCTGACCGGACATCCGCGCCACCAACACGCCCCGCCGGGCGGTGGCCGGGCGGTGGTTGCCGGTGAACCCGATGTCCGTCACGCGGTCGCCCGGCTCGGCCCCGAACCCGGTCATCAGGTCGGCCGCCGTGTCACCGCTGCCGGCCAACTCCTCGCGGTGGACGAAGTACGCGTCGTCGTCCCGGTTCGCCTCGAACTCGAGCGCCGCCAAGAGCGCGTCCGCCACCTGCGGCGGGGCGGACAGGCCGGGCAGCACGCGGGCGACGAAATCGGCCACCGCGTGTTCCAGGCATTCCCGCGGCGGCAGTACGAAAAATGTGGACATGGGTTCCGCATCCGAATGAGTGGGACAGGTGGGACGCGGAAGTTATCGGCGAAGCGGGGCCGTTCTCCGCCGTGGGGGGCGGGCGAAGCGGGGGCGAAAACCGGCCGACCGGCCGAACAACCGTCACCCGGCGCGCCAGTGGACGAACCCGACTCGCCGGGCGAGCGACGGGCACCACCGGCATCAGGAAAAGGCGCGGAATTCGAGGCGAATCCCCCTCGACTTCTCCGCGCGTTCCTCTCAAGCGGCCCGACGCCGGCGGGGCGGACGAGTTCGCCGAACTCGACCGGCGAAATGACGGGGGCGGGATGACCCGGATTCGTGCGGAATTTGGTTCCGACGGGCGAACCCGCCGGCGATCATGCCCTACATTTCCCCAGCCGTTGCGCGGCAAGAGTCCGCGTTCGGCGGCCGGAGGTCTCGGGATGGAAGAGCAACCGAAGGGTGGGGCGAAGTTGGCGGGGGTGGTTCTCGCCTTGCTGGGGCTGTTGACCTACGGGGCGACGAGCGCGTTCGGGTTCGTCCTCTGCGCGGAGTGGCTGCGCGACCCGGCTCGTCCGCCCCAGTTGCGGCGGTGGGACTGGATCGGACTCGTCTTGGCCGTGCCGGGAGTCCCCTACATCATTCTCATGTCGGTCGCCCTGTTCGACTACGCGCCCGGCGGGAGCAGTTTCGCCCCACTGATCGCGGGCTACTGGGCGGGGTTCGCGGTGTGGCTGCTCGTCCGGTCCCGGACGCGGTGGCGCGAGTTGGGGTCGGATCGTCGGACCGAACCGGACACGGACGGCGACCGGCCCTGACAGCCGCCCCCTCAGCACCCGACGGCACGCGGCACCTGACCGAAGTGCTTTCGAAGGGGGTTCAGCACTCGACCCGGTTCACGGCCAGCCCGCCGAGCGACGTTTCCTTGTACGCCGCCTGCATGTCCGCCCCCGTTCGCCGCATGGTCTCGATGACGTGGTCGAGCGAAATCCGGTGCGTCCCGTCCCCGTGCAGGACCGCCAGCCGCGCGGCGTTCACCGCCTTGATCGCGCCCATCGTGTTCCGCTCGATGCACGGCACCTGCACCAGCCCGCCGACCGGGTCGCAGGTGAGTCCGAGGTTGTGTTCCATGCCGATCTCGGCGGCGTTCTCGATCTGCTCGTTCGTCCCGCCCATCACCGCCGCGAGTCCGCCGGCGGCCATGCTGCACGCCACCCCGACTTCCCCCTGGCACCCGACCTCCGCCGCCGATAGGGACGCATTCCGCTTGTAAAGCATTCCGATCGCGGCGGCCGTCAGCAGGAACTCGCGCCCCCGCTCGGCGGTCGCTTCCGGGTAGAACCGGTAGTAGTACTGGAGTACGGCGGGGATCACACCGGCGGCTCCATTCGTCGGCGCGGTGACGACCCGCCCGCCGGCCGCGTTCTCCTCGTTCACGGCCAGCGCGAACAGGCTCACCCAGTCGAACACCTGAAGCGGGTCGATCCCTTTCGACGTGGACAACTTGCGGTACAGGTCGGGTGCCCGCCGCACGACTCCGAGGCCGCCGGGAAGTATCCCGGCCGTCGCGATGCCGCGCTGGATGCACTCCGACATCACCGCCCAAATGCGATCCAGCCCGGCGGCGGTTTCGTCCGCCGGTCGCCACTTCGTCTCGTTGGCGGACACGATCCCCGCGATGCTCAGGCCGGTTCGTTTGCCGATGGCGAGCAGTTCCGCGGCGGACGCGAACTCGTGCGGCACCCGGCGGTCGTGCGTGTCGGCGGCAGTGCTTTCGCCCTCTTTCACCACGAACCCGCCACCGACCGAGTAGTAGGTTTCTTCCGCGACCGCCTCGCCCGCTGCCGAGTACGCGGTGAATCGCACCCCGTTCGGGTGAAACGGCAGCGATTCGGTCTCGTGGAACCGCAGGTCGTTCGCCTCGTGGAACGGTACGACTTGCTCGCCGCCGACCCGCAACTTGCACGCCCCCCGGATCACCTCGACGATGGCGTCCGCGTCGCCGGGGTCCACCGACTCCGGCCGCTCGCCGGACAGGCCGAGCAGCACCGCCTTGTCAGTGGCGTGCCCGCGGCCGGTGAGGGCGAGGGAGCCGTACAGGTCCGTGACGACCCGCCCGACGCGGGCGAGTAACTCCCGCTCGCGGAGGGTGGAGGCGAAGCGGTACGCGGCGACCATCGGGCCGACCGTGTGCGAGCTGGACGGCCCGATGCCGACCTTGAACAGGTCGAAAACGCTCAGGTTCACGCGATGCCCCCCGTGATCGCTTTCATTCCAACGGAACACGGTTACGGTACGTTTCGCTACTGAATCGGCATGACGTTTGCCGGGAATGTCGGGCGTGGTCCGTGTCCCGCACGCCAATGCGCGGGTCGAACGCCAAAGATAATGGAGGGACGGATGCAACCAGTTTTCTTCGACGATTGGGAAGGTTTGACCCGCACGGTCGTGGTCGGGTTTCTCACCTATGTGACCTTGGTCGTGGCCCTGCGCTGTTCGGGGAAGCGCACCCTATCCAAAATGAATGCGTTCGACCTGATCGTGACGGTGGCCCTCGGCTCGACACTGGCGACGGCCCTGTTGAGCAAGGGCGTGGCGCTCGCCGAGGGGATTCTCGCCCTCGCCCTCCTGATCGGTTTGCAGTTCGTCGTGACCTGGACGAGCGTTCGCGCCCGGTGGGTCCGACGACTGGTCACCGGTGAGCCGTGGATGCTTCTGAGGCGCGGCGCGTTCCTGCCGGCGTCCTTACGCCGTGCCCGCGTGACGGAGGACGAAGTGCGCGCCGCCGTCCGCGCCGCCGGGTTGTGCGACATGGAGTCGGTGGAGGCGGTTGTTCTCGAAACGGACGGGTCGTTCAGCGTGGTGAGTCGGGGGAGCAAGGTCGGGACATCGAGCCTAAAGGATGTGCGAGTTCTGGCGGCGGACGCCTGATCCCACCGTCCCTCACCGCCCCACGACGCGGCTGGCTTGCTCCTCGCGGAGCGGCTGGCTTAGGTCGCCGGTCGTCGGTATTGCCGACCGATGGTATTCCCGGTTGGACGAGCGTTTTCTCGTTGACGCCCCCGAACCTGGCGGCGATACTGCCGGGGTATTCGGTGGTGGAACCGCCGGAGAATCCCTGTTCAGCAATCGAAGGATGAGGGTCCACAAGCGGCTCTCGTCGGAGGAAGCGATGAAAACGTCGAAGGTGATCGCAACCCTATTCCTGCTCCTGACGGCCAGTCTGCTGATTTGGGCCGCAGGCGCGGTTGCCGCGCAACGCGCGCCGGAGCAACCCGCGAAGGCGAATCGACTCCCAGACGCGGACGGCAAGGCGATCCGGGCGATCCACAAGGATCAGGAGACGGCGTGGAACAAGCACGACATGGCAGCCTACACGAAGGCGTTCCGGGACGACGCGGAGGGCATCAATATCGTCGGGATGTACTGGCGTGGGAAGGCGGCGATCCTCAAGCATTTGGTGAATTATCACAAGACCATCTTCAAAGACCTCGAGGAGAAGCTGGAAGAGGTGGAGGTTCACCAGATCGCCGACGGGCACGCGATTGCCGTCTCCATCTGGAAGGTCGGTGCGTTCAAAGCACCGAACGGAGTCGTCGTGCCGGCCAGCCGCCGCCGCGGTACGCTCGTACTGGCGAAGGGGGCCGATGGGTGGAAAGTGGTCCACTTCCACAACACCACCATCGACGAGGCGGCGGTGAAGGGTGCAGACGCCCCACCAAAGAAGTAGCGCCTTCCGAACGTCCCAGGAACTTCCCCCTCAACCGCCGGCGATGGTCCCTGCCCACCGTCGTCGCCGGGAGCTTGCGACCGGGGCTGACAGCCCCCCGTCACCGCCCCACGACGCGGCTGGCTTGCTCCTCGCGGAGCGGCTGGCTCAAGTAGCTGGCCATCACTTCGGCGCGGACGCGGGCGGTGCCCACCTTCGCCCCCTCCACGTCGATTGTCATGGTCGCCGTGCCGCCGGCCGGTAGCTCCGGGATCGTCGGGAACGTGATCTTGCTCCCCTCGGTTCGCACCGTCGCCCCGTTCGCGCCGGTGCCCCGCGCGTTCGCGTACTCGGCCGGCAACTCGGCGCTCACCGTCACGTCCTTCGCCGGGCCGGTGCCCAGGTTTCGCACGCGGACGCGGTATTGTCCCCGCCGGCCGACCGGGATCGCCTCGCGCGGCTCGGCCAAGTCCAACACCAGCGCCGGCTTGCCCGCCACCGTCACCGGCGTTTCCGCCTTCGCCGTCAAGCCTTTCCCGCCGTCGCTCGCCACGTCCACTTGCACGGCCGCGCGGTCGCCGGGGCGGTCGGCCGTCACGCTCACTTTCAACTTCCTCAACTCGTTGGGCGCGAGGGAGTCGAACGTCCACTGCACCATATCGCGGGCGGACACCCGGCCCTGATCGGTCGCGGACTTCGCCGCCAGCGCGGGCGGCAGCGTGGCGCGAACGATCACGTTCCGCAACGGCACCTCGCCGGGGTTCCGCAGCGCGATCTCGTACACGCCGTCGGTGTTCGGCGCGAGCGTCTCCGGCCCGGCGATGTTCACTTTCAAATCGGTCTTTTTGACCTCGACGGTGGTACTCGCCTTCTCGCTAAGCCCGCCGTCGGCAGTCACGTTCATCGTCAATGTGTACTTACCCGACTGCCGGGCGATGAGCGGCACGTCCACGGTGCGGGACTGGCCGGCCGGCAGGGTGCCGACGGTGGCCTCGACGGCCGCCTTGCCGGTGTCGTGTTCCAGCCCCGGCGGGACGGTCAGCCAAAGCACGGCGTTTTCCACGGTGATTCCACTGGGGTTCGACACGGTGGCGCGGATCGGCACCCGCTGTCCGACGGCCACCACGCCGGCCGGTTGGACGGACACCTTCAGCGCGGCGGTGCCGATCTCGGTGGACGCGACGGCCTCGGTCAGCAGCCCGTCGGTGGTGCCGGCCGTGGCGCGGAGGGTGACGCCACCCCGGCGGGTGGGCTTCACCGTCATCCGCACTTCCTGCTTGCCGCCGGGCGCGAGGACGCCGATGGGCCACCCGCGCTCGCGGCCGATCTGCGTCTTCGCCGGCGGATCGACGGACACCAGTTCCATTCCCTCCGGCACGGCCGCGCGGATCGTCACGGCGGACGTTTCCACCGGGCCGGTGTTCGTCACTTGCAGCGTGACGGGGATTTCGCGGTCCTGGGCCGTGACCTTCGGCATCCGCACGTCGAGCGCCAGTTGCGGGGCCGCCCATTCGACGCTGGTGGTGGTGCGGCCGACGACGGTGCCCGCGCCCACGCCGGTCGGGTTGTCCTTCAAAATCTCGACGATGACGTTGGTTTTCCCTTGCAAAGGCCGGGGTTGAACGAGGCGGACGCCGGCCGTCCCATCCGCCCCGGCAGTGACATCCATCTCCGCCTGACCGGCCCGCGCGCCCCGCTGGGTACCGACCGGGATGAACTCGGCCTGCGGCCCGCCGGCCAACCGGTAGCGGACCTTGATGTTTTCCGGCCGCACCCCGGCTTCGGCCGACAGGCGGTTAATGACGGTGCTTAAATCCACCTCGCCGCCGTAGCGGGTGACGGCCGGCGGCGGGAACGAAAACTGGTTGTCGCCCCACGTCAGGCGGACGTACTCGCAGTTCTTCGCCGAGTTGAAGATTTCCGGCGCGTAGACGCGGACGACCGTTTCGCCCGGCACCGCGCCGCTGACGACGCACCACGTCTGCCCGGCTCGCACCGGCGTATCGTCGGCCTTGTCCGGGGTGCCGCGCGTCAGGGTGTGATCGCGGTAGCTGGTGTACCCGACGGCGTAGTTCGTGCCGACCTTGTAGCCGCGGCCGGTGGTCCACCCGGTCTCATCGACTTCGATGATGCTGCCGACCCCTTCGAGCATCCACTCGACCCGCCGCCCGCGCCGCGGGGTGCCGTCCTTGTCGTACACGGTGGCGACCAGCACTTGCTGCGTTTTCAAGGGGTTGGTGGCCTGACCGGGCGTGACTTCCAGCCGCACGGCCTTCGGGTCGAAGTTATGAAGCGCGGCGTTGCCGCGCGGCTTGGCGTGCGTCGGCTCGATCCGCCCGCCGGGGATGTAGTAGGGGAAGTAGCTGGGGTTGTAGGTGGCGCAGCCGGCGGCCGTCGCGGCGACCGCGAGGGCGAACAGAGTCAATCGGCGTCCGGCGGCGACGCGGGGCATGGCGGGACACTCCGGGCACGATCCACGAGTGCCGGGGGTATAGGCCGCCGCCGGCCGGCGTGCAACCCGAAGTGCGCGGGAGGGAAAGGCCCGTCTGGGGTGTCGCGTAGGTTTGGAAGACCTCACCCCCCGGCCCCCTCTCCGTCCCGGAGAGGGGGTGTTCAAAACGGAGTCGTTGCCGATTCACCGTGTTTCGGGCTTGGTTTTCTTGGGTGGTTCAAGACCGTTCCGTAGAACCTCGTCCACCGGAACGGGTTGAACACCCCCTCTCCGGGACGAGAGGGGGCCGGGGGGTGAGGTCTTCCAAAACAAGGGAAAACATCGGTACCCACCGTTGACAGGGGGAAAGGCCCCTACCTTCTCTCGACTTCCCCTCAGAGCCTGTGAATCTTTCGGTTTCGTTGGGCGGTCATCCTCTCATTCCCGTCGCCCGTCGGCCTGTCGGCTTCGTCGATCGAGGCCGACAGGCCGAC
>Ga0105046_10016025_pt1 | contig 11512 bp, 9 predicted proteins | sample MAT03_FD_78385 | JGI IMG/M metagenome (GOLD analysis project Ga0105046, IMG submission 78385) | Freshwater microbial communities from Lake Fryxell liftoff mats and glacier meltwater in Antarctica - MAT-03 (megahit assembly) | ecosystem: Environmental > Aquatic > Freshwater > Ice > Liftoff...
TTACTAGATTTAAGCATTGCGGAAGTCGACGCCAATTGGGGCGGCAGATGGAATGCTGGGTCTAACAAACGCTCAGGCGGCGCATCAATACCGCCGCAAGATTATGCAAACGGCCTTGAGCAACTACTCGAGCGCTACTTACTAAAACAATAAGCGAGGGAAAAATGAACCCCCCGGCGGACTCGGGACTCGTCCGACGGGATCGGTGTTTCGTTGAGAAACAAAAATACACTTGGTCCCTTACTATTCATGATGTAATGTTACTGTGGTCATTAGTGGGACTGAATTCAATGGAGTTGCAATGAATAAATTTAAAGCCGTTTCTGTTTTATTATTAACATTTATGACGGGCGTTTTTGCGCTTAGTAATTCGGCGTTTGCTGTGGCATCCGCTGCATGCACGCCGGCGTGTACACCTTGCACGCAAGTTTGTGTTGGAAATCCTTCCTCTCCCGGGACTGGTTTCTGTGAACCGTCTGGGTTCGCACGATGCGCTGATGGAAACTGCATCCGAAACCGATCCAAGTTATTCTGCAGCATGCCAATGCAATCCTTCCTGTAACTCTTGCACGCAAGAGTGCGATCGCGGGACTTGCGTCAATCGGCTTCCGGGAAGGAAACTTTGTAGTGATGGCGCTTGCGTGGCCAGCAGTCAGAATTGTCCGAGCGACTGCTCGCCTGGATGCGATCCATGTACGGAAGAATGTAAAGCTGGCGCTGACGGGACCAAGCGATGCGTTGGGACCAACAAACAATATTGTCCACCTGGCGTGAAGGGCGGCGCATGTGTCGAGTTGCTATCGCAATGCGGAAGTCAATGTAAACCGAGCTGCGATTCGTGTACTCAGCTTTGCACCAACGGAGCATGCTCAAATAACGAAAATCGACGGTGCTGGTCAGGCGAATGTGTGGGTCCGGGTGGGGAATGTCCGCCAACCCGACGAAGTAGAACTCCCGTTATCCCGGTGCCTGGTCTTAACACTAAGCCGGTTGCGGACAATGCGGCCGCATCGAGCTGGTAGACGGAGTCACGGGCTAAACACAGTCCTGGAGCTGTTAAGTTTCAGTCGTAATGAAAACCCAGCTCTCGACCTGTGGGAGGGTCATTTAATCGATTTTGTATTGCGCGTACTATTCCTGGATCAAAGAAATAAAATTTTGGTCTAGCTTTTTTTCGTTCACTCGCATCCCAAGGCCACAAAAATGATCCATTTAAAGTGTCCGCAAGAATCGAAAAATATTCCTTGATAGTGTTGTCCGGAACCTTGGCGGCAGCACCGATATTTGAATACTCAATTATGTGACCATGCAAATGAGCCGCAATATTGAAGAAGCGTTGAAATGCGCTAGCGAATGCTGCCTAAAGGCAAAAAAAGGCAGAGCAAGAAGTTTTAGAACCATATCTAAAACCTCCTGCTCTGCCGTGCCAATCAAGCATTCTCATCAACGACGTCTCTTAGCGATAGTCATTGGCCTGAGATTCGAACAATTCACGATAACGCGCGCATTTCGTAATCAGCTCATCGTGATGACCACTCGCAACGAGTTTGCCATCATCGATAAACAGAATCAGATCAGCACGCCTCACAGCTCCGAGATGATGCGTTGAGAAAATGACGGTTTTATCCGGCATCTCCGTAAACACCGCATCCCAAAACTGCTTCGCAGCTTCTGGATCAACCATCGAGACCGGTTCATCCAAAATGATCAGCCGCGAAGAAGCGAGCAGCACCGCAGTCAGCAACAATCTCTGCAACTGACCGCCGGACGGCTCAACACCGTTGACACGATCACTGCCGAACTGAGTGCCCAGACCACCTGGCCACTTCTCAGCGAACTTATCTGAGCCGGTACGCTTCAACGCCGTTGCAATCTCTGCTTCGTTGGCCGGATCAGTTGACCGCCCAATGTTAAGCAGCTCGCCCAACGTCAGGTTGTAGTGCCGCAGCGACTGAGGAAGAAGAATAACGAGCTTGCGCAGTGTTATCTCATCCATTTCACTTAACGACTTTGCATCAACTTGCACGCAGCCATCAGTTGGATCGACTTGACGAGTCATGAGAGACATCGCGGTGCTCTTGCCAGCCCCATTGGGTCCGACCATCGCAACCTTTTGTCCCGCACAAACCATCAAGCTGACCTTGTCGAGAGCCAATTTACTCTGTCCTTTACCAGGGTAGCGATAGCTTACAGAATCGAACAGCAACGCTGCGCCGCCGACTACTTGCTCTTGCACCTCAACTCCAGACTTCGGAAACTGAATCTTCGACTTCGTCTCCAACAATTTATTAAGAGCGTTCACGTAGTACGCCTGACTAAATTGTTGACCCAACAGCGATGCTGAATCAGCCAAACTCAAACCGAGACTCGAAACCGCACCCAGCATCAGAACGAGCTTACTTAACGTAAGCTCACCTGCTGCCACTCTCGACATTAAGGCCAACGAAACGCCGACCAAAACGATACCGCCGATAAGTGCAACAAGCAGCCGTACTGCAATCGCACTTCGCTCAAGCTTGTTCTCACGTGAAGCTGCACGCTCAACTCCGTTTTGATAGCGAGTTGAGAACCAACCAGCAGCACCCAACACCTGCAACATCGAGATCGATGAGGTCGTGGTGAGATTCCAAAGGTCTCCCCACAACGATCCCCACAACGGGGCAAGCTCCTCATCAACCTTCGACTGACGCTGCGCGTGACGCGCCTCCACTCCCATGCAGGGAATAAAAGCCACCAGAACAATCAACGCCAAGCCGATGTCATACAAACCGAGCATCACGATAGAGACAACAACCATCCCAACGGAGCGAATGATCAGAGGCTGAGACTTCATCATCGCCATCATCCGCCACACAGCTCTGTCTTTCACTTGTTTAAAGCGCGCTGCAAAATCAGGATCGTTGAGCGTCGTCTGATCAAGTGTGGCAGCCTTCGCTGCGATCTCACTCTGAACGTGACGAAACACCCAGTTCTCCCCGATTTTATCAAGCCCACTCAGCAACGTTGGCAACATGCCCAACAGCACTACGCTGAAGAACAGCGCACACAGCGGCAAGCTCAGACTCATCAGAGCTTGGCTATCAGCCAACCCCTGAATCACCATGCCCGACCCCCACCAGTTGGCGAAGGTACAAGCAACCATCGCAAATCCAGCACTCAGACGGATAACCGTCATCACCGGAAATACGCACCAAAGCTGCCGCAGCAAACTGGCGTTAGCTCGCGCGAGCACAGCAAGCTGCGTTGCGCAGCGCATTACGAAACTCACGGCCGGCATCCGCCGCTTGCTTGCGGCCTTCTCCAGAACCTCCGTCGCCACCTGACCAATAAATACACTAGACATGAAATTCTCCTTTCAAACCTTTTTTTGCGAAACCAAAAACGATGTGAACCGCACATGCGAATTCAAACTCATCTTTTTAGTTCGCGTTCTTGCTCTGCCATCGCGTGGGCGCTGCTCGTAAGGCAGCGCTTAAGCGATGACAGAAAAAATCTTCGACTACCCATTCCAGATTTTTGAAAGATCTCTCCCTTTCCCATCTTTGTAGGTGCCCTTTTGTCGATCGATAAACGCGACTGTCCCTTCGGACGACGCTTCGACCTTCAAATAAAAATTATTTTTTTAATTTACGAGCGCCCGTTAGTTGGTGCGCGATTGCAGTTTAATAACCATGTTTAATTTCCTCTCGTTTTAAATTTTTCCTTCTCCTGCTCTCTCTCGTTCATCGACACACAAATTCACAATTAACTTCCGCACATCCTCAGATCCTAGATAGATCTGTGGCCCGGTTAACTTTGAAAATCTTCGAATTTCTTAGGAAATACAGTGATTTTGTAAAGTTCGCCGGATTTCTTCACCGGCTCTCTACATCTTTTAAGAAGGAGGCTAGTGAAAAATATGCACCATCGTTGCTAGCCACGAATGGCGGCAAGAGGTACTTTGGTATTTAAAAATAATTTGCATACGAATAGCCTTATGCGACCAATGTACAGAAGGAATTTTGCTAATCAAGAACTATTTTTGAAAATTGCAAAATAATTGGGAGTTAAAAAGCGTAACTGGTCACCATAGTTTAGCGAAGTTCAGCTAAAGTGGTTGAAGCAAGACTAGTTACAAAAAAACAATGTAAACATTTTCTTCAGAGGCTGCTTAAATATTTTTATCGATAACTTGCTACAGTTGACCCGCGCTTTACATTCGAATTGTATTCTATGAAGCTGGTTCCCATGAACTAAATTTAGCGTTTCGGCGTGGACGAAGGACTCGCAGAGTGGGATTCGCGCACTTAATTCGCGCACTTAATTCGCACAGTCATAGTTGGTGCCATCAGGCAACGGAATCAAACTGCAGCTCCGAATTGAAATATCCAAAGCAGGACCCACCATTTGAATCGAATAGCTTACCCATCTCATTTCAAATCCGGACAGCGTCGAAACGAACGTCAAATACAGCGAATATAGCTGAGCGTTCACTGGAATATTTGAAATTGTGACGGGAAACTGTCCTTCGTCCGTTAGCACAACGAGAGTAACTGATGACAAATTTGGCGGAAGTTGGGGGCGAGCAGTAAGGATATAACTGGCTTGCGGGTCTCGAGAGAATCGCGTGCTAAGACATGCGGGTTGAGTAGATTGAATTGATCGGATTGTGGGAAAGCCGGCGCTGGAATTATACCGCGCGATGGAAATAGAGGACGTGTAGATTCCGTCAGCTGAGTAACCTTCACAAACACCAGGTCGAATGGTCGGGGTTGGCGAAATGGCTGGCTCAGGAGGATTCGAGGAGGGGGGCGCCATAGGACTCGGAGTTGGGGTTGGAGTTCTCGTAGGTTTTGGCGTGGGTGTCGGCCGAATTTGCACTTCCCGTTCTTTAACTTCAGCAACGCCTGCATTTAAATCCACCACAATATTTACCTGCAGGCTCGCTGTATCTGAAGGAATCTGTTCCGGCTGAGAACGCGCTTCCTGCGCATCTTTTTCAACCAGGAAAGTCGCGGTGTCTGCTAGTTCCGAGGACTGAAACGAAAAGCTACCGTTCACATCTGTGCCGCCTGAAGCTCCGCTTTCAAACACTGAAATGGTGGCATTAGGAATAGGTGTGCCGTTGAGATTCGCGACCTTTCCAGCGATCCTTGTCGTATTCCCTCCGTCCGAACCAATTGTTCCTCCACCGCATCCGGAAATGCACAGAACAGTCAGCGCGAGGACACAAAACCCAATAGCAAAGTATGCCTTGGCGCGATTGGAACCTTTACTGCTTTTTTTGAAATACATAACCAAATGTTCCTATTAACACCTTAGTAACGGGTCCCTTGTAATCTGCCTTAGGGTTGATCTCTTGATCATGTCGAGAAAGAAATTCGCGAGCTTCAGAATGGAGTTGATGACCTCGATTTAACATCCAGTGTAGAATTTCGTCCCGACTTTCTGCTCGTATGCAGTCGAATTCAGTACGTGCCTGCAAATTTCGTGGAAGGGCCGTGCTCGTTATGTTGTCCTCAGCAGCTCGAATGAGAGCGTCCTCGTCAACGCTGAGAATTTGAAATTTCCGTGCCAAGTCAGCCGTTGGAGTATAGGAATGAGTACTGACGTATACGACTGAGTCTGAGCGCTCAATTGCTTTACTTCGCTCCAGTTCCGCTAACAAAATTTTATAGCGCACGTCCTTCGTGACCAAGCTGACGAGGTGAGCAAATTCAGATTTCTCGCCATCAAATGTCAAAGGTTTAGGAAGGCCTCCTTTGGTCTGAAACTGCCGATCGGTTTGCCACCGTCCCAGCACGCGTGTAGTGACGTCATCGATAGGGCGCAGCTCCGGCTCATTTGCGGAAGTGAGTCTCGCGATATCGCGTCGATGTATTCCCGTCATGATGCTAAGCTGGCTCTTGGAAGGGAGTTCCTTTGCGTCTCCGCTCTCTTGCGCAGCCTGAATAAATGCGGACTTTAAACACTCGATGACATCGTTAAGCTTTAAGCCGTTCCGGACGCAAAACGAGGCGATTGGCTTGAGTAGTGCAACCAGCCCAGTAAGAATGAAACTGTTCTTCGCCATATGTGTGTGACTTAATCATACACGACGCCTGCTAATGAAGCTAGCTTTAAGTGTTTTTTACCCTTGCGGTTGGGTACTTATAAGTCGCTAAAAATATGCAGCACCCGCTCCGATTTATAAATGAGAAAAAGATAGCCTACTTCCCTAGGGTCGTCCCCGATTTAAATAGGCCACCAGGTCTGCAATTTCTGCCTGCGTAACTCCAAAGCTGTTCATTGGGGCAATCCTGAAAACACTTGTTAACCGCGGAAAATCAAAGCCCGCTCCTCCCTCGATGTGACAGCCTGTGCAGGTGTATTTTCTGAATACTGCACTTCCATCCAGAATATTAGCGGACAAATTTGCGGGAATTCCAAAAGTGGCATGTCCACGCTCAGTTACATTTCCATTATCGTCAAAGTTATTTGCTTTTGGTGATGGGGTAGGCGTGCTTGGAGCTCCCCCAGCATGGGGTGCTCTAGATGCTACTTTTACAGAGCTATTACTCTCGCTTACCACGATCCATCGTCGCCCGGTAACAGGTATTCTCAACTGGTCTTCAATCTTCAAAAACTTAAAGCTTACTTTTAATCGACCAATCGCTTTTGCTTTTACACGAAGTACGTACTGTCCACGTGCATCTGAAACACTGTATTTTTTGCTTTTCGACTCGGTAATACGAGCTCCACGAATAACCGATCCATCTTCATTCACCACAAACCCCGTCACCCTGATTCTCTTCTCTGCGGCAAAGCTGTCTATCGCAGACAAAATCGTCAAGAGCGATACAAACAACTGCGCGAGGCGTAGTAAATTCAAGTTCACCATTATCCTCTCACGCTTTAAAAATGTTTGATGCGATATCGTAATTAGGAAATTGGTCCGGAAAGATGCGATTCACGTCGAAACCCATTGCTTGAACGATACCCGCATAGATCTGCCGCGGATCGAGATCGATGCTGTTGATATAGCTGCCCGTTAATTCTTGCGCGCCTGGCGGTGCATTTCGCTGGCCGCCAAGAATTCGTCCTCCCAATAGGAACATCACCCCTCCCCAACCGTGGTCCGAGCCCTGACTATTATTTTCGAAAGTTCTGCCGAACTCCGACATGCTTACAATTATTAGATCATTCCATCGACCCAATGCTTTCACACAATCCACCAGAGCGCTCAGTCCGGCGTTGAGATCGTTGAGAAGATTTGGAAGTACAATTCGCTCATTCGCATGCGAATCGTACCCGCCTTGGCGCAAATAAATCACCCTCGTACCAAGCTGAGACGCGGCAATTATTTTGGCGGCGTCTTGGCAACGCTGCCCAAACCCGCTTCCGGGAAATTGGACGTTCGGTAAAGTTACCGTAGCCACCTGTGTCCGCAATGTCGCAGCCACCGCTTCGACTTCCTCAATCTTACTTGCTACGATCGCCTGCGCCGACGAGCGCGGACGAGACGAGACGATCGAACCCTCGAGAGCTTTCGCATACCATTGAGCTGCCGCAGCTTCGCCACGAGACTGCAAAAAATTGAAAGATTCGAGACTTTGTCCAAGTGCCACCATCTCAATAGGGGTAGTTCCTAAACCGCGGGTAAGTTCGTCTCCACCTGCCAATGAAATTCCTGCGAATTGCTGTCCAATTTCTGCCGTCATTCGTGCCATCCAGCCACTCACAGCCTGTTCAACCAATGGGTTTGTTGAGGCTGATGAGCGTCCGGTTTTCCATCGAGAACCCGCCGTGTCGTGTCCAAAGTCGGGCATGCTTCCAAGTCCGACCTTGTTGTAGAGTGCTAGATCGCCTTGGTCATATAGACTTTTAAGACCGCTGAGTGAAGGATGAAGACCCTGACTTGAATTTAGGGAGAGTGAGTTTTCAGGACCATAACTAATGGTCGGAAACCGATCGCGGTAGGCACCGTTATATACGGGCGCTATATTGTATGAACAACCACCATCCAAATTCACAATTATCAATATAGAATTTGGTCCCAGCACTCCGTTTGCGCCATCAAGCGCATAAGCCATCATACTACTCTGCGGCGAGAGCCCGCGGTGTATTAAGCTTCCACACGTTCCAGCACACACCATTTTTAGCAATTTTCTTCTATTCATAATTTCCTCACTTCTTTTTTAATTGGTTCGGTATTCTGGTGAGTCGGCCAAAATGTAGATCAAAGAAATTATTTTAAGATCTGACTCAGATAATCCGGATACTCCCTGATGCGGAGTGAGTGTGAATTGCGAAGGAAGCGTAATGACATCAGGCACTATAGAACCACAAGCTGGCTGGAGATTTCGGAATTCACTACACCACTGAAATTGGTTTGAGGTCATCTCTGTTAGGGTGAAATAAGCTGAAGGTGGGAGGCTCATTCCGAGTCTATCGACTACTCGACGCATGACATGCTCGGCCAAGTGAGGATCTGACGCGTCAAGACCAGGAAATAAATTTTGCTGTAGCGACTGCATTTCGAATCTTTCACGCACATATGTGATCAATATGACGCCAAACGAGATGCCAGTGGGAAGATTCACAAATGTGTCTCGCGTTGCGCGTATGCTTGAGGCTGTTTGAAAATTCATCACACGCCAGCCAAAAACGCTTGGCGGCCTTAGCGGTACCTGCCCGATCTTATTGAAGCCTTGTAGGTCCAGTGTGGAGTACCCCAAATAGTCGACCGGCTTTAAACCAAGTTCTCGCATCAATCCAAGCACAAGTTGCAATGGATGTTTAAAAAGCGTTCCGCGTGCTCGATCAGCAAAGAAAGCGCGTGACGACATCACGACGCGCATGGCTCGATTCAAATTAAAATCACTATCACGAATGACTTTCGCAAGATGCCGAATGGCCGTTGGATCAAAGTCGGAACTGATGAATTCATTCCAGATCTTTTTGGCTACGTTTTCTGAAGCACTGGGATGAATGAAGGTCGCCCTCACAAGACCAGGTATATCATTTACCTTTGCTTCGTATGGCGTGCCTCTGAATACTGTTTTCAAGCCCGGCACCTTTTTAGCCGGATCTCTTTCAAATGTTGCACCAGAACGGGCAAGGTAATTTATACGCCAACCGGCGAGTGCATTGGAGGCTGCGATAATATCCAGTTCGCCATAGTTTGCGATCCCATCGAGGTTTTGCTGCCCAATAGTTCCAAGTTGCCAAAACTCACGCGCAAAATCTTGATTCGGAGCAGGGGCGTTACTCGTTCCCAAATTGAGATAGAGCATGGCGCCAAGTTCATTCGTGGCAAACTGGGACATGAACTGTTTGAAGTTGCCGGAGCGCGCAGCATTGTAAACCATATCCAAATAATCGCGGACCATGTGCTTGAACTGCGAATTTGTTTCGGCCGCATCTGCCGAAACAGCCATGAATTCATTCATCAAGAAGAATGCCATTCGCTGAAAGTATTGATTTTGTGAGCGGAGATACCGCGCGTACATTCCGTATCTTACCCCTGTCAGATCGAGGTCGTCCCGATCGCTCGCGTTGCAAGTTCGCATGCGATATCCGATGACCCGCTCAGCAAATTGACGATTCTCGTTTGCATCAAATTGATCGCATTCAATATCGGCGATATAAGCGTCGAGCTGGGGCTCAGAAACCCATGTCGTTAAGCGAGTCACGGTGGCGTTGAGGCCCTCTTGAACTGCGCGGTCGACTTCCTCTTTCGTCGCACCGAAACCGAAGACTTTTAGTAAACGCCTGGCTTCAACAATTCCGAAAGCGTTCGTAAATGGCTCCAAACTCAGGTCGTCTGAAACTGGAGCGAGCACTGGATCGGTGGGCAGGTTCGGGAACTGTTCGTTTAGATCCCCTTCAGGAGCAGAGCGACAAGCAGCATTTCCGCTTCGTGAAAGCTCACGGAGTTTTATTACTCTCCTCTTACCTGCGCGAGATTTTTGTGTCTTTGCGTATTCACTCGCCATTGAAGAGTAGGACTGAAAGTACGTCTTCCCCAGTTTAAACGAGGCCTGCCCTGCTTTCTCCCGATAGCAACTTATTCGCTTTGAAACCCCGTCTACAGTAATGGTAGTGGAGGTTACTTGCGACCTAGAAACCGGTTTCCGCAGCGCAGCTAATGATATTGGGGATGACAGGAGGATGAGACCGACTGACAAACCGACTAGAGATCCGAACTTAATGCTCATGAAACCTACCTTTAAGGACAATATCTAAACTAATCTGATTCTTCTTCTGTTGTGGGATTTATTCCCTCACTCTTATAGTAACGATCGGATTAGGTATCGTCAATTCATTTATTACTTCTGGAATAAGTATTCTAGAGAAACTAAATAACAGGTTTAAATTGCTGTTTAAGCAGTGATTAAGCTGCCGGACTACGCTGAATGCTATCTATCTTACCCCGATAACTATGCTAAATGAGGTTATCCAAAGCACTCTTAATGTTGGTTACGCTATTTATTTCTCGTATGATTAAATTCCACGAGTGTGTCCAAGGATAATTTCAGATCGAACTAAATGTGACGACACACTCGTTGCTAGAATTTGTCAGTTTTCTGAGAAAACTATCGCGGCGCTTCACAAACGTAGTAGCAAACAGAATTAAAGTAGGTTTAGCCAAGATATCTCTATACGGGCGACTTCTTTACAGCTATAGACAGCTGCAATAATAAATAGCCTTCCTTCAAATCTGACTCTGATAGGTTAGGAATTAACTGAATAAATTTAGATATTTGTATGAATAATATGAATGGCAATTCCTTTTCCCGCCGGGCCCAATTCCTAACTCGACAGGTATTTCGAGCTCTTTTAATTTCTCTGCTCTTTGGATGTGTTCACGGCTGTGTTAATACCATGCCAATCTACAATCCAAATTTCCCAGTTCAAAGTACTTCCTACGCTAACGTTCGTAACGCAATTGTTCGCAGCCTAAACGACCGCAACTGGGTTGTTCGTTACGACAATCCTGCCGTATTTGATCAGGAAGTAGTAACCGGCTCACTAGCTGCCGGTAATGCGGTAACGACAAAAAAATTAGTGAAGCCTCCAAGAATGGAAGCACGTTTTTGTAAAAAGGCTCATTGCGCAGTGGTAACGATCACCTACAGCGGCAGTTCAGTTTCGATTAAGCTTAAATCAAGCTCAGACTTAAATCAGGGATTCTCAAAAACCGGCCAAGAGGTGATCCACAAAACATACCTCGGATGGGTCAAAACTCTTGAGACAGATATTCAAACAAATCTAAATCAACGAAGGCGTTAGTTAGATTTTTCGTAACTAGTCAGCATATTCACCAAAGGTCGTAATCGGAAATGCTCCGAAGGAGCGATAGAAAAAACTTTGGTGACCAGTTACGATTTTTCTCACGGAGAGCTATTTTTTAGGGTAATCGGCTTTTAACCTAGAAAGCGCAGTTGAATCGTTACGAGGGGAGCGAGGTGCTTGAAATTATTGATTTTCTTCGACGAAATTGGAACGGAACCTTAAGCTCGCTAGGGTGAGTACCGATTTCTAGAAAAAA
>Ga0105046_10016027_pt1 | contig 11511 bp, 6 predicted proteins | sample MAT03_FD_78385 | JGI IMG/M metagenome (GOLD analysis project Ga0105046, IMG submission 78385) | Freshwater microbial communities from Lake Fryxell liftoff mats and glacier meltwater in Antarctica - MAT-03 (megahit assembly) | ecosystem: Environmental > Aquatic > Freshwater > Ice > Liftoff...
CTGCTGGCAATGGGCAACCCGCTTTTACTCGAAGTGGGACCAGGACAAGCCCTCGCAACACTCATTCGGCAACAGTCGGCTCCCAAACCCGTGACGGTTTGGCCCGGTTTAGCGTCATATATAAATAAAGATAGTGCGTACCGGGCGATGCTGACAACCCTCGGACAACTATGGATTAATGGAGCAACACCAAACTGGAAAACCTTCTACGAAACTCAAACAAGGCAAAAGATTTTACTGCCAACCTATGTTTTTGACCGCAAGCGGTATTGGGTTGAACCCCTTGAAACCGGCCCTGCAAATCAACTAAACACAGCAACTGCACCCGTTGACTTAGTTTTGGAACAACAACCCACGCAAATACCAACCGCACCTATGAGAAAACCTATTTTGCAACAACGCATTCTGGAACTGTTAGAACGGGCATCAGGAATCGACGTAACAGACGTTACGCCCGATATGTCGTTCCTGGAAATTGGCTTTGACTCCCTCCTACTCACTCAGTTAGCGCAAACGTTCAAAAAAGAATTTGGGGTTCTAGTCACGTTTCGGCAACTGACCAGCCAGTTCGGGACAATTGGCGAGGTGGCTACACACCTCGACTCCGTGTTGCCTGATTCGGCCTTTCAGTCTGCGCCGGTAGCCCAGCCAACCGTTGCCCTGCAGCCAACCCAGTCGTATGTGAACACGGGTCAGGTCGTGCAGCCCATATCCCCAATAAGCCAGGGAAACGATTCCGCTTTGGGACTGATTGCTCAACAATTGCAGATTCTGGCTAAACAGGTGGCCCTTATGCAGGGAACAGGGAGCAATCCTGGCGCGGAAGTGCAACAGGGAACAATCCCAATGGGAAACCACAACAGCCCCCAGCCTCAGACCCCAAATCCCCGGCCCCAAACCCCCAGCCCTACGCCCCAAGCCCTCGATATTACGCCAGAGGAAGCCGTTGAACTTAAGAAACCATTTGGAGCCACGGCCCGGATCGAGCGAAAAGCAACAAGCCTGCCTGCTGAACAACAGGTATTTATCGACTCTTTGACCACCCGATACAACCAGAAAACGGCCGGTAGCAAACGATATACCGAGCAACACCGACCTCACATGGCCGACCCCCGCGTCGTTTCGGGCTTCCGGCCAACGACCAAAGAACTGGTGTATCCGATTGTGGTCAATAAATCGAAGGGAAGTCGATTGTGGGACGTTGATGGCAATGAATATATTGATGTATTGAATGGATTTGGCTCCACCATGTTCGGTTACCAGCCTGATTTCATGAAGGAAGCCATGCACCGGCAAATTGAAGATGGCTACGAAATTGGCCCACAACATGAACTGGCGGGCGAGGTGAGCAAGTTGGTCAGCGAGTTTACCGGGCATGAGCGGGTGGCCCTGTGCAGCACCGGCTCAGAGGCTGTTTTGGGGGCCATGCGCGTGGCCCGCACCATCACGGGTCGCTCGCTGATCGTTGCTTTTTCTGGCTCTTATCATGGCATTGTGGATGAAGTGCTGGTACGTGGAACCAAAAAACTAAAGTCGTTTCCTGCCGCTTCGGGTATCATGCCCGAAGCCGTTCAGAACATTCTTGTGCTTGATTACGGCACCGACGAAAGCCTACAAATCATTCGTGAACGCGCCGACGAATTGGCGGCCGTTCTTGTTGAGCCTGTACAAAGTCGCCGACCTGAGTTTGTACCGATTGATTTTCTGAAACAGGTCCGGGCTATTACGGCAGCTTCAGGTACAGCCTTGATTTTTGATGAAGTGATTACGGGCTTCCGAATGCACCCCGGTGGCGCACAGGCTCTGTTTGGCATTCAGGCCGATTTAGCTTCGTACGGTAAAGTAGTTGGCGGAGGCTTACCTATTGGGGTGATTGCCGGCAAGCGAGCCTTTATGGACGCTCTCGACGGTGGGCATTGGAACTACGGCGACGGGTCGGTGCCAGAAATTGGTGTGACCTACTTTGCGGGAACCTTCGTCCGTCATCCGCTAGCGTTGGCAGCCGCCAAAGCATCACTGTTGCACATGCGCGACATGGGTCCGGGCTTGCAACAGAGCCTTACGGCCAAAACCAACTGGCTGGCCGATACATTGAACGCTATCATCAGGCGGTGTCAGTTACCCATGTCGGTAGTGCATTTTGGCTCGCTCTGGAAAGTAAAATGGTCAGAAGATGTACCCTATGGCGAATTACTATTTACGCTCATGCGGGAGAAAGGCATCCATATCTGGGACGGCTTCCCTTGTTTCATGACAGAAGCGCATACTACTGCCGAACTAGAAACAATTGTTCAACGCTTCATAGAAAGTGTAGATGAGTTGACGAAAGCAACATTTTTCCCTCAAATAACAACTGATACTAGTGTTGTACCAACAAATGATGTACCTTATGCTTCATCACCTGTTCCGGGTGCCCGAGTGGGCCGGGACTTGCAGGGTAATCCGGCCTGGTTTATACCTAACCCAGAGCAACCCGGCAAGTATTTACAGGTTGCATTTGAGTAATTGTCACAATGAATACGTCGATCGATATCAGTTATACTCCTGTTGACTTTGACCCCTTCGCTGGCCCCGCCATCGAACTGTTGGCTCCCCTTACCGAACCACAGACAGAACTCTGGTTAGCCTGTCAATTCGGAGGTGATGATGCAAACCGGGCTTACAACGAGTCAATTTCGGTTCGGTTGCACGGTTCGCTCGACCGGGCCGCTTTCGAGTGGGCAATGGGCGCGGTAGTGGAGCGGCATCAGGCCCTCCGGTCGGCGTTCAGTGGCGACGGAAAGACCATGCTGGTTTTTCGGGATGCGGCCTTCACAATGGCTTACGACGACCTGTCAGGCCTTGCTGAAAACGAGCAACAAACGGCCATCGACCAATACCTCAGCACCGACGCGCAGCATATCTTCGATTTGCAAAACGGCCCGTTGGTGGGTGTCAGGCTCCTTAAACTGGCCGACACCGAGCATTTGTTTGTTCTGGCAGCGCACCATATTGTGTGTGATGGGTGGTCGTTTGGCGTTGCACTACAGGATTTAAGCACCCTTTATTCGGAGCGAACACAGGGCCAAATCCCCCAGCTTCCACCCGCTGAACAGATTGGGGCCTACGCAATCGAACAAATAGCATTTGAACAAACAGCTGATTATAAGTCAATTGAGAATTTCTGGCTCAATCAATACCGGGATCCAGTCCCCGTTCTTGATCTGCCCCTCGATTTTCCACGCCCGGCCCGCCGAACCTATGCCAGCCATCGGCAAGATTACCGGTTAGACGACAAGCTGACCCTATCCCTTCGGAAATTGGGCCAACGGGCCGGTTGCAGCTTTGTATCGACGCTTTTGGTCAGTTTTGAAGTGTTGCTGCATCGCCTGACGGGCCAAACCGACTTAGTGGTGGGGTTGCCAGCCGCCGGGCAATCAGCAACCAACCATCAGCGGCTGGTGGGCCACTGCGTAAATTTGCTCCCAATCAGGAGCCATCCGCAGCCCAATCAATCCTTTATCGACTACCTGAAAAGCCGCCGGGAACCGATCCTGGATGCGTTCGAAAATCAGCGGCTCACGTTTGGAAGCCTGCTCAAAAAACTGCCCATCCCCCGCGATCCGGCCCGTATTCCGCTGGTGCCGGTGATGTTCAACGTGGAATTCGGAATGGACGAAGGCGTTCATTTTCAAGGATTAACGTTCGACTTTACCAGTAACCCGCGTCAGTTCGAAGCCGTTGATTTGTTTGTGAATGCGGGCGGCACCCAACAGTCGCTGACCATCGAGTGGTCGTATAATACCCAACTGTTTCGGCCCGAAACCATCGCCGGCTTTCACCGCCAGTTCGTCGGGTTGCTGGAATGCCTTGTGGCCGACCCTTCGGCTCCGCTAATTCGCCCGGTTAACCTGATCGAAGCCCCAGCGGTGGCTTCCCCAAAGCAGACGCTCCATGAGTTGTTGGGTGAAACAGCCCGCACCTACCCCGACAAAGTGGCCGTTCGGTTCAACGGGCAGAGCCTAACCTACGCGCAGCTTCATGGGCAAGCCAACCAACTGGCGCACGTGTTGATCGAGAAAGGGGTTCGGCCCGGCGACCGGGTGGGTCTGTCTATCGACCGTTCGCTCGAACTGGTGGTAAGCTTACTGGCCGTGATGAAGGCGGGCGGGCAGTATATTCCGACCGACCCCCGTCATCCTACTGACCGGATTCAGTACGTCATGGCCGATGCCAGCTGTTCGGTTCTGCTGACCAACCGGGCGCACGAACGCCGAATTGCGCTCCCCCTGCGCGAACTGCTCCTGGAAACCATATGGCCGACGCTCGACACCTACCCCCCCACCGAACCGGTGGTTTTAGTGGCAGCCGATGCGCCCATTTATGTGCTTTACACATCCGGCACCACCGGACGACCCAAAGGCGTACAGATTCGGCACGACAGCGTGGTCAATGTGTTACAAGGGCTGGCCCGAAAGCCCGGCCTGACGGCCACTGACAAGACCGTCACGATGGGAACGATTGCCTTCGACATTACCACCGCCGAAATATACCTCCCGCTCCTGGTGGGGGCCGAGCTGGTGGTGGTCGATGCCGCCACTGTTAGCAATGGGCAGACGTTGGCCGCGCTACTTGTACGCGAACAAATCACGTTTGTGCAGACCACGCCGGCCACACTCCGTATGCTCTGGGAAACGGGCTGGCGGGGCAATGCCAACCTGCGTGTTATCTCCTGCGCCGAAGCCCTGCCGAGTGATTTGGCCCAGAAACTACTGGCGACCTGCGCGGCCCTGTATAACTACTACGGCCCCACCGAAACTACGGTGTATGCCACCGGAACCCAGATTCTGTCCGCCGATGCTCCCATCACCATTGGGGTTCCTATCGACAATGCCCGCATCGTCATTGTGGACGAACAGCTACAGCCCGTTGCCGACGGGCAGCCGGGCGAGTTGCTCATTGGCGGGGCAGGCGTGGGGTCGGGGTATCTGAACCAGCCTAAACTAACCGACATCAAGTTTATCCGGCCCTCGTTTGCGCCACACGAGCGTTTTTACCGCACTGGCGACCTCGGCAAACGGATGCCTGCGGGTGACATTCAGTATCTGGGCCGCATCGACGCACAAATCAAGATTCGGGGTCACCGGATTGAGCCGGGCGAGGTGGAGCACCACCTGATTCGGATCGATGATATAGAGAACGCCGTTGTTGTAGCCCGCGAAGACCAGCCCGGCCATCAGCGATTGGTAGCGTATGTGGTGCTGAACGACCCAACGGCTCCTACCTGCATCGACCGGGAACAGGTGCTGCGCTGGCGGGCAGCCCTCTCGACGGTGTTACCGGCGTACATGGTTCCGGGCGATTTTGTGGCCCTGAACGAATTACCCGTTACGCCCAACGGCAAATTAGACAGAAAAGCCCTGCCCACACTTGAACAGGCCGCGCCGACCGGGACAGTGCCTCGCCTGACACTGCCCTCAACGCCGGAGGAAAAACAAATTGCGGGTATCTGGCAACAGGTGTTTGGGTTAGCTACAATTAGCATTGACGACAACTTCTTCGACCTCGGCGGGCACTCAATGCTTGCGGTGCGGGTAATGGCCCAGCTCGAACGCGAAACCGGCCGCCGTTTGCCAGTTTCCACGCTGTTTGAGTCGGCCACAATTCGGTCGATGGCCCGATTAATTCGACCAGAGCAGAGGATAAAATTAAAGCATTCGCTCGTACCGATTAAGCCCTATGGCAGCAAAATGCCTATTTATGTGGTGCATGGCGGTGGTCTCAACCTACTTACGTTCAGGGGATTAATCGAGTACATGGATCCCGAACAGCCGATTTATGGGTTTCAGGCGCGGGGACTGGACGGCACCGAAGAGCCTTTGGACAGCATGGAAGCGATTGCGGCTGATTACCTGGAGGAATTGCTGGAACAGAACCCCGATGGTCCCTATGCCCTGGCGGGCTACTCGTTTGGCGGGTACGTTGCCCTCGAAATGGCCCGTCAGTTACACGATCAGGGCAAAACGGTGAAACTGCTGGGCATGTTCGACACCAACGCGGAGGATTCGGCAGAGAGTCGTCCGTTTTTGGACCGGATGGCCTGGCGTATTGGGCGGCAGCTCCCGAAAATGGCCTGGATTGGCCGGTCCCTTATTGAGCATCCCCTGCCAACGCTTCGGTATCAGGGTGAATATGTGGAGCGGCAGGTCAAAAATGTGCTGAAAGCTGTGGGGCTGGCCGACGAGCAAACCTATTCGGAGATTCAGGATGAGAACCTCCTCCGCATTATTGAGAAACACGAAATAGCCTTCCATAACTACCGGATGCAGCCTTACGATGGGCTTATCGACGTGTTCAAGGCCAAAAAACGGTTGTACTTTGTGGAAGACCGCGAGTTTCTGGGCTGGAAAAAATACGCGCTTCAGGGTGTGCGGATTCACAACGTCCCTGGCGACCACAAAGAAATGCTGCATCCTCCCAACGACAAGGAATTCGCCCGGATTCTGCAACAAGCCTTAGATCAAAGTTAACATGACCATTAAAAACGCCCAGGATACTGTTGACCACTGGATTAAAACGGTAGGCGTTCGCTATTTCGGCGAGTTGACCAACATGGCCATTTTGACTGAGGAAGTCGGCGAACTAGCCCGCATCATTTCCCGTCGCTACGGGGAGCAATCCGAAAAAGAATCCGATAAAAACCGAGATCTCGGCGACGAAATGGCCGATGTTCTCTGGGTACTGATCTGCCTGGCCAATCAAACCGGTATCGACCTGACGGAGGCTTTTGCCAAGAATCTGGAGAAGAAAAACACACGGGATGCCACGCGGCACAAAGAGAATGAAAAGTTATTGTAAGGGACGAATGCTTCCATACAATAGTTTCACCAACTGCGCTAGCCCGTTATTATTCGTCACAATGAACCCCGGCATTTTTCCGAGACGCAAAGACGCAATAGTTTTTGAATCTCTATCGAGAGCTAATTCAAGTTCGTCAGTAGCTTCCAGCTTGCCGTTTTCTTGGATAATCCGTAGCTTGTGGCTTTATTTTCCAATGCGTACACACACCGCCGGCGAATACTACATGGATTGACTAAATAGCGTTTAGACAAAGCCGCCAGCCGGTAAGCCAGCTCCCTCATGTACATCGTTTATCAGGAAGAAGAACTGTTTGTTACACTCACCAACAGCGCAGAGTCATCAGCGGGCGAGTTATCTACGTCCGGCCAAATCCGCTGGGTTGGCTCGGTAGAACAGGCCGGGCAACCTGTTGCGGTGTTAGGGTTTATTGAGGCTGGTGGTTTTGTTCACTTCATCGATATACTTGACGAGGGTGTTCAGACTCCCCAATCTGTTCTGACAGAACGCCTGAACGCCTACCTGCGCGATTTACGCCAGACGGAGCAGTTCGGCATTGAACAGACAGAAGAAACCGAAGAACAGGAGTCCATTCCTTACGACCCCGAGCAGATTGCCATTCGGCGTGACACGTACTCAATCTTTGAGGTGCTAAAAATGATTAACGAGGGCGATTTGAATCTCAGCCCCGATTTTCAACGCAACTTAGTTTGGGACAATATACGTAAGTCGCGTTTGGTCGAGTCGGTATTATTGGGCATTCCATTGCCCGTTTTCTATTTTGCCGAAAACCGCGACGGCACCTTCAACGTTGTTGATGGCTTACAGAGACTCAGTACGCTGCAGTCGTTCGCGCAAAACAACTTTGCACTTCGCAATTTAGAATACCTGAGAGCAGATTGCGACCGAAGATATTTTAAGGAAGACCCCGACAAAAACATTCCTACGAGGCAAGTACTCGACAAAAAATATACCCGTCGAATCGATAAGGCGCAGTTGGTAGTCAATGTGATAGAAGCCAAGTCGCCGTTGAAAGTTAAATACGATATTTTCAAACGTATAAACGAAGGAGGTCGCCCGCTCAACAGCCAGGAAATCAGGAATTGCATGGCTACCACAGATACTCGGGCATACCTGAAAGAAATGGCACACTCTTCTTTTTTTAACGAAGCTACTGGTGGCAGCGTCAACGATACACGCATGGATGCTCAGGAGTTAGTGTTGCGATTTACCGCTTTCTATTTGCAGCGCAAGGGGTTGATAAGTGATTATACAGGCGATATGAACACCTTTTTAGATAATACGCTTGAGTTACTGAACACCCGAAAAATGTCTGATTTTATTGAACTCAGAAAGGTGTTCAAAACCGGTATGCAAAACGCTTATTACCTATTTGGACCTTATTGTTTTCGCAAGTGCTTACCAGAGCATTTAAAACCCGGTGCCACCCGCCAACTCATCAATAAATCACTGTTTACAACCTGGAGTCTCGAACTAAGTAGCCATGAGTATTGGGTAGTAAAAAGAGCTATGAAGGCTGGCGGCTTCGCTCTCATTATAGCCGAAGAGTTTAAAAAGCATGACGATTATTATTGGGTTGTTACGGCCCGCACCACCGACCGCAAAAGTTTAAACAAAGCATTTGGTCACACCCGTAATTTACTTACCACTCACTTACTCGTTCCGGTATGATTCAATACGTTGACATTGACCATTTCCAATGCTTCACATTACGCCGTATAAACTTGAGCCATATTACGGTATTAGCCGGAGCCAACTCGGCCGGCAAATCGTCGGTTATCCAGTCATTGCTGCTATCACGGGTTGCTTTTGAGCGGCTACAAGCAGTCAATTTCGATCCATCAATCCCAGTAAGCATCCCACTCAATGGGGAGTATTTACTGTCGTTGGGTAATAGTCAGGAAGTCTTCAACCGCGATGAGGGTGAAAACTTCCTTCATTTCCGGTTCGTCGGAATTGCCAACGAATCCATCCAGTTTGTGTTGCGGGGCGATTATATCGAAGATTCGGTGTACGACCTGTTAATCGACCCGTTGCTCCCCCCCCTTCGAGTTAGGTAATCTTTCATTATTTAGTTCGCAGTTCCATTATCTGAATGCTGAACGGATTGGCCCCCGGCTCAAATACGAAGCCTCGTCGTTTACTCATCCGACGGTTGGTTTTCAGGGCGAATACAGCGCACAGATTTTGAGCGATAAAAACGTCAAAGTTGATCAAGAACGGCACCGGGCCGACAATCTGCCACCTACGTTACTGGCTCAGACACGTGCTTGGATGGAGTTTATCGTGCCGGGCGTTTCTATTGACGATGCCAACCTGATTGGCAAGCTAAAAACAGCGGAGGTTAGTTTCAGCAAAAGCAGTCCAACCAACGTAGGTTTTGGCGTATCGTATGTTTTACCTATTGTGCTTGCCGGGTTGATTGCACCCAAAGGATGTATGCTTATTGTCGAAAACCCTGAAGCGCATTTGCACCCATCAGGACAATCGCGTATCGGGCAGTTTTTAGCGCGGGTAGCCGCGTCAGGTGTGCAAGTTATAGTAGAAACTCATAGCGAACATATCATCAATGGCATACGGGTTGCTACACTGGACGGGACATTGAAGCCTGCTGATGCTTTAGTCAACTTCTTTGCTCGCACCATCGACGGTAAGCCGAACGTAACGTCTATTCACTTCACCCCTAAAGGAGATCTTGACCAGTGGCCGCGTGATTTCTTCGATCAGCAACAGCAGGATTTCGCCCGGCTAATCCGGCTCAAAAACCAGCAGCAGAATAATTAAGGGAAATTTGTTGCTGGAATCGGAAGCGTTTCGACTCACTGATGCGGAATTACCAATGTTTGCTGAGCGAATGGAAGCTTTCGTATTAGCTGTCGATAAATGCCGGAAACATGGGGATTCTATTTATGGAAAAGGAGATCTATGTAATGTTATATTTCTAGGCAAGCCATTATATGAATATTATGACTCGCAATCGTATAAGGAAATTCAACAAAAGATCCCAGGCTTTAGTCGGGATATGCACGTTTATTTGACTTGTGACTTTCTAGGTTATGACAACAAAACCCTTTCGGATTGCACAACATTGGCAGATTTAGACAGTTGCTTTCCGACAGCAAACAATGGCTTATTTGGCCCCGAATGCGACCGCTTTGACTGTTCTGATGAGTTGGCTGTTTGTAGCGAAGAAACTTGGCATCAATGGAAAATAGCTTATCTGACCAAACAACCTCATCATATTGATTGGTCAAAAGCAACGCATCAATACTTACCTAACCTTGACTATTCAAACTTGCTGCTTGGTATAGAATGTCGGAATCGGTTTGGGGGCAAAGACCATACTGATTTTCATGCTAAAGCAAATCCAAAGGCTGGTGGAGATATGATTGCACTATCTTTGGAGGTGGGCAAGATTGTTGCCGAAGCTAACTTTTATCAATACAACGACCGGGTTAGTAAATTGAATAACAGTCCTGATCATATCCGGGACATTTACTCAATCAGTGTTAAAGGGAAAATAGTCCATATGTCAGTCGACATTCATAATGCTGCTTTTGAGGTATGTGATCATAATGGCCGACATCAGGGCCAACATCAGTTTGATGGAAAGCCCCCTCAAAGAATTGATCCTACTGGGGGACACGGCATAAAAGTGAATTGATACGAACGAGAAACTCTATTCCTATGTCCAATCCTCTTGACGAACTCACGCCCGACGAATCGCTTCGAGCTGATAATCAGATCAAATTACTTAAACTCGAATTGGACCACAACGTTATGTTTGGGGAATTCAGCGAGGCCGAATCCCCCCAGCAAATTGGTGAGTTTCTGGATGGCATTCTCGCGCTTGAGGAAATGCACAAAAACCCTCAACAAACAACGGTTTATGATAAAATCGGGCGACCATCCTTCCAACCCGAAACGGACTTGACTGATGTTGAAGTGTCGGAAGCTCTCGACGTGTTGATGCAGCAAATGAGCGATCATGGCGTTGAATTAGATGTGCTAGCTCCCGAAGATTACACCGACCGTATCATTTACCGCTTTCTGACGGACGAGTTGTTTCCTCACGAAACCACTGAACTTGGCGGAAACTGGACTACTAATTTCACCTACGAAGAATTACATCCAAACCACCGCTATGACATCGTTGATTGTTGTGAAGGGTTCATCTGCCGTCTGGTTGAAAACAGCTTAGAATACCTCGAACATTACTTGGAAAAGCACTTTTTCATCTGGCAGTCCAACCCGTGCCAAGTGATTATACTGCCCAAAGTGGAGACTTTGCTGAGAGACCTGATTGACCGGTGGTGGCCCTATTCAATACGGGGTGGTTCTGTATCAGCTATTCAGATAAGCGATGATGCCGCGACCTCACAAGCCACGTTTCACCTCGATTTAACGGTTGGAGACGACCCAAATGGAAAAATAGAAACAGGTAGCGTCTGGCTTCGGCAAGCCTTCGATTGCTGGTCAATTGAGCGGGTCGAGTTTGGTGACTGGACGCTTGCTTAACCCCTATTTGCCATGCCCACTCTCTCACGAACCACCTCTGCCAACCCAGATTTCCAGCAACTTGTTCAGCAACTCGATGCTTACCTAAGCGACCTAAACGGAGAGGAGCATTCGTTTTACAACCAGTTTAACGGC
>Ga0105046_10016028_pt1 | contig 11511 bp, 9 predicted proteins | sample MAT03_FD_78385 | JGI IMG/M metagenome (GOLD analysis project Ga0105046, IMG submission 78385) | Freshwater microbial communities from Lake Fryxell liftoff mats and glacier meltwater in Antarctica - MAT-03 (megahit assembly) | ecosystem: Environmental > Aquatic > Freshwater > Ice > Liftoff...
CAGGCGACCCAACGCCTGGTCGAGCCGGATCAGCGGATTGGCCTCCGGGCGCGCGCCGACGAAACGGCGCGACAGCGACGGCCGCGGCAGCCCGGCCAGCGCGCCGATCCGCTTCAGCCCCAGCCGATGCAGCAAAAGCAGCGTCTCCGCCTCCAGCCGCAGCGCGGCCACGGGCAGCGGCGCGAGACTGTCCGCGAGCGCGCCTGCGCCGCAGATCGCCCGCACCCGTCCATGGCGCGCCAGCCCCCAGGCGGCCCCTCGGGTCGGGGCGAGCGCCAGCCGCGCGCAAAAGCCGAGCAGCGACAGCTGCGCCTCCATCTCGGCCAGCAGCGCCGCCTCCCCCCCGAACAGGTGATCGGACCCGGTCGTGTCGAGGATCAGCCCGCGCGGGCCGTCCGCCGCCGTCCACGGGCACCAGCGCCGGGCCCAGAACACCAGGCGTTCGAGCAGTGCCGCCTCGCCGCCGGGATCGGCGTAATGGACCTGCAGATCGGGGCGGAGCGCGCGCATGTCGACGATCCGCCCCCCTTCCGCCGCCCCGGCCAGCCGGGCGACGCGGTTGGCGGCATGGATGACGGGGCCATGCGGTCCGTCGATCGCCAGGACGACGGCAAGATCATCGGCCGGCGCCTCGCCCATCCGTTCGCGCTTCCTCCGCCAGCACTCCATCGGGAAATGCGGCAGCGAAATCGACACGATTCGCCGCCCGGTCATGACGCGCCATCCACACGCCCGGCGGCGCGAAGCGCGAGCGGAACAATTCGACCCGCCAGCGCGGATCGCCCGGCGCCGCCGGATCGTCGGGATGCGGCGCGGAGGGCAGCGAGGCCACCCGCCACCGGTTGCGCGCGGCGCTGGCATCGGGGACGGCCGCCCGCCGGATCAGCCAGCAGGCGACGCCCCGCGCCTCGGCGCGCATCGCGAGCCGCCGCGTCGCCGTGAAGTCGAGCGCCGGCGGGGCGCCCCAGATCTCGCCGACCACGGCGGCGAGGCCGACGCATCGCAGCCCCTCCTCCATCGCGGCCAGCACCTCGTCGGGCCGCGACAGGGCCGCCCGCAGGAACGGCGCGCCCATTCCCGGCAGATAGGGCGCGCCCGTCTCCATGATGGAGAGCCGATCCTGCACCCAGAGGACCGGCCTCGCGTCGTCGGCAAGCTGGGACGCCACGAACCCCACGACACCGCCATCGACGGACTCGACGGTAAAGGCCTCCGACAGCGTGCCCGGAACATCCCCCCCCGGTCCGCGCCGGGGATCCGCTTGCGACCGAGTGAGGGAGACGACAGGCATGCATGACCGACGGATGATTGTTCATCTTTCGTTCTAGACGCGCCGGACAGATTCGTCAAACGACGATCGCGCGTCCGACCCGGTGACCAGCGACCTCGACGCACGCGCCGCCGATCATGGCGCAAATCATCTCGGACGATCGGACGAAGCGCCGACCCGCTCGCAGCATCCAACCTAGCGCCCGACGCAAGGGTCGATCAGCTCTCCGCCCGGACCCTCACGCCGCCTCGTCCCGCTTCGGGCCGATGACCTCCACCAGCGCCGTGACCACGCAGACCAGGCCTTCGGCGGGATACGCGAGGCTCACCTCGCCGCCGATCTGATGCGCCAGCACCTGCTCGATCATGCGCGATCCGAAACCCTTGCGCTGGGGGGGCGCCACCGGCGGTCCGCCCGACTCGCGCCAGGTCAGCCGAAGCGCCGCGCCGCTCGGCCGATCGCGCGTCACGTCCCAATTCACCGCGACGCGACCGGCATCGGTCTGCAACGCGCCGTATTTCACCGCATTGGTGCAAAGCTCGTGCAACGCCATGCCGAGCGGCAGAACCGCCTTGGAATTCACCACGAAATCGGGCCCCGCCACCGAGAACTGCGGGCGCTCGGGGTCCACGAACGGTGCGATGGTCGTCTCGACCACCCGCTTCAGCGCGACCTCCTGCCAGTCGTCCTGCATCAGCAGCGCGTGCGCGTTGCTCATCGTCGCCAGACGGTTCATGAACACGTCCACGGCATCGGTCCGCTCGGCATTCGGAAACGTCTGCCGGGCCACCGCCTGCACGGTGGCGATCAGGTTCTTCACCCGATGGTCCAGCTCGCCGAGCAACAATTCGCGCTGCTGCTCGGACCTGCGCCGCGACGCCCGCGCCGCGATCAGCTCGTCCATGAAATCGTCGATGGCCTTGCCGACCGCGCCGAACTCGCCGTCCCGCGCGGTCATGCCGGTTCGGGCGCCCACGCGTCCGCCCCGCCATTCGGCGATCGTGTTCAGCAGTCGCTGAAACGGTCGGTTGATGACGACCTCGCTCGTCGATCGCGCGAGCAGGAACGCAGCGCCGATGCTGATGGCGGCGATCAGCAGGCCGCGCAACGTGGCGCGGTTCAGCGCCCCATAGGCAGCCTCCGTCGAAAGCCCGGCGCTGACGTAGAGGCCTGCGGGCGACGTGCCCACCGGGCGATAGCCGATGACCCGGCGCGTGCCGTCCTTGCTCGTCACCTCCAGCGTGCCGGGCGCATCCGCGGTCACCAGATGCTGAAACGCGTCCGGGATCAGCGTCCCGACGAAATCCTCGGGAAAGGGCTCGCGCGCAAGAATGCGCCCGTTTCGGTCGGCGATGGTCAGCGCGCCGCCACGCGTGAAGTTGCGGTCTTTCAGCCGGGCGCCCAGCCAGTCCAGGTCGAGGCCGGCGACCGCGATCCCCCCGGACCAGGCGCCCCCGCCCGGCAAGGGAATGGCGATCGGCAGCGACGGCCGGTTGGTCACCCGACCTTCGGTGTACGTGCCGACGACGAGCTGTCCGGTCTCGATGACTTCGGTGAAGTAACTGCGGTCGCCGACGAAGGTCCCGGTCGCCGCTGCGTTCGGCGTGCAGCGAATGACGCCGCCGGCGTCGATGACGGCGACTGCGACGAATTGCGGCAGCACCTCGCCGATCCGAGTGACATACTCTTCACATCCGGCGGCGTCTGCGCGGCGGACGACCGGCGCGAAAACGACAGCGCGCAGCAGGTTCTCGGCGCCGCCGACGATCTGGTTCATCTCGAGCCCGACCAGTTCCGCGATCCGCGATGCGTCGGCGTGAACCTCCCGCTCCCGCGACATACGTAGGCTGAGAAGGTCATAAACCAGCACCGACGTCGTCGGGATCAGGGCGACCGCCGTAATAAGCACCAGCCGAAACGAGAGATTGAATCTGCGCACGCCTGCCCCTTACGCCGCACCCGGCCCGATATCGCCATCAACATTTAGCACATCTTAACGCGTGATGACGCGCAGCGCACGGGCGGTTCGCGTCGCCCCGTCCCGTCGGCGCCGGATCGCGGGAACCGACGCGCCGGTCATGGCGTTCTGACCGCGCTACGACAACCGAATCGGCAGGAGCGACGACATGGACGATCATGACAACCGGACAGGCGCGCTGGCCACGCTGCACACGCGCGTCATCGACGCGTGCAAGGGCTACGAGGAAGGCCGCGAACGCGCCGAGACGCCGGAGATGACGGCGCTCTTCGGCGATCTGCTCGAAATGCACCGCGCCCACGCCGCCGATCTCGCGAACGCGCTTACCGCGCGCGGCGTCGTGGCCGACCCCGACGGCTCGTTTCTGCAATACGTGCACAAGGCCGTGCTTAAAGTGCGGTCCGCCTTCGGGCGCCTCGACGAGACCGCGGTCCCCGGCATCGTCGACGGCGAGGACCGTCTGCTCGAACTCTACGACGAGACCCGCATCACGCTCCCCGGCGACGCCGAACTCGATCGGTTGCTCGAGCGCCAGCGCGACGACGTGGCCCGCCAGATCCAGCGCCTGCGGGTCATGGAAAGCGGCGCCGAAGCCTGACGCCCCGTCCCGCCGCAACAGGCTAGCGTCCGCCTCGTTCCAGCCGCGTGATGACCGACGCACCGAGCATCACCGCCCGCTTGCCCGCTTCGCGAAGCGGGCATGGCGCTCCGAGGCGGTCGCGCACAGTGACTATGTCAAAAGCGCCCGCCGAGCGGATGCGCGCCAGTTCGTCCCACGCGATCGGCGTCGCCACCGACGCCCCCGGTCGCGCGCGCAGCGAGTAGGGAGCCACCGCCGTGGCGCCACGCTCGTTTCGCAACCAGTCGATGAAAATCCGGCCGGTCCGTTGTGACTTCGCCATCGTCGCGGTGAAGTGCCTCGGCGCCTCGTCCGCCATCATCGCGGCGAGCGTGCGCGAAAACAGCTTCACCGTCTCCCATCCGGCTTTCGGACGCAGCGGCACGATCACATGCACGCCCTTGCCGCCCGTCAGCATCGGGATCGACGGCAGGCCCAGCGCGTCCAGCCGGTCGCGCATCTCCACCGCCGCCGCGCGCACCTTTGCAAAGGCCAACCCCTCGTCGGGATCGAGATCGAACACCAGCCGGTCCGGGGTGTCGAGCCGATCGTTCCGCGCGCCCCAGATATGGAACTCGATCGTTCCCATCTGCGCCGCGCCCACCAATCCCCCGGCGCTCGAAAGCGAGATGTAGTCGGCCTCGCCGCCCTTCGCCTCCACCACGCGCACCGAGCCGATCGCCTTCGGCATCCCCTGGCCCCGATGCTTCTGGAAGAAACACGCCGCGGCCACGCCATCCGGACAACGCAACAGCGACAGCGGCCGGCGCGCAGCGAACGGCAGAATGCGCTCGGCGAGCACCGCGTAGTGCTCGGCCACCTGCAGTTTGGTAACCGGCGGGGTCTCGAACACCCGGCGCTCCGGGCTAGAGATGCGCTGTCCCTTGACTACCGGCGCCGCGCCGTCGCCTTGCGTCGGCTCGGCCGCCCCCATGTCGCGCACCGCCGTCACTGTGTCTGCCACCTCGCCCTCCATCACGATCTCCGCCACCGGCTTGTCGGCCCGAAGCCCGCGGTAGACGCCATGTCGGATCAGGCCCTCGCCGGTCAGCCCGGCGAAACCGACCTCCGCCGCCAGCTCGGGCCGCACCCAGCGCGCGCCGGCGACCAGCCTCGGAACCGCGTCGAATGGGGCCGCCTCCTGCGCCAGCGCCGCAAGCCGGGGTGCGAGATCGGCGAACTCGCGCTCCCCGAACCCCGTACCCACCCGCCCGCGATACCGCAGGACGCCGGCCTGATACGTTCCCATCAGCAACGAGGCGAACGGCCGCCCCCGCGCCGTCGACGGCGACCAACCGCCGATCACGAACTCCTGCCGCCGGCCGCATTTCACCTTGCGCCAACTCGAATGCCGCCCTGAATGATAGGCCGAATTCGCGAGCTTCGACACCAGACCTTCCTGCCCCGCCGAGCAGACATGCGCGAACGCCTCGGCGCCACGCCCCTCGACATGGGTTGAGAACCGGATCGCGCCCGCGCCGCTCGCGCCGAGCAGCCGCTCCAGCCGGGCCTTTCGCGCAATCAGCGGCTCGCCCGTCAGGTCCGCGCCGTCGAGTTCGAGCAGATCGAACGCCACGAAGAGCAGCGCTCCGCCACCCTCCAGTCGCGCCTGCAACGCCGCGAACGCGCCGGCCGCCGCACCCGGTGCTGTCACCTCGCCGTCGATCAGCGCGCTGCGACAGGCGAGACGCGCGAAATCCGCCGTCAGCGCCCCGAAACGATCGGTCCAGTCGAGCCCCGTGCGCGTATGCAGCCGGACGCGGCCTCCAGCCACCGCCGCCAGACACCGATAGCCGTCGAACTTGACCTCGTGCACCCAGCCGTCACTGTCGGGCGCCGCCGCGTCGAGCCGCGCGAGCTGCGGGAGCCGGAACGACGGCAGAAGTGCCGCCGTGTCCCGCCGCCTCCGTTTGCGCGCGACCGGCGCGCCCGCGGCGATCCCCGCCATGTCGCGCCCGGTGGCGATGCTGGTCGCATAGGCGTCGACCAGCGCGTCGGGCCCCGGCGCGGCGTCGGCGTCGCGCTCCTTGATCAGCAGCCAGTTCTCGCGCTTCTCGCGCTCCCGCGGCTTCGTCCGCACCAGCATCCAGGCCCCGCGCATCCGGACGCCGGCGAGCGTGAACTTCAGCTTGCCCTCCACGAGCCCCGTCGCCGCGTCGTCGAGCGGCGCCCAGGTCCCGCTGTCCCACAGCATCACCACGCCGGCGCCGTACTGCTTCGGCGGGATCACCCCCTCGAAATCGGCGTAGTCGACCGGATGATCCTCGGTCCGCACCGCGAGACGCTTCGCGGTCGGGTCGGCGCTCGGACCTCGCGTCACCGCCCAACTCAGCAGCACGCCGCCCCATTCGAGCCGAAAATCATAGTGCAACCGCGTCGCCGCGTGCTTCTGCACTACAAACCGCCGCCCGCGCGCAGCGCCCTCCTCCCCCGACGGTTCGGGCGAGACCGCGAAGTCGCGCATCGCGCGATAGGTCTTCAGCCCCGGCGGCGCGACCACGCCCGCACGGCCCGTCAGGCGGACTTCTTCGCGGCGCCGCGCGACGCCCGCGGCTTGGGCGCGGGTTTCGCCGCCGGCTTCGCGGCCGCGCCCTTGCCCGCCGCCTTGTCGAGGCTCGCCCTCAACGCCGCCATCAGATCGACGACGTTGTCGGTCGGCCCCGGCGCCGGCGACCCGCTGGTCGCGACCCGCGGGGTCTTGCGGTTCTTGCGCTTGGCTTCGAGCAACTCGCGCAGCGCGATCGAATAGTGGTCCTTGAAACTGTCGGCCCTGAACGGACCGCTCTTGCGCTCGATCAGCGCCATGGCGACGTCGAGCAGGTCCTTGTCGGACGCGCCGTCCTTGATGTCGGAGAACAGCGGATCGGCCTCGCGGATCTCGTCGGCGTAGCGCAACGTCTCGCACAGCAGACCGTCGCCGCAGGGCTTGACCGCCGCCAGATACTCCCGGCCGCGCATCGTGATTTGCCCCAGCCCGAGCTTGCCCGACGCGCGCAACGCATCGCGTACCACGCGGTACGCGTCTTGCGCCAGCTCGTCGGCCGGCACGACGTAATAGGGCTTGTCGAAGTAAAGCGGCGAGACCTCGCGCGCTTCGACGAACTGCGCCAGCTCGAACGTCTTTTTCGTCTCGAGCTTGATCGCGTCGATTTCCTTGGGATCGATCAGGATGTACTCATCCTTGGCGAACTCGTAGCCGCTCAGGATGTCGTCCTTGTCCACCGGCCCTACTCCCGCGACGACCTTTTCGTAGTTGACCGGTTTGCCGCTCGGCTTGTGGATCTGGCGAAAACTCACGCGCGATCCGGACTTCGTCGCGCTGTACAGTTCGACCGGGATCGACACCAGCGACAGGCGCAGCTGGCCTTTCCAGATTGGTCTCGCAGCCATGGCACAATCCTCCCGCGGGATGTCCAGAGCGGTAGTCAGGCAGATCGCCCGAAACCGCATGAAGACAACGCATGATGCGTAGCCGGGTTCCAGTGCGCTGCAACCAGTTCCGTGCGCGCCTTCGCCGGGCGCGGTGTCGCGGAACCATTCGCGCGTTCGATGATTGATCTCGCGAACGGCGTGGGACGTGTCAAACGGATCCGACGGCATGAGACTCAGGGTCGGTTTTTCCGGTTTCCCCCCTGGCCACGGATTGGCCGGTCTCTTCCCCGTCCGCCCCACGCTCTTCGCAGCAATCTGCGTTGCGCCCCGAGCTGCGCAACCACAGTCCAGATATGAAAGGAATATCGAGATGAACCGTTACGTCATCTTCTTGGCCGGATGCGCCCTGCTCGCGTTGAGCGCCGCCGCCGCTTCCGCCGACTGTGCTGAAGATCTCGCCGCGATGGAAGGCGGCACGGTAGGCGCCGCCGCCAGAGAAGGCATAGCAAAGGACGGCTCGCTCGCCCCGCTTCAGTCCGAGGCCGACGCCTCCACTTCGACGGGTGCGACGGCGCCCGCGGATGGCGGCTTCGAAGCGGCGTCCTCCGAGCCCGCCGGGACCAACGGCATTGCAAAGGACGGCTCGCTCGCCCCGCTCGCATCGGACGAGGACGACGCCGCAGCGGGGGCGAATGTCGCCATGTCGGCGCAGGATGCCCAGGCCCAGCAAGAGGGCGGGGAGACCGCCGCGCAGATTGCCGGAGGCGGCGACCCCGCCCGAACCGATGCCTTGGCGCGCGCCCGTGCCGCCATCGCTGCGGGCGACGAAGCGGGCTGCGCCGCGGCGCTGAAGGAGGCCGAAGCGCTCTGAAGCATCCGGACCGCGCGGCCGGCGACGTCGAGACTTGGAACCGGAGGCGGCTCGGCGCATTGTCTCGCGCGAGGCGACACCCCCCGGATCAGGAAACGGCGATGAACTCTCCCGAACGCGCGTCCGAGTTCACCCCGCACCCAAGCGCGTCCGGGCTCGCGGCGAACCGAACCGCCGATATCTGCGTGATCAGGAATCCCGGGTCGGGCAAGCAGGGCGGCGACGTGACGATCGAGGCGATGAAGCGGCATTTCGCCGAACATCCCGGCAGGTTCGAGTTGCGCATCGTCGCGTCGGGCGGCGACATCGCGGGTGCGGCGCGACGGGCGGTCGCCGACGGCTTTCCCATCGTCGTCGCGGCCGGGGGCGACGGCACGATCCGCGCGGTCGCCTCCGCGGTCGCCGGATCGTCCGCGCACCTTGGCGTGCTGCCGCTCGGCACGTTCAACTATTTTGCGCGCTCGATCGGTCTTCCCGACGACCTCGGCGCGGCGGTCCGCGTGCTCATTGACGGGGCGCCGACGCCGTGGGACATCGGCTACGTCAACGGCCACGCCTTCCTCAACAACGCCAGCCTCGGGCTTTACCCGACGATCCTGCAGAACCGCGAGAACATCTACAATCGCTGGGGCCGCAGCCGGATCGCGGCGCACGGCTCGGTACTGCTTACGCTGGCGGGTTTCCGCGCGCCGCTGGCCCTGAAGGTGACGGTCGACGGCGCGGTGCGGCGCGTCCGCACGCCGCTCGTGTTCATCGCCAAAAACCCGGCCCAACTGGAGGAGATCGGCGTCGACGGCGCGGAAGGCATCCGGGAGGGCCAGTTCGCGCTGTTCATCGCCCCCGATTGCAGCCGTTGGCAGCTCCTTCGTTATGCGATCCGGCTCGCACTCCGCACGATGGCGCCGGGCCGGGATTTCGAACTGGTTCACGGCCGCGACATCCTCGTCGAGACGGCGCGCTCCCGGATGACCGTGGCTTGCGACGGGGAGCGCGAAAAGATGGCGTCGCCCTTCCGCTTCGAACTGCGCCGCGACGCGCTGAACGTCATCTTACCGGCCGCGAACGCCTGAATGGGCCGCTCGCGCCGCGTCGTGCATCTTTCGGACCTGCATTTCGGCCGCACGCGCCCCGAACTGCTTGAGCCGCTGATCACGGCCGTCAACGCCCAGGCCCCCGATCTCGTGGCGGTCTCGGGCGATCTGACGCAGCGCGCGCGCACTTGGCAGTTCGAGGCGGCGCGCGCCTTTCTCGACCGGATCGACGCGCCTCGTCTGGTGGTGCCGGGCAACCACGACGTCCCGCTCGACAATCTGCCGGTTCGGCTTTTCAGGCCTTTCGGCCGGTATCGCCGCTGGATCGGATCGATCGTCGAGCCCTGCTACCGCGACGAGGCGATGGTCGTCCTTGGCCTCAACACCGTCAATCCGCTGAGCTGGCAACGCGGCCGGTTGCCCTCGCGCGTCGTTCGTCGGGCCTGCGTGGCCCTGGGCGCCGAGCGCGACGGCCTGACCCGCATAATCGTCGCACATCATCCGTTCGAGCAGCTTCCCGATGTCGACAAGGCGCTGATGCACGGCGCGTCGCGCGCGATCGACGCGTTTTTGGAATGCGGCGCCGACATCGTGCTGTCGGGCCATCTTCACACCTGGCGCGCCGAACCGTTCGCGGCGCGGCGCGGCCCCGGCGGCGCCATCCTCCAGATCCAGGCCGGCACCGGCCTCTCGACCCGGCTGCGCGGCGAAGAGAACGACTTCAACCTGCTGACGCTGGAGACCGGCGCCGTCACCGTCACGCGTTTCGTCGCGCGCGCCGAGACGGCGGTGTTCGAGCCGGCGGCGGCGGTGCGCTTCGACCGGGGTCCGAAAGGATGGATGCGTCCGAACGTCGAGCACGCCGCCGGCATAGCGGCGGCGCCGGCAGGCCGCTAGACGCGGCTCGTCTCGCCGCGCAACGCTCAGGCCGCGACGAACTCGCGCACGAACTTCGTCGCCGGCCGGGCGCGGATATCCTGCGGCGAGCCCACCTGTTCGATCCGTCCCATCGACATCACCACAACGAGATCGGCGAGCTCCATCGCCTCGTCCTGGTCATGCGTGACGAAGATCGTGGTCAGCCCGGTCTGGTCGTGGATCTCGCGCAGGCCACCGCGCAACTCCTTGCGCACGCGCGCGTCGAGCGCGCCGAAAGGCTCGTCGAGCAGCAGCATCCGCGGCTCGATGGCGAGCGCGCGGGCGAGCGCCACGCGCTGGCGCTGGCCGCCCGACAGCTGCGCCGGATAGCGCCGGCCGATGTCGGGAAGCTGGATCATCGCGAGCAGCTTGTTCACCCGACGGTCGATCTCGGGACCGGTGGGCCGGGATTTTCTCGGCCGGGCACGCAGGCCGTAAGCGATGTTCTCGAACACCGTCATGTGCCTAAACAGCGCGTAGTGCTGGAACACGAACCCGGCGCGGCGCTCCTGCACCGACAGCCCGGTCGCGTCCTCGGCGTCAAAGAGCACCCGGCCCTGCGTCGGGAACTCGAGCCCGCCGAGAATGCGCAGCAGCGTGGTCTTGCCCGAGCCCGACGGCCCGAGCAACGCTATCAGCGCGCCCGACGGGATCGACAGGCTGACGGGATGGAGCGCCGTGGTCGGGCCGAACTCCTTGGCGAGCTCCTCGATTTCGATCTGCATGTTGCGGTCCTCTGCGGGTTGGACGGGGGAGTGGATCGAAGGCGCGCGGTCAACGGCGCCGGGTGGCGGCGAGCTGCTCGGCGTAGCGCCATTCGAGCGCCGATTTCAGCGTCAGCGTCAGCAGTGCGAGCAATGCGAGCAAAGCCGCCATCGTGAAGGCCGCGACCGACAGATACTCGTTGTAGAACATCTCGATCATCAGCGGAATTGTCGTGGTCTCGCCGCGGATCTTGCCCGAGACGACGGCGACCGCCCCGAACTCGCCCATCGCCCGCGCGTTGCACAGCAGCACGCCGTAAAGCAGCGCCCAGCGGATGTTGGGCAGCGTCACGGTGCTAAACGTGCGCCAGCCCGAGGCCCCGAGCGTCAGCGCCGCCTCCTCCTCCGCCCGCCCCTGCTCCTGCATGATCGGGATCAGTTCGCGGGCGACGAACGGGAAGGTCACGAACATCGTCGCGAGCACGATGCCGGGCACGGCGAAGACCACCTGCAGGCCGTTCGCGACCAGCCAGGCCCCGAGCGCCGCGTTCGACCCGAACATCAGCACGAGGCACAACCCCGCCACTACCGGCGAGACCGAGAACGGCAGATCGATCAGCGTGATCAGGAACGCCTTGCCGCGGAAGTCGAACTTCGCGATCGCCCAGGCCGCCGCAACGCCGAAGATCGCGTTGAGCGGCACGGCGATGGCCGCGGTCAGCAGCGTAAGCCGGATCGCGGCCTGCGC
>Ga0105046_10016029_pt1 | contig 11511 bp, 7 predicted proteins | sample MAT03_FD_78385 | JGI IMG/M metagenome (GOLD analysis project Ga0105046, IMG submission 78385) | Freshwater microbial communities from Lake Fryxell liftoff mats and glacier meltwater in Antarctica - MAT-03 (megahit assembly) | ecosystem: Environmental > Aquatic > Freshwater > Ice > Liftoff...
CACGGCGGGTTGTTCGTCGCGTATGCGCTGGTGACGTTCTCGGTGTGGGGAGCGGGCCATTTGCCGAGCAAGCTGCTCGGTCTTGCCGCCGTGGCGTCCATCATCCCGTTCGGCCCGTTCGTTCTCGATCACAAGTTGAAAGCTATCGAACCTCGTGACAAAGCCTCGGTCGGCGGGTAAGATATGTTGAATAAGGAGGAACGAACATGATTAAGGTTGTTTGGAACGGTGATCGGCCGCAAGGCGATGAATCAAAGGTTACGATCACGGAAATCACTTTGACTCCCGAAGAGCAAGCTGAAGACGCCGCACGCAGAGCCACTTACATGGCAAACTTGAACTGGGCTGCCGCACATACCGAAATAAACCGAACTTGTGCGGGAAAATTCATCTGTGTCACGGGGGGCGAACTCTTCTCCGCATCCGCACCTGGCGAGGCCCACGCCCAAGCTCACGCTGCTCATCCTGAGGAGATTGGGGCCTCGTATTCCGCCTACGTCCCAACCTCTCAGGGGCCGAAGATTTATGCGAATTAACGGCTTCTGGTCGGTTGGAACCGGCAAAGTGTCTCGGCCTTTCATTACTGCCTACGCCTTTGACACGGATGGGAAGAAACGGGACATCACGTTCATGGTGGATTCTGGTGCCGACGAAACCGTCCTCGATTTTGACAACTACGTTAAACTCGGACTTTCGTCCCTCCCCTCAATAGAGACTAAACTGGAAGGGATTGGCGGTACTACCGCCGGCGTCACGGTCCGCGTCAAGTTGCGTTTCACGAAGGACGACGGAGTACCTATTGATGTCAACATTGATCTTACCGCCTGCACCGAACCCACGTCCTTGGGCATGAATCTCCTCGGGCGGGATGTCCTTGAACACTTCTCCCTCATCATAGACAAGCCCGGCGATACCGTTTGTTTGCTTCACGGGCGTCATCGTTATGTCATTCAGGAATCTTAATTCATGGATCACTTCGAGTACCGCGACCGCGAGTTGTTCTGCGAAGATGTGCGCGTCGCCGAACTGGCTGAGACTTACGGCACGCCGCTGTACGTCTACTCCGAAAGCACCCTGCTTCACCACTTGAAACAGATTCAGACGGCGTTCGCGGCGGCGAAACCGATCATCTGCTATTCCGTGAAGGCCAACGGCAATGTCAGCCTGTGCCGACTCATGGGGCAGCACGGGGCGGGGTTCGATGTCACCAGCGGAGGCGAGTTCTCGCGTGCGCTCATGGCCGGTCCAAAAGGCGCGACCGTTGTGTTCGCGGGCGTCGGCAAAACCAGCGCAGAGATTCGTTTCGCTCTCGAAAATGATGTGTTCCTCTTCGATGTGGAGAGCGAACAGGAACTCTCCACCATCGGCACAATCGCCCAAGAACTCGGCGTCAAGGCGAACGTTGCGCTGCGGGTGAACCCGGATTTGCCGCCCAAGACGCACATCAAAACCGACACCTCCATCAAAGGCGTCAAGTTCGGCCTCGATATCGAAACCGTGGTGGAAGTCGCCGCGAAGTTCGTCGGCCACCCCGGCTTGAACATTGCGGGCATTCACATGCACCTCGGTTCGCCCATCTTGAAGGCCGAACCGTATCGCCTCGGCTGCGAGAAGGCCGTCATGCTCGTGAAGGCGTTCCGGGCACAGGGGCACGACATCCGATTCCTAAATATGGGTGGCGGATTTGGCATCAACTACCGCAAGGACGAAGCCCTTCCGGTGAGCGCGTTCGCCGAAGTCATTCTTCCCGCCGTGGTCGAGACGAAGTGCCAACTCGTGTTGGAACCGGGGCGATTCATTGTGGGAAACGCCGGCATCCTCGTGAGCCGCGTGCAGTTCACAAAGTCCACGGGCGGCAAGCACTACGTCATCCAAGACGCCGCGATGAACGACCTCATCCGGCCCACGCTCTACGGCTCACACCACCGCATCTGGCCGGTGAAGCCCGCCACCGGACTGCCTGAGCGACCCGCCGTGGACATGAGCGCTGACCCGGATACGGGGAACCCGTTCACCCTGATGGCCGGCACCTTCAAGCAAGACGTGGTTGGCCCCGTGTGCGAGTCCGGCGACTTCCTCGCCAAAGACCGCCCGTTGCCTGAGTTGAAGCGAGGCGACTTGCTCGCCGTCTTCTCGGCCGGCGCATACGGCATGTCGATGGCATCGAACTATAACAGCCGGCCGCGGGCCGCCGAAGTCCTCGTTACAGGCCGCACGCACCGATTGATCCGCCGCCGAGAGACGTTCAAGGACTTGGTTGCGTGTGAAGAGGATTGCTTAACCTGAAGCGGCGCGTCAAGATGTAGGGTGTTGCCTTCTTTGGCGGGCAGCTCATTGGCATATAGCCCCCGGCTTGCCGGGGGCTTGCGTCAGAAATCCCCGGCAACCCGGGGCTAAATGAAGCTTCGGAGGACTTCCCGGTGAGAACTGTCCTGTTCCAAATCGTTGTTCTCGCCTTGGGATTGGTCGCATTCCCCACAACTGCGTCCGCGCAGCCAAAGGATATGGCTCCCAAGCCCATTACGATCTACGGCCAGTTCCGCGACCTCATTAACGAGGGCAAATTCGACATCGCCGCGAGTTTCCTCCAGGCGTTCCTCGACTCGAACCCCACGGAGACCGAGTTCCTCGACCTCGAAAAGAAATACGGCAGCACGACGTTCACGGGCTTGCGGGCCATTCCGAAATGGTCTGATGATGCGGTGGCGGACAAGAAAGCCAGGGCGAACGTCGAAATCGCCGTCACGCGGTCGAAGAACGCCAACGCGAAGTTGCTGCAAGACCCGGCCCGCGTGGACAAGTACATCCGCAACCTTGGCGCGACCTACGAGGAACGCATCTTCGCCGAGGAAGAACTGCGGCGCACGGGTGAGTTCGCCATCCCCTACATGGTGGATCGTTTCCGGACCACGCCTGCCAAAGACTCGCTGTACGAGGGCATCCTCGGCGCGATCCCCAAACTCGAACCGCAAACCGTCGCCGGGTGGGTCGCGGCTCTCGATGGCTTCACGCCCGAACAGCAATTCGGCGTGATCAGTGCCATCGCCTCGCGGCCCGACATCATCACGTTGCAATCCACGGCGCAATCGGACCTCGCCCCGGCACTCTGGCACATCTTGCTTCAGCCGCGTGAGCAAAGCCCTACATTGCGTGCGTTCGCCGAGACGTTGCTGAACAAGCTCCGCCCAGGCGCGAAGGCCGATACCAAACTCGCCGAAGCCGAACTCACGGCGCTCGGTTACACCTTCTACGACCACACCGCCCGGTATGCGGGCGCGAAGGTGAACCCCGACGGGTCGCCGACAACCGTGCCGCTCTGGCAGTGGGAGGCGAAGGCCGAAAAGCTCACCAAGTTCGAGGACGTGCCACTTGGGCAGGCTGAGGAATACTACGGGTTGAAGTACGCACGCTGGGTTCTGGAACGGAAGTCCGACTACGAACCGGCGCAAGGGTTGGTTCTCTCGCTCGCGGCGGAGCGGGCTATCGAACGGGCGAAGTTCGGAAGTCTGGCCAAGGCCGAACCGGCGGTCTTCAAGCTGCTCTCCGATGCGCCGTCAACTGTCCTCGGTGACTTACTCAACGGCGCACTCAATCGGAAGAAAACAGCCCTCGCGCTGGCAATGCTTCAAGTGTTGGGCGACCGTGCCGACCGCGATGCCGCCACACCGCCTGCCGGGACCGTCGTGAAGCCGTCACTCCTGGTCAAGGCGCTGAGTTTCCCGGACCCGCAAGTCCAATTTGCCGCCGCGAACGCTCTCCTTCGTTCTCCTGTGCCCGTGCCGCCTGCCGTGCGTGGCCAGATCGTTGACATTCTGCGACGCGCCGCAGCGGCCGACCCTGGAACGCCGTCTAATTCCAAGGGAACCGCCCTCATCACCGACCCGAACAAAATCCGGGCCGACGCCTCGGCCGTGCTGTTCCGCGCTCTCGGGTACGATGTCGAGGTCTTTACCTCGGGCCGCGACTTACTGCGCCGCGTCGCCCGGGCTTCCGACTTCGACGTGATTTACATCGATCACCACGCTGCGAACCCCGAACTTATCGACGTGGTCGGGCAACTCCAAAGCGACGCCAAGGCCGGGAACCGCCCGACGTTCGTGGTCGCCTCCGCTGATAAGCCGCGAGTGCCCACCTTCGACCAACTCGTCATTCGGTTCTCGGCGCTCATCGCGGCCACCGAGAATGAGATCGTGAAGATGCCGTCGCCGTATGTGCCCAAATCTGACGAAACCAAGGAGCTAATCGCCAAACAGCGCGATAACATTCAGCAACAACGCGATGGTGTGTTCCGCAACACGGCACCTGTTCGCATGGCCCGCATGAACCGCCTGATCGACACCACCGGCCTCAACCTCACCGCGACGCAAAAGCTCCTCCTCGCCCTGCGAGTCGAACTGATTGCCTACTCCGCCCTCGGCGCGGAATATCCCATCTCGCCCGAATCGTCGCCGGGAACAGTTCAGCACCTCATTCGCCTCCGCAAGCAACTCGACGCCCAGCCAGCCAGCCCGCTTTACGGTGTGGGGCTTCCGACCACCGACATGCTGAAACTCCTGGAACGATTCGAGATCGACCTTGCCCGACAGCCCACCGCGAAGAAGCGATTCGAGGACATTTACGCGAAGATCGACCCGGTTGAGTTGGGTTTGCCCATCGAAACTTTCCGCGACCCCGTGGCGGAAGCCCGCCTCAAGAAAACGCTGGTGAACTATCCGAGCGTGCGGGTGATTCCCGAACCGTTTGGCCGCACGTCTCTTGCCGCCGACCTGCAAGCCGCACAGGGCGAACCCGGCCAAGCCCCACGCGACCCCGCCGAGAAGCGAGCCTCCCAGAAGGCAGCCACCGAATGGTTCCGCCGCATGGCAATTGGCGAAACCCCCGGCTTCGACATCAAAAGCGCTGAGACAGAAATCCGGGACGCATTGCGGGTCGATGACCTGTCGGACGCAGCCATTGATGCCGTGTCGAAGTTCGGTACGGGCGATGCCCAACAAAGCCTGTTGATCCTGGCCCTGAACACCGGCAAACCGCTTCCCTTGCGGAACAAGGCCGCCGACGCGGTGATTCGCCACATCCAGATCAATGGTCGCTCCATCCCGAAAACGCTCATCGATCCTCTCGCCGAGTCGGCTGACAAGGAACCCGATCTCGGGTTGCGGGCCAAGTTGCTCACCTTGAAGGGAATGCTGGCTTTCAACGCCGTGGGCTTTGCGGACAGTCTCAAGGGCTACAACCCGCCACTCCTCCCGGTCGCAGTGCCACCGAAGGTCGTGCCAATGGAGCCGAAGGAAGTGGAGCCGAAGAAGGAGCCGTGATCCGGGAAGGTTTCCCAGGGTGCGCCGAAGCGGCGACCCTGGGAAAGCGATAACTGTAACCAAACCTCAAACGGATTGCTGGCCTTTTTCTAGCTGACGGCTGATAGCTGATTGCTTTTTCCCCGCGCAAGTCTCTCCACAAATGCCGTTCGAGAGGTGAACCCGGCGGGAGTGACCGGGCCACGAGGAGCCTAATCATGACCCGCAACACTGCCAAATCGTTCGGCCAACCGAGCCTCGAAGACCTGATGGTCCGCTTCCTCGCTACCCGCTCAGACGCAGCCATGATGGCCGCAGTCGAGTCGAGCGAGGGTGAGGTCGAACCTTACGAAGTTGCCGCTGGGTTCCGTGTGGACCCGCGGGCGGCTTGGAACGACGCCACGACAAACATCGCAGCCGCCCCGGTTCAGCTTCCCCCCGATTGGTCGAACTTGGTCACCCAACCGAACGGAGCGTTCGCGGTGCCCCTGGCAGCGGGGAACTTCCCGCAACAAGTCCGCGACCTGCACCCGCTGCTCACGAAGTTTGAGCCGGCCGGGTTGCGACCCACCACCGACCAATCGCCGGTCCCCGGTCTTCACGGCTTGCGGGGTTGGATCACGAAGAACGCCGCGGCTCAACCGCAACTCGCCGCCGGCCTCGCTCGCCAAATCGGCGACTACGCAACCGCCGACAAGCTGCTCCCCGCCGACGCCGCCAACGAACGTGCCGCCCTGCTCTGGCAACAGGGGAAGTGCGAAGAAGCCCTCGTCGCCTGGAACGCCGCTGCCGAAACGCCGGCCGTGTTGTTCAACCGCGGCATGGCACTCTTGTTCCTGGGCAAAGCCGCCGAAGCCCTGCTTCCGCTGGCCACCGCCGTCGCCGCCCTGCCCGAAGCGAGCAACTGGCACGCACTCGCCCGTCTCTACTTGGCTGTTGCTGAGATTCACGGCTGATGCAGGATTCGGGATTGCGTTATCTCGCACACAGGGCTTCCGCTCTGTGCCGGCTGCGTCACCTGTGGAACACCCCAACAACATCGCATCAAGCACTTTGCAACTCGCTCTGTCTCCGGTAAACTTGAGCCGACCCGCTCGACGGGTTCCCGCTCAACCTCTCACCCGGAGTTTCCGTGCGAACAACGCTAACGCTTGCTGCGCTCGCCGTTCTGGTAGGCTTATCGCCCGCCACCCGCGCCGACGAACCGAAGCCGCCGAAGGGCTTCACGGCCCTCTTCAACGGCACCGACCTGACCGGCTGGCAAGGCAACATCGACATGAAGCAGCGTGCCACCCTGACGAAGGAGAAGCAAGACGAACTCGTGAAGGAACGTACCGAGACCGCCAAGAAGCACTGGGCCGTCAAGGATGGCGTCATCCAAATGGATAGCAAAGGCGGCGTGAGCCTGCAAACGGCGAAGGATTACGGCAACTTCGAGCTGATGGTGGACTGGAAGATTGAGAAGAACGGCGACAGCGGGCTGTATCTGCGCGGCCAACCGCAGGTGCAAATCTGGGATTCGGAGAACACACCCGGCGCACGCGGCGAAGACAAGAACTCCGGCTCCGGCGGTCTGTGGAACAACCCCGCCAAGGACAAAGCCAAGATTCCCTTGAAGAAGGCCGATAAGCCCCTCGGCGAGTGGAACACCTTCCACATCACGATGATTGGTGACGAGGTAACCGTCAAACTGAATGGTGAGTTGGTGGTTGATAAGGGCAAGTTGCCGAACTACTTCGACAAGGGAAAGCCGTTGCCCGAGAAAGGCCCCATCGAACTTCAGTTCCACGGCGACCCGCTGTGGTTCAAGAACATCTACATCAAGGAACTGCCGTAATCGGGAATTGAGCAGTGCGGTTCTCAAAGGATCGGAAGTGTGGTGCCCATGAGCGACCAAGGTGACCTGGTCGCTCGCTTCATTTCAGGTGTCACAAAACGAAAAGGCGGGGTGAACGCGGTGAGTTGTCGCCCATTCAACTCACGTTGTTCATCCCGCCAGAATAGTAGCTTGCACCTCGCGTGCCAATTCCGGCAATTCTCTCGGCGTTTGTCATCTGTCCTTCTGAATTCTCACCACTAAGATATCCGCGAACCGAACCCACAACAACCGGGGCTTCGCATGTCTACGTCCGTCACACGCCTTTATGGTCTGGGCCTCACGCCTGGCAAACTCCGCGGTTTGCAGCGCATCAGCAACCCCAACGGGACGCTGACGATGGTTGCGACCGACCAGAACAGCTCGATGATTTCGATGATGAAGGCGGCGACCGGCAAGGAGCCGACCTACGCCGAGATTTCCGACGCGAAGGTGATGCTCTCGCGGGCGCTCGCGCCGCACTGCTCCGGTCTGCTCGTCGATGGCTACTACGGTTACTGGAGCACGGTTGCCGCTTACGCCGTGCCGCCCGGAACGGGCTTGCTCATCCGCGTTGAGAAGTCCGGGTCCGGCAAGAATACCGCCGGTGGGTCGATCAGTGAAGTCGAGCCAGGCTGGGGCGTCGGAAAGATCAAGCGGTGCGGGGCCGACGCGGTCAAGCTTCTCGCGATGTTCGAGCCGAACGAACCCGATTCGGCCGAACGGAACTTCGCGTTCACCATGCAGATTCACGACGAGTGCATCAAGCACGACATCCTGTTCCTGCTGGAACCCTTGCACTTTCCGATTAAGGCCGATGGCACCGAGGAGACGAAGGACCAGGTCGCCGGGCGAAAGGCGAAGACGGTGATCGACACCGCGAAATACCTGAGCCGCTACTGCGACATCTACAAAGCCGAGTTCCCCGGCACCTTCGGCGTCGAAACCGATGCCCAACTCGTGGACAACCTCAAGAAACTCAACGACGTGTGCGTGAAGCCGTGGGTTCTGCTGTCGGCCGGCGTGGACTACGATAAGTACAAGAAGCAAGTCGATATGGCGATGAAGGCCGGCGCGAGCGGCATCTTGGGCGGCCGGGCGTTCTGGAAAGAATTCTTCACCTTCACGACGCCCGCGGAACGCCAGAAGTTCGCCGAGACGGAGTGCGTGAAGCGCGTGACCGAGACGCACGCCATCGTGAACACCGGCACGCCGTGGTTCGCCAAGTACGGGCTGAGCATGGAAGACCTGCACGGCATGCGCGCGACCGAAGGCTGGCACGCCCGCTACGGCGGCGGCAACGCTCAGGCGGCCAGCGGCCCGGCCAAGCCGCTCGACCCGAACGCCGTCTATTGAACTGAGAAGTTTTCATGTAGCCCCCGGGTTGCCGGGTGTCTTCTTTCTCGCATGGACCAAAGAAACCCCGGCAAGCCGGGGGCTATCTGAAGTAGGACTTGAAAAAGCCACGGCTGAGGCCAAATTTCTTCGTCAAGCAACCAAATCTTGGTAACTCTCGGTAACAGTTTAAAGAATTCCTGTTGCATTCCGTCGCAAATGCTCCGATAGTAGTGGAATCCTCACCGGGTCGTTTCTCCACGACCCACCGCACGCCTCAGAGAGGCCCGCCATGACCGCCGGACGATTCAGCCGATTCTTTGCCGCGACCCTGTTCATCGGGATGCTCGTCCCGCTTGCAGCGTCGAAGGACCTCGATCCCATTAAACAGCGGGATGCGCAGAAGAAACTCAAGGCGAAGGTCGAGGAAGCTGCCCGCCGGGCTGGCTCCACGATCGATGCGATGGCGTACCAGCGGCTCTCGCCGAACACCGAGCGCAAGATGCTCGAAGATGTCGCGGGCGGCCTGCGCGGTCTGAGTGATGAACAACTCCGCGAAGTGCTGGCCCACCTCGAAGCGGCCGTCACCGCCGGCGCGGACACCGAGAAGGCCACCGCCGCCCAGAAGGAAGCCTACGCCAAGCAACGGCAGGTCATCGAGCAACTCCGCGGCATGCTCTTCAGACTGGACATCGTGAAGAATCTCGACGATGCCGCCGCCCGGCTGGAACGCGCCGCCGACACCCAACTCACGATTAACGCCGAAACGCTGACCCTCGCCGCGCTGCCCAGCCGCCGCCGGCTTATTGAGGATAAAGAAGAGCTCGCTATCCAGGAGAGCGACCTCCGCGCCGAGATCGATTCGGTCTTCAAGCAGATCGAGACAATCTTCAAAGACCCGATCATCTCGAAGTCCCTGACCCAGGATCAGAAGGACCGTATCGCCGCCGCCGACGTGCTCGCCCGCGGTTCACGCCTCGTGACGGATATCGAACTGACCGTCCGCACGCTGCGCACCGGAGCCTTTAGCGACGCCGGCGCACCTCAACGCCGTCACGCCAAGGAACTCAAAGACTTGGCCGCCGCGCTTCGTTCGCCGCCCGCCAGCCGCATTGATGCACTCAAGGACGCCGCCGCGAAGGTCAACAAGGCCATCGACGCCCAGACCAAGGTGAACAACGACAGCGCCGAGAAGCCGACCAAGCAGGAAGAAGAAAAGGCCAAGCAGAACGGCCAGGACGCGAAGGTCGTGAAAGGCAACGAACTTGCCAACCAACAGACCAAGGCGGAATTCGCCACCCGCGACGCCCGCAAGGCCGCCGAACAGGCCGCCCCGGAAGTCGCCGACGCCCTCAAGCCGGCTGAGAACAACCAGTGGAAGGCCGAAGACGCTCTCCGCAAGGGGCAGAACGACGCCGCCAAAATGCCCCAGGACAAGGCACTCGACGACCTGAAGGCCGCCAAGGCCGAACTTGATCGTCAGATCGCCGCCGCCGAACTCGCCAAACAAGACCCGCTCGCCGCCGTCAAACAGGCCGCCGAACGTGTCGAGCAACTGATCCGGGACCAGAAGGACACCAACGCCAAGACCGAGAAGGCCGAACTCAACCCGGCCAAGATCGCCGACGCCAAGGTCGCCCAGAAGGAAGTTGCCAAGGGCACCGACGAAGTCCGCAACGCCCCGGTTCCCCCGAACCCCGAGGCCAAGGCCGCGCTCGACAAGGCTGCCGAAGCCATGCAGCAGGCTAACAAGAACCTCGACAACAAGAACCCAACCGACGCCAAGCCGAACCAGAAGGAAGCCCTCAAAAACCTCGAGGAAGCCAAGGCCGCGCTCGACAAGCAAGCCGCCGACATCGAACAACGCCGTGCCGACATCGCCAAGCTCGAAGACATCAAGAACAAGCTCGAAGAACTGGCGAAGAACGAGAAGGACGTGGCCAAAGACGCCAATAAGGCCGCCGCCGACCCGAAGAAGCCCGAGACCGGCGACATCGCCAAGAAGCAAGACGAACTCACGCCGCCCACCAAGGACGTCGGCAAGGACATCAAAGACATCGCCGAGATGACCAAGGCCGCCGACCCCAAGGCCGCTGAGAAGCTCAACGAAGCAGCGACCAAGGTCAACGACGCCAACATGAAGCAGGACGGCGCGAAGAAAGACCTCGACATGAACATGCCGATGGCCGGCGGCGAGAAAGCCAAAGAAGCCGCCGACAAACTCGACATGGCCGCCAAGGACGTTCAAGCTCAAATCGACCAGAAGAAAGGCATGGAGGCGAAAGACCAAGCGGCCCTTCAGCCGAACAAGATCGATCCAATGAACGCCGCCGAGCAGGTTCAGAAAGCCATCGAACAAGCCAACATGGCCGCCGATAAAGCAATGGAAGCCAACATGGCCGTTCAACCGCCCATGATGGACAAAGGTATGCCGATGGCAGGCATGCCGATGGATAAAGGCATGCCAATGGATAAGGCCATGCCGATGGACAACAAGGGCATGCCGAACATCGCCGACCTTCAGAAAGAGATCGCCAAGCAAGCGGCCGACCAGAAGTTGCCCGAAGCCGCCAAAGCCGCCGACATGGCCGCCAAAGCGCTCGAGATGGGCGACCTTCCCAAGGCCATCGAGAACCAACAGAAGGCACTCGAAGAACTCAAGCAAGCCGCCATGCAGCCTATGGGCATGCCAATGGACAAGGGCATGATGCCGATGGGCATGGGTATGCCAATGGACAAGGGCATGGGTATGCCGATGGATAAGGGCATGGGCATGCCGATGGACAAGGGCATGGGTATGCCGATGGATAAGGGCATGGGCATGCCGATGGACAAGGGCATGGGCATGCCAATGGATAAGGGCATGGGCATGCCAATGGATAAGGGCATGGGCATGCCGATGGACAAGGGCATGGGAATGGGAATGGGTATGGGTATGGGTATGGGTATGGGCAAGATGCCTGGTGAACTCGCCAAGGCCCAACAGCAGATTCTCGATGCCACCAAGGCGCTTCAACAATCCCAGCA
>Ga0105046_10016030_pt1 | contig 11511 bp, 7 predicted proteins | sample MAT03_FD_78385 | JGI IMG/M metagenome (GOLD analysis project Ga0105046, IMG submission 78385) | Freshwater microbial communities from Lake Fryxell liftoff mats and glacier meltwater in Antarctica - MAT-03 (megahit assembly) | ecosystem: Environmental > Aquatic > Freshwater > Ice > Liftoff...
AGCGAGAGTGAGCGTGCGATCGTGCTGATGAGCAGGGTTTTGGCCAGGCCCGGCACACCGACGACCAGTGCGTGGCCGCGGCACAAGACAGCCATCAGCACCTGCTCGACGACGGCATCTTGCCCGACAATGATTTTATGAACTTCGGCCGTGAGGGTGGCAAACGACTGGCGGGCAGCCAGAAGCGCTGCGGCGGCATCTGGCGCTGCGGCGGCATCATTCGCTTTGACGGCGTCTGGTGGTGAGATGGCATCGGAGTTCTGGTTCTCGCTGGGTGCGTCCATGGGTAAAGCGTAAGGGAGAACAGATTGCCAAAGTGGCAGATGAGCAAATGACCAAATCGCCGAATCGGGCAGCACGGGGCAGCACTGGTCAGCCGGCCTTCGGTGCTATCTTGGCCGCATGGCCACCCAACTCGACCGCGCTGCTGTTGCCAAGCTGATTGCCGATGCCTGCGTGCTTCGCGGCACGTTCACGCTGCGTTCCGGGCGTACCAGCAACTATTACATCGACAAATACCTTTTCAGTACGCAAGCGGAGATTCTCCGCGCGCTGGGGCTGATGTTTGCCGAGCAGATTGCCAGCATCGAGCAGCGCACAGGCGTGCGGATGGACAAGCTTGCCGGGGCGGAACTGGGCGGCATTCCGCTGGTGACGGCTGCGTGCATGGCCACCGGCACACCATGTTTGTTTGTGCGCAATGCCAAGAAGGACTATGGCACGGCCAAACAGCTTGAGGGCAAGCTAAGCAAGGGCGAGAACGTGGTATTCATCGAAGATGTCGCAACGACGGCGGGGCAGGCGCTGGAGGCCGTCAAGGTGCTGACCGAGCTGGGCGCGAGCGTGCGCGGGGTGATCGCGACGATTGATCGGCAGGAAGGCGCGGCAGAGAACATGGCCGCGGCGGGCGTGCCGTTCTATGCGCTGTTTACCAAGGCGGATTTGGGGATCAGCGAGGGCTAACCGGGTTTTTATTCGTCGTCGGGCCGTAGGGGAAGAGGGTCTCACCGCGGGCGATGGTGCGAATGGCGGCGAGTACGGCGCGGGGGTCGGCAGATTTGGCGATGTATCCGGAAGCGCCGGCGTCGCGAGCGCGGTCGATGTTGGGTTGATCCTCGTAGCCGCTGTAGATGAGCACATGAATGTTGGGAGCGTTGGGGGCGGCGCCGGGGGAGGGGCCGGGGGAGGGGCTGGGGGAGGGGATGGATTTGGCGGCGGGTGTGGTGAGATCGCGCACCGCGCCGAGTGGTGATTTACCCTTCATGTTGGCATCGAGCAGGACGACGATGGGCCCGCCGCTGGGATTGTGCATCCCACCGGTGGCGAAGTAGGCGAGGAGTTCATCAGCACTGCCGAAGGAACTGTCGCAGTACATATCGGCCTCGATATCGATGATGAGCTCAAGCCCGGCGACGATGTCGGGGTTGTCATCGACACAGAGCACGGCGATCTTGCTGGTGGCGCGGGAGGTGGGTGCGCTTGCTGGTGTCGAGTCGCCAAAGTAGATGCTGCGGCTGGCGGGCCCGCGGGCTGTGGTGGCGGCTGTGGTGGCGGCTGCGGGGGCGGCGGTGGCGGTGGGAACGGCCTCGTCGGGGAGTTTGACCGAATCAAGCTCAGGGCGATTGAGCAGGATCGCGGCTCGGGTAATCAGCGATCGAAGCTTGGAAAGCTCCTGCTGCATGGAGTCAAAGGCATCCTTGAACTTCGCCTCATCGAAGTGGGTGCGCTCCAGTGCTTCGAGATCGAAGAAGAGCACGCTGTTGACATTGCCGAGCGCGTGGGCGAGGAGTGCGCCATCGCTGCGAATGACTGCTGCATCGCTGCGCTGGATGGTTGGTCGGTGAGATGGGTGCATGGTGAGCCAGATGGTGGTAGACAATCAGCGTGACGGAGTACTGGCGAGGTGAACGAATTCGGCGGGGCGTGCGGCGATGATCTTGCGGATCATGGCTTCGACGGCTTCCAACTCGGCCGGCTTGGTCATGTGTGCATCGAAGCCCGCCTGCCTGGCCATGAGTATGTCTGCCTCGCTGCCGAAGCCGGTAAGTGCGACTAGACCCATGCGCGTGCTTGAGGGCAGATGCTGCTGGCTTGCGCGGAGGCGGCGGGCGACCTCGTACCCATCGATGCCGGGCAAGCCGATATCAAGCAGCACAATGTCGGGCTGCCAGTTGGCGGCGATCATCAACGCATCGGGGCCGCTATAGGAATACTGCACGCTGTAACCGCGCTGGCGGAGCGCGCGGACGAGCATGGCTACCAGATCGATGTTGTCATCGACGACGAGAATGCGCCGGCCATTGGGAGGCGCTGCCGCGGCGGTGGGTGGCGGCTGGGTCGGTGAGGGTTCGGCGGCGAGCGAAATTGGCTGGCACTCAAGGCGGATGCGGCCCTCCGGTGCGCGGGAGCATCCGATCAGGTCGGTTACCAGGCGGCTGAGGTCGGCGGCTTGTCGCTCAATGATGCCGTGTGCTTGTTTGGCAACAGCGGAGAGCTGGCTTTGAGTGTCGGTCTTGAGCAGGTGGAGAGCAACACCAATAGGCGCAAGGGGGCCGCGCAGTTGGTGGCCGAGCATCATCAAGGACTCATCTCTGCGGCGGGATTCATCGGCGATAACCTCGGCCTGCTGGGCGACTTGTGTTTGCAGCACGATCCGCTCGGTGATATCGCGGCTGATGCTGATGATGCCGATGATGGTGCTGGCTTCATCGAACAGCGGGTACTTGGTTGTGAGGTAGGTGCGTGTGCCAGCGGGCCCGGCAATAAGCTCCTCGCGCGTGTGCGTCTGGCCGGTGGTCAGCACGGCGTGATCGTCCGCGGTGATCCTTGCTGCCTCCGCGACACCTACGCCGCGGTCGGCCTCGGACAGTCTCATGACGGTCAAGGCAGCGGGATTGGCAAACACGAGGTGGGATTGCAGGTCGTAGGCGCAGATCAGGTCGGTACTCTGATTGGCGATGCCCCAAAACAGCTCAGCCGTGCGCGCGGCAGAGGTTTCGTCGGAGAGAAATCGCTGTGAACTCTGGCTGGCGGGCGCGCGTGCTTCCATGAGGGCCATCGTGTGCCTGGAGGGCGGGTGTAAACTAAGGGACGGGTGTAAACCGGCGGCCGGGGGGAGAGGTTTGGCGAATGGGCGATCATGGCCCAGTAACGCGGGACGAGAGGCGTCGCGGAGAGGCGAAGTATAAGTGTTGTGCGGCCTTTGGCTGGTGCGGGCCTTACCCTTGCAACATATGGGAATTACACCCTACTGATCTCTGGGCTTTTCGCTGGGCTTGTGTAAGAGCTTTTGGCACGCTTTCCTTATGGCCGCCGCATCATCTTTTACTGTTGCTGTGATGGGGCTTGGCTATGTGGGGCTGCCGCTGGCGCATGGATTTTTGGCAAGTGGCGTGCGCGTCATTGGCATCGACAACGACCCTGCCAAGCCCGAAGCGCTACATGCTCAGCCGATTCGCCCTTATCTGAAGCACTTGGGGCAGACGGTGTATGGCGAGCTGGCGGCGGCCGCGCGCGCGGGGCGCTTCTTGGCGACAACCGATGCGGGGTATCTGGCTGATGCGGATGCGGTGCTCGTTTGTGTGCCCACGCCGCTCGATGAGGAGCATCGGCCCGACTTGTCGTATGTGATGGCTGCGAGCGCGGCGATCGGGCGCACGCTGCGGCGGGGGCAGGTCATCGTGCTGGAGTCAACGACGTATCCGGGTACGACGCGAGAAGAGTTCTTGCGTCCGCTGCTCGCAGCGCGGCCAGAGTGGAAAGTGGGCATCGACTACTTCGTGGCCTTCTCGCCAGAGCGCGAGGACCCGGGCAATCGGGAGTACTCGACGACGCAGATACCCAAACTGGTGGGCGGGCTGGATGCGGGAAGCACGCGGGCCGCGGCGGATGTTTATCGCCGCGCGTTTACGACGGTGATTGCGGTGGAGAGCGCTGAGGTAGCCGAGGCGGCCAAGATTTTGGAGAACACTTTTCGCGCGGTGAACATTGCGCTCGTCAATGAGCTCAAGGGTGTTTTTGGCGCGATGGGTGTTGACATCTGGCAGGTGATTGAGGCGGCGCGATCCAAGCCGTTCGGCTTCATGCCGTTCTACCCAGGGCCGGGGCTTGGGGGCCACTGCATACCGATCGACCCGTTCTATCTGGCGCATCGTGCGCGACAGTTGGGCGTGCCATCGCAGTTCATCGAGCTGGCCGGGCGCGTCAACACCAATATGCCGGGCAAGGTTGTGCAAGTTACGCTGGCGGTGCTCGCGGGAGTGGCTGGCGCGGGCCCGCTGCGCGACGAGATCAAGGGGCGTGATGGCCGCCCCCCGCGCGTCCTGGTGATGGGTCTGGCGTACAAGCGCGACATTGATGATGTGCGCGAGTCGCCCAGCTTTGCCATCATCGAGGGTCTCGCCGCGGCGGGCTGCCTGGTGGATTACACCGACCCGCATGTTCCTGCGACGCATCGCATGAGAAGGCGCGATCTGGGGATGAAGTCGGTGGAGATTGCGGGGCCGCAGGGTGCAGCGCGGCTGGCGGAGTATGACGCGGTGGTGATCAGTACCGATCACTCGGCGTTTGACTATGCGCAGGTTGCAGCGCATGCCCGACTGGTGATTGACACGCGCAACGCAATGGCGGTGTATGCCGAGCGAATGGGCAGCCGACTGGTCAAGGCGTAATGAAAGGCCTTAGCGGGTACTGGCAGCGCGCGGGCATCTATGCTCTGGCATGGAGCCAATGGCTAAGCAGAGTGTTGCCGGGTTTTTGTCAGCATTAGCCGCTAAGACGCCCGCGCCCGGCGGTGGTGCGACAGCGTGCCTGGCAGGCGCGCTGGCGTGCGCGCAGGCAGAAATGGTGGTGGCGTATTCGCTCGGCAAGAAGAATCTGGCCGAGCACCAGGAGCTGCTGGCAGGCGCAGCGCAGGAGCTGGTCCGGGCGCGGGGTATGCTGCTGGAACTGGCTGATGAGGACGCCGCGGCGTATGGCGAGCTGAATCGGCTGATGAAGCTGGCTGAGGGGGATGCAGAACGGGCAAAGTTGCCGGTGGCGAGCGAGCAGGCGGCGATGGTTCCACTTTCGGCGATGGCGGTGTGCGGCGAGGTGGCGCGGGTATGCGCTGAGCTGGAGGGCAAGTCCAATGCCATGCTGCGGAGCGACCTCGAGATTGCCAGGGGTTTGGCGGAGGTGGCCGGGTGGGCGTGCAGCAAGAACGTAGCGGTGAATCTGGCGGGGCTGGTTGAGCCCGCGCTGGGGCGGGTGAGCGGTCAGCTTGCGGCGCTAACGGGGAAGGTCCCTTCTAGATGGTCAAATGACTAACGGTCAGAGGGCTTCTGGCCCAAGGACCAAATGAGGGGAAGGATGCGGACGGATGCGCGGCGGCAGCCCGGCTGTTCTACGCTTGCAGCAATGCGGGCTCGATACTTTCAGTTATGGCGGCGGCAAGTGCTGGTGGCTGCGGTTATCGGAACGGGGCTCTTAACCGGCGCTGCCGGGCCGGGCTGCGGCAAACCACTACTATCTCCGGATGAGGAGCGGTCGCCATTTGATCGTTACGACGGGATTCGAGCCCAATACAGCCCGCAATTTACCACGGATGAGTACGGGATGCGCAAGCCGAACCTACGGGCGCGGTTGACGCCGAAGAACTGATTTTGCGCGTCGAAGTGCAGAGATGATTGATTCACGCCAGCGTCGCCTAGGGGTTTCCCCCATGGTGCGGGTCGATATCGGGGGCGTGCAGATTTAACAGCTAATCTAAAATTTTTGTTAGGGTCTGCTCGCACGGGCGGCAATTTCGTGGTACGTTGAAGGGGCTTGGAAATAGGACGTGGGATCCGACCGTTCTGGTTCGGAGCGTCTTTCGGCAGAAACTGCTGTTGGTTTAACTGAGGAGCTGAATCGTGAAGATCGGAAACATGAATGTGCGTGGTGGTTTTGCAGCGGGTGTGCTGCTGGCTTTGTGCGGCATCGCTTCGGCGGCACCACTGGAGACCATTACGCTGCCCTTGGCTGGTGACCCCGCGCCACTGGATAGCAATGGCATCGATGGCAGTGCGGTCAACCGCGTGACGAACTTTACCCCGACTTCGGCTGGCACAGTGCGAAGCATCCGGATCAGCGGCACACTGAACTCAGTCAACCCCGGGACGTGGGGCAACGAAGCACGGATCGCGGTCACCAGCCCAACTGGCCAAACCGTGACCGTGCCATTCTTTCCAGGGCAATTCACCTTTACGACGCTCATCGCGACTAACGTTAATGCTTTCGTGAACGATGTGGTCGCTAACTCAGGCGTATGGACGGTTCGCTTCTTCGAGACATTTAATGATGGTGGTGATGCCAGCATCGATGCAACGTGGGCCGATGGCCTGACGATCGTGCTCGACGATTCGGGTCTGCCGCCCGTCATCTCGCTGGAGACCATCACACTACCTTTGGCAGGTGACCCAGCGCCCTTGGACAGCAATGGAATTAACGAAAGTCCGGTCAATCGCGTGACGACCTTCACGCCCACCACATCGGGCACGGTGCGGAGCATCGCGATCAGCGGCACGCTGAACTCGGTCGATCCCGGCACGTTCGCGTCAGAGGCGCGCATCGCGGTGACCACCCCATCTGGGCAAACGGTGACTGTACCGTTCTTCCCCGACATATTTACCTTTGGTTCTGAGACGGCAACCAATGTGCAGTCTTTCGTGACCGATGTGGTCGCCAACTCCGGTTCTTGGACGGTGCGTTTCTTTGAGACGTTCAACGATGGTGGCGATGCCAGCATCGATGCGACGTGGGCCGACGGCCTGACCATCGCGCTGTCCGGCACGGGCGCGCCAGCCATCATTTCGACGCCACTGGGCACGCTGGCGGCGGGCACGACGACCGTCAACCCCGTTGCCCTCAACGCGGGTCAGGTTCGCTACTACAGCTTTACGCTGGCAAACCCGGTTGAGACCGGGCTGGGCACGTTCCTTGACATTGACACCGAGACAACCCTCGGCGGCCTTGACACGGAGATTGGCCTGTTCACCGCCGCCGGCGCGCTGCTGAGCAGTGATGATGACAGCGGCAACGGTTTGCTGAGCCAACTGACGTACGGCGCGGGCACGCGTTGCCCCGTCGGCACCGGTTTCCCCTATGACGGCTTCAACGGGCCGCTGCCCGCTGGCAACTACGTGCTGGCAGTGGGTCTGTTCAACACCGTGTTTGCTGACGGACCGCTCGTCACCTCGACCTCCGCTGCCGCTGGCGATGTGGTGCTGAACCTCAACCTCGGCACGCAGGGCCCGGCGACACCACCGGTGATTAGCACTGCACTTGGTGCGATTAACATCACGCCGGCATATGCGTCGACAACAAGCGTGACAATTCCCGCCGCGGGCAGCGCGATCATCTCGTTCTCACTGCCAACCGGCGTGGATGGCACGCTGCGTGAGTTCCTGGATATTGACACCGAAGGTACGGTTGGCGGCAACGCGATTGTGCTTTACAATGCCACCACCGGAGGTGGTATTGCCGGCGTCATTGGCGGCGGCACAGGTGATGCGTCCCTGCTCTCGTTTGGTTCCGGTTATCGCGCTCCGGCTGGCCCAGGCGGCAACGCGTATGACGGCGGAGCTGCACTGACGCTGCCCCCCGGCGACTACCTGCTCTACGTCATCAGCACGCCGACCTCGGCGTTCGATGGTCCGCTGGTCTGCAGCACTGGCCCCGGTGGCGACGCGACGGTGAACATTCGTACGGGCATTCAGCCCGCGGCGGTCGCGCCGGTGGCTGAGGACCTTGGAACGTTCAACCTCTCGCAGCGCAACGTGTCCCGCAGCGCAGTTCCGCTGGCAGCTAACGAGGTCAAGTGGTACCGCTTCGACATGCAGCTCGACAACACGGCGGCCGACTTCTACTTTGACATTGACACCGAGGGTTCTGCCCTCGCGCCGGTCAATGACACCGTGCTTCTGCTGTATACCGAGACGGGCGATATCTACGACGATGTTGTTGGCGGGTTTGGCTTTGATGATGACAGCGGCAGCGGTTTCCTGGCCATGCTGACCTACGGCAACGCTCCCGATCGTCCGGCTCCGGGTGATGGCTTCCCGTACGACAACTTCAACGGTGTGCTGCCAACCGGTGTGTACTACCTTGCGGTTTGCGGGTTCTTCCCCAATGCCTACATTGAGGAGTTCGCAGTGTTCGGTCTCTCTGATGAGACGGGCACGTTCAACCTGAACATCCAGAGCGCTCCTGCGGCGCCATTATGCATCGCCGACCTTGTCGGTGGTGATGGCAACCCGCCAGGTGGCGACGGTGTGGATGGTAACGACTTCCAGGCCTTCCTCAACGCCTTCGGCGCTGGGTCCGCTCTGGCTGATATCGTCGGTGGTGATGGCAACCCACCAGGTGGTGACGGCGCCGACGGCAACGACTTCCAGGCGTTCTTGAACGCCTTCGGCGCCGGATGCTGAGTTTTCACCTGATGCGGGACATCTGACCGCGCAGTGAGCACAAGTGAGTTTGAGTAAGCAAGCCCCGGAGCATTTCGCCCCGGGGCTTGTGTTTTTGTGGCTTGTGTTATTGCGATTATGCTTTTGTCGGTCGCTGGCGTGATTGCTGAATCGGCGAGACAGAAACTAACGACGATGACGCTGCACTCGGCCGCATCGGCTCCAGAATCGGGATTGGTGCAAGAGGGCGTGCAAACTTAATCAGCTTTTGCAGACTTTTTGCGAGGGTCGGCGAGCTCGGGCGACATACCGATATGTGGTGGGCGTCCTGAGATTGAGATGTGGCGATCCGACCATTCTGGCTCGGAGCGTCTTCCCGCAGGAACCGCAGGCAGTCTAACGAGGAGCTGAATCGTGAGTTGTCGAAATATGAACGTGCTTGGTAAGTTTGCGGCGTGTGTGCTCCTGGCGTTGTGCGGCGCCGCCCGAGCTGCTCCGCTTGAGACCATTACGCTGCCCTTGCCCGGCAACCCCGCGCTACTGAACAGTAATGGGCTCAACAACACTGCGGCGAATCGGGTGGTGAGCTTTACGCCAACTTCGGCCGGTATGGTGCGGAGCATCAGGATTAGCGGCACGCTGATCTCGCTCAACAATGCGACGTTCGGCGAAGAGGCGCGGATTTCGGTCACCGCCCCATCGGGCCGAACAGTCGGGCTAGCGTTTTTTCCCGGGGTGACTCGCTTTACGACGCTGACGGCTACCGATGTCCAAGGCTTTGTGGGCAATGTGGTTGCCAACTCCGGAGCGTGGACCGTTCGGTTTTTCGAAACATTCAACGATGGTGGGGATGCCAGTATTGATGCGAGGTGGGCCAACGGCCTGACCATCGTGCTCGACGATGAGGGTGAGCCGCCAGTGACAACGCCGCTGGGCGTGCTCGCGGCCGGCGTGACGACCGTCAACCCTGTGGCCATTGGTGCCGGCGAGACTCGTTACTTTACATTTACGCTGGCAGACCCAGTTGAAGTCGGCCTCAGCACGTTCCTGGACATCGACACAGAGACGACCTTTGGTGGCTTAGACACTGAGATTGCCCTGTTCGACGCCGCAGGCACCCTGCTCAGCCAAGATGATGATAACGGAAGTGCTTTACTGAGCCAACTGACGTATGGGGCGGGTTCGCGTTGCCCAGTTGGGGATGGTTTCATCTACGACGGCTTCAACGGTGATCTGCCCGCAGGCGATTATGTGGTGGCCGTGGCTCTTTCCAGCGCCGCATTCTCCGATGGCCCAAATGCCGTTACAAATTCCGGCATCGCTGGCGATACGGTGCTGAACTTTAACCTGGGTACGCAGGCAGCAACGCCGACAGTGGATGTTGAGCTCGGTGAGCTGACGGCTGATCCGGCATACTCGTCAACAACGATCGTCACGATTCCTGCCGCGGGCAGCATAATCATCTCGTTCTCATTGCCCGCAGGCGTGGACGGCACGCTGCGTGAGTTTCTTGACATTGATACTGAAGGAACCGTCGGCGCGTCAGCGATCGCGCTTTTTGATGCGGTGGACGGCATTGGCTTCGCCAGCGACGCTGGTAGCGGCTCTGGCAACGCGTCGCTGCTCTCCTTCGGTCAGGGCTTCCGTGCTCCGGCTGGCATGGATGGATTTGTCTATGACGGTTCATCAGGGCAGACCCTGCCCGCGGGCGATTATCTGCTCTACATTACCAGCGGCGAGTCGGTCGTATTTGATGGCCCGCTGGTCTGCAGCACTGGCCCCGGTGGCCCGGCGACGGTCAACATTCGCACCGGAATTCAGCCCGCGGCGGTCGCGCCAGCAGCTGAGGATCTTGGCACCTTCAATACCGCTCAGCCTAATGCATTCCGCGCTGCCGTTCCATTGGAAGAAAACGGTATTAAATGGTACCGCTTCGACATGCAGCTCGACACCACATCGGCAAACTTCTACTTTGACATCGACACCGAAGGTTCTGCCCTCGCGCCCGGGAATGACACTGTTATTGCGCTGTACACTGATACCGGGGACATCTTCCAAGGGCCCTTCTTCATTCCGGCCCTTGATAGCGACAGCGGTAGCGGGTTGCTGAGCCAGCTGACCTACGGCAGGGCAGCTCCGCGTCCGGCGGTGGGCAACGGCCTGCCGTACGACAATCGCGATGGTGTGTTGCCCAATGGCCTGTACTACCTCGCCGTCGGTGGGTTCTTCCCGATCACCTACGACAACGAGTTTGCGGTGTTTGGCTTCTCTCTTGAGACAGGCACCATCAACCTGAACATTCAGAGCGCTCCTGCGGCGCCCTCATGCTTAGCCGACATCGTTGGTGGTGATGGCAACCCGCCAGGTGGCGACGGTGTGGATGGTAACGACTTCCAGGCCTTCCTCAACGCCTTCGGCGCTGGGTCAGCTCTGGCTGATATCGTCGGTGGTGATGGCAACCCACCAGGTGGTGACGGTGCCGACGGCAACGACTTCCAGGCGTTCTTGAACGCCTTCGGCGCCGGATGCTGAGTTTTCACCTGATGCGGGACATCTGACCGCGCAGTGAGCACAAGTGAGTTTTAGTAAGCAAGCCCCGGAGCATTTCGCCCCGGGGCTTGTGTTTTTGTGGCTTGTGTTTTCGCCGGTCGCCGCGAGGATTGGGATTCGGCGGCTGATTTGGGCAACAGGGGCTGGAAATGGGATGGGATCAGCTCCTGGCACCAAACGCATTCAAGAAGGCCATGAAGTCGTTGCCATCGATTTGGCCATCGCCGGGAGGGTTGCCATCGCCACCGACGATGTCGGCCTCAGGGGTGAGCGCGGCATCGCGGAGCATGAAGCAGTCAATGAACATGGTGAAGTCAGCCGCATCGACTCCGCCATCGTGGTTGATGTCGCTAAGCAGGTTGATAGTTTTGGAGTCGTCAATGTCGTCAACAGGGGGCCGGGGGGCTTGCAGGCGATTCGAGTTCTCTGTGTTGCTGCCATCTGCGATCTGAATGACGCCCTGCAGGCCGTCACCATCGGCGCTCGTGGGCGGCACCACATCGTTCGGTTGCCTCGTGGGGTTGCCGGGGTCGGC
>Ga0105046_10016033_pt1 | contig 11510 bp, 9 predicted proteins | sample MAT03_FD_78385 | JGI IMG/M metagenome (GOLD analysis project Ga0105046, IMG submission 78385) | Freshwater microbial communities from Lake Fryxell liftoff mats and glacier meltwater in Antarctica - MAT-03 (megahit assembly) | ecosystem: Environmental > Aquatic > Freshwater > Ice > Liftoff...
GTTCCGAAGCCGCCGGTGTAGAGGCCGCGTCGCGCGCTCTCGAGCTGGGCGATGACCTCCATCGCGCGGATCTTGGGCGCACCGGTCACGCTGCCGCTGGGGACGATCGACTGCAGAACGGCCTCGCGCGAGACGTCGGACCGCGCCGCCCCGCGAACGCCTGCGAGTCGGTGCAGGACGCGACCTGCAACCACGACGCGCGGCGGCTCCACGACGACGCTTCCCGGCACCGATACGCGCCCGAGATCGTTGCGCTCGACATCGATCACCATCGCGAGCTCGGCGCGCTCCTTGGGGTCGGCGTCGAGGTCGCGCTCGCGGTGCGCATCGAGGGCCGGGTCGCCACAGAGCGGGCGCGTCCCCTTGATGGGCTCGGTGTGGAGGGCGCCGAACCGGTCGGCCTCGTCATCGAGGTGTTGCACGTCAGTGCTCGCGGCGAGGAGCAGCTCGGGTGATGTCGACACGACGCTCGCCTCCGGCCAGGCCAGCAGCGCTCCGAAACGTGCAGGCGAGGCCGCGAGCAGCCGGATCGCCAGCGCGACGAGCCCTTCGCCGCCGAGCGGCTCGCTCAGCTCGAGCTCGATGCGTCGCGCCAGGCTCGCCTGGTAGAGATCGCCGGCGCGGATCAGCTCCAGGGCGGCGCGAACCCGCTCGACGTGGGCCTCGCCGGGCTCGACCGCGCGCGCCCGCACCCGCGGCGCCTCGCACCGGGTCAGGGAGAGGCGCTGCTCGACGCGACGGGCAAGACGCAAGGCGGCAGCATCGCTCACCCCATACGCCGCGACCGTGCCGAGCTGGTGATCGATGGCGATCACCGCCGGATAGCGATGCCAGCAATGGCGAGTCATCGTCGCGGGCGGACGTCGATCTTCGCCGACCCACGACGGGCGCTCCAGACGAGCGCGGCACGCCTCGTAAGGAAGGACGCCGACCCAGCGCGGCAAGCGCGCCGCCCGCGGGTCTGCGACGCGTGGCCCGCTCTCGAACGGGTCCATCGCGTCGCTCGTCCGGTCCGGATCGGCCGAGACGAACGAGCGTCGCCCACCGGCCCACCAACCGTCACCCACACCGTCGACCAGGGCGAACAGGCCTGGCAGATCCGAAAGCGTCGCAGCGATTGCGAGCGGATCGGGCGGCGCCTGGAGCTCGACCCAAGGAAGCACGCCCTTGGGCTACCACGGAGGTTGCCGCGCGCACGTCTCGCGAGAGTAAGTGCATCGCATCAGGGCCAACGTCTGTCGGCGAGGTCGAGGTTCTCAGTCTTTTTTGGACGGCCCCTGGGGGGCGCCGAATGCGTCGATCTTCTGCCCGATGGATTCGATGAAGCTGGGCGTGACGAGGGTGGCCTCGAGCAAGAGGCTCTTGGGCCGGCGCTCGACTGCGTCTTGGTACATCTCCGCCATCCGACGCCAGTCGTTGCGCAGAGGATGCAGCTGCTCGATCAGCCTCCCGTGGAAGTCCTTGTAGACCCGCAGCTCGCGCTTCGCCCTCCAGAGGCCGAAGGGCGGGCCCGATGACCAGGACTCGGCAGCCACGAGCTGCTCGTGCGCTTGCATCAAGCACGCGACCTCGCGAGCCAATCCGCCATGGATCTCGGCGACGCGCGGGGCGAGCGTATCGAGCTCCGAAGGCAGAGGCACACCGCGCGACCGGGACCACCGCGCAACATCGGCCGTGAGCTCGGCGCCCAGCGCCAGCTCGAGCAGCAAGCCTCGTTGTCGCAGCTGACGGCCTAAAACGAGGACCGCTCCGACCCGAGGCAAGTGCTCGGCGCTCGTCGCAGTGTGGAGCGTGGCCCGCCCGAGCCTGAAGAGCGGCATCGACGATCGCTGGGCCATCAACCGCGAACGTCCAGCGACCGAGATGGCAAAGCACGCAGCCTCTCGCGGCGCCTGCCGGTATCGCGTCAGTCGCGCCCCGGCACCATCGGCACGAAGCGCACTGCTCCGAGATCTTCCTCGAGCACCCCGGACTTCGTCTTGCGGAGGCGGATGAGCCGCTGCGCCCGATCGGTCTCGCCGACCGGCACGACGAGGACGCCTCCCACGGCGAGCTGCGCAACGAGGGCCTTCGGCATGTCGGGAGGAGCCGCCGTCACCACGATGCGATCGAACGGCGCGTGCTCCGGCCAGCCAAGGTAGCCGTCGCCGATGCGCACCTCGACGTTCGCGTAGCCGAGGCGCGCCAGCCGCTCGCGCGCGGCGTCGCCGAGCGGCGCCAGGAGCTCAATCGAGTAGACCTGCCTGGCGAGCTGCGCGAGGACGGCGGCCTGGTAGCCGGAGCCGGTGCCGATCTCGAGCACTCGTTCGCGGCCCGTCAGCTCGAGCGCCTCGGTCATCATCGCGACGATCGTCGGCTGCGAGATGGTCTGACCGTGGCCGATGGGTTGGGGACGGTCTTGGTAGGCGGCAAACAGCGACAGCTCCGGCGCGAAGAGGTGACGCGGCGTCGAGCCGATGAGGCGCAGCACGCGCTCGTCCTTCACGACCCCGTCGCGGCGCAGCTCGGCGAGCAGCGCTTGCTGCGCGCGTCGCACCTCGTCGGCCACGGAGGCGGCTGACCCCGCCGGCCGTGGAGGCGTGACCGAGCCCGGTGCGGACGCGGGCGTCGGCGACGCCTGCCGCGGCGCCGCGCGATCGTCAAGCGGAGCTGGCGCGCTCTGCGAGCAACCACTCGAAGCGAGGGCGATCGTAACGAGAGCCGCGGGCCTCACCCCGCAAGCTTGCGCCCCCGAGAAGGCAGCGGCCATCGCCCTGGGCTTCACGGGATGGTCATCGACTCGGAGCCGCTTCCGAGAGGAACGGATTCCGGACCTTCACGGTGCCATAGAGGCGGCCGTCCTGAAAATCCTCGGACAGGAGCTCTGTGAGCCCGTAGTGCTCCGCATAGGCCCATAGGTGGGCGTCGAACCAGGACAGCTGATACGTGGCAGCGCCACGCAGAGCGGTTCGAATGATGCGGTCGTCAGGGTAGAGAACGTCGAATTGGCTCAGGAGCTCCTCGGCCTCACGATGCGCGTCCGGAAGATCGAGCAGCGGGGGGCCCTTGCCGATCGGACGTGTGACGACGGCGACGAACTCGACGATCGCCTGATGCGGGATCCGCAGTGTGCGGTCTGCAATCCCTGCCCGGAGCAGCTCGGTCGCACGCTTCTGTTTCTGCGGGAAGCGCGCATCGAAGCGGTAGACGAGGACGTTGGTGTCAACGAGCGCTGCCACGCGTGTAGAGTTCCTCTCGGGTCCATCCGCGCGACGACCCGGACGCGAGCCCTCGACCGTTCTGTCGTGCGCGCTGCCGTTCGCTCGCGGCGTCGAAGAGGCGCAGCCTTTCGACGACGTCGCGTACCGGCTTCTGTGTGGCCGGCACCACGCGCAGCGAATCACCGGCGGCGAGCCACTCAATCTCGTCGCCCGCACGAATCCCGTACTGGTCGGCGATCGCCTTGGGCACGGTGACTTGCAGCTTGCTGGTGACCTTGCTCAAGTCCTTACCGTAACAAGGACGATCTCCTTGTTCAAGTTTCGAGGCTCGACCCCGGAAAGCAAGGAGCCACCACAGAGGTTGCCGCGCGCACCTCGCGCGATGAGGTTCGCCTTCGCTCCGTGAAGCCTCACCTCCGAACCGCTTCGTCGCGCGGCGTCCGCGCGCCGCACGCACCATCATCGCGGCGCATCGCCGTTGGCCTGGCCGCTGGCCTCGCCGCATGCGGCTCGGACCCAGATCCGATCGAGATCGCGATCTCGATAGGCCACGAGGACGGCGCGATGCAGGCCGCGCCCGCCGTCGCGCAGGTCACGGTCGAGGTGAAGAACCCCGATGGCGAGGTGGTCGCGTCGGGGTCGGCCAAGCCGGGTGGCGGCGTCGATCTCGGCGACTTCACCACCGAAGAATTCGTCTCGTTCGAGGTGCGCGGCGCGGACGCTGCCGGAAACGCCGTCCTGCGCGGGCGCTCGCTCGGCTTTGTCGCCGGCGCCCTGGACGGCGAGGTGCTGCCGCTCTTCGCGCAACGCCTCGGCGTCTTTTCCCGACCCCCGGGGGGGATCCCCAACGGTCACACGTTCGGCGTGGCCACGATCATCGCAGAGCGCTGGCTGCTCTCCACGGGCGGCAGCCGCGCCGTCACGACCAGCGGTGCTGAGGCCGACATCGCTTCGGCCGATTTTTACGATCTGTTCGCGTGGGACGGCGCTTCGTCCGACCCGCTGCCGCGCGCGGCCTCCTCGATTGTGGCGCGCAGCACGACCGTGCTCCTGATCGACGGCGCAGGCGCGACCTGGTTCGACTTCGACAGCGGCGCGACCTCGGAGGCGTCCGCCCCGGGCGGGATCTCGTTTGCCAACATCGCAGGAGGCGCGACCATCGAGGCGCCTGACGGCGTCACCTTCGTCGTCGGCGCGACGCGCCCTGCGAGCAGCGGCGCCGCGGCGACCACGACGATCCTGCGCGTCGACGCCGATGGAGACCTCACCGCCGCCGCGCTCTCCACCCCGCGCCTCGGAGCGGCAGCCACCTGGATCGAGGGCATCGGCCTGGTCGTCGCCGGTGGCAGCAAAGGCGGCGCGGGCGCCGAGGTGCTCGGCGCGGACGACGAGCTTGCACGTGCCCTTCCCTTTCTTGCAAGCGCGGTGCACGGCGCCACCCTCGTCTCGATCGGCGAGTCGACCGCATTGCGGGTCGGCGGCGTCGACTTCAACGAGGACGGCGAGATCGCTGCCGCGACGGGCGTCCTGTCGCTAACATGCTCGGTGGACTGCGTGCTCGACGCCTTCCCCGACGTCGCCACCCTGCCGTCACTCACTCGGACGACCGCTTACTCCACCGCGCGCGGCGTGCTCGTCATCGGCGGTGACGCCACGGGCGCGACCCGAGCGTTCCTCGTCCCCCTCGACCGAACCGCCGCGATCGAGATCCCCCTCCGCGAGCCGCGCATCGGCGCCGCCGTCACCCCTGCGCCCAACGGCACGCTCGCCGTCATCGGCGGCATCCTGCCCGACGGCAAAGGCGCGACGCGCGTGGAGATGTTCTTCCCCGAGTAGACCCTTTTTTTTCACTCGACTCGCCGTTCGAATCAACCTCGGGCCGTTTCGGCGGGTCGACGCCGTCGCACCGATGGTCAGATGGTCGGCATCAGCACCTACTTGCCTCGCGAGCTCGTCCAATGAAGTCCCGAAGATCGCCGTGGAGAGAAGGCGGCCGACCGACTTCAACCAGCCCTCAAAACCAGCGGGCACTCGTGAAGTTCCAGAAGTGCCAGGCGAAGATGACGGCGAAAACCAGCCAGAGGGCCGCGGCCGCGGGGCTGGCGCGCCGGCGGCGGATGAGACCCGGCACCAGGAACATGGGCAGACCCAGCAGCAGGATGGGGAGCGTGACCATCTTGAGCGGGGCGAGGTCGTACCAGGTGTTGTTGTACAAGGCGAAGCGGCGGAAATGGCCAAAATGGGCTGCAATGCGCGCGAACAGCCCCAGGTGGTCGGTGCGGTTCAGGTTTTCGTCGAGGTTGACGTAGGTGCCAAAGGTGCCAAGCACGGTGAAGCCGCCCGGGCGCGGAATGAAGGTGGCACCGCTGGTGGCACCGCTGGCGAGCCAGCCTTCGCGCGTCAACGCTGCGCCCAGGCGGTCGGGTGTGTTGCCATCGATGGGATGGATGCGTCCATTCTTCGCGACCAGACCCAGCCAGCGGGCACCCACTTTTGTGAATTCGCCGTCGATGCCGCGCCAAAGGCCCAGACGCTCGGTTGTTTCGGCGGTCAGAAGCAGGTCGGAATGGTTGCCCAAGAAGGGATGGGTGAGGCCTGGCGGGCGCACTTCGAGGGGTACCCAGAGGTTGGATTCGTGCCTCGCCAACACCCGCAATTCGTCGTCTAGGGAATAAGGCGCGATAGCGCCATCGATGCTGCGGTCGAGCCGAGTGCTGCGGCGCCGGTCGTCTGAAAATCCCTGCTTCGTCAGCGACTCCAAGGCCCAGGTGCCGCCGGGTGGGCAGCGCCACAGCTCTGCGGTGGTCGCGTCGGCGCCCTGCCTCAGGCCCCAAAGGGTCCAGCCCGCGGCGCTATGTGAAGCCGCATCGACCGCGGCAAAGCGGTAGGTGTCGGGTTGGATCTCTTGCAGACGGGGCAGCACGGGCAAGGCGGTGGTGACCCATTCGCCATCAGCCACCGGTCGTCGATGGTGCATCGGCTGCTTGGGCAGCTGTGCGGTAATGGCCTCGAAGTGGTCGCCTTCGACCCGAAGCGCCAGCATGTTGTAAGGCAATTCGCCCAGCGCCTGGAAGCCGCCGCCGCTGTGCAGGTGCCACAGCGTAGTTCTGGGGACGTCGTTGCGGGCGGCTACGATGAGTCCGCCGTCGGGTGCCCGCACGGCACCCAGCAGCACACCCATTGGCACGTCCTTGACCGGCCAGCGCAGATCGGCGCGACCTGCGGCCAGGTCGAAGCGGATGAAGCCTGCCGGGTCCGCATTCGTCTCCCCGCAGTACTGCCAGACCTGCGCCTCGATGATGAGGCGCACGCTGTGACAATGGGGCCAACTGGGTGGGTCGATGGGGCCGTCGGCAGTGTAGAACTCGGTGTAGCGTGCTGGCGAGGGGACGGTGAGGTGGGTGTGCAGCACCCGTGCCCAGGCACTGAGCCAGAGCACAATCGCCAATAGGATCAGCGGGTTGCTGCTGCGGATGAGCTGGTTGGGAATCCGAGAAACCATCGTCCAGCGCCCCCCAGTGCGTTTGGCCACCTTGAGGCCGGGCACGCGCACCAATCTCTGATCTGAGGGCGGAACCCAACCGACCGGTCTTGAGAGGTCAATGCGCGTCGCCGGACCAAACCTCAGCGGCGGCCAAGGCGCTGGGTCAGGGCGGCCTACGTACTCCAACGGTCCGCCGGCACAAACCGGCGAGAGGAAGTAGTTGAGCTTGAGGGGGAAACGCTAACGAATCGAGCACATCTAGGAGTGTGTCGGGCAAACGTCGCGAGCGACCCGATAGCAAGGCGCCGGCCGGGACCGGCCGGAAGCGTACTTCCTGTACGCTGAGGACCGGTGGGCCCCCGCCAACGTAGCTAGCGGGGCGCGCAGCAGTTTGACCGGGCACACTCCTAGGCTCTGCGGGCGCTCTGCGGGCCTACGGCGCTCGTATCAGCGGCCATGAGGTGCTCCGGGCGGCGGCACGCTCGCCGTCATCGGCAGGCCCCCTCGCCGCGCGGTCCAGGTGCCACCACCTCGGCCTTCGGTGTTGGCATCCTTCGAATCAACCTCGAACGAAAGTGGTGCCCCTCGCGGTGACGATCGCGTCCTCGAGGGGCGCGGTGACGACGGCGCCGGGCCACGCCACTACACGACGAAGCGCCCCGGATCCGACGACGCGGGCGCCTTCGCCGATCACGCAACGATCGATGGTGATGCCTGCCGCGATCGTCACGTGCGCCGCGACGACCGAGCCGCCCACGGCGTCCGCGGCGTCGAGGTTGGCGGCGAGGTACTCTGCGGCGCTACCGATGTCGCGAAAGGGTCCGCGATACGCCATCGATTCGATGCGCGCCGCGTCCGCACCTCCGCCGACAAGCATGGGAATCCATGCATCACCGACGATGCAGCCTGACGTCGGGAGCCCCGCGACGCATCGAGCGGAGAGCACGGCGATGCCGGCGTAGTCGCCGCCCGCCTGCTCGCCGGCGCGGCGGGAGCTGCGCAGGCGCACGACCCGGCCTTCGTCGTCCAGGCCCACCGCGCCCTCTCCTGCGGGTCGCGGGCGGACCGCGAGGATCGCCAACGCGTCGGTCTTCCGGCGAGCCGCGACCAGCGCCCCGACGTCGATCTCGGCCAAAATGTCGCCGTTCCACACGACGACGTCGCCCCCGCCGAGCAGGTGTCGGGCATTGGCGACGCCCCCGGCCGTACCGAGCAACGTCGACTCCCGCAGGACATCGACCGCCACCGGCTGCCGCGCGACGAACGCGTCGTCGTAGGCCGCGGCAAGGTGGAACGCGTTGACCACGACCCGTGTCGCGCCGGCACGCAGAAGCTCCGCGATGATGCGATCGATCGGCGCGCAGCCCCCGATGGGGCACAGCGGCTTGGGAAGCTCGTGGGTGAGGGGCTCGAGGCGGGTGCCGCGCCCCGCGGCCAGCACCATCGCCGTCAGGTTCACCTCAGATGTCCCCGTCGAGACCGGCCGCGGTGGACGTCTCCGCCGTCGACCCGGCATCAGCAGTCGAGCCGGTATCGGCCGTGGTCAGACTCGGCGTGCCACCGCCCGCTCCGCCTGCGCCGCCTGCGCCGCTGCCATCGCCGACCTTGATCTTCTTGTTCTGGTCGAGCCACTTGCACGCTTCCAACCAGTGCGGGTTCTGCAGCACCTCGCAAGGCTGGATCGTCGGGTCGACGCCGTCGCGCAACACGACCTCGCACGCACCGACCTCCGACCTCTTCGGGTCGGCGCACTTCGACGTGTTGGTGAGCGCCTTCACACAGGCATCGATGTCGCCCTGGCCGACCTCGGCCTTGGTGTTCTCGACGCCGAGCTTGCAGTGGTCGCGATAGAGTTCGCGGCAGTTCTTTACCTGCTCCTCGGTCTTGAGGTTCGGCGAGCCGTCGAACCCGGCGCAGGTCGGGGCGATGTCGCAGCGAGCCGACTCCACCCGTCGGCATGCCTCCTCGTTGACGGCGTCGGTCCCACATCCGGCCGGGAGCCAGATGGAGGCGGCCGCCACGAGCGCGAGACCCCAGAGCAGGCGGCGACGGCTCGGCGCGGTCGCCCGTCGATCGGTGACGCGAGGCATGGATCGGGCAGCTAGCACGCGCCTTTCGACCGGGCCCAATTTCCGTCCCGCCCCCCCCGTCCCCGCCCGTCCCCGCCCGTTCAACAGGCCGCGGGGATCAGGAGTGTGCTGGGAAACGTCGCGAGCGCCCCGATAGCAAGGCGCCGGGGGGGACCGGCCGGAAGCGTACTTCCTGTACGCTGAGGACCGGTGGGCCCCCGGCAACGCAGCTAGCGGGGCGCGCAGCAGTTTCCCAGCACACTCCTAGCAACCCGAGCGCAGTGCGTGTAGTTCCGCGCAAGATGCGCAGGGGCCTCGCGAACACTATCGCCTCGTTGAGCGCCGTCGGGCTGCTCCTGCCTGCGGCGGCGTGTGGCGACGAGGAGACGGTCCTCGGCCAGGCGCCTCCGACCGAGATCGCGGTCGACCCGGTGGAGTTCCTCGGCGCGCTGCCCTGCTCGAGCGATCCGGGCGCCGCCAAGGCCTACGTCGCGATCCTCACCGACGCCACGCCCGGCTTCGACTTCACCCTCGCCGCTGGCCCGCCTGCGGCGTGCTCCAGCCGCATGGCCTTTCGCTTCATCAACGCCGGCAACGTCTACACCGCCGAGGTCGACGTCTACGACGTGGCCGCCGATCAGCTCTTTCCCGCGGGCGGCTCAGGCTCGGGGAGCCGCGTGATGCACGATGCCGCAGGCAACGTCGTTGCGCCCCGCTGGCGCACCCAGTGTGGCGTCGGGCCGGGCGGCGGCGCCGTCGCGGTGGCCGACACGTCGGTCGTGGTCGCCGGCTGCAACCCGCTCGAGGCCGAGGGCACCTCGGTCACCGCCATCGTCGTCGACCCGCTGGGCGCGCTTTCCGTCTCGGACCCCGAGGACCCGCGCTTCTGCACTGTCGACGGCGACCCGATCGCTGCGATCGACATCGTTCCGACGACGCCGGAGAGCGACCCACCCCTGCCCCCCGTCACCGTGGCCTGCGGCGCCGAGCCCGTCGTCTTCGAGGAAGGGATCGTCGCCGGGCAGGCCTATGCGTTCCGCCTCGAGGCCCGCGAGGAGGAGGCGGGCGAGGTCCGCTGGGCCGCAACCTGCTCCACGGTCGCCGCCGCCGGCATCCAGCGCAGCGCAGAGTGCTCGGCCTTCACCTCCTCGGGCGCGATCGTCATCCCGGTCGCGGACCCGGACGAGACGCCCGACAACATCTGCGACCTCGACTACGACGCTTTCGACGTCGCGCTCACCGGCCCCATCGACGTCGCGGTGCCTCGCACCTCTTGCGCGACCGAGACCCGCGTCGCGCCACTCCCCAGCGGCCACTACGAAGGCACGCTCCGCACCTATCAAGGCGGCGCGGCCCAGCGAACCGCGAGCTGCGAGGTCGACGTCATCCCTGACGCGACCTCGATCCTCGCCTGCAGCTTCGATTGATCATGGAAGAGACAACCAACACCCCGCATCGCGTCCCCGTCAGCATCCAGGACGAGCTTCGCACCAGCTACCTGGACTACGCGATGAGCGTCATCATCGGGCGCGCCATTCCCGATGTCCGCGACGGCCTCAAGCCCGTCCATCGCCGCATCCTGTTCGCGATGCACGAGCAAAAGATCGGCCCTTCGGGCGCGCACAAGAAGTGTGCGCGCGTCGTCGGCGAGGTGCTCGGCAAGTACCACCCGCACGGCGATTCGTCAGTCTACGACGCCCTCGTGCGCATGGCGCAGCCCTTCAGCCTTCGCTACCCGCTGATCGACGGCCAGGGAAACTTCGGCTCGGTCGACGGCGACTCGCCCGCCGCCATGCGTTACACCGAGTCGCGCCTGTCGCGTCTCGCCAGCGAGCTCATCGAGGACCTCGACAAGGAGACCGTCGACTTCGGTCCCAACTACGACGACACCGAGCGCGAGCCGAGCGTCCTTCCGGCGAAGTTCCCCAACCTGCTGGTGAACGGATCAGGCGGCATCGCGGTCGGCATGGCGACCAACATCCCGCCGCACAACCTCGGCGAGATCATCGAAGCGACGGTCGCGCTCATCCACCGCCCCGATCTCACGATGGACGAGCTGCTCGTCATCGTCCCCGGCCCCGACTTCCCCACCGGCGGCATGATCTACGGGCGCGCCGGGATCGAGTCGGCGTACCGCACCGGTCGCGGGTCGATCACGATGCGCGGCAAGCACAGCATCGAGAAGACGACCAAGGGCGACCGCGAGCAGCTGATCATCAGCGAGATCCCCTACCAGGTGAACAAGGCGCGCCTGGTCGCCAAGATCGCCGAGTGCATCCGCGACAAGCGCATCGAGGGCATCTCCGAGGTGCGCGACGAGAGCGATCGCGACGGCATGCGCATCGTCATCGAGCTGAAGAAGGACGTCTTCCCGCAGGTCGTGATGAATCAGCTCTTCCGGCTGACCGATCTGCAGTCGACCTTCGGCGTCATCAACCTCGCCATCGCCAACGGCCGCCCCGCCGTCCTCAACCTCAAGGAGACGCTCGCCCACTTCGTCGAGCACCGGCGCGAGGTGGTGACGCGCCGCTGCCGGTTCGAGCTCCGCCAGGCCGAGGCCCAGCGCGAGATCATCGAAGGCCTGGGCATGGCGACGACCGACATCGATCGGGTCATCGCCACGATCCGATCGAGCGCCGACGTCGACCAGGCGCGCGAGCGCTTGCTGGCGCTGCCCCTCCACGGCCTCGGCGAGTTCCTCCGCCGCGCCGGCCGCCCCGACGCCGAGTGCATCGAGGCCGACAGCCGCACCGACTA
>Ga0105046_10016034_pt1 | contig 11510 bp, 18 predicted proteins | sample MAT03_FD_78385 | JGI IMG/M metagenome (GOLD analysis project Ga0105046, IMG submission 78385) | Freshwater microbial communities from Lake Fryxell liftoff mats and glacier meltwater in Antarctica - MAT-03 (megahit assembly) | ecosystem: Environmental > Aquatic > Freshwater > Ice > Liftoff...
ATATGAAAATCGTACGTGGGAAACTCAATATGTCGTCGACAATAGCACTACACTTGGTTTAAGAGGTACTTTTTCAACTGCACAAGCTGCTGTTAATCAAGCTTTTGCCGACGGAAATGCAAGCGGAACTCTTTTTGGAAATATCATGTTTAGGCCTGGCAACTATAATTTAGGGACACTTATTATACCTGATAATGCAAATTTTCATTTTTATGGTGTTATGCCAACCCAAGAAAATACATCAGCATCGGTTATTTTTACAGGGGCAAATACTTTAAATTTTAACTCTTTTTCAAAACTTGTTTTTAGAAATGTAAACTTTTCTGATGTTCCAAATTTTGCATTCGGTATTGAAATTCTAACCCTTATAGATACAACTTTTTATAACGGAGCTCTTTTTTCTGGCGGTGCTGTAACAATATTTAATTGCTTATTCTTCGGTGCCGATGTTTTTATAAATGACACCTTAGGCTCAATTTCAGCTAATAATACTTTTTTTAGTAGTATTACGTTTAATGTCCCAACAAATTTTGGATTAATTTCTTTGTTTGTTGATTGCCGAATGAATGGAATTTTAGGTAATAACGTTGGTGATCTAAGACTTTTCAGATCAACTTTTGATACAATCGCAGCTTCATGTTCAACTGGACCATCTTCAGCAAACTTCATAGTTAATTCTTCAAATATTAATACATTCCAAATTAGCACAGCTCCAGCTATTTCGGGAACAGGTGATTTTTATGTATCGGGACTAAGCGGTTACGGTTATAACTCAACCCCAACAATTCGGAATGTCGCCGAAACACAAGGAAATATTTTATCTTCAAGAAATGTTGCAGCTAACTACACAGCCTCGATTTTTGATTATTATATCGGAGTAACTGATACGTCGGCTGTTCGCACGATCACACTACCCAACCCAGCGGACTTAAACGTAAAACTTTCTTTAAACCAAAGTTTTATTGTAAAAGATCAGTCAATTAATGCTGGAACAAATAATATTGTCATAAATGCGGTAGCTGGTCAAATTGATGGTGCTGCTTCAGTAAGCATTGCAAATGATGGTGCTTCTTTAACTTTAAAATCTGACGGCGTCAATTATTGGTCTATACCTGGTCAGGGCGAAAGTAGCATTCCAGTTTTTAAAGGTTTTCAAACATTTATTTTAAATAGTACTTCACCAAATTTAACAGGCACTGCATTATTTGCTCGTGTTCCTTTCGATGCCTTATTTTTTGATACAACAGGTGGTTTTGATACTTCTACGGGCGTCTTCACAGTACAAGAAACAGGTTTTTATAATTTTAATACTTCTGTTTATCCATTTAGAATTTCAGGAACCAATACAGTTTGTTTGATAAATTTGATAGTTGATAATACAACAACATACAGACTTTACGAAGTAGACTACGAAAACACGCAAATTTTTGGCGAATTGCTCTTGAATGGGAGTCTTTTACTCAATATGAGTGCTGGCCAAACAGTAGAAATTGTTTGCGCCGTAGGCGGTTCAGTACTGAATATCGGTTTTGGCGGAACTGCTGGTTTTTGTAGATTTTCTGGTCAAAAAGTAGGATGACTATAAAAATAATTTTGTCTTGCTAAACAGAAAGTATTTATGTATTTTGATATTAGAAAAAACCAATGTAAAGCTGCTTTACACATGTAAAGCTGCTTTACATAGCTTAAAAAATAGGAAAATATGTTTAAATTTATTATTTTGCATGTGTTAATGTCTTTGCTGCTAACATCTTGCTCAATGTCAATCAAGTGCGGGCTAAATCCATCTGACTCTAAAGAAAAACTAGCGGAAAAAGACTAACCTTTTCCGCTTGTTTTAAATTTTATGTATTATTTTTTATTTAATATCCAATCAATTGGTGGATCAAACTCGCACATTTTTTTGTAAAAAATTCTACATTTTTCTAGTAAAAATTCTTGTTTTTCAAAATCTGCTTTAACTTCTAGCAGTGCAAATATTTCAGAAGTATATTCGGGACGATAGCTAAAATAATAGCACTTTGCTGCATCACATACTAGCATTTGCCATTGCATTTGATCAGAATAGTAAGGCTTTATGATGCCTTCAATAGCCTCACAGTGCGATTTTTCGTTTGGTGCTTTTATTTCAAGTATTGTATTTGTAGCATCATTTATTCCGTCCAGGGAAGCAGCAGCCCACGGGTGGTGTTTGCTTTCATAAACGCAAGGTTCAAAATGTATGCCTATAATTTCACAAGCTAATTTTCTTGCCTCAGGCTCTAAAAGCTGCCCACGTTGCATTGCAGGGTTCATTTGCTGTTGTGGCTTTAAAAGTAATTTTTGCTCCCACAAATCAAGCTCGGTGCTAAAAAAATTACTACCACTTATTATGCTTGCATCTGTAGCCATTATTTTACCAAGGCGATATTTTAGCCATGCTTCTGACCCTTGTTCCAATAAAATTTTACTCATGTTTTATCTCCAAAAGGAATAGTAAATCTTGGAGTTCTTTTTTAAAAATGTCTGATAAAATCAGTGATTCAGCATAAACAATATTTTTCTGATTTTTTTCTAAATTATTAATTGCGTATTTTATTTTATCAACAGCCATGTAATTTCTTACCTTAGGATCCATTTTTTAAACCTTCTTTAATAAAATTAATATTTTTTTCAATGCCTTGCATCGTTGTTCTGAAAGCGTTTTCAGGAAGATGAGCGTATTCTTTGACTTTCCATTTTTCATACATGTAGTTGTTGTATTGTTTTTTAAAAGTATCTGTTGTCTGTTCCATAGCTTTTTCTAGCTCGCACAGCTGTTCGTGCGTAATTGTTTTTTCATGATGTATCAAAGCTGGTGTAATTTCTTGAGTCTCTATTTTTTGAAGGTTTGAATCAGATTCTTTATCTGTAATTTCTATAGATTTTATTTCATGGGTTTTTGCATTAATTTCTTTTTCTTTTTCTTTTTCTTTTTCTTTTTCTTTTTCTATTTCTTTTTCTTTTTCTATTTCAATTTCACCTTCCACATAAGCGTTTCCAATCGCATCCGCAAAATGCCGTCTACCAAGCCGTGAAAGGCATCGAGCATAAAGCATGTCAGAAGGATATTTTTTCCAATTAGGATTATGTGTAAGACCCGCTTTTGTGGCATCTGCAAAAGTAAAAGTGCATTCATAAACTTTGCCGTCGACTCTTTCTCCAATTAAAGTGCATGTAGTATCATTTAAAGTTTTTGTTTCTATAGTATTCCCACAACGCAAAATCATCATTGTCATTGTGCGGGGTGTAATTTCAATATTTCCCTGAATATTTCTAATACCACCGTTTAACGCATGAATTAACCCGATTTGTAGCTCTCTTGCAGCTAGTAAAACCATCAAAATTGCTGTTTCATCTGAAAAATTTTTTGTATACAGTTTACTTTCGTGAGCTTTTTTTGCAATAATTTGCATCATCTCAAGCTCTTGTAGTGAGGGCATACCGATGGTAAAGTTTGTTTCATTATTTTTTGTCATTTATATTCCTTTACTTTTTTTGTATTTATACGTATGCTCTAGTCGTCATGAAATCGTATTTTTTATGATCATTTTGTTTTGTATTGTGTGTGGGGGTGCAGTAGATTTCTACTGCACTCTTTTAGTCGTAAAACGCTTCTTTTTCAGTCTGTAAAAAATCATCGTAAACTTTATTTATCTCATCTTCATAGCAGCTGCCAAGCTCAACGTATAAAAAACAAAGTGCATCTGTTTCATCAAAATCGTGATCTTCAAAAAATGCAGATTTTTCACCTGTGTGCACACCATACGCTAAAGCCAAGGCAAATTCGCCAACATGTTTTTTGTCTGTGATAATGCTACTACAAGCTCTTAAAAAAATATTATGTTTTTTAAGACTCCAATTTTCAAGACATTCTGCAAATCTTTCATCGTAGTCACTATACATGCAAACCTCTTCCAAAGGTATTTGCAGCTTCTTTTAAGTCACGAATATTTTGTGAAATCGAATACATTTTTAGACCAATATGAAAGCCAAAATCGGTATTGTATAAATTTTTATTGTCTGAAAACTCCGTTAAAATCAAAATTGATTTTTCTAACTTCTCTATTTCTTCATCAAAAATATTCATATCTTCCTTATTTTACTTGTTTTGAATGTGTTTTTTGTTTATTATCTTTGTAATATACTGAAATCAGAAATAAAAAGCAAGGAAAACAATGAAATTTCATAGAAAAACAGAAAATTTGTTGGGTGAATATATTGAAAATGAGCACGTAAAAGTTACTTATTTTGCAAAAAAAATAGACATTCCATGTAACATATTAAAAAGAATTTTAGATGGGGAGGTCTACCCTACATTTCCGCAGTCTATAAAAATAGAAAAAGCAACTCATGGTGTAGTGAGAAAGGAATATTGGTTTAACGTGGTTCTTAAAAAGAAAAACAAAGAAGTCGAAAAAGAGAAAAAACAAGAAGAATAATACAAAAAAAAATCACAAAACATGTTGTACGAAAATCGGGATCTTGATCTAGAGACTTTTTAAGATCTTTAAGCATGTGAAGTCCTTTTTTTACTAAAAGCCTACACTGCGTTTTTTTGTCTTAAACAGCAATATTTAAAAACAATATGATTAATATATTTCGAAGGGTAGAAAGGATCGATAATTCCTTTCCACCCAAAAAAATATGATAAATTTAAGAAATTATTGAGGTTTTTTTTTAAAGAACTAAGCAAAAATAAGCATAAATAAATGTGATGTTTTGTTATAATGTATAAAAAGAAAAGCCCCAAAATGGGGCTTTGAGATGTAAATTTATAAGCTATGCTAAGGCAGTCTAATTTTATCATCTCATAAGAAAATGATCAACAAAATTGTGAGGTTTTATGAACGAAAATGAAATTATTAACATGAACTATAGATTAAATTTTTTTACCGAAATTCCAGATATTATTTGGGAAATTGGCCTCGAAGCGGTTTTAATTTCTGTTTACCTAGCTATAAAAAGAAGTGCTGGTGAAGAAGGATTTTGTTATAAATCTGTAAATACTCTTTGTAAAGAACTTTGCCTTTCAAACTGGACTTTACACAAATATCTAAAAAAACTTGAAGAGGTTAATGATGTTTTAAAAAAACCTTTAATAATTAAAGAAAACAGGGTTTTAAATGACGGGGTTCTTGATACTATTTGGATCAAAATAGTAGATATTTGGCCTGAAAATCATGCTCATTTTGCAAGAAAAAAATAGATACTCAATAGTTTAAAAAAAATAAAGGACAAAAATGTTAATTTTTGTTATGTTAGTATAAAAGAAAAAGCTCCATTAAAAACGGAGCTTTTCGAGATGATAAGTAAAAAACGATGTATCTTTAGCGAGATAATCTAAACTTATCATCTCACAAAAAATTAGTCAAGCGTTTTGTGGGGTTTTATGTCCGAAAATAGTTTTATACAAATTTATAAAGAACTTTTGCTACACCCTAGTTTTATTTCTGCTCCACATGCGTATGCAAAAGTATTGATAACAATCATAACTCATGCTTGCTATTCAGCATGTAAAATGGACGATCACGGAGTTTGTATTGATCTTTTGCCAGGCGAATTTTTATGCACTATTCGGAGACTTGTTGAGCTGTCTGGTGCTACAAAAAAAGAAGTAGAAAACGCACTGGCAAGATTTTCGAAGGCTGCGATTTTGGGACAAGAAAAGAGACACACAAAAACCATCCACAAGATATTGTGGGGTGTAAAATACAAAACTATGGAGACAACATTGGAGACAAGATGGAGACAAGATGGAGACATAAAACAAGAAGAACAAGAAAATAAGAATAAAAACAAAGAACAACAACAAGAAGAAAAAGCTGTTGTTGTTCTTTCGGATTTTTCTAAAAAAGACATGCAAAATAAAGAATTACACATCTTTGATTCAACTCAAGCAGTAAAACAAAAAAGCTATAAAATAAAATCTAAACAAGTAGAGAAAAAAGAAAGTGCTGCTGTTGTTCTTTTTTACGAATGTTTAAAGTCGGACACACGTCTAGACCGAGACGATCGTGCAAATTTGATGCGCTTTGACGAAGATCGTGTGATTTTAGCTTTAGAATATTCACATGAAGTCAAGGCAAGCAAAACACTTATGGCACAGCTAGTTTGGCATTGTCAGCAAGAAAAACCTCCACAAAATATTATAAAAAAGGATTTTAAAAAGTTTGTAAAAGAAAATTATAAACACGGTGAAATTTACAACGGCGCAGAGTGCTGGCATTCTGAAACTGCTATAGCTTTTCAAAGAGGACAAAAAATTTTAACAATCAATAAAAGTGAAACTTTGTACGAAGAAAAGTTTAAAAAAATACTTAATGAATTCAAAATTAGTTACAAATTATTTTAACAAACAACAATAAAGGAAAAATATGCGTTGGACAAAAGATAATGAAACAAAAATCGAACAAGAACAACGATTTCTATTCGGAGAAAGATATGTTGGATCGTCGATTAACAAAATTCTCGCTCCTAAATTCGCTCAAAATAAAATAAATATTTTTATGGAGAAACCTAAAAACATGTTGATTTATTTTGGAAATACTGGAGTCGGAAAGACATATTTTTGCGCAGCAATGACAGAATGGGCGCAAAAAACTTTTGGAACAAATTGGAGGTATTTTAAAGAAAATGAATTATTAGCTAACCTTAATCAGTCTATGAATGGTATTCACGGCGGTTATCAACAAGTTTTAAAATATATGATTGATGTTGAATTATTAATTTATGACGATGCTGGAAGCACAAAATACACCGATTGGAGAGAAGATATATTTTTTGAGATTTTAGATACTCGTTATAACTCAATGAAACCCACTATAATAACTACAGATTTATCAGAAAAAATGTTAAAGGAAAGATATAATGGACAAATACACAGTCGATTATTTTCTAAAGAAAATATCGTTATTGAAAATATGGAGGGCATGGATTTACGCCTTCAAATTTTGTCAGATTTAGAAAATAAAGTAGAAAACTACCAAAAATAATGACAAAAAGGAGACAAGAAAGGAGACAAGAAAGGAGACATAGAAAAATGCTTTACATTATATTGTAAAGCATAAAATAAAAAAGTACGGAGACAACATAAGGTACTTGATAAGAGACAAAAAAATACGGAGCGTGAGTCTGTAATCTCACGCTCCTTGAAAAAAAGCAAAATAAAAATGGGTGATTACAATGTAGCAAAAAGATATTAAATAGTAAATTTTAAAGTTTAAAAAAAAGAAAAAGGATTTTGAGATGACAGAAGAAAAAGAAAATCCAAATTTAATGACACAGCAAAGTAATTTCGACTCTTTTAAACAGGGATATTTATGCGGTTTTACTGCTGCAAAGACAACTAAAGTGACACATGAAGAAGTAATGGAATGGAGATGTTCTGAGAAAAAAAGTTTTCCACCAGGGACTCGAATGTCTTTAAACTGGCCGAACTTAGAGAAAACAAAATAAACATTAAATTTTAAAGTTTAGAAAAAATAAGAAAAAAGTGAGGATTTATGGACATAGAAATAGTAGACGCTTATAAAATAAAATTTAAAAAGAGTGACAAAGCAGCGGGCTGGTCGATACACGTTTACATACCCTTTTGGGAGCTCGACATAAGGGGAATAAAACTAATTAAAATAAATAGTGGATGGTTCATTGGAATGCCACACATCAGAAACTTTTGTCACGAAGAAAATAAACTGATATCTTTTCCAGCAATCTCTTTTTCTAATAGTGAAAAAATTATTCTTTTAAAACAAAATATCAAAACAAAAGCTATTGCATATGTAGAAAATTTATTAAATGAAGAAAGAAAAAAGTAAAAATCAAAAAAGTAAAAATTAACAGGAAAAAAATGAACAAATTTGAATTTATTAGCCTTAAAGAGTACCCTGAAGGCCCTTATCCGACTGCAATTGCTACTGTAAGAATTAATTTGAAAGATGAAAACGGCCATGCTTTCCGTGAAGTAGTGCGTTTTGCTCGCAAAGAACTCAAGGCTGGTGGCGTGTTTTGGGCTATGTCCACGCACTGCGTGATGATAAATAATGAAAAAAAATACTTTGCTGCATTTGAGCTTGATAGTGCTGTAGACACAGAGATTTTAGTGGATTTTATCAAAGAAAATGTCAAGCGTCTGCAAAATCCCGTTTTAATGTCTGGCAGTGTACATGAAAAATACCCCCACAATGGAACTACGTATCAAGCACCTATGCAAGCAACTGCTAGACAAGAGTACAGAGAAGAAACTCAGCCTCTTCCTTTTTGAGAATACAAGATGACTGTTAATAGCTCTATTTCTAACGCTAAGGCACCAAGAAAGCAAAAAACAAAGGCTAAGCTATCGGAAGATGTTTTAAAAAAGATAGCTCTTCTTGAGAAGCCTATTGAATTTTGTACTATTATCAATCCTGGTCATGTCGAGATGACACTACCTTTTCGTACAATAAGCCCAAACGCTTCTGAGCCTTGGCAAAAAAGATACAAGCGAGAGAAAGAGCAAAAAAAGGGCGTCAGACTCTTGATGCTGTCTGTCAAAAATAAAATCCTTAAAATTCACAGAATATATAATTTAAAATTTACTAGATATGCACCAAAATTTCTTGACGCTCATGATAATCTTCCCATGAGTTTAAAAAAAATAGTAGATCAGACATGTGCTGAGATAGCGCAAGATTTTGTGCCTGGAAGGGCAGACGGCTATTCATGTTTTAAATTTGAATATGATCAAGTTAAAAGTAAGTATTACGGAGTTAAAATAGAAATTACATATCTTCAGGACTAAAATGTTAAAAAAAAATGATGCGATAAAAAAAGAAAAAAAATTAAATAAATGCAAGTTTTGTGAAAATCCTACCACCCGACCAAAATTTTGTTCACTTGCTTGCGACACACGTCATAGAAAAAAGCTTAAAGATGCAAGCACACAAAAAGAAAACAAATTTTCTTTTGAGCAAATGAATAGAATATCTTTGTTTAAAAAAAACAATCACAAATAAACTAAAATAAATAAATTTTACTATTGCAAATTAAATAGATCAATCTTATACTGTCTTTTATTTAAAATAATATTATAGACAATAGGCTTATTTATGGATATTGCATATAGAGATGTTTATGGAAGAAGTATTAAAACGCTGCAAACTAAAAATATAATTTTAGAAATTTATAGATTGTGGCAATTTTTCCCTATAGATAGATATTTGCCTAAAAAAAATGTTTTAATAGCGACTTTGATGAAAAAACTGCAAAAATTTTATAAGTTTGCGAAGAAAGAAATACAAGCTAAAAATAAAAATTATATTCGCCCCGTAGACTTTCTCGGTTTAAAGAGCGAATACAAAATAGAAAAAATCTGCCCAAACTGTATCAAACAAAAAAATAAAAAAAAAGAAAAAAACCAGCTAGCTTATTCGATTGTTGTTATAAAATTTATTATTTTATATCAAAAATTAAATCCAACAGAAAAGAAAATATTTTTGTATCTCCAAGCAATGTCTAGAAGATATGAAGATGTTTTTCCGTTAGTAAGCACAATTGCAAAAAAAAATGATTCTACAGAATTTATGGTCAAAATTTTATTAAAAAATTTAAAAAGTATGGGTTTTTTAAGAGTCGAAAAATATGGCTGGAAAACTTTTTACGAAATGCACCCAGAAATAATACACCTTAACACTAAAGAGAAAAATATTTATCAAAAAATATATGATGATTTAGAAAGTTTTACATGTGAATCTTATGAAAAATATATGAAATAAAAAAAATGAAAGACTTCTCTAAGTGTCTATTAGGTTTTCCCGCCGATTTACATTTAGTGAAGTCTCACATTTTCGTTATGTCACAAGACTCACATATCTAAAAAAATAAAGCAAGAAAAAAATCTCATAAAACAAAAAAAATCACCTTCGCATCTTATTGCAATTTAATACTTTAAATTAATCCTGCGCTGCAAAATCAAACTTAAGTAAAATTTAATTTAATTTATTCATAAGAAATATGAGTTGAAAAAAAGAGAAAAAAAGGATAAAATAGAAAGACTCTAATAATTGCATTGCATTGGTCCCCACCGATCGATCAATTATTAGAGTCTCAAAATTCGTTATGTCACAAGACTAACCTAGCCGAGCATTAAAAACAAGAAAGATCGGTGGGAAAGTAAAAAAAACATGAATTTATTTTCCGATACTGTAAAAAACTTTATCATTAAATTTCAAAATCTTAGCAAAAACTACAAAAGAATATTTCGATATCTGCAATATCTTGCAGTAAAATTCCCAAGTGTTTTTCCATCCATACCAACAATGGCAAAAGAAGCTTGTTGCTCAGAAAGTACAGCTAAACGAGCAATAAGATTTTTTAAATTTTTTGGTTTCATAAATGTTCAAAAAGTAGCATATCAAAGTAATAATTACTACATGAACAAAGATTTGATTAAGCTTAACACTTTTGACGAAGAAATTTACACCAATGCTTATCTAGAGCAGTCAAATACTCAAAATGGTATCATATTTGACCCCGTATCGGGTTTATATTCTTATAAGGAAAAGGACACTAGTACAGGGTCAGTATCTGTGGATAATTATATTCAAGAAAACAACCAGAAAAATAGACCCATTCAACAATGTCTTAAAATAAGTAGTCTCTCAACACAACAGCAACAAGATTTAAGCAATAAATTTTCTGAATATGCCCTTGTCAATGCACTGAAAGATGCTATTTGGTATGACGGACAGAAAAATAAAATATTAAGCATGGTAAAATATTTATGGAATAGAGCAGAAGCACATAGTTTAAATTTAGTTTAGCTATATTTTAAACAGTTTTTTGACTACATAAATTTCTTTCTATGACTTCTTGACGAGCTGCGATTTCAGCACACACTTTTTTAAGTGAGTTTATTTCGCAGTACGTTCCACGCCGCACTTTTTCTAAAGAAATTTTTATAGCATTGTAATTTTTGCGCATTTCATACATCTCGCTTTCTTCTAGAGTTAAGAAAAAATCTTGTTGGATTGCATTCATTTTTGAATTCCTTTGGCTTTTAAGGCTTATATGTTAAACTCTAAGTGTAAAGGATGCAAGAATAATAATTTGAGGTTTTTAAAAAATGCTGATAGAATACTACGAAAAAATAGTGTATGGAAAAATGCACTATTATCCACTAAACCAAAATGCAAAAGCCGTCTGTAGGATACTTGAAAGGCCTACACTTACAGTGAGACATCTAAAGCTTTGTGCAGAAAACGGATGGCAAGTCAGTGAAAAAAAAGCGTAAAAAAAAAGGTCTATCATGAAAAAGAAAATATTTTTATTTATTATTTTATTTAGCGGAATTACTATTATCTATCTTCCAAGTGGGTCTCCAGACTACGAAGCGATGGAAATTTTAGTCGATCAGTACGAAAAAAGTGGCAGGTGTTAAGTGAAAATCGCAATTTTTGGAACCCACGGTGTTGGAAAAACTACTTTAAGTTTTGCACTTTCATCACACTATAAAC
>Ga0105046_10016037_pt1 | contig 11508 bp, 9 predicted proteins | sample MAT03_FD_78385 | JGI IMG/M metagenome (GOLD analysis project Ga0105046, IMG submission 78385) | Freshwater microbial communities from Lake Fryxell liftoff mats and glacier meltwater in Antarctica - MAT-03 (megahit assembly) | ecosystem: Environmental > Aquatic > Freshwater > Ice > Liftoff...
AACGAGCGCCGTGCTGTTGAAGAGTTTGCCACCGGGACCGGCTTCGAGCATTCCGAACACGGTCCACACGCCGAGGCGGGCACATTCGCGGGCAATGATATCGGTTGTGGGGCCGGGCAGCGTCTCGGCAACGGCCAACGCCTGTTCGCGTGAATCGAAGCCGTAGCCCGTCAGGATGCATTCGGGAAACACGACGAGTTTCGCCCCGCCCCCCGCCGCTTCACCCAACTTCTTGATGATGGCATTGCGATTCGCGGCGACATCAGCCAGGGCGCAATCCATCTGCACGGCAGCGACGGTCCAGGTGTCGGGCATGGCGGAACCTCGCGTGTGGATGAATCAGGTTGAACCGGGTTTCGCGTCGCTGGCCGGTTTGGGGTTGATGTCCCAGAACACGTCGCGGCCTTTGGGGCGGGTGAACCACCATAACCCCACGGTGACGGCTCCCAGCACGAGCGTCATTGCCAGCGGGGTGACCTGGCCAAACACGAAGTTCATGGCCGCGAGGTACGGGCTTGAGCCGTCCTTGGGCGTGAAGTCGAGGCCGAAGTGCTTCATCGCCGCCGACGCCGCAGGCAGCACCACGGCGGACAAGCCCGAGACCACGACCATCGTTCGCTGCACCACTTTGATATCGAGTTCCACTTCGGCGAGCGTCGTGTGATTCTGGCGAATGAGTACCCGCGCACCGGTGACCGACCCGAGAACGTGCGGCACGACGTGGAACGTGAACACCTGGTCGGCGTCGCCCAACTTTGCGACGACACGCGGCGGGTGGCACTGACAGCCCGGCAACACGGGTTCGATCTCCAGTGGCGAATCGGCGGCGATCTGAATTGGCCCCGTCCCGCGTTGCTCGACGTGCCGCTTCACCACCCTCTCGACTTCCTCGCGGGTCATCATCACGAGCAGCGGGAACACGCGGTCGGGGTTCATCCGGCTGTAATACCGCACCGTCGCACGCCGCGTATACGTCTTAACTTTGGTGAACTCTTCATCTTCTTCGTCAGACACGCCACTCAGGCGATCAAATTCTTCCAGTGCCCGAGAACGTGTCGGAGGTGGCGCAGAACGTGTTTGGGACGCGGGCGGCGCCGCGGAACGCGATGGCATTGATGCGGGCCGTCTGAAACTACCGGACGGCGCGGGAGCCTGTGGAGGCGGAGCGAAGCGGCCCGTTGGCGGAGCGGGCGGAGGTGCGGATCGCGGCGGCGCGGGTGGCTCTATTGGTTCGTCGGCGGGCAAGGCTGGTTGAGGTGGCGGGGTACGGTCAAACTCGTCCTCTCCCGCGTCATCGTCGTCACTGAGGAGTTCGTCCGAGTCCTCTCTCATTGCTTCGCGTTTGGACAACTCGAAGATGTCGCCCCGTGGGGGCACGCCCCTGGTGGGCAGGGCACTCGGAACGGGAATGATTCGCACAAACCGCAGCACGAAGCGTTGCGGTTCCGGACACGCGGGGAGAAGCAATTCGGTGAGGTTGCCTTCGTTGGGCAGCGGGTCATGCGACTCGGTAAGCGGCCAAAGTTGCCAGGTGCCGGTGGCGTCGGGTTCGATGCCGACTTCGGCGAGTAGGCGAGCAATCACGTCGATGACGCGATCAGTCGGAAGGACGAGGACGAGGTAATCCCCGTCGGCGTCTTCATGGACAATGAACACCCGCACGCGGGCAAGTTGCGGCAACATGGCGACGTCTGACAGGTTCCGTGAGCCTCATTCCTGGTCATCATACCACGTTTAGCAACCTGCCGACTTCAGTGAACGCGGTGATCGCGTGGTCGAGTTGTTCATTCGTGTGGGCCGCTGAGACCTGAATGCGGATGCGGGCCTGACCGACGGGCACCACGGGGAAACTGAACCCGATCACATAGATGCCGCGTTTCAGGAGCTCGTCGGCCATCTTGGTCGCAACCGATGCGTCGCCGAGCATCACGGGGAGAATCGGCGTCGGGCCGGGCTTGATCGTGAAGCCCGCGCCTTCGAGGCCCGCGCGGAGTTTCTTCGTGTTCGCTTTCAGCTTCGCCCGCAAATCGCTGGCGGTATCCACGAGTTCGAGAGCCTTCATCCCGGCGGCCACGAGCGCAGGCGGCACGCTATTCGAGAAGAGGTAAGGGCGCGAGCGATTCCGCAGCCAATCCACGACTTCGGCCGACGCTGCCGTGAAGCCGCCACTCGCGCCGCCGAGCGTCTTGCCGAGCGTGCCCGTGATGATGTCGATGCGATCCAACACGCCAAGTTCCTCCGCACCGCCGCGGCCGGTCGGCCCAAGGTGACCCGTGGCGTGGCAATCGTCGATGCCCACGACCGCGTCGTATTGGTCCGCGAGTTCGCAGATGTCCGCGAGTTTCGCAAGGTCGCCGTCCATGCTGAACACGCTGTCGGTGAAGATCAACTTGAAGCGGCAACCCTTCGCTTCTTCGAGCTTGGTCTTGAGGTCGGCCATGTCGTTGTGGGCGTAGCGGAAGCGTTGGGCTTTGCAGAGCCGGACGCCGTCGATGATGCTCGCGTGGTTCAGGGCGTCCGACAGCACGGCGTCTTGTTCCTGAAGCAATGGCTCGAACAGGCCACCATTCGCGTCGAAGCACGAGATGTACAGAATGCTGTCGGCTTTGCGGAAGAACTGTGCGATCTGCTGCTCACCGCGTTTATGGATGTCCTGCGTGCCGCAAATGAACCGAACGCTTGCCAGACCGTAGCCCCAAGCCTTGATGCCGTCGAGCGCCGCCGCGACGATATCCGGGTGGTTCGCCAACCCGAGGTAGTTGTTCGCGCAGAAGTTCACGACATCACGCCCGCCCACGGTGATGCCGGCCATCTGCGGCGACTCGATCCGCCGCTCAGCCTTGTACAGCCCCTTGGCCTTGAGTTCTTCGAGTTCGACACGCAACGCGGCGTTCAGCTTGTCGGAAGGCATGGGATTCTCCAGGATTCACGACGCCCAAGTTTCACGCCAGGGTCTTACGACACCTGGCTACAAACTCTCGCCCTTCCAGGGCTGAAGAGGGTGTCGTGTGCCTTGGTTTTAAGCCCCGGACGGGGCGGCAGTCTGTAGCCAGGTGTCGTAAGACCCTGGCACGAAAGGAACGCAATAACACCAATTGTCTTCTCCACCTCAAGAAGTCTTCACATCAGAAGAAGCAGCGGGCACCGCGCCCGCAACAGGCACCACGGGTGCCCGACGGCTCGTCCACCACTTCCAGACGAGCGGCAGTACGGAGAGACCGACGACCAGGACAATCACTTTGTCGATGTGGCGGGCGATCTCGAATTGCGGGCCGATGATGTCCTTCAGCACGGGATCGAGGAAGAAGCCGAGCAGGATCATGCTAAATATCCAGGCAATGCCACCGACGACGTTGTACAGGAGGAACGTGGCATACGACATGCGGGTCGCGCCAGCGACGACCGGCACGAACGTCCGCACGATGGGGATGAAGCGGGCCAGGATAATCGTCTTGCCGCCGTGTTTCGCGTAGAACTCGCGGGCGGTTTGCAGATGTCTCGCCCGGAAGATTCGCCCATCGGCCCGGCGGAAGATCTTCGGCCCAGTCTTGTAGCCTATCCAGTAGCCGACGGTGTCGCCCAGAATCGCGGCCGTGCAAAGCGCCAGGAAGAACGGCCATAGCGACCAGCCATTAATCTGGATGACGATCCCGAGAATGACGAGCATCGAGTCGCCGGGGAGGAGGAACCCGACGAGCAGCCCGGTTTCGGTGAACACGATCAATGTGACCGCAAACAGCACGACTTCAAAGACGCCTTCCTTGGTCAGCGCGTCCTTGTAGGTTTCAGGATGCAGGAGATTCAAGGGGTTTGCGAATGTGACGATGAGGTTCCAGGCGTTAGCGAAGAACCCCGGAATCTCCGCGAATAACTCTTCCATGTCGGGCCTACCGGGGACGTGAAACGCCCCGAACAACGGCCCGGGGTAACGGGGGATAACCTAGTGGAAATGGGCCAAGCGCGGGAAGGGCAATCGCCCCGACCCCATATATCTCCTGGTTTACCGGGGCTGCATGAACTGAACCCGTCGGCTTACTTGTCCTTGTCTTTCTTGCGAAGCAGCTTGAAGACGATCTCTTCCTTGCCTTCGCCCTTGAAATCCTTGGGCCGCGTTGCGTTTGGGTCGCCCTTCACGAACGCGATGGTGAGTTCCAAGCCCTTGTCGGTTTCCTTGGTTTCGTAGATGCCGAGGGCGGTTTCTTTCCCATCCTTGCCCGCTGTGATGTCCATTTGGGCCGGCTTCTTGGAGGGATCGACGGTGAACTTGGCTTCTTCGTCGCGTTTGCCGGTCTTCACCGTGAGCGTGCCATCCTTGATGACGAACGACTTCAACTCGTCCTTTTTGGAGTCGTCGAGTTTGCCACCCACGAAGATGCTCACCACCTCGTAGGTGCCGTTGAGTTTCTTGGCCGCATCGTCCTTCTCGTCGGCCCGGCTGACGGGGACCGCGAGAGCCAAAAGTGCGAACGCGCCGATGAATTGCCGCATGGGAACCTCGGGTTGGGGAATGAACTGATGGTGTGGGGTCAGCTTACTTCTCGTTCTTCTTCAGCTTCAACAGAGTGGCGTTCTCGGATTTGAACTCCTTCGGCCGGTCGCCACGTTCGGCGAATACCAGCGTGAGTTCGCCCTTCTCGACCTTGTAGATGCCGGGGAACATCTTGCCTTTGTCGATGCCATCCGCGGGCGTGACATCAATGGTATGCGGCGTCTTGGAGTCGTCGAGTTTGACCTTGGCCTTCTTCTCGTCCTTCTCGCCCTTCTTGTCGATGAACATGGTCAGTTCGTCGCCCTTGATGGTCACCTTGACGGCCTCAAGAATCTCCTTCTCGGCCGTTTTACCGTCCTTTTCCAGCACGACGACTGTGTAGGTGCCTTCGAGCTCCTTGAGAGCCGTCTTCTCGTCGGCGAGGACAATGCCGCCGAACGCCGCTGCCATCAGGCAGCCCATCACCGCAAACCGCTTCATGGGTTTCTCCGTGGAAGGAAGTTGAGAACACCGACGTAGTGTACGGCTTTTCGGAGGCAGGTTGGTTCGTTTCCCGCGACGCCGCAAGCGGCAAATTTCCCCGTCCGCTCTGCTTCGTGTTGCTTGGTGACGAATTCCTCGGCCTGCTTCTCGCCATCGAATTCGACCGCGACCAAAAGGTGCCGTCCAGTTTCGGAGCCGGCTTCTTCTCTTCCTTCTTATCTTGTCCGCCAGTGCCGACCGCTACACTCAGCACGGCAAACAATACCGCGACCGCCGCACGCATGGGAAACCCTCCAAAGCAACAATTACGACACGGGGTAGAAGGTCGCCAAGCCATTTGGCACAGGGCTTCCGCCCTGTGCTTGTCTTCACTGGCTTGGTGCGGGAAGCTCTGTGCTCCACTTTACCGAGCCACGCGGTCGAACATCTCGAACACGTCGGGCAGCGCCTCGCGGACGATTAACAGGTGCTCGATGCCTGGGTATTCCTTGTAGGTGAACGCCTTGGCTCCGCTGTCGGTGAGGGTTTTCTTGAGCGCCCGCACGCCGGTGAGGGCGAGGCCGTCCTGATCCCCGACGCCAAGGAAGGTGGGCAGCGTGGCGAATGCTTCCATCTTGGCAGGCTTCGTGCCCCCACCGAGGGCAGCGACAGCAGCGAACTGAGTGCTTGCCGCCGCGCTGAGGGCTTGCATCGCTCCCATCGAGTGCCCCACGAGGAATACCCGCTTTGCATCGAGCGGGTAGCGTTGCGTGAGCGATTCCAAGATCGCGGCCAACGGTGGCGCATCGAAGAATCCCGAACGCGGGCACACGAGAACCCAGCCGCGTTTCTCGCACTCCTTCACGATCTGGCCGGCTCCGTAACTCTCGAAGAACATGTTTTCATCCACCCCCGCGCCGTGCAGCCCGAACACGATCGGCACGGGCTTGGCTTTGTCCAGCCCCTTGGGAATGTACACGCGGCACGGCACGGCCATTCGCTCACCCACGGGCACCGACATCCAGAATTGCCCGTGCTTCGCGGTGGTGAAGAACCGCTTGCCATCAAGCATGGTCTCGGCGTTTGCCAGCAGATCGGCGTAAGGAAGATCGGTTGGCGGGAGCGGGCTTCCGGGTTCCAAAACGTCCCGAATGAGGGCGGCGCGGGCGAAGGCGGTCGCGGTCTCGATGGTGAAGGGCGGCTTGGCCGTCACCTTGATGGCCGCGATGGCGTCGAGGCGCTTCCGCACGTCGGCGATCTGCGAGACGCCGACCGCGACGGGCCGCAGTTCCTTCGCGCCATCGGCCAGGAAGTACAGTTTCCGGTCGAGGCCAGGCGATTCACCCAACGGCGGCAAGGGCACCTTCACGGTGAACGGGAACTTGTCGGGCTTTATGGTCACCACGTCCTTGTTCGTGAACCACAACTGGAATTCCAGACCCTTCGGCATGTCGCCCTTGATTGGGTAGAACGGCTGAATGGTGACAGTCAATTCTCGCGCGGAACCGTCGAGGATGCGGGATTCGGGGCATGCGCTGAGGCTCCACACCCACTGCCGCCCAAGAGACGGAGCAATATCAGTTGTGAGAGCGTGTGTGGCTTGATCGAGTGTTCGCCCCGCCTCACCAAGTCGCAGAGCGAAAAACTGCGTCGTGACTTTGGGTAAGTCCGCGAGGGCACGCTTCCGAGCCGCCGGGTCGTCTTGCTTCTCCCACGCTGTTTCAAACGCTTTGAGCCTGCGACCGAGTTCGTACCGCTCCGATTGAGCCACAACAGGCGATGAGGCGAGAAGCACGAACACGAGGGAAACGGAACGGGCCATGTGCGAACCTCAAATATCTGGCTTGAATCGTGTCACATGAAAAAGTTACAACGTGGTGGGGGAACGATCAGCAGCTCGGAAAGGATTCCGTCATGACGCGCTACCTGTGCTGGGTTGCAGTGTTGGGGGTTATTGCCTTGCCCGATTGGGCAAGTGCGTGTCGGCCGGGCCGGGGGAACCGGGTCGCGTACCACCAACAGGCGTACCCGGTGTATCACACATACCCCGTGTATCCCGCCTACTCGGCGTGCGAGCCACCGGTTTATGTGTACCCGCCTGTGTATCAGCAGGCAACCGGGGGCACGTTCCCCCCGCCGCGTATTGAACCAAGCCCACGGATGGCGGCCCCGTCGCCCGCGCCACCGCCGGGCGTGGGAACGGTTCCCCCAAGCGTCACACAGGTGCCCCGCGTCGAGACGGTTCGCCCCATCGCGGGCAGCGACATTGCGACGCCACCAACTTCGCCGACTCCGCCCACGCCCAAGAAAGCCGATCCGCCTCTCGTGGGTGCCGAACCGCTCACGCTGCCCAAGTTCCCCGTAGTGGAGATTCCCAAGAACCTGGAACCGCTGCCCAAGTTGGATGTGCCGAAGGAACCGAACTTCCAGCCGATCCCGACACCGATGGGGCCAACAACCGAACCGCCGAAGACACCGGGTGCGATTATCCTTCCCGAACCCGTGGCTGGGTTCACGCTTCCCGACCCCAAGAGCCGAACAACCGAACAGCCCAAAAACCCAAGCCCGAAACTGCCAGCAATGCCCGCGATTCCTGGAGCATCACCCGGTGACTCGGCCGTGCCCAGCCCCGCGCCGGCGATGCCCGATCTATTCATCCCGCCACAAGGCATTCCCGCGATGCCGGACATCAAGAAGCCCGACGGGTTGCCCTCACTGACGCTGCCACCGCTGTCGGATTCAGTCTCGAAATCCAGCCCACTTACCAACAATAAGCCCGGAATGACCGTGAGCGTCTTCACGGCAAGTGGAACCGAGAAAGCCGCCGACGGTTACCGCACGGTCGGGTTCTACAATCACACGAGCAACGACCTCTCGCTAACCATCGAAGGCCGTGCCGTGAAACTCCCCGCGAAGATGTATCTGCACGCGAAACTCGGCCCGACGTTCACCTGGTCGCACAGCGACCGCCCCGTTACACGAGAATCCGTTCCCGAACGCGCCGCGGGCCTTGATGTGGTGTTCCGCCCGGGGGAGTAGGGGAGTTCCAGAGTGTGAGGGTGGAGAGTATGAGAGAAAACGAGGTGTTTCGTTTATACTTCACGCGGCCGAAACTGACACACAGTTTGAGTCTACCGGCGACCTTACGGTGCGCCGCTCACCACGAACACGGCGGGCCAAGGCCACAGTGAGCGGCGCACCGTAAGGTCGCCGGTTTGCCACGAACAGGGCAGACCGGCAATGTGTCATTCTCGGCCGCGTGGAGTTTAGCGGGATTCCCACCGGGAACTCGCTCGTCCCCGTTGGGGACGTTGCTAAACGAACACCCTGCACGTTACCCTTTCTCAGAACTGTCGTCGCTGCTGTCCGCGTCGGCGGTGCCGCCTTCGGGGCTTGGCGGGCTGGCGAGTGGCACGGACTTGTAGGCGTCGGCTATCCCCGAGCCTTTGGGCCGACCGAGCGGATCGGCGCACACCTGATACTTGAAGTTCCCGACCTGCAATTCGTCGCCGGGGCGGAGCTTCCCTTCGGCCACACGCTCACCATTGATCCGCACGCCGTTTGTGCTGCCCAGATCGCGGATCACGAAATAATCGTGTACCTGCGCCAACACGCAGTGCCGCCGCGACACCTTCTTCGAGTTCAACTGAACGTCGCACTCCTCGTGACGCCCGAACAGCAGGATCGGCTTGTCCAGCAAGATGCTCGGGCCGTCGGTCAGTGAGAGAAGGTGTGCGGGCATGGGATCAGGCTTGGGTTTGGGGAGTTGGAACTCAGCGATCACAAGAAGTCTACCACGCCACGGACCGTCTCACACGAGTTACCACCACGTTACCCAACCGGCGGCCGGGTTCGGGTATTGTGATGATACCCACATCGGAGGTGACCCGTGAACGCAACTGCCTCTCTTCTCGTGATGCTCCTGACGCCGGGGGCTGATATGCCCAACGCGGCCGTGCTGTCGTCGGAAATCCCCGCCGTGGCTCGGCCGACGTATTACCCTGGGCCGCTGTTCGATCTTTCACCCGATGGGAAGACGGCTCTCACAGGCTACAACATTGAAGGCCGACAGCATTTCTTGCGATTCTGGAGCTTGGAAAGCGGCGCGGTTCTCAACGACCTCTATCTTGGAGAACCCGAAAGGGTTCTCTCCGCGAAGTTCGGCCCAGAAGGCAAGACCATCGCCGTCGGGTTGAGCGACCAACGCAATGGTTACTGCGTCCGGCTCATCAACGCCGAAACCGGGGCAACCATCCGCGTGGTCACGGGCTTTCAGGGCGCAACGGAGGTGCGCGGCTTCTCCACTGACGGCACAAAACTTACCGTCGTCGATATGCCCTTGAACGGCAAGAAGTCGTTCAAGCCGACGCTCGAAACTATTGTCGTTGCGACCGGGAAGCGGCTCGACAGTGCCGAAGCGACCTTTGATCGCACGCTGGCGACCGCGACCGCCGATGGCAAAGTGCGAGCATATTTGGGCTTCAACAGCGTGATCAAAGTGAGCCGTGCGGGTGAGAACGACCTGACGATTCCGAACACTCAGGGCGGAGGCCGGCACTCGCTGTTCCTTACGCCGGACGGCAAGCAGGTCATCGCCGGCACGCACGCATGGGCGGACGTGTTTGACAGCACGACGGGCGAAAAGGTCCGCACGCTGCGAGTCGATACACAGGCCGTCACCTCGGTTGCAGCGGCCGACGGTGGCAAACTGCTGTTCGTCGCGGTCACGAACGGCTCCCCGACAAACAGACCGGGACCAAGCATCGCCTGGGTGCATGTGTGGGACACTACGAAGCCCGAACTGAAGTCGGTGATTTCGGGCTTCGGCAACGATCTCTCCTCCGTCACGCCAACACCGGACGGCAAGCGGTTTGTCGCTGTCCACGGTCACACTTGGCACGCCAACAAGATCGAGTTGTGGGACACCGCAACGAAGAAAGTCATCCGCACCTTCGAGACCGAGGCGATGCGGGAAACCGCGCACACGGTCGTTTCCCCCGACGCGGGTTGGGTTGCGTATTTTGTTGTGGGGAAAGACACGAGCACGCTTTCCGTGTGGAATACGGACACCGGCAAACTCGCCGAAGAAGTGTCGAAGGCGGCGGGGCCGACGGGCGGTTCCATCGCGTTCACCCCGGATTCCAAGCGGCTCATTACCGCGAGTCTGAACGAATACGCCGAGTGGGATTTAACCACCGGCAAGCGCGAAGCCGGCTGGAAACAGAAACCCGCCCCCCTCTTTGGCCACCTCGGCGTGGGATCGATCACCCCGCTACCCGGCGGCAAGGGAATGATCTGCGTCGTGGCTACCGCCAAACGCCGACAAAGTTACGGCGTGAGCCTGATGACCGAGACGAAGGATTGGCCCCTCGGCGAGTTCTGGGATTACGCTTCGGTTGCGGCAGTCTCTGCGGATGGGCGGAATGTCGCCCTGATCGGCGGCAATTGGCGCGATGGCGCGAACTATTTGCTTCGCCTCAACGATGACGGCTCTCCCGAACTCGAACCCAACCCACAACCCGGCGGTGCGAAGAAGATGGTGCCCGCGTGGCGCATGTGGCCAACCGATGGGTTCAGCAGCATCATCGCGTTCTCCCCTGACGGCAAGCGACTCTACACTGGCGGCAGGTGTGCGGCTGTGAAGGTGTGGGACGTGGCCACGCACGAACTGCAAGCCACGCTCTACGCCGTGCCGGCAGCGAAGGCCGACGACCCATCGAGCGACTGGGTCGCGTTCACACCAGCGGGTCACTTCGCGGCCAGCACACACGGCGAACAGGTGCTGCGGTTCCGCGACTCCTCGTTCGCGGCGTGGGCCGGTCTGCGACCTTCAACCGGAAGCGTGCCCGCAGCGGAGTTGCCCGGTTTCCGCGACAGCGTTAAGGTCCGCGCGGCGCTGTTAGAGAAGTGAGACCAAGACCGCGATGCCGCAAGCGGCAAAGAATGGAAGCGGAGTGTTTTGCCGCTTGCGGCATCGCAGTGAAAGATATCAGCCCACGACCATCACGACGCGGAAGCCGATGGTATCCGACACCGAATCGGGGGCGTGACCGCGACGGGCACCGCTGCGGCAGTCGGACGCGAACATCCCCCAGCAACCGCCGCGAACCGCACGTTGGAGGCCGCGTTTTGGCCCTTGCGGGTCGTCGGCCGGACTCTCGAAGTAGTAGTATTCCTCGAACCAGTCCTGCACCCATTCCTGCACGTTCCCGTGCATGTCGTGTAATCCCCAGGCGTTGGCCGCGAGTTGGGCGACCGGGGCAGTTGCCTTGCCTGCGAACTTCCCGCCACCGCTGGCGAAGACGCCTTCCTTGCCGGTCAGTTTGTCGCCACAATTGTAGGCCGAGGTCGAGCCTGCCCGGCATGCGTATTCCCATTCCGCTTCCGTCGGCAACCGATAGCTGCGGTGGTGGACTTCCTCGTCCGGCAGGCGAGCCAATTTCTCGCAGAAGCGCGTGGCTTGATCCCAGGTGATCGTCTCGACGGGGTGTTCGGGGCCGCCACCATGCGATTTGTTGAACTTGCTCGGATTCTTCCCACGCACCGCTTCGTACTGA
>Ga0105046_10016038_pt1 | contig 11508 bp, 5 predicted proteins | sample MAT03_FD_78385 | JGI IMG/M metagenome (GOLD analysis project Ga0105046, IMG submission 78385) | Freshwater microbial communities from Lake Fryxell liftoff mats and glacier meltwater in Antarctica - MAT-03 (megahit assembly) | ecosystem: Environmental > Aquatic > Freshwater > Ice > Liftoff...
AAAACTGGTTGATGGCTGCTTTTAGCTGCGCGTTTTTGGCGATCCTGGCGTCAATGTCCACGCCAGCGTCAGGCAGCAGGGTCCCCCCATCCAGAATCCGTTCGCGGAGGGCGTGTAGGTAACAATTGTAATCGACGGCGACAAAGGGCGTGTCCATCTTGAGCATCATCTCGGGATCGCCTTTGCGGAAATTGGCGATAAACGGTTTCAGGCGCAGCGAGTAATCAAACTCATCAACAAAGGAACAGGTATAGAGTCCACTGGGTAACGCATGGCGAGAAAATTCGCGCTCAGCTTCCACCATCACCTGCAACATCTGGCGCAGGAAAAGCGGATCACCCCAGTTCAAATAAAATTCCCACGCACCCAGCAGGCCATTGGGGCTGGTGTGCGGAATGGTCGTGTAGACGGCCAGATCAAGATCGGGCGGGCACGTTTGGCGAAAAGCGCCCACCGCTTGCATCGCCGCATCGTGCCCGCGCATGGTCGTCATCTTGCGCGTCGGATGTAGATAGGTGCCAATATTGAGCCCGCCGCCATTGGCCGCTTGCAGCAAGATGCCGCCGGCGCCAATCTGTTTGTCATTGAGCCAGCGCTCGCAGATCGCATTCATCGGGGTGTTCCAACTCCACTGCCAGACTGCGCCCGTCTTCCACGGGCAGGTGTAGGGATGGGTAAAAGGTTCATAGGGAATATCGTACAAGTTGGCGCGCGTCAGATAGGCTTGATAGTAATAAAGCTGCTCTAGCTTGGGATCGGAACAGGTGAAGAAAGGCACGACCTGGCGAAAATAGTCGTCCCATGTGGCCTCCGCGGCACTGAAAATCTTCTCTGGCTGACTGGCCGCAGCTTGCGCACTTGCCACTACGACATCCCGTTCGTAGCCACAACTCAAGCTCACCACAATCTCACTGTGCGGCGTCAGTGTCAGCGCTGCCGCACAGGTAAAGGGCGCTTTTTCGCTGCTAAAGGTGGTGCTCTCCGCCCCACGCACGACAAGCGCCACATAGAGTTCGGCATCGATCATGGCTAACAGCCCGCCATCAATTGGCTCTACGGTTGCCGAAAAATAGGGCAAGCCAAAGCGCAGCGTAGCGCTGGGCAATGCATCGGTTGTCCAGCGGATCACCAGTGTATTCTCAGCCACGGCGCTGCATTCTTGCACCGTGGCCGCCGCGATGCGCATCTGCTTGACGATCTGGTGTGGCTGGAAGGTAAGCTGGGTTTCGTCGGCGGTGAGTTCGAGGCAGGGGCCTGTGCTGCGTAGACTGTCGTGATTGACCAGTTCGGCAAAATCCCACACGCGCTCAAACTGATGGGGAAAGGGCAGCGGGTAAAAATGGATGCGTTCGCAGCCTGGATTTTTGGGGTCAACAAAGACCGAGAGTTGGTTGTCCGTCAAAAAGCTCTGTTCGTGATTGGTGAGCCACTGGCGCCAGGGCTTATCCCGCGCCGGCTGTCCGCTGCCGATTGCAACCGATGGTCTAGCCTTTAGCATGATCTAATCTCCTTAAGGTCTAACCGGTCAAAAGCTTGAACCAAATTTTTTACCGCAAAGTACGCGAAGAGCGCAAAGAAAAACAAGTATGCCTTCGCGTACTTTGCGGTAAAAATCCTTTTAGTTCTGGATTGTCCAGATTAGAACCTACGAACAAGGCGTCGCGAGAAAAACCTGTCAGATTTCTAAAATCTGACAGATCTAATTGGGTGACTTTTCAAACAGTCTCTAAAACATACGCGGCAAGCCTAGTTGGGTCCAATCGTCTGGGCAGATCTTGGCTTGCTGATTGGGCGCATAGTCGAGTTGCTCAACCGTCCATGTCGCTGGGTCTTCGGGTGTCGCCGTTAGCAGCCAACGCTGACCGGCGCGGGTCGCAAGCTGGAGGGTAGACGCGCGGTCGCTCTGTAGCCTGTCACCGTCACAGTAGATATACGCCTCTGGCCAAGGATTTACGATCCGGCATTCGCCACCGCGTTGGCTCTCAATCGCAATCCACTGCGATATGCCATCGACCACCTCGGCACTAACGATGAAGCCGCCCACGGCGTGCAGCGTAAAGCGCGCCTGACCCTGCGCCGGTGTTGCTGGCGCCACTCGTAAAAGGCCATCATAACTCTGCAAGAGCGACTCGTTCAAGGCGCAGGCGAGCACCGACATCGACTCCATGCCCATGTGGCGGAAGGGCCACATCGGGAAGGGAAAGCGCGGCGCGTCTGGCTGCGCGGTATCCCGCACCTGATTGGTGCGAAAGCGCAAGCTGGCCTCGGCCTTTTGGATATCGCGCGGGCCATAGTGGCCAAAGCCATTGCAATAGAACTGCCAACGCGCCGGCCAGTGTTGCAACACCTCGGCTAACTCGTCGCGCAACCCCAAGCGCGCCAGCACGATGGGCAGTGGATCCCAGCCCATACAGTCGGGCGCATAGAGCTTGACGGTGTTGGCGGCCAGGTTGTACGCCTCATCACCCTTCTGCGCCAACCCAACCAGGCCAGAAGGGAAGATGGCCACATACTCAACGAAGGGAAAGATCCCATCGTTGACCTTCATATCTTCACGGAGGCTGGTATAAAGGGTCTTGTTCTTTTCCAAATGATGCAACGTGCTGTAGGCATCCGGGAAAACCTGCATGGGTTCGTCGGAGGGGACCTTGGAAACGAGCATCGCTTCTTCACGAATGCCCCAACCGGCCGCAAAGGTTTGCGGACCAAAAGCTGCCTGGCCTTTAAATTGTCCCCGTTTTAATTGCCACTGGTCGCCCTCATGCACCAGGCAGTCGTCGGGTTCGGCCACGGGCAGCGGCGCCAGGCGATCGAGAATTTCGCGCCAATGGGCAGCTCGCGGCTCATCAACCCCGGCTACGTCTAAGGCAGTCAGTGCCGTCGCAAAGAGCACCTGGCCACAGACCAACTCGGTAATCGCGTCGTGCAGCTTGATCCAGCCTTCATAGCCCGTGCCGGCGCGCGCATGGTAGAGACCATCGGCCTCGCGCTCGAACAAGGACTCAAAGAACTTGGCTGCCTCCAGCAGATAGGGCAGGGCCTGTTGGCGGAGGAAAGCCTGATCGCCCGTGTATTGAAATTGCCGCCAGAAATCCAGTGCAATCTGCGCCACCGGGGTATGGTTGGCCAGCTCGCCGGACGAGTTGTAGCCGCGGCGGTCGGTCACATCCGACACGACCGCGCCATCAACGCCAAACACGTCACGTGCATCTTGCTGGCCATAGGGTAGGGCGTTGAAGCGATAGTTGAGATAAGAAGTGATCAAATCGTGATGGCCGGCTGCGTTAAGTGGCCAGTAGATCTCTTGTTGGTTCCAGTGAAAGTAAAAGGTCCAATGTTGCACGTCATGGCTAAAGGTCCACAGCCCGTGGATGAACCGCCCCGGATCGCGTCCGCGCTGCGAAGCGTTGGCATAGTACATGGTCAGATGCCACAGATTGTCCAAATAGTCGTTGCCGGAATCCAGCAACGAACGTAACCAGAAGGCTTGCCAGGCCGCGGCGTGATCTGTATAGAGGCTGGGCGTCGTCGCTTGTTCGCTGCGATCCAGTAACGCCGTCACTTGTGCAATTGCGTCATCCGCCACAGGCGAAGTAACCGCCGCCAGCAGTGAAAACTGGTGATTGGCTGCCCCCGGAATGCGCAGCTTGCCACAGTGCGAATGTTCACGCGTGTACGTCACCGGTGCGGTGCTGCTGTGGGTAAGGCGACAACCGAGGGCAAAGACGCCACTTGTCAACTGATGGGTAATCAAGATGTTGTTGGCATCGACACTCGTTTGCGTACCCGGCAAGCCAATCGTGGCATCGCGGTTGATCTGTTGGTACCAGTGGCCAAAGGTCCGCGACCCGTAGCGCTCGACCGTGATCTCGACCGGGATCGCTTCCGGCATGGTAGATTCGACATCAAGGCACAGCACGCCCTCGGCATGGCTGACAAAGGCGCGCACCGTAACGCTGCCCAAGGGGCCATTGGCCGTCAAGTGCAGCGTTGCGTCTGCCAACTGAAGACGCGCCTGAAAATCACTCAGATAAAAGAGATCGAAGAGGGGAACGCCGAAATCCAGCACGATGCGCCCGGCATGGCGCAGGGCCGAACAGTAATCTTCTTCTTCCGGCGCCCAGTTGCGCAGGCGCGGCGGGCCATCATCCCACAAGTCACACTTGTTTAAGACAAAGATGAGCTTAGACCCCTCGGTCCAAATTAGTACGCCCACATCGCCATTGCCCAGCGGGATGCCCTGGGTCGGATCATCAGGTGGACTGAGATAGACCAAATCGTGGCGCGCCACACGCCCCGGCCAACTGATGCGCCAGCGCCCGGTCGCAAAATCAAATGCTGAATTCACTTTTTCTCCTTCGATTCGGAACCGCCGTTTAATAACTTGGAGATTGGAGGTTAAGAGATTGGCTCGACTAAATCTCCTAATCTCTAATCTCCAGAGATTAGGAAGATAATGGCGAGGTTGCTAACTTTGGCCCCTTAGCCCCACCGCAGCAGATGCATACTCCACGGCGCGATATTGTGCAGCGTCAAAACAACATGATCCGGTCTGCTCGCCTGCGCGGTGAACACCTGCTCCTCGCCCGTCATCGCAAGCTGCTGCACCTGGACGCTGCTTGTCCGCGCTCGCAACACAAGCTCCGGTGCGGGGTCCAGCGAGGCGTTGAGCAACACGAGCACCAGGTTGCCTTGATCGTCGTTGCGCGCCCACACAACAACGCGTGCATAGGTTTCGACGACCACCGGCAGGGTATCGTTGCTCAGCCACTGGCAGATCGCCTTGATCTGGCTGCTTTTGGCTAGGTTATGGATCAGTTGCCAGGGATAATAACCGGCCACAACAATGCGGCCGCCCAACTCATTGCGAAAGGCTGTCATACAGGGTCCATAGGTGGCGCCGGCATAATCGACCAGTTGGGCCAACTCCTCTACCCCGGCAGCGGTGGCGTCCAGACGATAGGCGGTTTCCGGCCAAAACGATTGACGACAGTCTCGACTCCAGCCGTTAAAGCGACCATTCAATGGGTGATCGCTCAACGTTTCGCTCATGTCGCGGGTAAGCGCTTCCCCCACCTGGACGCCGCTCCAGTTGCCAAGCCCCAAGTGTGCCAGGCTCTGGAGCGCAGGCACATCCATCAGCACGCCGCCAGCGAAAATTTGCTCCAGTGCGCGGCGGCTGAAGGCAGCGGGTAGGGGACCGGACAGCACACTCATGCGCGCACCGTCAACCCCGTAGGCAATGGGCAGGCCCAGTTCACCCAAAACATAAGTGCGGCGCAGGGCGGCGACGCTTTGATTGCCTTTTAGCCAATCGCCGGTTGCACCGTGATTGGCAAATAGATCGCGGTTCCAGGCCGGCCACACCCCCACCGCCGGGCTGCGGCCAGTGCTGGCGCGCAAAGCGCTTAAAAATGGCTTGCTCGCCGCAATCGCATCGAGGAAAGGGCGATATTCGTCCAGCGCATCGTTGCTGCCAATGATATTAAAGGCCGGACCGGTGGCGCCGGCGGCCATATGCGCGGCTGCTTCCAGCAGGGTGACAGCGACACTTTTGCGCAGCTTTTGGTAGGGGAAATTCTCGATTTCCGACTGAAGCACCGTTACTTTGGCGGGCAACTGGCTGACCTGGCGTCCGATGTCGTGCGCTTTCTCCACCAACCCCATGTAGGCGTCGTCATTGTAGAAGCCGCCGCCTGGTCGCCAGCGCGCCGGTCCTGATACCGCGCCTTCCAGCGCTTGTGCCCATTCGGCAAAGGCATAGCCCTCATAAAAGCGATCACCGGTCATAAACCCCATCACGATGCGAGGATTAACTTGGTGAGCCGCTTCGGCAGCGGCTCGCAACAAATTAGTCACGATGCGCCGATTGTGTTCCAGCCAGCGGTCGCGCCATCCGTCGCGGGTGGCGGACGGTTCGCCCTGGGTGGCCGCGACCAAGGTGGCGCGGGTAAAGGTGGTCTCAAACTCCTGATTGAAGCGCGCAATACACGCATCACAAAAACAGGTCGCCACGATCGGCATGTGGCCGTACAAGCGCACATCATCGTCCACCCAGATCAAGTCTGGCTCGGCCTGCGCGACTAGCGTATAGACACGCTGCACATAGGCCAGCAAGTCAGGGGCGGCGGGACAGTAGCTGCCCTGGCTGACGTTGCCCTCTGGATCTGTGACGCGCGGCCAGGGTGGGTTGAGGGAATGGGGCAAATTTTCCTCGTGATGGCCCATGCTTGCCAGCACATTGATGCCCACGCGATAGCCCGCCGCCCGCACCTGGGGTAATAGTGTCGCCAGGCGCGCACAGCGGCGTTCCATCTCGGCCAGCGGCAGAGGTGGATGCGTAAACGCTGTGAAAAAGATCACCTCATCGATTGTCTGCGGATTGGCGGCGAGAAAGTGCAGCAAATCTGCAAAGCCCACGTCCGTCAGCCACTGCGCTGTGCCCACGCGCAATGCAATCAGGGTGTCTGGCGTCGGTTGCGCTGCATGTTCCATTGGCAGTATTCCTTGTTTGTGTGGGTTTTAGTCGTCTCCCGGTAATAAATTGGAAATAGAGATTAGAGATTGAAAGGCTAATCTCCAATCTCTATCTTACCCCTTGATCGCACCCAGCATGACGCCTTTGGCAAAGTACTTTTGGAGGAAGGGATAGATCACCAACAGGGGCAAGACCGAGAGCACAAGCGTGGCGGTGCGCACACCGGCAATCGAGGTCTGCGTTTTGACCTCGGCGGGCAGCGACTCGATCATCGAGACGCCGACGACGATTTCGCGCAAGACCAAGGCCACGGGAAAGAGATCGCGATCACTCAAGAAGATTAGGGCGCTAAAATAGCTGTTCCAGATCGCCACGCCACTGAACAGGGCCAATACGGCCACAATTGGTTTGGAAAGCGGAAAGACGATCCGCCAGAGGATGGCCCAGTCGCCGGCGCCATCGATGCGGGCGGCTTCGCGCAGTTCGCGTGGAATGTTCGTGCGCAAGAAGGTGAGGGCGATGATCACATTAAAGCCCGACAGCGCGCCTGGCAAGATCATCACCAACGGATTATTGACCAAGCCCAGATTTCTGATCTGCAAGTAATAGGGAATCAGCCCGCCGCTGAAGAGCATGGTAAAGACAATTAAGAACAAAATGATGCGCCGAAAAGGCAGCGTCTCAATCGAAAGCGCGTAGGCTGTTAACATGGTCACGAGCACACAGAGCCCCGCGCCGGAGACAGAATACAAAACTGTGTTAAGATAGGCGCGCCAAAAGACCGGGAATTGGAGCACGACCTGATAGTTTTCCAGTTGCGGCTTGACCGGCCACAGGTAGAGATAGGGATTGGGGATGTTAGCCGTGCTAAGCGATAAGACGACAACGTAGATCAGCGGGTAGAGCGTCAAGAGCGAAGCGATCGTCAAGACGAAGAGGATCACGCTGTCGAAAATACGACTACTCAAGCCTTGGCGATAGAGCCGAGTCACCATGTTGCGTCTCCTTCGGGTTGTATTACCACAAACTATGTTCCGTGGTGCGCTTGGCCAGCCAGTTGGTCGTGACGATGAGCAGCAGACCCACCGCGGACTGGAATAAGCCCACCGCGGTCGAAAAGCCATAGTCCGGGCGCATCCCACCGTCACCGGCGATGCCGCGACGATAGACAAAGGTCTCGATCACATCGGCTGTCACATAGGTCACCGGGTTGTAGAGCAGGAGGATCGATTCAAGGCCGCTGCGCAGTAGCCCGCTGATACTGAGCAAGAGAAGGATCACCATCGTCGGCACCAAGGCGGGGATCGTGACATTCCAGATCAGTTGCAGCCGATTGGCGCCGTCGATGATGGCCGCTTCATACTGCTCCACATCCACGCCAGCCAAGGCAGCCAGGTAGATAATCGCGCCAAAGCCTGTCCCCTGCCAGACACCCATCAGGATATAGATTGGCCGGAAATATTCGGGCTCGGCCAAAAAGTTGATCGGCTCCAGCCCGAACAAGTTGACACGAAGCTGGTTAAAAATGCCCGTCATCAGTTCCGGGCTGACCAGCATCCGGACGATGCCAACCATCACCACCACCGACACGAAATAGGGAAAATAGGAGATGGTCTGGACGGCACGTTTGAAGCCCTCGTGCGCGACTTCATTGAGCAAGAGCGCAAAGGTTACGGTGACGCCAAAACCGACCGCAATGCCCAGCAGATTGAGGATAATGGTATTGCTGATAATGCGCCCGGCATAGATGCTGTCAAAGAACTTATTAAAATTATCCAGCCCCACCCACGGGCTGCCCCAGATCCCGGCCGTGACGTTGTACTTTTTGAAGGCCAGCACCACGCCGCCCATCGGGATGTAGTTAAAGAGCACCAATAAAACGATCGCCGGTAACAGCATGATCAAGGGTGTCACATGCGCCTTGAGATCGCGCCATAGCCGCGAAGATCGACTGCGCGCGCGTGGTTGCGGCATAACGTTGCTGATGGTCGCCATATTGTTTTTCCCACCAATTATTCCATTGGGGCGGCAATCTTAGGACAGTAAATCAGTAAGACAGTAGGACAGTAAAACAGTGAGTCAATGTAAACCACTGTCCTACTGTTTTACTGTCCTACTGTTTTACTGTCCTACTGTTTTACTGTCCTACTGTTTTACTGTCCTACTGTTTTACTGTCCTACTGACTCTCTGTCTCCTCTACCCTACCCACGCGCCGCGGCCGTATTCCAAATCTCGACGACGCGGTCCACCTGGAGGCCCTTCATCTGCTCGACATAGGCATCCCAGGTGTCCATGCTGACGTCGCCTTTGATCATGCCGACCCAAGTTTCGGCCTGGTAAGTCTCCATATCGGCATTGAGCTGCGTCAGTTCATCCTGCTCCTCTTGCGTAAAGGCTGGGGCGGGCACCTTCACTTCCTGATACTGAGCGCCCATCTCTTGCGCGGCTGCCATCTCTTCGGTGACGGTAAAGCCGATGGTGGCGCTGTTGTAGGGCGCGGGGGCCGGGAAAGCTTTGCTGGAGAAGAAGGGGAAACCGATGCCGTAGAGCTTCCACAAGGCGACGCCAATTTCCATGCCGCCCTCTTTCACCGTCTGATCGACCAACTCTTTCATCTCTGGCAGGAATTCGTACGTGTCACCCGATTTGCTAAAGGTGACCCCTTCCACGCCCAGCGAGTAGAGCAAGAGACCCTCCTCGGAAAAAATATAGTCCAAGAACTTGACGGCGGCCACTGGATCTTTGCAATTTTTGCCTAGCGCATAGCCGAAGCCAGCAAAACCAGTGAAGTTGTAGAGCTCGGTTTGCCCACCGTCTGGCCCGGTGGGCGGGGGAACGGCGACAATGTCGAACTTACTGTCGGGCTGCTGTTCGCGGATTTGAAGCTCATACGAGTCCACCGCCAGATAATCATTGACGCCGACAACACTCGTGCCATTCATCCACTTTTCCTTGCCCTGCTCCCATTCGACGGTGCTAAGCATATTCGGGTCAATTAACCCTTCCTGATACCACTTGGCCACGGTTGCTACCGATTCACGGGCGCCGGGCAAAATGCTAGCGTTCACCCATTGGCCATCAACTTGGGTCATCCAGTCGTTCATCGTGCCCTTGATCCCAAAGGCGCCCTTGATCGAATAGACCACCCCTAGCACATCGCCATAAATGCCAACGCCGTGCGTGTTGGGGTCGTCTGCTTTGACGGCCACCATGTAGTTGTACCAGTCGTCCAGCGTGGTCATCTGCGTAATGTTCAGCTTGTCAGCCAGGTCCTTGCGGTACATCCAGCCCATGTAGACATTATTGTTGCGGCCGGCCATGGCGTACATCTTGCCGTCTGCAGCGCGCAGATCTTTAGCGTCGTTGGCGTACTCTTCCAGCGACGCCGTGTAGTTGGGCGCGTGCTCGGCGATCAGATCATCTAGCGGTAAACAAGCCTCGGCGCCAAACTGTTTGATCGTGTTGCGCGGACCGATAAAGATATCGGGTGCTTCATCGGCGGAGAGCATCAGGTTGATCTTTTCGCCCAGCGAAGAGGAAGGCGCCGGTTGCCACTCGATCGTGACACCGGTGGCCTTTTGCCATTCGGTGAAGAGCGGCTGCTCCCCGATCGGCGCGCGTGGGTCTTCGCCAGTGAGGAAGGTCAGCGTGACTGGACTGCTCGCTGTGCCGCCTTCGGCGGCGGCTGGGGCACTGGGCGCGGCGGCCGGAGCGGCACAGGCGGCCAATGCGACACTGGCCGCGCTCATGCCGGCGATCTGCAAAAATTGACGACGGTTGAAGATTGGTTGGGGTTGCATCGAATTGTTTCTCCTTGGCAAAGCGTAACGGAAGGGATGTTTTGGTGAAAGCAATAAATCAGATGTAACAGTTCAGTGATTGGGGAGACAGGTAAATAAGGAGACAGGTAAATAAGGAGACAGGTAAACAGATAGATAGGGGCGTACTCCTTATTTACCTATTTACCTGTCTCCCTGCCTACTGTTACGTCTGAAAAGCTACAAAGCAGCTAGTTATTCAACCCATTAATAGACTTGCAATGCATGCCGTACGGAGAGATACTAGGCACGAAAAAGCTCACCCCGCGTGAGCCATCATATTGTAGTCCATTATATACTGGTTTTTAGCGAGTGTCAAACGCAAAAAATGAACCATTCAGGGTTTACCCAGCAAGGAAAAACAGCTTTATGCAGAATAACTCGATCCCAAAAGTGCGCGCGGTGCAGTGTGATTACCGCGCCACGGAAGAAGAAGTCTACCAAGCGTTGCGGCGCGCTACCGCGCCCCTCACCGAAGCCTGGCAGCGCATCCGCCACGCCAAACGCATTGGCATTAAATTCAACCAGGACAAACAGCCGCACAATCGCGTCTATTTTGAGGGACAACTACAACAGTTAGTCAGCGAAAAGGTGGCGCGTGCCTGTTTGCGCCTGTTGCGCGAATGCACCGATGCCGAACTGATCTGTTGCGATGTGAGCGCCTATGTGATGGTTGGCGCGGCCACCATCGAAGAGACCACGACCTTTGCCGCGCTGCTGCGCGAGTATGGCGTCCAATATGCGGATGGCACAAAACCGCCCTACAAGACCGTCAATGTGCCGGGCGGCGGCTTGATGTTTCAAGAATATGTGTTGCCCGCCGCCGCAGTAGAGGTAGATGAATTTATCTCGATTGCCAAGCTCAAAAATCATGCCTTTATGGGCGTCACCCTTTGTGCAAAAAACCTTTTTGGCCTGATGCCGGGTGAGCCGGAAAGCCATACGCGCACTTACTTTCACCACGTCGTCCGTATGCCCTATCTGCTGGCCGACCTGGCCCAGATCTTCAACCCGGTGCTCAATGTGATCGATGGGCTGATCGGCCAGGCTGGGCAGGAATGGGGCAACGGTTCGGACGAACAGGGGCCAGCCCGCGTCGCTAACACCTTAATCGCCGGCGACCAGATCATCGCTACGGATGCTTGCGCCACTCGCTTGATGGGCCACAATCCGCAGAGCGATTGGTTGACGCCGCCCTTCCATCGCGACCG
>Ga0105046_10016042_pt1 | contig 11508 bp, 7 predicted proteins | sample MAT03_FD_78385 | JGI IMG/M metagenome (GOLD analysis project Ga0105046, IMG submission 78385) | Freshwater microbial communities from Lake Fryxell liftoff mats and glacier meltwater in Antarctica - MAT-03 (megahit assembly) | ecosystem: Environmental > Aquatic > Freshwater > Ice > Liftoff...
AGCGCGCGCTCGACCTCGGCGACGCGACCGTGATCGTAGAGGTGGAAGATCCACTTGGCGACGTCGTCCCACGCGGCGCTCTTAGGCGGCTTCTCCCCGCGCAAATCCTCGAAAGCGTCTCGAAGCTGCCAGCGACCCGGCTCGCCGATCGCGCCAATGGCCTCGCGTGCGGCGTCGCGCACCTTGCGTCGCTCGTGGTTGGCAAACGAGAGCGCGACGCGGACCGCGTCTACGTCGCGGGTGCGACCGAATGCGCGCAGCACGTCGGCGAGCACCTGCGGATCGCTGGTGCCGACCGCCTCGCCCGGAATCGCGCGGCCCAGCTTGTCGAGCTCGATCTCGGCGAAGCGCTGGACGATCTGCGCGTCGTGTTTGCGCGCTTCGATGAGCGCCGGGACGGCCTTGTCGCCGAGCTTGCGGATCTGCCGCTGTAGATCGACCCGCAGCATGTCGCCGAAGTTGCCGCGCAGCTCCACCAGCTCGCGGACGGCGGGCGTCGTGCCGATGGTTGCCAGGACGCGCACGCAGCCCAGCAGCTCGACCAGCTCACGCCAGGTCTCGTCGCTGCGTTTGCTCTTGGCCTGGATGAACTCGAGCCAGTCGTCGTCCTCGCCCTCGTCGTCCTTCTTGCCCTTGCCACCTTTGGAGGACTTGCCGGCCTTCCTGCGGTTCTCCCGGACGGCCTTGCGCGCGTCCTCGATGAGGCGTGGGGCCTTGTCGCGATCGAGCGACGTGCGCAGCTCCTGAATCTTGGAGTGAACGGGGCCGAGCCACGTGGGCTGGACCGCCGTCGCGAACGAGGCGCGTCCGCTGTCGCGCGTTCGCTGGTCGTCGCTCGCCAGACGCCCAAGGAACGTCTCCAGCTCGGCATCGGCCTCTGGCGAGGAGGTCGGCTTGGTGATGGGCTCCATCTTGGGGAGCGGGGGCAGCGTCTTGGGATCGGGCAGCGGTGTCTCGGCCTCGTGACAGCCGGGACCTGGGCACTCCGCTGTCGCCGAGGCGGCTGCGGGCGCGTCGGCCGAAGCCTTTCCGCTCACCGAATCAGCAGTCTTGGGGCCGGCGAAGGCGCTCGACGTCAGCAGACACAGACCAAGCGGTCCGGCCCATCGAGCGAGCAAGCTACGACGGTTCGACGGGGAGGACGGGCTTGGCATCGGCAGACTCGGCAGGGCGTGGTCGAGACTACGCCTCGTCATGCTTCCCTAATCCGCGCGCCCCCGACCGGCAAAGGTCCGACCGGCAAAGGTCCACGGGGCGGGCCGAGGCCTGCACGCGCGGGCGTATGGACGCGCGAAGGCAAGGGGCATACCGTCAGAGTGGAAGTGGCCTCTCGCACTGTCAGCGCTGCGCCCCCCGAGCGCCGGCCGCCCCGAAAGGCCCGCGTGGCTTCGCCTCGTCCGGCGCCGCCGCCTCGTCCGATGCCCCGGATGCCGGCGCCGCCGCCATCGAGCCCTCCGAACCTCGTTCCGGCGCCCGTCGAGGCGTGCGCCACTCCCGAGACGCTGTCCCTGGAGGAGCGGCTGCGCCGTGCGGAGCTCCGGGCCAAGGCGTTCCAGGACGTCGGGCTCGCGCTTGGCAGCACCCTCGACCTCGACCAGTTGCTCGAGCTCATCCTTCGCAAGACGCAGGAGCTATTGGAGGCCGACCGCGCAACGCTCTACCTGCTCGACGAGCAGCGAGGTCGCCTGCTCTCGCGAATCGTGATTGGGGACCAGACTCAGAGCATCGAGCTGCCGGTGGGCGAAGGGATCGCCGGCGTGGTCGCCAAGCTCGGCCAGCCCATTCGCGTGCGCGACGCCTACCGCGACAAGCGATTCGACAAGGGCTGGGACGAGCTGACCGGCTACCGGACGCGCTCGATCCTCGCAGCGCCGATGAAGAACCACGTCGGTCGCACCATCGGCGTCATCCAGGTGCTCAACAAGCGCTCGCCGTCCGAGTCGGAGTTCAGCGCCCACGACGAGGAGCTGATGGGCGCCCTGGCCACGCAGGCCGCCATTTCCATCGACAACTCGCGCCTCTTCCTCTCGGTCATCCAGAAGAACATGCAGCTGGTCGAGACGAAGGAGCAGCTCGAGCAGCGCGTCGCCGACCTCAAGCTGCTCTTCGAGCTCGAGAGCGCGATGGGTCAGGCCACGACAATGAGCGATCTCGCGCGCGCGGTGATCGTCGAGGCGGCGCGTGCCTGCGAGGCCGAAGGCGGCGGTCTGATGGTCGACGAAGGCGAAGATGGCGTGTGGCTCTACCACCTCGACGCTGATCAGAGCCGACCGGGCGCCGACCCCGAGGTGCGCCGGGTTGCGGTCAAACGCGGCGAAGGTCTCATCGGGACCGCGATGCTCCGCAATCAATCGCAGTACTGGGTGCGGGGCGGCGGTGGCACTGCGGAGGGCAAGCACGTCCTTTCGCCGCGCCTGTCGAAGCTCTTCGGGCTGACCCTCACCTCGTCGATGGCCATGCCGCTGGAGGGTCCGGAGGACGAGTCGATCGGCGCGATAGGCCTCTACAATGCGGCTCGCGCGACCGGCTTCTCGCAGGATGCGCGTGCGCTGCTGCGCCTCATCTCGGCCAACGTGTCGACCGCGGTGCTCCTCTTTCGATCGCGATCGGATCGCGAAAAGGCCCAGCGCTTGTCGACGATCGGGCGGTTCTTGTCGGGGGTCATGCACGATCTCAAGACGCCGATGACGATCATCAGCGGCTACGTACAGCTCATGGCGAGCACGTCGGATCCGCGGGCGCGTCGCGAACACGCCGAGCTGCTCCTCAAACAACTCGAAGTGATCGGCACGATGCAGCGTGAGCTCCTCGATTTCGCGCGCGGTAAGCGCACTTTGTGGATCCGAAAGATCTACCTGGTGCCGTTTTCGCAGGAGCTGGAGCGCGACGTGATGCGCGAGATCGAGGGCACGCGCGTCAAGCTCGAGGTGCTCCTCGAGGATCGCGGCACCGCCCGCGTCGACGAGCACAAGCTGGTGCGCGCCATCCACAACCTGGTGCGCAACGCGGTCGAAGCGATGGCCGACAAGGGCGGCCGACTCACCCTGCGCATCCGCAAGTCCGACGGCGACTTGGTCATCTCGGTGAGCGACACCGGGCGCGGCATCCCGGCCGAGATCAAGACTCGCCTCTTCGGAACCTTCGTCACCGCTGGCAAGGCGGGGGGCACCGGGCTGGGGCTGTCCATCGTCAAGAAGATCGTCGAGGAGCACGAGGGCACGATCGACGTCAGCTCCGGCGTCGGCGGGACGACCTTCACGATGCGCCTGCCGCAGCGTGAAATCGCGGTCGTGGCCACGGTGGAGCACGGCGCGAAACCGACTCCCCCGCCGCGCGAGCCGCCGAGCATCCAGGCTTCACCGGCGGCCAACAAGCGGCCCAGCGAGCGGCCCGCCGCCAAGCGTAGGGCGCGGGCAGCGGATCGAAGCACGGGCGGTAGCAGCAGCAGAAAAGGCGACGACGGGACAACATGACCACGACCGAAAACAGACGCCTGCCCCTCCTCGCTCAGCATGATGATGCCCTTCAGCGCTGCGGGTATTGCCCCAAGCTGTGTCGCGCGACCTGCCCCGTCTCCGAGACCGAAGGGCGCGAGAGCGTCACGCCGTGGGGGAAGATGTCGGCGGCGTGGTTCATGGATCGCGGCAACGTCCCGATCGACCGTCCATACGCGAGCCTCGCGTGGGCGTGCAGCGGCTGTCATGCGTGCACCGAGCGCTGCGATCACGGAAATCGCCCGGCCAAGGTGCTGGGCGATGCGCGCGCAGACCTGTTCGCGCTGGGAGCGGCGCCGGCGGCCGCGCATGCGCTCGCGGGTCGATTCGACGCACTGGAGGCCGCGTCCAACGCCGCCGCCGCAGCCATCGACGCCAGACGCGGCGCCAGCGGGGGTGGCGCGGCGGTCCTCGTTGGATGCGCCTACTTGCGCGACGCGCCTGGCGTGGCGACCGATGCGCTCGCCGCGACCGAAGTCCTCCTTGGAGGCGCCACGGGCCGACGCGTCGCGGCGCACGCGGTCGCGGGCTGCTGCGGGCTGCCGCTCCTGCACGCCGGCGATCGCGACGGCTTCGAGCGCGCGGCGCGCCGGTTGGCGGCGCGCGTTCGCAACGCCAGCGACTTCGTGGTCGTGGACCCGGGCTGCGCGCGCACGCTCCTCGTCGAGTACGCGAGCATCGGTGTCGAGGTGCGAGCACCGAAGCTCTTCGCCGATCTCGCCGCCGAGGGCGCCCTGCGGATGAAGGTCGCGCCGGACCCCGCATCGAGCGCGCCTCCACGGTGGCACGACCCCTGTCAGCTCGGCCGTGGCCTCGGTCGCTACGATGGACCGCGAGCCGTGCTCGAGCGCGTGTTCGGCGCCGCACCCAGCGAGTTCGCGCGCTCGCGAGAAGCCGCAGACTGCTCGGGCGCCGGAGGGATGCTCCCGCTCACACGGCCCGAGACCAGCGCAGCGATCGCCGACGATCGCATCGCCGAGCACCGACGGCTCGGCGGCGGCACGCTCGTCACGGGCTGCGCCTCGAGCTTGCGTCGCTTCCGCGCCTCCGGCGAGCCCGCCGAAGATCTGGTGACCTGGGCGGCGCGCGGGCTCGGCGTCTCCACGCACGCCAACTCCGGGTCGGGCGCACCGCCCGAGCAATGACCGACCAGGCGCCTGGCCCGCCGCAGCCGGCGCGGCGGCGCACCGTCGCGCGACGCGTGCTCGCGGGCTACGCAGCGTTGCTCGTCGTCTTCGCCGGGACGCTTCTGTGGTGCTTCATCGAGCTACGCGCATCCTCCCGCGAGGCCAGCCTGCTGCGCGACGCCTACGTGCCGCTGCAGCTCCAGCTGGGACAGGTCCTCGCCGAGCAGAACATCTTCAATGCGCAGCTCAACCACATCACGGCCCAACAGAACCCGGCCGACGTGCGCGAGTGGATCGAGACGGCGCGACGCGCGCGGCCCGCCAAGTTCGCGCAGCTGCGCGCCGCCGCCGAGAAGATCGCGGGCGGCGATCCAGCCGTGGCCAACCTCCGCGTCGAGGTCTTGCGCGAGATCGCCGGCGTCGAGTCGTCGCAGCGCGAAGATCCCGAGCTGTTCACGCAGCTGTTCCAGGCGCTCGCGATGTCCGATGCGCGGCTGGCGAGCCAGCTGCAGAACGATCTCGTCAAGCGCGAGGCGGATGCGGCGCAGCGGCTGCGCGCGACGCGTCTGCGGGTCGATCAGGAGATGGATCGCCTCGGCATCGCGGCCCAGGCGCGCGAGGGGCGATCGATCAAGGTGCTGGCCGCGCTGGCCATACTGACCCTGGCCGTCGGCGTCGCGATGACCCTCCTCACCAATGCGCTGCTCAAGCCGCTCGGAGCGGTGACTGCGCGCGCCGAGGTCGTCGCGCGCGGGGATCTGCGCCCCCGCGCCGCCATTGCCGACGAGTCGGAGATCGGCGAGCTGTCACGCACCTTCGAGCGCATGGTCGAGGCGATCGCCGCAGCGCGCGCCGAGGTCGTGCAGGCCGAGCGGCTCGCCACCATAGGCAAGATGGCCGCCCACGTGACCCACGAGATCCGCAATCCGCTCTCGTCGATCGGTCTCAACCTGGAGCTGCTCGAGGAGGAGCTGCGCGAGAGCGCGACGGCGACGCCGCAGAACGAGGCCGAGGTGCGCGAAGCGCTCATCCTGCTGGCTGCGATCCGCGCCGAGACCGCGCGCCTTTCCCACATCGCCGAGCAGTACCTCGGCATCGCCCGAAGGCCTGCGCCCACGCTTGAGCCCGAATCGATCGGCGACCTGGTCAGCGAGCTTGTCGCCTTTCTGAAGCCCGAGCACGAGCGCGCACGCGTCGCGCTCGAACTCCACATCGACGAGTCCGCACCGGAGATCGCGGTGGACGAAGCCCAGCTGCGACAGGCCTTTCTCAATCTTCTTCGCAACGCGCGCGAGGCGATGCCCGACGGGGGAACGATCGCGATCGACGTCGCGCCCTCGGCGGAAGGCGGCGTCGACATCACCATCGAGGACACCGGCGTCGGCATTCCCGACGAGGTGCGCTCCAGCGTCTTCGACCCGTTCTTCACGACCAAACAGCGCGGCACGGGCCTCGGCCTCGCGGTCACCCGCGAGATCATCGAAGCCCATCACGGTCACATCAGCTGCGAAGGCTGCACGCCCCACGGCACGCGCTTTCGCGTGTCGCTACCAGGACACGCGAAAGCGCGCGATCAAAACGGGATGTCGTCGTTGCCGCCGTCGTAGCCGAAGTCATCGGGGGGTCCGTCGTCTTGCGGGGGACGACCGCCGCCACCGCCGCCGCCACCAGCGGGGGGCGGGCCGCCGCGACCACCGCCGCCACCGCCACCGCCGCCGGGACCGCCGCCGCCACGGTTGTAGTTGCCACCCCCGCCGCCGCTCGGACCGCCGCCGCTCGGACCGCCGCCGCTCGGACCGCCGCCGCGTTGTTCGTAGCCGCCACCACCACCACCGCCGCTGTAGCCACCGCCGCTGCCACCACCACCGCCGCCGCCGCCTTCGGCGTCGTCACCGCCGCCGCGACCGCGACCGGCGAGGATCACGTTGTTGGCGACGATCTCGGTCTTGTAGCGCTTGTTGCCCTCTTTATCGTCGTAGCTCGACGTGCGGATCGAGCCCTCGATGAAGAGGCTCGAGCCCTTGGTGAGGAACTTCGACAGCGCCTCGCCGCGCTTGCCCCACACCACGACGCTGTGCCAATCGGTCCGATCGCGACGGACCTTGTCCTTGTCGAGATACGACTCGGTGGTCGCGAGACGCAGGTTGAGGACGGCCTGGCCCCCTTGCGTGTAGCGGAGCTCGGGATCCGCACCCAAGTTGCCCAGCAGCATCACGCGATTCAGCCCTTCAGCCATGTCATCCTCCTGGGGACCTTCCGCCACGAACCGTTGAGTACCGAAGGTCCCCCGGAGCACCCGGAGCGTCAAGCGAGCGTGGGGCCAATGGCGGACGCGAAATGTCCGTGGCTGCGGCCGCGGCAACGCGCGCCACGGGCCAGGCGGAGCGGAGTTTTCCACAAGGCTCTGACTCGCGCAGGCGAGGTGTATCGTCGCGTCCATGCAAGCACGCCCGACGATCGCGATCCTCGCTTCGGTGGCTCTCCTCGCCAGCTGCGGCGATGACGCCGGCAGCTCCGCCTCGGGCGGCGCCGGTGCGTCTGGCAGCGGCGGCACCCAGGCTGCGCCGTCGTCGTCACCGTCGTCGGGGGCCCCGAGCACCAGCAGCGCGGGCGACGGGGGCGCAAGCTCCGGCGGCGGGGACGTCGCATCGTCGAGCGGAGCCAGCGCACCGACCGCGTCGTCCAGCACCGGCGGCAGCACCGTGGGTTGCGGCAGTGACAGCCCGACCGGAGTCATCCCGATCAGCATCGACGTTCAGGGCACGACGCGCACCGGGGTCCTCTCGGTGCCCGAGGGCTACGACAAGGACACGCCGATCCCCCTCGTGTTCGCCTGGCATGGCGCCGGCAACACCGGCGAGGGCGCGCGCAGCTACTTCGGCATCGAACAGGCCTCGGCGGGCGGCGCCATCTTCGTCTACCTCGACGGCTTGCCGGTCGACGGCGGCGGCAGCGGCTGGGATCTCACCGGCGACGGCCGAGAGATCGATCTCTTCGACGCCGAGCTGACCGCCATCAAGTCGAGCTACTGCATCGACGACCAGCGGATCTTCTCCACCGGCCACAGCTACGGCGGCTACATGACCAACGAGGCGGGCTGCGCACGGGCGAGCGTCCTTCGCGCCATTGCTCCGGTCGCTGGCGGCGGGCCGTACTTCGAATGCGATCCGGCTGGCGTTCCGGCGCTCGTCATTCACGGCGACCCCGATGACGTGGTGAGCTTCGACCAGGGCGAGGCGAGCCGCGACCATTGGCTCGATCAGGACGGCTGCGCCGCCACCTCGCAAGCCACCGAGCCGGAGGGTTGCGTCGCTTACGACGGCTGCGTCACCGGCCCGGTCGAGCTCTGCGTCCACGGCGAAAACCACAACTGGCCGGCCATGGCGCCCGCCAAGATCTGGCGCTTCTTCTCGCAGCTCTGATTCGCCTTTCGCCCTTTTCAGAGAGATTTTACAGGAAGGCGGGAAGATAATCCGTGCCAGGTCTGCGCGCCGTTCGTCCGAACACTCTAAAACCTTCCGGCCCCTTCCGGCCTTCCGTCTTCCTGTGAAATCTCTCGCTGCGAGAACGGCGAAGCCCGAGTCTGACGGCGAGGTGCGCGCGTGAGGCGCTCTGCGCTCAGCCATGCTATCAGTCAGGCGCGATCGCCGCTTCGAGATGGCGGACGATCTGTCCAGCCCACGTCGCCTGCTCCGGCTTCATCAGACAGGATCGGAGCACGCGCACGCGCTCGACGTCGACGTCGACGTCTGGGCACAACGCAAGGAATCGGTCGGCGTTCACCTCGAGCTTGGCGAGGTGTAGTGGCGCCTCGGTCGACGCCGCTGCGCGCTCGAAGATGCGATCGGTTGCCGCCGAAATCTCGCTGCCGCGAGCCCTGATCGAGCGCGGCCCACGCGCGAAGTAGCAGACGATGTCGAGGGTGGGCTCGATGAGCAGGCGAAGGTCGTCGTGGTCGCGCACCAGGTCGGCGAACGCCTTGGCCCCAGTTCGACACCGGGCGACGATCGCCTTCATGCCGCCCCGTTGGCCGTCGCGAGTGGCTGAGCCGCCCGCTGAGCCGCCTGCTGAGCCGTCGTCTGCTCCGCCCTTCGCCGCGCGGTCCTGCAAGGGGATGCATCGCAGCGTCATCCACAGCGCGGCCGCGGCGGCGCCGGCGCGCGAGCACTCGAAGGTGGTCTCGCCGGGGTGGTGCAGTGGCGACGAGAAGTAGGTGTACGGCGAGTCGTGCGCGTACTTCTTCGCGACCTCACCGTCCTTGAAGAGGACACATCCACAGCCGTAAGGCTGCAAGCCGTGCTTGTGCGGATCGACAACGATGCTGTCGGCGCCGGACGTCGCCTGGAATGGCGCGCAGGCGGGGTCGTCGCCTGCGAGCAATCGGAAATATCCGCCGTAGGCCGCGTCGACATGGACGCGCGCGGAGGCGGCGTGGGCGCGCTCGACGATCGCGGGCAGCGGATCCAGCGCGCCCAGCGCCGTCGTTCCGAGGGTGGCGACCACCGTCCCGATGTCGCCGCGCGCAAGCACGCGATCCAGTGCGTCGAGATCCATCGTGCCGTCGGGTCGCGACCTCACGGTCGCGACCTCGACGCGGAGCAGCTCGCAGGCGCGTCGGTGGGTGTAATGCGCGTCCTCGCCGATGGCGATGACCCGCTGCGGCGCCAGCTCTCTTGCGATCCACAAGGCTTCGAGGTTGGCGATGGTGCCGCTCGCCGTGAGGTGACCGAGGAAGCCGTTGCCCTCGTATCCGAACATCGAGGCGATCGCCGCGACCGCCTCCTTCTCCATCGCTGCGGTCGCCCGCCCGCCGTCGAGGGCGTGGTTGTTCGGGTTGACCAGCATTGCCGCGAGGTAGCCGATGACGGCCGCGGGGTGCGGGGGCTTGAGCATCTGCCCGGCATAGAGCGGGTGGAAATGCGGGTAGTTTTCGCGCAGACGCTCGCACAGCTCCGTGGTCATCGCCTCCATCACCGCGGGGTCGACCAGCGTCGCGGCATCGGCTTCGAATGGCGGGAGCTGGCCCTCCCAGGCGCGGTGGGCGGCGAGCACCTGCGCCACTTGGGCGTCGAAGCTCGGGGGGAACGTCACGGACAGACGCCTACCAGCGCGGCCTTCGCGACGCCGTCGGCGATGACCTGCGCGAGTATGAACTTCGCGATGGTGAAGTAGAGGAGGATCCCCAACACGTCGACCAGGCTGGCGATGAATGGCGCGCTGCTGGTCGCGGGATCGAGGCCGACCCTCTTGAGCAGCAGCGGGAACATGCTGCCGACGACGCACCCCATGATCACGATGAACACGAGGGTGCAGGCGATGGTGATAACGAATCCGAGCCCGTCGCCCCACAGCGCGGCGCGCGCCGCGCCGATGGAGGCCAGCGCCAGGCCCATGACGATGCCCTGCCCGAGCTCGCGTACGAAGACGCGCTTCCAATCCGACGAATGCATCTCGCCCACCGCCATCCCGCGGATGATGAGCGAGGCGGACTGCGAGCCGGAGTTGCCGCCGGTGGAGATGAGGAGCGGCACGTAATAGCTGAGCGTCGAGACGGCCGCGATCACGTGGTCGAAGTGGCGAAGCGCGGTGCCGGTGAAGAACTCGCCGATGAACAAGACGCAAAGCCAGACCAGTCGCTTCCGGATGAGGGTCCAGAAGCTGGTCTGGAAGTACGAGTCCTGGATGGGCTCGACGCCGGCGAGGCGCTGCACGTCCTCGGTCTGCTCCTGGGTGAGCACGTCGATCACGTCGTCGACCGTGATGACGCCGAGGAGCTTCCGGTTTGGGCCGACCACCGGCAGCGCATTGAAGTCGTAGCGCGCCATCGAGCGCGCGACGTCTTCCTGATCGGTCGTCGGGCTCACTGCCTCGACGTTCTCGGTCATGATGTCGCCGGCCTTGTCGGTCGCCGCGGCGAGCAGCACGTCACGCAGCGACACGACGCCGAGCAGGCGCTCGCGGACGCCGAGGACGTACACGTAGTAGACGGTCTCGGCGCGCGTTCCCTCGGTGCGGATGCGCTCGATGATCTGCGTCACCGTCGTCTCCGGCCCGACCGACACGAAGTCGGTCGTCATCAGGCCGCCGGCGCTGTCCTCCGCCCACTGCGCCAGCTCCTCGACCTCGGCCGCGGCCTCGGGATCGTGGCGCTCCAGGCTCTCGAGGAGCTTCTCGCCGACGTCGTCGGGCAGACCTTCGATGAGGTCGGTCCGATCGTCCGCGCTCATCTCGCCGACGATCGGCGCGGCCTTCTCGAAGCCGAGCTCCCCGACCAGCGCCTCTTGCGTGTCGTCCTCGAGACGCTCGAAGACGGTGGCGGCGTCTTCCACCGGCAGCGCAGAGAGCAGCTGCGCCGCCTCCGCCTCGTCGAGCATCTCGACGAGATCGGCCAGGTCCTCGTCGTGAATCTCCTCGAGCAGCTCCTGCAGCTGCGCCGGGTCTTCCCGGAGGAGCTGCCGGACTTCCGGGAGGATGCCAACGGCGACGCGCATCATGGCGAGCGCGGTTCACCACGGCAGAGCGGGGAAGGGAAGGGCTTGGTGCGCCACGCCCGTGGAGCGAAAGCGGTCCTTCAGACGCGCTCGACACGTACGAGGATGGCGTGGCCGGCAAGAGCCTCCAGATCCAGAGGATCCGAGGTCAAGGCTGTTCCGCCGGGCTCGGCGAGAGCGACCACCAGAGCATCCACCGCGGAGCCTCTTCCAGCCAGGCGACGCAGGTGCGCCGCTCGTCTCGCCAAGGGCGCCCGAGACCACTTCGATGATGTCGCAGGTCTTGAGGAAGCGATTGGCCAGGGCATCGCGTGCGGCGTGGCCCTGCAAGCACTCGATGAGCACGACAGACGGAACGAGCGGCGGCCAGAGGCCCTCATTGCGGAGCGCGACGAT
>Ga0105046_10016044_pt1 | contig 11507 bp, 11 predicted proteins | sample MAT03_FD_78385 | JGI IMG/M metagenome (GOLD analysis project Ga0105046, IMG submission 78385) | Freshwater microbial communities from Lake Fryxell liftoff mats and glacier meltwater in Antarctica - MAT-03 (megahit assembly) | ecosystem: Environmental > Aquatic > Freshwater > Ice > Liftoff...
CGCTCGGTCTCGACGAAACCCAGGCGCCCTCCTATTCGGGAGGAGTTTCCCAGCGCCCTCCTTGGCGAGGGCCCAGGCCGTGGTCGGGGGTGGGCCTCGGGAGAGCCGCGGGCATCTTTCATCGCGTGCTCAGGGGAGCGAGATCTTGCGGATGCGGTGGTAGGGCTGCCCGACCTCTCCGTCGGTGCCGTCGGCGACGTAGATCGTCGACCCGTCGGGCGTGACGTCGATGCCCTCGGCGCCGAAGAAGCGCGCCTCGGCGCCCGCACCGTCGGCGTAGCCGGCCTGACCGTCGCCCGCGATGGTCTCGACGACGCCGTTGGTGCGGATGCGGCGGATGCGGTGGTTACCGACGTCGCTCACGTAAACGTTGCCCGCCGCGTCGACCGCCAGGTCCTTCGGGAAGAAGAAGCGCGCCTCGGCCAGGTTGCCGTCGACCATGCCCGGCACGCCGTCACCCGCGAAGGTGGAGACCTCGCCCGACGGCGTGATGCGACGGATGCTGTGGTTGTCGCGGTCGGCGACGAGCATGTCGCCGTCGAGGACGACCATACCTAGCGGGCCGTTGAAGCGAGCCTGATTCCCGACACCGTCCTGGAAGGCGGGGCAATCATCCCCGCCCGCGAGCGGTGCCATGGAGCCGTCTGCACCGTTGAAGAGGCTGACCGTCATCGACCTCACGTCGGCCACGACGACCTCGCCGCCGGTTAGCGTTGCGAGACCCCGGAGCCGTCCGACCTGCTCGACGACCAGCTCTGCGCCGCCGTCCGCGAGGTCTACGTTCCAGATCGCGCCGCCAACCGGTGCGCCCTCTGCCTCCTCCTCGTCGGTCTGAACGACCAGAAGACCGTCGACGAGTGTGAGCCCGAAGGGACGCGTGAAATCATCTTGGGCGACGATCGTCGTGACGTTTCCGTCTCCGTCGATGCGGCGAATGCGACCGCTGTCGAAGTCCGCCACGCTCAGGCCGTCGCCGTCGATGACGAGGTTCACCGGGTTGGAGAACGTCGCCTCGCTCAGGTCGCCGTCGTCGGTGCCGGCGTTCGCCGATCCCGCGAACGTCTCGACCGTCACGCCGTCGATCTGGTCGACGACGGTGTCTCTGTCGGGCCCGTCGGCGGGGAGTCCGCTGCAGTCGACGCCCGCGCTGCCCCCGTCGCCGTCGCCGTCGCCGTCGCCGTCACCGTCACCGGAAGTGCTGCTGCTGCTACTGCCGCTGCCGCTCGCCCCAGCTCCGCCGTCGCCGTCGCCGTCGCCGTCGCCGGAAGTGCTGCTGCTGGTGCCGACGTCGCCGGTGCTGCCGCTTGCATCGCCGGAAGCGCTGCTGCCGTCATCTTCGCCGGTGCCGCCTCTTGCGCCGGCACCGCCGCCGCAAGCGACCGTTCCGGCGAGCGCGAGGAGACCGAGCCTACTCGCCAACCACATAGATGATGCGACTCGGTCGCCCTGAGACATCTGCCTGACAGTCATGCGGGGTGCTTCTTCAAGCCGCATGCCGAACCTCCCAGGTAGGCATTCGAAGCAAAAACGACCGTTTTGTACGTGGTTCGAGCTGGGCACTATCGCCTCCGTGTGGCAGCCCGGCTGCGCGCGGTTCCCCGGATCGAAAGCGCTCCTGAAGGACGAGGCGTTCATCGACGTGTTGGCGCGCACCGCCCAAGGGGGGTAGTCCGGCGAGACGAACCAGACGCGCGAGCGACCGCTTCCGCCCGTCGCGCGCCGCCACACGAACCTCACTCGGGGGCGGGTTTCCCACGCTCCCGGGAGGTCGGGAATCGCGACGAGAGGGCCTCGGTGGCCGCACCGATCACTCCCGCGACGCCAGATCTTCTTCGGGCAGCGGCTCGAAGAATGCGGCGTCGACTTTGGCGTTGCCCTTCATGGCACCAAAACGACGCCGCACCGGCGGTGCCGAAAGCGCCACGAGCCGCACGACGGGCGTCTTACCACGGGCAATGATGACTTTCTCGCGCGCCTCCGCGCGTTCGATGAGTCGCGAAAGCTGCGTCTTCGCCTCGTGCACGCTGACCGGTTTCCTAGTCATGACGAAGGACGTTGGCTAGCTCTTGGTACAGGTCAAACGACAACGGATGCGGCCAGAAGCCAACGGGCGTGACCCCATGTCCCGGACACCCCCGGAGTGTCCCGGGCTACCTCGCCATCGAACGCCGGCGTGCCTCGCCAAGCATGGCCTCGGCCCGAGACCGCCGCCGAAGCCTCCACCGAAAGGTCAGCTCCGGCTCACGTTGCCCATGGCGTCGGGCTTGGTAGCGGCCTCGAGCCAGCGGGTGGCGCCGCCGCAACGAGGACAAGTCGAGACGTCGATCTCGAAGACGCCGCAGCAGCCAGGCCCAGGGCTTTCGCCGAGGCTCGTGGCGTTCAAGCTGGAAGCGCTCCGCCATGCCGACGAGCACGTCCGCGCGCGAGCGGCGCGTGGGCTCGGTGCGGCCGCCAATCAAGTGAACGTGATCGACGCGCTCGGCAAAGCGCTGGCGTCCGATGCCTCGCCGCTCGTGAAGGCGGCAGCGTGTGCGGGCCTCGCCGGGAGGCCGGACGCGATGCCGCTCGATCCGGTGAAGCGTGCGGCGCATGGCGACGCTGCCGAGGTGCGAACGGAGTGTTTCGCCGCGCTCACCGCCGCCTGGGTGCAGACGCCGGGTCCGAGGAAGGAGGCCTACGACGCGACGCTCGCCATCCTGGAAGACCAGCCGCGCGATCCTTCCCGCTTGCCCGGCGGCCTCGGACGGATCCCGGAGGCGACGTTGAGTTTTCCGCCGGGGAATACCGTCGGGCGGAAATGGCTCAAGCGCGCGACGTTCTACGACGCCAAGCGGCTCTGCGCCGTGCTCGAGGACCTCGCGCTCGACAGCGCCGCCGGGCTCGCGCTCCGCGGCGCTGCGCTCCGGGCGCTCGGACCGATCGACGGCAGGGAACGCGAGGCGTCCGTGCGAAAGAAGCTCGCGGCGATGGGTGACGAGGGCTCGAAGGCGCTCGCGGTCAAGCCGAAGAAGAACGAAGCGAAGAAGAACCCCTGAGCGCTTCCGCTCCCGCGTGGTTTCGCCCATCCTCTGCACCGATGCGGCCGCGGCTCGAGCTTGACCCTGCCGGGCGGGACACCTCGATCGCGACGGAGACGACGCCCTGGAGAATCGGGCCGTCCCGGCGCTTGACCGTCATCGCCAAGTGCACCGTCCAGCTCGTCGCCGAGGGGCCGGGACGTCCGATGGTCGCCGAACCGCTGGGCCACGGCACGGTCGAGCTCGCGCCCGTTCTTCCCCACCCGCAGATCACCGTGGTGGGCCACGCCTACGCGCCGGCAGGGACCCGCTGCGGGATGCAACCGGCGCGCGTCGCCCTCGTGCGTGGCCACACCACCGTCTTCGACAAGTCGATCCTCGTCTATGGCGACCGGGCTTCGCCGACCGACTTCGCGCAGCCCTTCGACGTGATGCCGCTGGTCCACGAGCGTGCGCCTTGCAGCGGATGGAACCCGGTCGGCCGGATGATCGCGCGCGGTGATTCCCCGCCCAACCTCGTGCCCATGTCACCCGGTCAGCCCATCGCGTGCTTTGCGCCGATCCCGGCGGATTTTCCGGCGCGCGCCGCCATCTTCGACCCGTCGGCGTTCCGGCGCGAAGACGACGTACTCGCGTTCGGGCTCTTCGACTTCCGCTGGTTCCAGGACGCGCCCTTCGACCAGTGGCTGCCGCCGATCGAAGGCGGCGAGACGCTAATCCTCGAAGGCTTGAGCCCCCACCTTCCCCGACTCTGCACCGTGCTGCCCGCGATGCTGGTGCAGGCTTCGTGGTGGCACGCGGGCGGCGCCACGGGTCGGCTGCGCCTGCGCCTGGAGCGCATCGACGTCGACGTCGACCGCGGCGTGGCCTCGCTGATCTGGCGGGGACACTTCGCGCTCCCGCCCGGCGCGGTGGCCAGCGACATGCTCGTTCGCCTCACGACCGGGGGGACGACGCTGGCCGACATCGCGGGGGGCGAAGCCGATGACGGTCCTCCGACGCGCGCCCATCTGCCGCGACCGATCCTCGCGTCGTTGATCGACGTGTCGCGCGCGACGCTGGCCGACGTGTCGCGGGCGACGCTAGCCGACATGTCGCGGGCGACGCTGGCCGACATCGACGTGGGCAGCTCGAGCGGGCCCGGCGAGGAACCGGGGAGCGGCACCCTGCCGTTTCAGAGACCGCCGCCGGTCGCCGCCGCGCCCGCTTCGTCCGCGCCCGCTTCGCCCGCGCCCGCGTCGGTCACCGTGGCGCCGATGTCGCCACAGGAGCTGCTCGATCGACTCCTCGACGGCTGTCTCGAGGGCGACGCGTTGCGCGCCGCGGATCTCGGCGGGGTCTCGCTGGTGAACGCCGATCTCGAGGGGCGCGATCTCCGGGGCGCACGCCTCGCGGGCGCGAACCTCGACGGGGCCCGCCTCCAGGGCGCGCACCTCGACGATGCGGACCTCGCGGGCGCCTCGCTCCGCGGTGCCGATCTCGAGGCCGCTTCGCTCGTCGGGACGAAGCTAGCTTTCGCCGATCTGAGGAAGGCGAGCCTCCGCCACGCGATCCTGGACGGCGTCGACGCCGAAGCTGCCCGCTTCGACGGCGCCGACCTGACCCGTTCCCGCGGATCGTGCGGGCGCTTCGTGCGCGCCCGCTTCGAAGGGGCGCGGCTCGACGAGGCACAGTGGCCACGAGCCATGCTCGACGGCGCGAGCTTCGTCGACGCGTTCCTCTGCCGGGCCACCGTCACCAAGGGCAGCTTCGTCCGCGCCGACCTGACGCGCGCCGACCTGCGCGAGGCCTCCATGCAGGGCGCGGTGTTCAACGGCGCGTTCTGCGACGCTGCTGCGTTCGAGCGCGCCGATCTCAGCGGGGCGGACCTCGCCGGTGCGCACCTGAACGAGGGAGCGCTCATCCGGGCCCGCACCACCGGCGCGAAGCTACGTTGACGTCTACTGAGCTCGGCAGGCTCGCTTCAGCCGTGAAGCGAAAGCTCGCGCTCGAAGGCGTCGCGCCACGCGCGGAGTGCGGCCTCGTCGTGCGCGAGGCGGGCGTTGATCGCGGCGTCCGCCTCTGCGCGCGCCTCGAAAGACTGCAGGCCGAGCGCACGGAGATCTTCCATCGCTTCGCCGGGCGATGCCACGAGCCGCGCGGATAGGCGCGCATGAGCGGTCACGTCGAAGAGCGCCTGCTCGTCCGCCCCCGGTAGGTCGCCCCTCGCGTACATTGGATCAGGTTACCACTCGCCTCAATGCGCGTCGGGCGCGGCGCGCAATTTGTCGCGCTTGATGTCGGCCAGGTTCGCGTAGACGCCGTCGAGATCGCCGTACTTGTGGACCAGATCGGCCGCCGTCTTGGGGCCGACGCTGGGAACGCCCGGAACGTTGTCGCTTGGTCGGTCGCCACGTGCCCGCGTGGGTAGATGGATTTCTTGCGGCGGCGCCGGTCGGGGGAATCGTCTCCACGGCACGAAGAGTCTCCCGAGTATGTCGCCAAGCGGTCGCGGAGGTTCGTGCGCGTCCTCCAGTTCCTGTTCGGCTTTCGTGGACCGACCCGCGAGCTCACGCGCGGTGAGATCGTGTGACACCGCGCCTGTGCCAGGGGCAAGGCACTCAGCCCTCGAGGTCCGGTTCGACCTCGACGCCGAGGGCCCCCGCGGGGCGGTTCACGAAGTTGAAGTGAGCGACGCCCTGTCAGGGCCTGCCGAGAGCGCCCCGCCGCAGCTCGATCCACTTCCTGCGGTGCATGCGTAGCAATGGTTCCCGGTGGCCACCGGGCGGCCGGCGAGCTCGGCGACGCTCTCCAGATCGAAGATCGTCTGCCCGCCGGCGCCCAGCGGCATCTCGAGCATCTGGTTGAAGTCGCAATCGTGGAGCTGACCCTGCCAGCCGACCGAGAGGAGCGATCGGCACATCAACCCCTCCACCGTGGCCGGGTTGAAGTGGCTTACCAGCAGAGACATGTACGCCTCGTCCCGCCCGCTCCGCCGGAGCTGGTCGGCAAAGCGACGGATCGGCATGTTCGTTATCGTGTAGAGACGATCGAAGCGAACACCGAACCGTTCGTCGAGCTCACGCTGGTAGTCCTTTTCGAGTACGTCCTGGGGCGGCGGCAGGCTCGGGCCGAGCGGGTTGTAGACGAGGTGGAGCGGGAGCTCCGGGCGCCCTCCGCCATACCCGAGGCGGTTGAGGAGCTGCAGGGCGCGGATGCTCCGGTCGAAGACGCCCTTGCCTCGCTGCGCGTCGACGTTGTCCGGGCCGTAACAGGGGAGGCTGGCGACGATCTCGACCTCGTGGTCGGCGAGGAATGGCGCGAGGTCCTCCATGCCGGGCTCGAACAAGACGGTCAGGTTGCAGCGGTCGATCACGTGGCGACCGAGCCGTCGCGCGCCGGCCACGAGATGGCGGAAGCCGGGCGTGAGCTCGGGGGCACCTCCCGTGATGTCGACGGTGGTAAGCTCGGGGCTCCGCGCCAGCAGCGCCAGCACCGCGTCGAACACCTCGGGCGGCATGATCTCGGTCCGCTTGGGGCCGGCCTCGACGTGGCAATGGTGGCAGGCCTGGTTGCACAGCTTGCCGACGTTGACCTGCAGCGTCGTCGTCGGCCCGCGGACCAGGGCACCGAGGTCGCGGCGCTGAAGCTCGGCCGCGAACTCCCCGCCGGCCCAGCCGGCCCAGATCGGGAGGCGCACCGCCGCGGCGGATCGCGGAGATCGCGGAGGCAGCGCCTGCTCGGCGACGATAGGGTCCTCGCTCACATCGGCCATTCGGATCACTCGAGCTTGGCGGCGTCGACCGCCGCTAGCAGCTGTTCGTTGGTAGGGCGCGTCGTGTAGTCGCGGTCGGCGTGCGCCGAGCGGACGATGCCGCCGCGATCACGATCGAGCCGACGCCACCTTGGCCAGCGGTCGCCCAGGCGGTCAAGCCGATGCTCACGTCTCCGGGTACGCCGGCTTCGACCGCCGGTTTCGGGGGCACGTCGAAGGTCACCCATCACCCTTCCATATCCACGCACGTTCGCGCGAAATCCGGCTCGAGATCCACGCCGAGGAGGAGCACGAGACGATTCACGAAGGCGAGATGTGTCGGCACTGAAGTCGACGCTGACCGACGTGGCGGCGATCACACGATCGACGCCCCGCTCGGGATGCCGCGATAGGGCGCCCGGCGGTTGATGCAACATCGACTCGACGAGCCCCCGCCATGCGTGTGACCCTGCCGCCCGGCAGTCTTACCACCAATCAAAGGGTGCAGCGCAGTTGGCTGCAGGCAAAGGTGTGGTCGGGCCGCCACTCCGATTCAGGCGCGTCGAGCGTCTGGTACGGAGGCACATGTCGTCGACCGCTCGGAGCCCTCGAGGTCCGCTCCCCCCCACGCCGCCCGAGGCGTGGGAGCCCCTGCTCCGGCTGACCCGGCTGGCGGCGCGCCCGCTCGACCGCTTCCTCCAGATCGAGGCCGCCAGCGGGATCCTTCTGATGGTGGCCGCGGCGGTCGCGCTGATCCTGGCGAACTCGCCCTGGGCCGCATCGTACGTCGCGCTCTGGGAGACGCCGTTCGGGGTGCGCTTCGGCGGGCTGTCGTTCGAGCGGTCGCTGGCATGGTTCGTCAACGATGGCCTGATGGTCATCTTCTTCTTCGTCGTCGGCCTCGAGATCCGGCGAGAGGTACACCACGGGGAGCTGTCTAACCTCCGGCGTGCGGCGCTCCCGTTGGCCGCGGCGCTCGGTGGTGTCACCGTGCCCGCGCTGCTCTACATGGCGCTCGCCGGAGGCCCTGCCACGCGCTCGGGCTGGGCGGTGCCGATGGCGACCGACATCGCGTTCGCCCTGGGGATCCTGACGCTTCTCGGCAAGCGGGCGCCGGCGGCCCTCCGCGTCATGCTGCTGGCCGTCGCAGTGATCGACGACCTATGCGCGATCCTGATCATCGCCATCTTCTATTCCTCCGGTACGTCACTCGCGGGCTTCGCGGTCGCGGCACTCGGCATCGGTGGTGTCTTCGGCCTGCAGCGGCTGGGCGTGCGAAGCAAGTTGGCTTACGTCGTGCCAACCGTCGTGGCCTGGGCTGGCATCTACGCGGCCGGCATCCACCCGACGATCGCCGGCGTGATTGTAGGGCTGGCGACCCCCGTGCGGGCGTGGCTGGGCCCCGACGGGTTCGTAACCGGAATGAAGAGAGAGCTCGAAGAGTTGGCAGCGGCAGACCCGGCCACGCTCACCTCTCACACACTCGCAGGCCGGCTCAGGTCGATCGACGCCGCCCGTCGAGAAGCGATGTCGCCTGCCGAGAGCCTGATCGAGTCGCTGCACCCCTGGGTGGCGTACGGAATCATGCCGACCTTCGCTCTCGCCAATGCCGGTGTGTCGCTGGGGGGGGTCAGCTTCGACGGCCCCGCGACCAGCGTCGTGCTGGGTGTCGTCCTCGGTTTGGTGGTCGGCAAGCCCCTCGGCGTGCTGTCTGCGAGCTGGCTCGCATTGAAGCTGGGGCTTGGTACCCTGCCCCACGGGCTGTCCTTTCGTCACCTCGCGGTGCTGGGGGTCGTTGCCGGCATCGGCTTCACGATGGCCCTCTTCATCGCCCAGCTCGCCTTCCCTGACGGCGCGCTGCTGGCGAGCGCGAAGGTCGCAATTCTTCTAGCAAGCGCGATGGCCGCCATCGTCGCGCTCCTCCTTGGTCGCTTCCTGCTGACGCCAACCGAGGCGGTCGGGGCTGCCACCTCGGCCGACGAGGCCGAATCGTCGGACGAGCAGTGACCGGGACCTCCCCTGATGGCACGCGTCCTCCTCAACGGTCGAGGAAGATCTCGACGCGGCGATCGTCCTTCCAGCTCGCTTCGTTGGTCCCCTTCGCAAAGAGCTCGCCGTGCGACATCGTGGAGATGCGACTCGGGGGCATGCCGGCCTTGTCGAGGGCTTCGCCGACCGACCCGGCGCGCTGCTGACCAAGCGCCATGTTGTACTCGACCGTGCCCCGCGGGTCCGCGTGGCCAACGAGCTTGACTTTCTGGCCGGCGATGGGACCTGTCAGAAAGCACTGCGCAAGCAGCTGGAGCGGGTCCTCGGCGCGCGGGCGCACCGATGACGAGTCGAACTCGAACTTCGGCGTAGGGATCTTGCAGGCGTCGACGATGGCCACATCGATCGTGACGTCGGGATTGCCCTGCTGGACGGGCTGCTGGCGTTGGGGCTCGCCGCCCTGCTGGTAGGCCGTAGGTGCGCGCGGCGGCGGCGTGTCGCTCCCGCAGCCGGCGGTGGCGAGCGCGGCGGCGCCGAGGGCGAGACCGATCATCGATGTGAGATTCTTCATGGTCGTGCTCCATTCTCTCCGTGGTTGTGGGGTGTGTGCTTGCCTACTTGTGTAGGTCGAGGCCGCCAGTCAGCGGCGCGCCCGGACGCGCCGCACGAGCAACGCCTCCATATTGCCATTAGCCAAGTGGTTCAGATCCGTCCTTCGGTCACGCTCTGCGCCTGCGCCTGCGCCTGCACCTGCGCCTGCGCCTGCGCCTGCGCCTGCGTGTAGCGATTGATCGACTTCCGACCGAGGAGGATCTGCCGCGCGGACTCGCCACGGCCGTCGGTCTTGACGAGGACGACGGTGCGCCCCTTGCGGAACTCCGCGTCGTAGTACGCCGCCTCCTCGTCGCTGACGCCGAGACCGACGAGCGCTCCGACGACGACGCCTGCAGCCGCACCGCTCGCCGCGCTCGCGGCCAGAGCGACGAGGAGTCCGCCAGCGATGACCGGGCCGATCGCCGGCAGGATGCCGGCTGCGATGCCGAGCGCCCACAGCGCGCCGCCGCCAGCACCCGTCGCAGCTCCGACTGCCGCACCGGTGCCCGCCCAATTGCCCTCCATGTCGCGGAACGACTTCACGTCCGGATCGCCGTCCTTGTCGTGCGTCAGGAGGCCGACGTTCTTGTCGGAAAACTTCGCCTCCCGCAGGTCCTCGATCGCGCGCCGCGCATCGCCGGCGGTGGCGAAGACTCCGATAATGAGCGTGCCCACGCAGGCGGGGTGCGTGAACGTCACGACCGAGGCCCGATACCGAAACTACGGCTACGACCACATGGTCCGTCTGGAGAGCGCGTGCACCGAGGTTCAGGCCTGCCAGGTCTCGACGGACGTGAACCCGACCGTGCGCCGCGTGACCGTTGCCCCCCGCGCGACGATGGAGGTGCTGACGTTCCGCGGCTCACCAGCGCGCGAGTTTCGCGCCACAGTGACCTGTGCCCGGGCGCTGAGGGCGCGCGAGCTCGAACCGTGAAGCGAGCGCCACGCTTCGTGCAGACTGGAGAGGCGGCCGCGGTTTGGGACCCGTTGAGGCCGAGCACGCGGCGCGCCGCCCGGAGCAGCGATCTGCCTCAAGGTGCGACATCGTTCCACCATGGTTCCGCGATTGCGGAGCTTCAGGGTATTCCTGTCCGGGTTGCGTCCTCCAATTGCCGTAGAGTCGGTCACCATGGACTCCCCCCCGACCTTCCTGAGCCGGCACGACTCCGGCGTGGCGCGCCTGGCCATGTACGTTGCCGTTGCGATGGCCTTCGCGTTGACCGTGCTGGTCTCGACGGCTGCCCAAGCGCAAGTCCCCTTGGTGGACACGCAGATGGCTGTCGGTGTGCCGGGGCTGAATCCGGCGGCGCTTGCGGGGCCGACCCTCAATCCGCAATTGCTCGTCATTCGCGAGCGGTCGTTCACCACGACGCCGCCGGTGATGACTGGCTCCGGCGTTGCACTGGGCGGCACCGCCCCGACGGACGGTCAGTTCTCCCAGGTCGTCTTCTTGCGTTGCAATGTCTACACGAATGGCCCGTCCCAGAGCCCTGCCTGTGCGGGTCGCGTCGATCTTCCCGCGGGGGTCACCGTCATCGGGTTCACCAACTCCCTCGCCGAAGCCGACGCGACCGACGCATCCTGGGGAAACTCACCGACCATCGATTACTCGATGACCTCGAGCCGCGGCGCGGATGAGGGCAGCGACGTCATCGCGGTCGTGGTGAATGGCGACGGCTCGACGACGATCAACTTCAACCTGACGATGAACTCGACGCCGTTCACTGACGACTGGCGCCTTCTCATCGACCACGGCACGGTCTTCCGGCCCAACGTCGTCATGAACGTGACGCTGACGACCGGTTCCGGCGTCCAGCTCGGTGGCCAAGGAGGCACCGGACTTTCGACGCGCGAAGTTCAGCTTACGACCGGTTGTGACGACGACGGCGAGTGTACGAATCCCACGCCCTTCTGCGACGAGCCCAACCAGATCTGCGTCGAGTGTGCTGTCGACGATGATTGCGCCCCGGGCGAGGCGTGCGACGAAAGCGACCTCTGCGATACCGATACCGACGGCGACGGCCTCACGAACGCGGAAGAAGGGGCGATTGGCAGCGATCCGCTCGATGCCGACAGCGACGAGGACGGCGTCATCGACGGGCTCGAGCCGCTTCCGGGTGTCGACTCCGACGGCGATGGCCTCATCAACGTCCTCGACGTCGACAGCGACGACG
>Ga0105046_10016045_pt1 | contig 11507 bp, 9 predicted proteins | sample MAT03_FD_78385 | JGI IMG/M metagenome (GOLD analysis project Ga0105046, IMG submission 78385) | Freshwater microbial communities from Lake Fryxell liftoff mats and glacier meltwater in Antarctica - MAT-03 (megahit assembly) | ecosystem: Environmental > Aquatic > Freshwater > Ice > Liftoff...
AGCGGCGCGGCGAAAACCAGAGCCAGTCCGGTGCCTTTGGTCAAAATCGCCAACGCCGCAAAAAGGCCGAACCACAGCGCATGCCGCAATTTTTCCGCCTCCAGAAATTTCCCCAAATAAAGCATCGCCGCAAGCATCAGCACGCCGCTCAACACCTCGGCCATCACCATGGCGGAATACATCTGCATCAACGGCAGCACCCCAAGGATCACCGCCGCACGCACGCCCCATTTCCAATCCATCTCCTTCGCGGCAAACCCGCCCGTCAACGCCGCAAGCACCCCGGCCAGCACGGCCATCAGCGTCATCATGGACTCATGCGAGACTCCCGCCACGGTTGTCCACGCAGCCTGCACGAGATAAAAAAACGGAGGCCAAACCCCGAGCCCGATTTTCGGGTAGTGCTTATAGTATTTCTCCGCAAACGCCTTGCCGCCCGCGACCGCGCCGTGCTCTCCGAATCCGCTCACCAGACCGTTTCCCGCCCAAGCCACGGCATCCCGCACAAACAGCCCGGTGACGTAATGCCCCGCCTCATCAGGATGCCCGCCAAACTCCGAGGTCCACGCGTCTTGCAGCCGCTGAAACGTCAGGGCGAGCGCCAGTCCCCCGATCCAAAGACAGAAAATAAATAAGCGTGATTTCAAGACAGAAAAGGGTTGGGTCGCCACGTGAAGCCAAGGAGTGGGAACAATAATTTCATGTTCGCAAAATGGGTAAATGCGCGGAGAGGTATTTCACGCTTTTTGCGAGAAACACAGTAGATTCTTCAAGATCTACCATCCAGTCATGATATGAATCCATTCATCCAACTTTTCTCCGTGGGGCTTGGCGTTTTCCTTGCGGGGTGCGCCGGGATTGCTCATGCCTCAGATAACGCCGTCGGCCGACTTGCTTCCTACAGCGCGAAACTCCGGGAAAAGTTCCCTGAAGTCGCAGTGATTTCAACCACCGACCTCGCCGCCATGAATCCGCAACCCGCGCTGCTCGACGTACGTTCGTCGGAAGAATTTGAAGTGAGCCGCATCGCAGGGGCTGTGCGCGCGGAGGACGATCCCGTTGCCCAACTCCAGCGCCTCGGAATCCGCAGCGACCAACCCATCGTCGTTTATTGCTCGGTCGGCTATCGCTCAGCCAAAGCCGCAGAAAAGCTCGCAAAAGCCGGATTCACCAACGTCCGCAATCTGAATGGCTCTCTCTTCGCCTGGGCCAACGAAAACCGCCCCTTGGTCAACGACGCCGGTCCAACAAAAACCGCCCACCCCTACAACCGCTGGTGGGGCCGCTATTTAGAGAAAGACAAATGGGAGCGATAATTTCTAATGTTCCACCCACTGCGCATCGGAGACGAGACAGATCCCGCCGTGACGTTTTAGGATGGGGCGGATCGCTTTGACCAGCGCCTCCAACCCCGCTGCGTCACACGTGGTCAGCAGGTAACTGTTTTTGAAAACGTCGGTCAGTTCGTCGCCGAGCTGCGAGCCACGGTCGCCCTTGCCCACAACATCCTTGATCACCGAGTAGCCGCTCACGCCGACTGCATCCAGCTTTGCGCAGACATTCGACATTTCCAGTGCGTCGGTGATGATCTCAATGCGTTTTACGTTTTCCATAAACTAAATCCAGAAGTGCTTGATGATGGTCATGTAAACCGGCAAGCCGATGATAACGTTAAATGGGAAAGTGATCGCTAGGGCCATAGTAACGTAGAGCCCGGGGTTGGCTTCGGGGAGCGCGAGACGCATCGCCGCAGGAACCGCAATGTAACTGGCGCTCCCGCACAAGGAGGCAAATAGCAGCGTATCGCCCTGCGACCAGCCTGCGTAATAACCGATTACCAGCGCAGGAATCCCGTTGAGCAACGGCACGACGAGGCTGAAGGTAAATTCAAACCATCCAATAGTCTTCGACGCCGTGAGCCGGCGCGCGCTGACGATGCCCATGTCGAGCAGGAACAGGCAGAGCACACCTTTGAAAAGATCGTGCGTAAAGGGTTTGAGCGCCTCCCCTCCGCGTTCGCCAGTGAGCATTCCAATGATCAGGCTGCCCACCAGCACGAAGATCGAGCCGTTGAAAAAGGCGTCCCGCAACAACTCGCTCCAATGGTAGCCCTTATCTTCGTCCTTGGTGCCATACCAGCGCGCGAGCAGGACACCGGCGATGATGGCGGGCGATTCCATGATCGCCAGCGCCGCTACCATGTGGCCGGAGTAAGGCAGTTTGTATTCATCCAACAGCGCGGCCGCCGCGATGAAGGTGACCGCCCCGACCGATCCGAAGGTAGCCGCAACGGCCGCCGCATTGGGCACGTTCATTTTCCAGCGCAGAATAAAAAAGCAGTAAATCGGAACGACCAGCGCCATGACCATCGCGGCCCCCATCGCCGTCGCCACTTCGCGGGAAAACCCGCTGTGCGCGAGTTCCGATCCGCCTTTGAATCCGATGGCCAGCAGGAGGTACATCGAGAGCAGCTTGGGAACGGGTTGAGGAATCTCCAGATCCGACTTCACCCAGACGGCGAGCATCCCCAAAAAGAAAAACAGGACCGGCGGATTCAGGAGGTTGGCTAAAAGAATATCGAGACTCATACAACGCGTTGTTTGAACCGCAAAATGAAGGCGGGGACGGTTCTAGCCAGAAGCTCCGAGACGCACACGCCTTTTCTTCCACAGGCAACACGTCAGCCACCGCAGAACTACACGCGGCGTCCAAATTTCCGCTCCAGTTCGCCGTAGGACATCTGGATCATGGTGGGCCGTCCGTGCGGACAACAATACGGCAGATCGCACGCGAGCAGATCGTGGATAAGTTGAACCAATTCCGGTTCGCGGAGCACGTCGTTCGCTTTCACCGCATGGCGGCACACCGTTTTTGCAATGATGTCTTCGCCCAAACGAAACGTCGAAGCAGCAGCTCCGGCTTCCCGAAGTTCGTCGATCACATCGCGGATCCATTGCGCCGGTTCGCCTTCTTTCACAAAAGCGGGAAGCGCATCGACCTTGAAGGTGCCGTGTCCAAACGGTTCGATCCCGATCCCCATGCGCTGCAGCGTGTCGGTGTTGCGCTCCAGCCATGCGGCATCGCGAGGCGTCACATCAATGGTGATCGGCATGAGCAGGCGTTGCGACGGCGCTCCATGCGCTTCGAGCCGACGCCGCAGTTCCTCAAAAAGAATGCGCTCGTGCGCAGCGTGCTGATCCACCAAAACCAGACCGCTCTCGTTTTCCATCAACACGGAAAGTTTTCCCAACACCCCAATGATCCGGAACTGCGGAGGAGTGGATCGTTCCGGGACTGCCGGCACCGCAGGCTCAGATTGCGGCGGCTGAAAAGGAACGGGCGCGGCAACCGGGCCACGCGCAGGCGCAACCAAAGGCCCCAACGCCGTCGCAGGCTTCACAGAAACTCCCGGCAAATCCCTCGGCTCAGGCTCCGGAACCCTTGGCACATCAGGCTGCAACCTCGGCAGATCCACCTCAGCAGTCCGCGCAGGCGCGTGGAACGTGCTCTGCCACGAGGTACGCGTCGTTTCAATGGTCCGCCGCACCGCGTCGATCACGGACTCGCGCAGCGTGATTCCATCGCGAAACCGCACCTCGCGTTTGGCCGGATGAACGTTCACATCCACGCTCGCAGGGTCCATTTCCAAAAAGAGGAACGTCACCGGATACTGCCCTTTCATCAGGGCCGTGTGATACCCCTCGCGCAGCGCGGCGCTGAGGATCGGATTCTCAACAGCGCGCCCGTTCACAAACGTGATCTGCTGCGCCCGCGTGGAACGGCTGATCCCCGGTTTACCCAGGAATCCAGTGATCTCAATCCCCCCCATCCCGCTGCTCTCCACCTCGATCAACTCCGCCGCAAGTTCCTGCCCGACGAGATCGCGGATGCGGTCGATCCGCCGCTCCGTCGCGGGCAACTGCCACACCACACGGTCATCGCGCACCAGCACAAACGCCACTTCGGGATGGCCCAGCGCCTGCAGCATGATCTGCTGCTCCACATGGCTGCTCTCGGTGTTTTCCGTGCGGAGAAATTTCCGCCGCGCGGGCAGATTATAAAAAAGCTGACGCACCTCGATCTGCGTTCCCGCCGGTTCACCCGCATCGCGCACCGTCCCAATCCGCCCGCCATTGATCAGAATCTCCGTCCCCACCAGCGCTTCGCGTTCCCGCGTCGTCAGTCGGAATTTCGACACGCTCGCGATAGACGGAATCGCCTCCCCGCGAAAACCCAGCGTGCGGATCGATGCCAGATCGGCCCCCGTCCGGATCTTGCTGGTGGCGTGGCGCTCCAGACACAGCAGCGCGTCATCGCGTTCCATGCCGATCCCGTCGTCGATCACTCGAATCAACGACGAACCGCCGCGCTGAATCCGCACCTCGATCCGCCGCGCCTCGGCGTCGAGGCTGTTCTCCACCAATTCCTTCACCACGGACGCAGGGCGTTCCACCACCTCGCCCGCGGCGACCTGGCTGGCGACTTGCTCGGAAAGAAGACGGATGCGGCTCACGCGTTCAGGAAAAAAATCAGAGACTCCAGTTCTGACGACGCGTTCCGAATTCCGAAATCTCCGCGGCACCCTTCCGCGCGATATAAATCGACATCGAGACGACAAAAACCAGCGTGCTGAGAAAAAGCGCAAACACCGCCCAGCTCGGGATGTGCGACACCGCCATCGCCTGATAGAAGGCTGAAAACGAATCAATCTGCTCCCTGGAATGCAGCAGAATTTTTGTGGTCCACGCGACGAGAATGAGGATAAAAATAAACGAGTAGTTCCGTTTCACCCGGCGCGCCACCGCCTCGAAGGCGCTGATTTTAAACGACGGCAGGATGAGATCCTCGCACATCATCTTCTTCCAATTGCCCTGCAGCATCTCCTTGTTCTGCATCACCATCGGCACCAGAAAATGCGCTTCCAACATGCGGACACGCGCCCGGAACGCATCATAAAACCGATACCGCCGGGCCTCGATCCATAACAGCACAGCGACCATCGCGATGTTGAAAAAGAAAATGATGTGCGGCACGTCGCGCACCGTGAATGCCACAGTAAAAATCGTTGTCGTCGAGGTGATCGCCCAGTTCGTCGTCGTGTCGAGCCGCTGGCGCCACACCATGATGCGTCCCAATTCCCCGCGATAAAAATGGGACATCGCATTGATATACCCCTGCTCGAAAAGCGGCATGGGCTGGGGAGCCGTTTCTTTGGTGGGAATTTCCATTGATGCCGCAGACCCTACGGGATTTGTGCGGGCGGCGAAAGCCGTTTATGCGCGGAATCCCCTTCCGACCGCCCCCGGTAATACATCTGGTGCAGCCGGACGGGCGAAACCCCCAACCGGAACAACAACAGCAACCACCCGTTGTGAATCGAGGTGCGCCACGATCCCCGCCGCAAATGTCGCCGCGCCGAAGTTCCCAGCGGCGGATCCAGCACCCGCAACGGCCCCATGCGCCGGAGTCGGCACGAAAAATCCACATCCTCCATGAGCGGGAATTCTTTAAACCCGCCCATGCGCTCAAACACAGCGCGCCGCACGAACACCGATTGATCCCCGAAAAGCACGCCGCCGTACTGATGATACCAACGCCCCACGCACTCCAGTCCGCGGAGTGTTTTGTGGCGCTCGTCGAAAAGCCGGTGAAACGCACCGCCCACAAGCGCCTCATCGCGCATCGCCTCACGCAACGCATCCAGGTGGTCCTGGCAGAGCGTAGAATCGCAGTGTTGAAACAAAAGCACATCACCTGTCGCCACACCCGCACCCGCATTCATTTGTGCTCCTCGATTTGGCCGGGTGCACCAAACCAAACTGACGCCCGCTACGCAGACCGCTTTTACCGCCTCGCGATGCTCATCGGATGAAGCATCTGCCACGATGATCTCGTCAATGCCCCGTATCGTGCGCATGCTTATGAGCAAACGCTCCAGAGCCAACGCATCGTTCCAGCATGGAACAACAACGCTAATGCGGATTTCGGATGGGCCGGACACAGCAGCACTCATACACACGCCAATACAAAAAAGCGCGACGTTTTCTATTTTGATTAGGAGAGGGGTTGCGCACACCCGCATTCTCAGTACATTGCACGATCTTTCGTAAACCATGAACGACCGACAGCGCTGGCTTCGCGACCCCATTTTTCAATTTTTTTCGTCTCTCAAACTGGCGATCATCCTCCTGTTTGTGATCATCCTCGGCTGCATTGCGGGCACTCTCTACGAGAGCGGATTCGACGCCAAAGTCGCGCGCTACTACGTGTACCAGGCAGCATGGTTCAACGTCTGGCTCCTCTTGCTCGTCGCAAATCTCACCTGCTCCGCCTTCTCACGCTGGCCTTGGAAACAGCATCATGTCGCGTTTCTCGTCACCCATCTCGGCATCATCACGGTGCTCGCAGGCGCGCTCATGGGCCGAATGACCGGCATCGAAGGCACCATGACCATTTTCAAGGGCGAAAAACCAAACTCCATCCTGACCATCGACGAACGCATTCTCGAAATCACCGAACCCGACGGCCGCCGCCAAGCCATCAACGCCGAAGTCTTCAATCGCAAGCCTTCCGAGGAAAAACCGCGCCGACTGACCACCACCGCCGACGGTTGGAAACTTTCGATCGTCGGTTACGCGCCGTTGCTGGAAATCGCGCTCAACCCGAAAAAGGCCGACGAAGAGGGCATCCCGGCAATCCGCGTGGAAATCGAAACCGTCATGATGGGACAGAAACTCGGCGGTTGGATGATCGCCGACAGCGCGTCTTACGGAAAATTCCCGATGGGCCTCGCAGAAATCAAACTCAAGCGCGGCAAGGCCGACCTCACCAAAAACGACGGCACTCCTGCCGCACAACCCGCCGCAGCAGGCGATGCCGCAGAGATCGAGGAAGTGATTTTTGCGTTCGCCAAAAGCGCCGACCAAGTGACGCGCGCCGAAAAGGGCGGCTCAAGCGGAGCAAAGGTCATCCTCGCAGTCGCCGATGGACCTCAGATCACGCTGAGTTACCAAGGCAAAACCCAGACGCTCTCGGGCGTTAAAGGCGGTGAAACCACGATCGAAGGCACCGAGCTCAAAGCCATCGTCGAGGAGTACTGGCCGGATTTTCGAATCAAAGACGGTAAACCAGGCACCGTGAGCGAAGCGCCGAACAATCCCGCCGTGCTCGTCCGTATCAAGGGCCGCGGCGTTTCGGTAGCACCGGCCGATGCCGCAGCCACAGAAGCGCCCAACGAACTCACGCTCTTCATCGATGAGGCAGGCGTCGTGAGCTACGAACTCTCTTCGCGCAAGTTGGGCCGTTCCGCCGGAACACTCCCGTCCGGCGAACCGCTCGCGACCGGATGGGCCGACTGGGCCCTGCGCGTCGGCGAGGTGATCACCTCCGCCGTTCCGTCGTTTGAAGCAACACCTGTCGCCGAACAGCGCATGGGCAATTCCCGCTATACCGAAGGCGTCAAAGTGCTCGCCGCCAAGGATGGCAAATCAGTTTCCGAATGGATTCCGCTCGGCTGGCAGGTCGGATTGGAAACCACGCCGGAACCCATCCAGTTGATTTACGGGTACCGCCAGGCGCAACTTCCTGTCGCACTGCAATTGCTCGATTTCGAAGTGGAACGCGACGAGGGCACGGACACTCCAGCAAGCTTCAAGAGCCACATCGAAGTCACCACGACCGACGGCAACAGCGCCCAGGGCCACGCGTGGATGAACAATCCGTTCAGCTATCCCGGCGGCCTCTGGCGGGCAACCACCGGACTCACCTACAAAATTTCTCAGGCCTCATGGAACCCGAAGAACCTCGGCGAAAGCACGGTGCAAATTCTGCGTGACCCGGGCTGGAGCCTGAAATGGATCGGGTCGCTGACGCTGACGCTCGGCATCTACATGATGTTTTATATCCCGCGCTTCCGGCGTGGCGGAAAGAAGAAGGCGGCAGCAGTGGAACCTCAGCGTTCCGAAGTTTCCGTCTGAAAACGTTTATGCATCCCATGTTTAAAAAACTAATAATTCTGCTGAGCCTGCTTTTCCTTCTGCCCTCATCGTCATGGGCCGTGGGCGAACTCGATTTTCGCGCCTTTGGCGATCTGGTGATTCAGGAGGGCGGACGCCGCAAACCTGTGTCCACGTTCGCCTCGGAAGCCGTGCGAAAAATCAGCGGACGAACAACCGTTGAGGGGTTTGGGAAAAAATGGCAGGCCGAAGACTTCATCCTGTCGCTGATGCTCGAAGATAAGGACTGGCCCAATCAGCCGCTCATTTTGTGCAACCACAAGGATCTCCTCAAAGAGATGAATCTCCCTCTCGACGAGAAACGCTTTTCCTTCACCACACTGACTGCCAACGAGGCGCTCAAACGGATCGCAGGCGAAGCGGCGGTCCTTAGACAAAAAAACAAGGCCGATGACCTGACACGCCTTCAAAAAGAGGCCGAAAGCGTGATGGGACGCCTCGGGCTATTCCAAAACGTGGGAAGCGGAGCGGCCTTCACCATTTTTCCGGCAACAGAAAAAGGAGCCGCATGGCAGGCCCCGACCCCGGGCTCCGGCCATCCGGCTTTACCGGTCCTCTCGGAAATGCTGACGGCCTACACCGGCAGGGACGCTTTTAACTTCAGCAAAAAAGCCAATGAACTGCACATCGCTCTGCGCGATTCCGCCCCCCAAGTCTATCCGTCGGACGCGGTGATCAAACTCGAAACGCTGTACAACACATATCAACCATTCGACATCGCGGCCGCAGGCTACGCGCTGGGTTTCATCCTCCTGCTCGCAGCGAAACGCCTGCCCGCTTTGTTCTGGCCGGCAATGATCGTGTGCATCAGCGGCTGGTTGGTCCACGTTTGGGGGCTTGTCGCCCGATGCATCATCGCCGGACGCCCGCCGGTCACCAATATGTACGAGTCCGTCGTGTGGGCTTCGTTCGGTGTGGTCCTTTGCGGTTTCATTTTTCAGTTGGTGTATCGTGGCCGCATCTACCTCCTCTCCGCGTTGCCTGCGGGCTTTTTGTGTCTGCTCGTGCTTTCGCTGATACCCTCCGCCATGCCCGGCGAGATCAATCCGCTCGTGCCCGTGCTGCGCGACAACTTCTGGCTCGTGATTCATGTGCTGACCATCACAAGCAGCTACGCGGTGTTCATGCTGGCGTGGGCGCTTGGTCACGTTGTGCTCTGGGGTTACGTAAAAAATCCGGTCGAGATGCAGGCAAACCGCGAGCTGCACCAATGGCTTTACCGCGTCATACAACTCGGCGTGCTCCTCCTCGCAGCGGGCACCATTCTCGGTGGTGTGTGGGCCAACTATTCATGGGGCCGTTTCTGGGGCTGGGATCCCAAGGAAACCTGGGCCCTCATCGCACTGCTCTGCTACATTTTCGTCCTGCACGGTCGCATGGCCGGCATGTGGAGCCACTTCGGCATGGCCGTCGCCAGCGTCATCTGTTTCTGCGCCGTGCTTATGACGTGGTATGGCGTCAACTTCGTCTTGGGCAAAGGCCTGCACAGCTACGGCTTTGGCCTCGGCGCCGAAGGCTACGTTGTAACATTTGTCGCGCTGGATTTGGCTCTCGTCGGCCTCGCCGCATGGAGGCACCTCAGCGCATCGAAGAAAGTCGCAGCCTAATCCGGTGGAGACTGCCGCACTCCAGAACGCTTCGCGAAGCATATAGGCACCGTCCAGCGCCAGCTCTTGGACTGCGGCAGTCCTCTGCCGCTTTGTGGTTTGACACACGGAGAGACCTTTTATTTTCCCTCACCAAACCGCGCAAAATGATGAAAATCCACAGCCACAGAAATCCTCCCAAATCCCGCTTAACTTAGCCCAAGTTTCTTAAAGCAGGCCGGGAAGGGGCTTAAAACCTAGGGGTCGTCCAAAAAGGCCCTACAAAAGCCTCAGGGTTTTTGCGAAAGTTTTGACGGGTCGGTAAACGGATTTCCAGTCGATGCGTAGCGTTTTGTAAAGCAGGGCCTGTTCGGGGTCGGGCAGGGAGGGTTTGCGGATATGGAGGATGCGTCCCTCAATCAAAGGCAGGACGGTGGTGGTCAGGGAGTGGGTGGAGAGCAGGCGGCGGAGGGTTTTTGCGCGTTGAATGGATTTGCAAACGCATGGGAATAGGCCAGCGCAGCAACGTGAATCGATCCATGTCTCGAATCATACAATCGAAGGTAAAAGACTCAAAATAGAATCGATTCCTGCACATATGCTCGGACTGGCACCCCTTTTGCGCGTGGGACGAACATTGCCGCCGCCATGATCGGCCGCTGAACGGGCAATGGTTCCCGATGGTTCAAACCTACGAGAGAGAATTCCTCGCAACGAGGAACTGAGAACTCGGGCTTTGTCCGGTGAACCGTTTGAAGACGGTGGCGAAATACTGGGAACTGGAAAACCCCAGATCAAACGCGATGCGGGTGATGTCGGGGTCCGGCTTTCTCAGTCGTCGCCCGGCCTCTTCAATGCGGGCCCGCAGGACGTATTCGCCCGGCGGGACCCCTGTCTCTTCTTTAAATCGAACCTTGAAGCGCGCTTCCGAAAGGCCGGCTTGCCTGGCGAGTTCGGGGACTCCCAGCGGCTCACCAAGATGGTTCTTGATATGCTCGAGGATATGGAAAATCGGGCGCGCCGATGTTCGCTGCGGCGGGGACTTCTCGCAGGCCACCACCTCAAGCAGAAAGGCGACGAGTTGGTTCGCCATCGCGCAGGTTTTGAGCTTGCCGGTCGCTTTATGGTGAAGCCGGGTGAAGGCGTCGAGGTGATCCTTCATTGCTCGTGAGCCGCGAAAGAGCCGGGAGCGCAGCGCCAGCAACGCGTCCGCAAGCGCCCGACTCTCGCGCTTCGGCAGCCCGAGAAAACATTCGCCTTTTTTGGGAAGCCTGAGTTGCAGCCAATAAAGAGCGCCCTTCTCCTCGGGCATCCCACCCGTCCCATGCACCTCGTCCGGAAAGGTCAGAAAGATGTCCCCTCCCCTCAGACGGTAATCCCCGCCGCCGACACGGTAGGTCTGGCACCCTTTGATCAGGTAGCAGATTTCCATGCCGCCGCGGTGCCTGTGCTCGGGAAGCTGAGAGCGGGCGGCGGTGTGGTTGTAGCGACCGAGCTGGATGAGACCTTGCAGCGCTTGATCCGTCGGCTGCATTTCGACGCGGGTTCGGGCCATGAGATTTCTCGGGAGCGGCATGTTTGATATTGTATTGCGCGATCAGTTCGAAAGACGAATTCCTTTTTTCTGTCATGTTGAACTCATGGAAATCCCGGACATCCTCCCGCCCGAAAAAAAATCTCTCTCCAGTTTCACCGTGAAAGAGCGCAAAGCGCCGGCGATCGACTGGTATCGCACGCCGCTTTCTAAAGAGGCGGTAAAGTCCCTCCACAAGCGGAGCGACACGAAGGGCGCGGTGCAGACACTTGGTTATCTGGGTATTCTTGCCGCGACCGGCTTCTCGGCATTTTATTCTTTCTCCCACTGGCCATGGGCGATCACGGCAGTCCTCGTGTTTCTCCACGGCAT
>Ga0105046_10016047_pt1 | contig 11507 bp, 10 predicted proteins | sample MAT03_FD_78385 | JGI IMG/M metagenome (GOLD analysis project Ga0105046, IMG submission 78385) | Freshwater microbial communities from Lake Fryxell liftoff mats and glacier meltwater in Antarctica - MAT-03 (megahit assembly) | ecosystem: Environmental > Aquatic > Freshwater > Ice > Liftoff...
CAGGTCCCCAATGCGCAAAATCTGGCCAATGCCGTGCAGGGCTATGTTCTCGCCGATGCAGGGGGATTGCGTCTGCCCAGCCTGCCCAGCGCCGATGCCGAAATCATCACCCGGCTTGGCCCCAACACGCAATTGCAAATTTTGGGCGAAGTGGCCGGCCAGCCGTGGATTCAAGTAGTGACACCCAACGGTACACAGGGGTTTGTGATGGCGGCATATGTTGCTATTGGCGGGGGAACGATTTTGCCCACGCTGGAACCCGCCCAGGGCCTCATCCCAACGGCCCCATCGATCCCGGTGGGGCCGTTGGAATATCCCTTCCTGTCGGATGTCTCGGCACGCGTGTATGACATCTTCCGCAGTGGACAGGCGCAGGGTAATTCGCCCAATCGAGTGGTGTTGGTCGGCGACAGCAATACCGACAATCCCCAGTTCTTCGCGCCGTTCGACTACGGCAACTACAACCTGGGCAATTACCCTTATTTGCAAAGCACGGTCGAGTTCTTCAAAGGCTCCTTTGCCCAAAACAGCCCGGCAGCCAAGGGCGGCTTCAATACCACTCAGGTTCTGGCCCAGGGCAGTTGTGGCGATACCAATCTGGCCTGCGCGCTCAATCAGCAAAAGCCCAGCATCGCCCTCATTCTCCTGGGCACCGGCGACCAGCACACCTGGCAAACCTTCGAGGATCGCTACCGGCGCATTGTCGAAATCACCATCGCCCGCGGCGTCATCCCCGTGCTCATCACCAAGGCCGATGATCTGGAGTGCCGCGACAACAGCGCGCCGTGCGGCTTTATCAACGGCAAGATCGCGACCATTGCCGGCGAGTATCAGGTGCCGCTGCTGAACCTGCGTCAGGTGGTGCAGCCGTTGCCCGGCGGTGGCTGCATCGGCGATGGCTTTCACTTTAGCTTTCCACCCGATAACAAAAGTGCCTGGTTTACGCCCGATTATTTGCAATACGGCTACACCCAGCGCAATCTAACCGCGCTGCAAACGCTGGATGTCATCCGCCGCAAAGTGCTGCAGGGATAAAGATGGACTCCACCTCAGAGGTGGAGTCCATCTCCGTGTGCGCGTCAAACACGTTACACTTCGGCCCCGCAAACTCGGCAACACCAGCTCCACCCATGATTGATCAACCTCCCGCTCGGCACGATGCCTACCACGCCCTTCGTTTTCGCGATTTTCGTTTTCTACTGAGCAGCGCTTTTCTGAATGTGCTGGGCGCGCTCATCCAAAGCACGGCATTGGGTTGGGACATCTACAACCGCACCAATGATGTGCTCTTTCTCGGCTACGTCGGCCTGGCCCAGGTTATCCCGGCCATTCTGTTCTCGCTGTTTGCCGGCCATATCGCCGACAAATACGACCGCAAGCGCGTGGCACTCATTGCCCAATCCGTGCTCATGCTGTGCTCGATCACGCTGGTAATCCTGTCTATCACGCAGAGCTCAATCTGGTTGATCTATGTGCTGCTGTTTGTGCGCGGCACTGCCCAGGCCTTTAACGAGCCGGCCTACGGCGCACTGCTCCCTCAAACCGTGCCGCCCGATGCCATTGGCAGCGCCGTGACATGGAATATGACCGCGTTTCATGTCGCCGCCATCACCGGCCCGGCGCTGGCGGGCGCACTCATCGCCATCACCGGCAGCGCCACCTGGTGCTATGTGCTCGATGCCGGTCTATGGGTGCTCATCTTGCTAAGCGTGTGGCGGATTAAGGGCCGGCCCTATGAGCGCAGCACAGAAGAGCTTTCGGTGCGTTCGCTACTGGCCGGCGCACGCTTCATCTGGCGCGACAAAGTGATTCTCGCGTCGATCACGCTGGATCTATTTGCCGTGCTGTTCGGTGGTGCCATCACCCTGCTGCCCGTCTTTGCGCGCGACGTGCTGCGGGTGGACGAGTTTGGCTATGGCATTCTACGGGCCGCGCCCAGCGTCGGCGCATTGCTGATGGCCGTGACCATGTCGCATTTGCCGCCGATGAAACAAGCCGGCCGCAATCTGTTGCTGGTCGTGATTGGATTTGGTGTGGCAACGATTGTGTTCGGCCTGTCGCAGTCATTCTGGCTGTCGGCATTCGCGCTGCTGCTCACCGGCGCGCTCGACAATGTCAGCATGGTGATCCGCGGCGCACTGGTGACCCTGCGCACCCCCGACGACATGCGTGGCCGGGTTGGGGCCGTCAACGGCATCTTCATCAGCTCATCAAACGAGCTGGGTGGCTTTGAGTCGGGATTGGTGGCCAAGCTCTTGGGGCCAGTGGCCGCAGCCGCCTCGGGCGGTGTCGCCACCATCGCCGTCGTGCTCGGCATCATGTGGATCTGGCCGCAATTGCGCAAGCTGGGCGAGCTAAAAGCGCCAGAGCCGGGGGAAGATTACCGAGATCAGATGCCAGAAGTCAGAGCCCGTTCATCTGAAATCTGATGTCTGACATCTGATCTCTCCTAAATCTTCCACAATAATGACATGCAGCTCCAGCGGCCCATGTGCGCCGTAAACCACGTTCATCTCGATGTCGGCGGTGCGGCTGGCCCCGGTCAATAAGACCACATTACTGCCCTCGTGGAAGGCTTGTAGGCCCTGCGAACGTTGGTGGGCCAGATAGTCTTCCAAACGCGGCACCAACTGACTGGTCTTGATAATGGCGATGTGAACCGGCGGCAACAACGAGGCCGCGCGCGTGCGGCCCTCGCCCATCTCCAGCACCAGCGTGCCAGTGGCGGCAATGGCGCAGGCCGCGCCGGTGATGCCCACATCGGCCGCCGCCAGCTCGCGCATTTGGCCGCGCATAATCTCGATGCCCATGCCGCGCACCTCATCGGCAATCCGAAACGGCAAGGCAGAGTCTTCCCACTGGGTGAGACGTTTCACGTGTTTGTCGCGCAACAGGTTGAGCAGGATTCGGCGCGCATCGGCCTCATCCTCAGCGGGGTGTGCCGTGCCGTGCACGCGCTCCAGCTCAGCGATGAAACGCAGCTTGAGCGCCGCGCGATCGCCCTCGACCCGCGCCACCGGCAGACGCGGCCCCACCTGCGGCCCCACGTTGGGGAACGGCTTTTTGAGCCCTTCTGTGCCAGCGCGCAATTTCTTTAGGATATCTTCGCGTGCTGAAGTCATAGCGATTTACGCTTCTTGTAGCGCTCATGAAAGCTCTCTTTGGCAAAGGCGGGAAAGTCGCGGCTCTTTGTCCACCCATTAAACGGCGGCGGCAACTTCGTGATCTGGCCTTTGCCATTCTTGATCAAATTCGTCGCCAGAACGCTCGCCCAGCCGCCCAACTTATATAAAGCCGGCGAACGCATGCCGATCTGAAATAACTTGAGTCCCATGCGCCAACCCCAGGTCTGGCCGCCTTGATCCACCAGATCGCGGCGCAGCTTGAGCAGCATATCTGGGATGGCAATATCGACGGGGCAGGCACTCTGACACGCGCCGCACAGGCTGCTGGCGTGCGGCAGGCTCGGCATCGCCGTCACCCCGGCCAACAACGGCGAGAACACCGCGCCGATGGGCCCTGGATACACCGCGCTGTAGGCGTGGCCGCCGATGTTTTGATACACCGGACACACGTTCAGGCACGCGCCGCAGCGAATGCACTTGAGCGCCTCGGCATACTCGGTGTTCAAAATGCGCGAGCGGCCGTTGTCGACGATGAGCAGATAAAACTCCTCCGGGCCATCAATCTCGTAGCTGCGCTTCGGGCCGGTCATCATGCTGACATAGACAGTCATGCGCTGGCCGGTGGCGCTGCGGGCCAGCAATTGCACCAGCGTGCCGAAGTCCTCCATGCTCTCGATGACCTTCTCCAGACCCATCACGGCCACGTGAATGCGCGGCGTGCCCGCACTCAACCGGTTATTGCCTTCGTTCTCGACCGTGACGATGGTGCCGGTTTCGGCGATGGCAAAGTTGACGCCGCTGATGCCCAGATCGGCATCGATGTATTTGCTGCGCATCACCTTGCGCACAAAGCGGGTCATCTTCTCCGGCTCGTCCGTCGGCGGCATATCGAGCTTCTGGGTAAGCAGCTCGCCCACCTGCTCCTTGGTCTTGTGCAACACCGGGAACACGATGTGGCTCGGCTTCTCATCGGCCAGTTGAATGATGTATTCGCCCAGATCGCTCTCGGTGCTCTCGATGCCATGCTCGTGCAAGGCGTGGCCCAGCTCGATTTCCTCAGCCACCATACTCTTGGCCTTGGTCACCCGCTTCACGCCTTTCTCTTTGCACAGGTCTACAACCAGCTTATTGGCCTCGGCTGCATCACGCGCCCACAATACGCGACCGCCGTTGCTGATCACGTTGGCCTCAAGCTGCTCCAACAACTCCGGCAACCGATTGAGCGCGCGTTCACGAGCACGCGCCGCCTGTTGCCGCAACGCCGGCGCATCAATCGTCTCGGCCATCGCGCCAATTCGGCCATTCACCGCCCGTGTGGTGCCGCGATCCAGCGCCGTCTGGAGCTGAATGTCGTGAAGGGCGATGAAACTATCTTGTTTGAATTTATCTTTCATTTTTGATCTTTCATCTTTCATTTGTTGCCTGTAGAGTCAGGCTTGGATTTGCCGAGACGGGCTTTTAACGTACGCTGCGTCGCACCAAAAATTGCCAGAAGTTCGTTTGTTTCTTGAAGCAATGGGGCCAGTTTTGCCGCTGGAACCAAGTCGGCTTCAATCAGTAATTCAATCCAAAACGCAGTTTCATCTATCTCTTCAATCACGATACCGAGCTTCGATAAAAAGTCCTTGTCCGAGCGAGCACGGCAAACCGCTCTGTAATTCGCCCCAACCGAAGTCCCCGAACGCAACACTTGCCGGCCAATAACTCTGTTTTCCTCGGCCTTGGGTAAAGATTGATACAGGCGCACAATCCGCAGCGCAAAATTCTTGGTGCGCGCCTTCATTTGCTCAGTTGTTGCCTGACTCATAAATCAAAGATGATAGATGACAGATGCAAGATGCAAGATGCAAGATTCCTAAATTCTTCCCGCCAACACCTCGGCCACATGCACCACCCGTTGCTTGCTGCCCTGCCGGCTCAGCCCGCCATTCATGTGCATCAAACAGCTCGCATCGCCGGTGATAATAATGTCGGCCTCCGGCACACTGGCGATGTTGCCCAGCTTGTCATTCATCATGGCCGTGCTGATGTCGCTCATTTTGATGGCGAACAGGCCGCCGAAGCCGCAGCACTGATCGGCACCGGGCAAGTCCACCAACGATAGATTGCCGACATGGCTGAGCAAGGCGCGCGGCTGTGCGCCAATGCCCAGGCCGCGCAGACCGTGGCACGCGTCGTGAATCATGCCTTTCACGGGCCGGTCGAGCTGGGTGCCAAGGTCGGTAACGCCCAGCACATCCACCAAATATTGAGTCAGTTCGTAGGTCTTGCCAGCCACCTCATCCGCCAATGTCTCCTCAGGCTGGCCCTTGAAAAGCTCATGATAGAAGTGCTTGACCATGCTCGCGCATGAGCCCGATGGCGTCACAATCGCCTCGGAATCTTTGAAGACTTCGAGAAAATGCCGGGCTATCTGGCGCGAATCCTCTTGAAACCCCGAGTTAAACGCCGGCTGGCCACAACAGGTTTGCGCTTCAGGGAAGTCCACCTGAACACCCAGTTTTTCCAAAATATCGACAGTGGCTTCCCCCGTGTCGGGGAAGATCATGTCCACAATACACGTCACAAACAGCGATACGCGTTTCATAAATCCTCACAAACATTGTAGAACGGCATCGGCCTCGCATGCAATAGGGGGAGGCCGAATTGCCATTTGTGCAAAATATGCAGCGGCGCAAAAGCAAGATGGACAATAATGGTTCCATGATGAAAGTTCTTGTTTGGGAAGCCCCGCGCGTGATGGCCCTGCGCGAGCAAACCCAACCCACCCCGAATGCAAACGAAGTCGTCATCAAAGTCGCCTATGCCGGCATCTGCGGCTCCGAGCTGGGCGGCTACCTCGGCCACAACAGTCTGCGCGTGCCACCACTGGTCATGGGTCACGAGCTGGCCGGCGAGGTCATCGAAACAGGCACCAGCGTTGATGCTGCTCTGAAAGGCCAACAGGTCACCGTGAACCCCCTCATCAGCTGTGGCGAATGCCGTTACTGCAAACAGGGCCAGAATCACTTGTGCATTAAACGCAAATTGATCGGAGCGCATCTGCCGGGCGCTTACGCGGAATATCTTGTCGTGCCGGCTGTCAATGTATTTCCCCTGCCGGCCGGCCTCTCAATGCGCATTGGTGCGCTGGCCGAGCCCACCGCCTGCGGCGTACGCATCGCCGAAGTGGCCGGGAATGTGAAAGATGAAGTTGCGCTGATCGTGGGCGCTGGCCCCATCGGCCTGCTCGCGCTTCAAATGCTGTTACTTCGCGGCGCCAGGGAAATCTATATCTCTGATCTCGGCCCAGAGCGGCTGGAGATGGCACAGGCGTTGGGCGGCATTCCGCTGAACCCCAAAGATGTCGATGTGGTGCAAAAGCTGCGTGATGTGACGGATGGCTACGGCGCTGCTGTCACTGTGGACGCCGTTGGCAGCGCCATGACCCGCAAGCAGTGTGTGCAAGCGGCGCGCAATGCCGGCACGCTGGTGTTGACGGGGCTGCATGAAGAGACCAGTGCCATGCCCGCCGCCGAGATCACCCGGCGCGAGATTGTGGTGCACGGTTGCTTTGCCTACTCGCCCGCCAATTTCGCCGAGGCAGTGGACTTGCTGGCGCAGGACAAAATTCGGCTCGATCCGTGGATTGTGGAAGCGCCCTTAGCCGAGGGTGGCCCATGGTTCGACCGGTTGATTGACGCGCCGGGCAATGTAGCGAAAGTGTTATTGGTGCCGGCCTTGTAAAGCTGTTGTGACTTTAGCCGGGATACCAAACATGGCGCGGATCGTCTGGTGGGCGTTGGTACGAAAATGCAGCGTCGATGAGTTTGGGCAGGTCATAGCGTGGTCGCCAGCCGAGCAGGAATTTGGCCTTGGTGTTGTCGAGCCAGGTGGATTGATACGGGCTGGGAATTTCAACCGAGGGCAGGCCGCGTGTGGCGTGCAAATACGCGGCCACTTCGGCATAGTTCACTGGCTCGTCCATGCTGATGTTGAAGGTGTGTTGCCGCGCGGCCGGATGATCCAGCGCCAGCACGATGGCCTCGACCAGATCAGTCACATGCACGAAATTGCGCTGTAAGGGCTTGCCACCAGCATCCAGCATAAGTGGCACGCGGCCCTCACGCAGATACACATCAGCTCGCGCATCGCCCACCAGACCGCGCCACAGTGGGCCGCCGAAGACATCGGGGCCAAACGACAGCGTGTATTTGAAGTCGTCCTTCTCCATGATCCACGGCGCGCGCAAGCAACAACCATTTAGGCCATACTGGATTTGATACTGCTCCAGCATGACCTCTTCCAGCACCTTGGACAGCGCGTAGCAACCCGGATAGGCCGAGTGCCTTTGGGTCTCGGTCACTGGCGCGGGATGCGCATAGAAGAAGTGGCCCATGGCCGCATCGCCACCGATCAGGATGAAGTGCTGAAACGTGGCACTGGCACGGCATTCCTCCAACAACCAGAAAAGGCCTTTCACGGCCACATCCATGATGTCGTCTGGCGTTTCCTTGCAGGTGGCTAGATGCACCACATGGGTCACATCGGCTATCGCCGTGGCCACATCCTCCGCATTCGAAAGATTTCCACGCACCACTTCCAATTTATCTTGCGGCGATAACAATCGATTGTGGCACAACGCCCGAATTACGGTGTCGCCAAAATCTGGCCGTTGCAACAACGCATCGATGAGATGACGGCCCACCTTGCCGGTTGCGCCGGTGACTAGAATTCGCCGCATATGGAAGTTCTAGCGGTTTACGCCGGTGAGCGTAATACCCTTGATAAAGTAGCGCTGAGCGATGAAGAAGACCAGGATCATGGGAATCGTCATCAGGAACGCCACTGCCATCATGTATTGAATCTGTGCGTCACCATACAGACCGCGAAACTGGTTCATGCCCAGGGCCAGCGTAAATTTCTCGGTGCTGCGTAAATAGATCAGCGGCCCATAAAAATCATTCCACACGCCTTGAAAGGTAAAGATGGCGACGGTGAGAATGGCCGGCAGCGACAGGGGAATGAAGATTCGCGTCAGAATTTGGAAGCGATTTGCGCCATCGATGTAGGCCGCGTCTTCCAATTCAGTGGGAATGCCCATGAAGAACTGGCGCAGCAGAAAAATGTTGATGGCACCGCCACCGAACCACGGCGGAATAATCAGCGGGTTAAAGGTGTCCAGCCAATTAATTCTGAAAAAGAAAATATACAGCGGAATCAGGGTAACTTGAGGCGGCAACATGATGGTGGCAATTGTGGCGATGAACCAGAAGTTGCGGCCGGGAAAGCGAATGCGCGCAAAGCCAAATGCCACGACGGTGGATGAAATCAGCACACCGGCCATCACCCAAAAAGTAATGAACACTGTATTGATCGTCCACTGCAGGAATTGCGTATTCTTATAATTCCACGCCTCTGGAAAGTTGGATAGCTTGATGACGCTGGGAATCAACACCGGCGGCCAGGTGTATGTTTCAGCGTTGGTTTTCACCGAGGTGCCGATCATCCATACCAATGGCAACAGGAAGATGGCCGAGATGAGGATCATGACCGTGTAAAGAATGACAGCCCGCCCCATGTTACGGCGCACGCTTTTGCCCTTGCTCTGCACATTTGATTGTGGATTGCGCTGCGTTGTAGAAATAACACTCATTTCTTCACCTCGTAATACACCAGCGCATCTGAAAATCTAAACAGGATCAACGTAAAGATCAGGATGATCGCGAACATCAGCCAGGCCATGGCCGAGGCCAAACCCATTTGCTGCCACCTGAACGCTTTTTCATACAGGTTCAAATTGTAGAAGAAGGTGGCGAACAGCGGCCCACCGTTGGTCAACACAAAGGCAGTCAGGAAATATTGAAACGCGGCGATGATGCCGTTGATCAAGTTAAAAAAGATCGTAGGCGACAACTGCGGCAGCGTAATATGCCAGAACAATTGCGGCGCGCTCCCACCATCGATCTTGGCCGCTTCATACAGGCTTTCGGGGATAGCTTGCAAGCCGGCCAGAAACACCACCATCGTTGGGCCAATGCCCCACAGACTCAGCACGATGAGCGTGGGCAGCGCGGATTCGGTGCCGGTAAAAAATTGGCCTTTGGGCAAACCCAACGCGCCTAACAGTGAGTTGATCAAACCAAAATTAGGATTGAGCAACCAGCCCCACACAAACGCCGTGGCCAGGCCCGGAATGATGGTCGGCAAATAAAACGTGGTGCGAAACACGCCCATGAACGGCAGCTTCTGATTGAGCAGTAATGCGGCTCCCAGCGCCGTAATCAGCGTCAGAGGCACCGAAATAAAGCCAAATATCAGCGTAATACTTAGCGAGTGCAGCACCCGTAACGTGGGAATGGTGAACATATCCACATAATTCTGAAAGCCAACCCACTTGGGGGCTTTCAAAATTGGATATTCAGTAAAGCTCAGCACGAATGAGGCGATCACGGGGAAGGCGGTCCAGATTAACAAGCCAAGCAGGACAGGCAGAATGAAAATATAGCCATCTCGTGCATCGCGCCAGAAATTTTTGGAGCGTGTGGGCTTGGGGGCGGTTGCGGTCAGAGGTTGAGCTGCCATTGGTGACAATCAGAGAAATCGAACGAAGATCAAAAACGGGATCGTTTGCAAAGATACGAATTACCAGCGAAAGATCGAAAGGCTCCTCGTGCGCAACCGCACGAGAAACCTTTCGATCCGTTCAATCTTGATTTAGACCCAAAGTTGGATCTATCAGATCAGTCTGTTTTGAAGACTCGGCGCTACGGGGTGGCGGCGGCAGCCTTATCCAAACACGCTTGAATCTCTGCATCGGCGGCAGTCGTGGCGGCCTCCACCGTGGCTACACCGCGCTGAATCGACTCCAGCATGGCGTTGATCGCGCTGTTGACCTGGCCGCTATACAAACCACCGCACGCTACGGGGTAAGTCTGCGGGAAGATGCCGATGCTGCCACCGTCCAGGAACGCCTTCATGTTCTTGGGCATCTTGCCGTCGTCCTTCAAAATGTCGGGGTCAGCAGCCAAGGACTTGAGCAATGGGGCCGTTTTACGCTCGGCGTAGAGCTGCTTTTGCATCTTCGGCGAGACCATTATCTTGATAAATTCCCATGCCAGTTGCGGGTTCTTGGCATTCTTGCTGATGGAGTAGCCATACGTGCCCATGCCGGTCACGTGCTTCTTCGGCTGCGCGGGGGTGAATTGCACATCCCACTCAAACTTATCGCCCACCTGCTCGCGGAAGGTGTTGATAAATGCTGGAATGTGAAAGAACACAAAGCACTTCTGAACCACAAAGCAATCCGTGACATTAGCACCCGGCAACGGCGTCACCTTGTACTTCTGCCACAAATCCGCATACGCCTGCAAACCGGCGCGCGCCTCGGGGGTGCTGAATTGCGACTTCTTGCCGTCCTCACTCAACACACGGCCACCCTGACCTTCAATCCAGGGCACAAAGTAAGCCCACCAGGTGCCGTAGTCAAAGCAATACGTCTCCGGATTCTTCTCCATCAACGTCGTGCAAGCGGCAATCAAATCGTCCCACTTCCAGTCGGCTGTGGGCAGCGATACACCCGCTGCTTCGAAGGCCGTCTTGTTGTAGTACATCTGCACCGTGTCTAGACCAGACGGCAACATATACACACCTGGCTTGGAACTCACACGGCCCAGACCCAGGATGCTGTCGTAGATGTCGTCCATCTTAAAACTGGAATCGGCCTGAGCCAATGCCTCCATGTCGACCAGCAAATCGGCATCCACAAACGGCGGCACATACAGGTCGGCGTTGAAAACAATGTCTTCAAGGTTGTTGGCCGCGCCCTTCGCATACATCGCTTCCGCAAAATCACCCGCCTGGACGTTAATCTTCACCGTCACTTTGGGGTATTTTACGTTGAAGTCCGCCTGCATCACCTTCAATACAGCCTCTGGGGCACCGGCCACAGTCAAAACCGTGAGCTCGTCGGTCGTGTCGGCGTTCAGCTCTCCAGAAGCAGCGGGGGCAACGGTAGCCGCGGCAGCGGCCGGGGCCGCCGTGGCCGCTGTGCTGGGTGCCTGCACCTGCGGCGGCGCGCACGCAGCCAATAGAGCGCTGATCGTAGTCAATAAGATCAGCGGACGTGCAAACTTGTGAACCATAATTAATCCTCCTAGTTTTGTTGCACGCTCTGGTAAGTCTGCGGGGGGCTTGCATCGGCCTCATACCGACGCTCTGCAATCCAACAGTGGGGAGGAGCCTGCAACGTTCACATGGTATACATACTGAACAGGCTCGTCAAACCGATTCACAATTGCTTGGTGCATTTGTCGGCTCAACAAGTGCGCGATTATGCGTTGCTGTCTATACTCGCCCCAACATGAGTACCACTCCTCAACCATTTTCGATTCAACATGTGGC
>Ga0105046_10016048_pt1 | contig 11507 bp, 9 predicted proteins | sample MAT03_FD_78385 | JGI IMG/M metagenome (GOLD analysis project Ga0105046, IMG submission 78385) | Freshwater microbial communities from Lake Fryxell liftoff mats and glacier meltwater in Antarctica - MAT-03 (megahit assembly) | ecosystem: Environmental > Aquatic > Freshwater > Ice > Liftoff...
CACGTCCACGTTGTGATCTTCGACACCCCGCCCGACGGGCCGGCAGTACGGCGCATCTTGAAAGGTACGACGCAAGCGGCGCTATCGGCAAGCTACGGCTCGTCGCGACGCTGGTGGACGGCGGGCGGGAGCGATCGCTACAAGAACGACGATGCCGCCATCGAGAATGCATTGCGCTATGTCGAGAATCAGGAGCACGTGCTGGTGGCGATCCGCGACAACGCGATCTTCGCGGGCACCACCGGGACAAGCCCGGTGGCTCGTGAAGATTCTTGATCCACACGAGCCACCGGGCTTGTCCCGGTGGTGGTTTGAGATTCGCAGGCACCACCGGGATAAACCCGGTGGCTCGTGAAGATTCTTGATCCACACGAGCCACCGGGCTTGTCCCGGTGGTGGCCCCAAAATCGCATGCTCGCGGATCGCCGTCGTTCCTCCCGCAACTCGAACGGGTACAATGGCTTCGGGTGAAGGCCGGCGCAAAACCAGTTCCGAGCCTAAATCCCGGCTCACCGTGGGCGAATATCCCAAAGAATAAGGAGAGCCGTACCGAGGCGTTCGTTCGCCCGGTGCCGCTTCTCCGGGGGGCTCCGATGAAGTTCAAGTACCGATCCGGCCAACAACCGCTCGACGGCTTTACGCTGAAGCGCGGCGTCGGCAAGGGCGGCTTCGGCGAAGTGTACTTCGCCGTCAGCGACGGTGGCAAAGAGGTTGCCCTCAAGCTGCTGCTCGGCCACTCCGAGGTCGAGTTGCGCGGCATCGCCAACTGCTTGAACATGAAGCACCCGAACTTGGTGCACGTCTACGACCTCCGCGAAGACTCCGAAGGCCAACAGTGGCTCGTCATGGAATACGTCCTCGGCGAGACGATGTCGGCCGTGTTGAATCGCCACCCCAACGGATTACCGCTGAGCCTCACCAAAGAATGGTTCGCCGCATTGGCCCGGGCCGTCGGCCACCTCCACGATCGCGGCGTCGTCCACCGGGATCTCAAACCGGCGAATATCTTCGTCGAAGCGGGGACGCTGAAAGTCGGCGACTACGGCCTCTGCAAGACCATCAGCACGAGCCAACGCCAGACGCGCACCGTCGGCACCGTGCACTACATGGCCCCCGAAGTGAGCACCGGCAACTACAGTCAGAAGATCGACCAATACGCCTGCGCGGTGATCCTCCACGAAATGCTGACCGGCAAAATCCCTTTCGACGGGGAGTCCGACGGGGAAATCCTCATGAAGCACCTCACGGCGACGCCCGACCTGACCTGCGTTCCCGAGCCGTTCCGGCCGATCATCGCGAAGGCGCTCGATAAGAACCCGAACAAGCGCTACGCCAGCATGGCCGAGATGGCCAAGGCCGTGGAGCCGATCCATCTGCCGCAGGCGATCCCCATCGGGGTTCGGGTGAGCGCTGTCGGCGCCGTCGCGGCCCCGCCGGGATTGATCTTGATGCCCGACCCGGAGATGCCGAAATCGGTGCCGATTCCGGAGCGGTTGAAAGCCCCGCCGATTCCCGCGGTGCCCAGGCCGGCGCCGGATAAGACGCCGCTGCCGATGGCCAAACCGGTGCTGCCGCCGACCTTCCGCGATCGCTTCACGGGTTTGCTCGGCGCGCTGCTCGCGGCCCCGGCGGTCGCGGCCCTCGGCTTGGTTCCCTACGGGCTTTTGTCGAATCCGTCCGACTGGACCGGGTTGATGAAATTGTTCCTCGTGAGCACCGCGCTCGCCTGGGCGGTGCTGCTCGGCTCCGGCCAAGCGACCTTCCGGAGTTCGGACGGCTGGGCGCGCCGACTCCGTCTCGGCGTACTCGGTTTGATGATCGGCACACTCGCGTTTTGGCTCGACGGCTGGACGATGCCGCGGCCGAGCGGAGCGCAGTTTCCAACCGGGGCCGATTCGTTCGTCTTCGGCGCGATCACGATGCCGAGCGATGCCTTTTCCACCGGCGTCCGGTATCTGCTCTACTTCGGCGGTGTGCTCGCGGCCGGCCGTTGGTGGAAATCGGTCGCCCGCGATCGCAAGGAGCGCTTCAGCCTCTTCCCGCTGTTGGCGGCCGGCTTCTGGAGTGGGGCGCTCTTGTTCCTCTGGCCGTGGGAAGCCGGTTCCCCCGCGATGGGCATCGTGCCGATCGTGATTTCCATCGTCGCCGTGCAAGCCGTCAGCCCGTGGACGCCGACCGCCCGCGTGATGGCCGCCAAGAAATTGCGTCTCGGCCGAGCCTGAGCGACTTCACAACCCCACCGGGGAAGGAAATATGAACCGCCACGACCGATATCGGGACGACCGCCGACCGACCGAAAAGCCGAAGCGGAACTACAACCTCCGCTTCTTGGTGCTGTTGGGCATCGGCCTCGGCGCCGCGCTGTTGATTTCGCGAGTCGATACCAAGCCGGATCGCGTCGTCACGTCGTCCGGGCCGGTGAAGTTGGCCAAGCTACCACCCCGCCAACTCCAAGAAACCGCGGAGTTGAACGGGATCGACGGCGGCGCCAAAGCCGGGCAGAGCGCGCTGGCGAATGCCGGAAAATTGAAACCCGAGTCGCGGGGCGGCATGGTGCACATCGCCAGCAATCTCGCCGATACCCCGGCCGACGCGAATGTGACGGTGACGAAGGCCGATCCGCAACATCCGCAAGCGGCGATCCGCATCGTCGGCGTCCGCAGCGAGAAGGCCTATACGAACCGCGCCGACGCGATCCAAGATGCCCAGCGGGTCGCCCGCCAACGGCTCGCCGAGGTTCTGCAATCGCTCGATCCGCCGATTCAAGTGCTGCCGTCGGACGAGCAAATCGCCGGTGAGTACATCGCCGCGAACTCGGCCAAAGACGTGGCCGCGACCCAAGAAATCAAAGACGCTTGGAAGGCCAGCGGCCTCGACGCCAACCGCCAATGGGCGACGGTCGATATCGAAGTGAGCGAGTCCCAAGTGCGCAGCCTGCGGGCGAAGCAGCGCCTCATCGACCTCGGCTGGATACTCGGCGCCATCGCCGCTTCGCTCGGCTTGGGCTACGGGGTGTTGAAATTGGATACGCTGGCGAAGAACTACTTGATGGTGCGAGCAAAGGTGCCGGTGGCGGTGTGATGCAGTGCATTTGAAACGGATGGACGGCTTCGGTAATCGCTATTCCGGCTCGGCCATGCCTACCACGCGCCGGACGATGACGAGCGGCTCGGTGCGGTGAACGCCGTATTCGAGGTAGACCGGAGCCAACGCAACGCGACGCACGTCCATCTTCATGGATTGCAAGCGGTACATCGGCTCGCCGACCTCGTTCGGCTTGCTGACGAGTTGTTCGAGTAAGAGCCGTATCGCGTCCGCGAACAACGCCGGTTTATCGTAACTCTCGGCGCGCCGCACGACCGCTTTCAGTTGTTCGCTGGCGAGGCCTGTAAAAGCGACTTTGTACCGGGGGCCGTTCATGCTGGTACTTTCCCGCGCTTAATTTCGTAGGCGGCTACGATCGCGTCCACTTCCGCCATGACCTGCTCGGCTGGGATGGTCGGCTCGTCATTCTCGATGTATCCGATCAGGTCTTCGACCGTAAACAGTTTTTTGTACTTGGCGTAAATCGCGGTCTTTTGCTCCGGCGTGTAGTCCGGATACGGCGCTGGGCTGGATGCGTTCATGGTTATCTCCGATTGGTGCATCTCGAATTCTACCGTCGACTTTCCACGAACTAAAAGAAACTCTTCGCTCGACTTCGCCCCCGTAGGAACGACGGCACGCGTTATTCCCCGACCAATGGATCTTCCCCACGTCCGGCGATGGTGAACATCGACCGGATGACGCCGGGGTTCATGCGATCCGAAAAGAACTTGGCGCTGCCGTCGGCGAGGCCGAAACCGGCGAGGCCGGGGAAATTGCCGAACTGCTCGCCGACGATACTCGGCGCGTCGGGCGAGACATCGAGCATGCGCACGGTGCTCGGGCCGCCGCGGATCCACGGGCCGAGGTCGCGGTTCGTCTCGCCGAAGAGCAGGGTGGCGCCGAGGCCGTCGCCTTCGCGGATCGTCACCAGCGGCGTCGGGGAATCGTAGCGGAAACAACCGGCGCGGCTGGGCACCGGCGGCCCGAGACCGAGTGAGGCACCGTCCGGCGCGATGCCGCCGAGGCCGACGAATTGCGCGATCGCAGGATCCCCCGGTTGTTGTTCCGGTGACGCCCCGGGGCAGAGGAAGAGTTTGATCGGCGTCTTGGCCAGTTCGCGGTTGCGGACGCTGTCCCATGCGGCGGTGCGTTCGAGTTTGCCGGCGAGTTCCGCGGTGTTCTGCCGCTTTTGGCTCAGGTATTCCAGCGAATCGGCGATCCAACTGAGGCGCTGCTCCGGCGGCAGCGTCGGATTGGCGATCGTCCCGGCGGGGACGGCCAAGTTGCGGAGTTCGGTTTTCTTGTCCCCTTTTTGATCGGCTTCGTACATCGCGGCGAATTGGCCCAGCTCGCGGAAGTTGTTGAGGCAGGCGACGCGGTCGTGGGAAGCGCGCTGGCGCAGGATGCCCATGACGATGAAAGCCACCGTCACGGCACCGAGCACCACGAGAACCGCCACCCCGAGCCGCGCGTTCATACGAGCAACCGCCAGATGTCGAGGCCGATGGTGAAGAGCATGAGGCACGCCACCATGGCCAAGCCGATCCACGTCAGGATGATCTGCACCGACTCGGGCGCCGGTTTGCGGCGGATGAGTTCGTAGATCAGAAACACCATGTGCCCGCCGTCGAGGACGGGAATCGGCAGGAAGTTCACGACGGCCAAGTTGACGCTGATGAGGCCGATGAGCAGCACGAGCTTCCAAGTGTCCTCGCCGGCGAGGATATACGACGCGCGGGCCAGCGTGATCGGCCCGCTCATGGTCGTCACCGAAATCCGGCCGATGACCATGCCGTAGAGGCCTTGGTAGATGCTCCGGATTGCCCGCACCGTGCGGCGGAAGCCCATCTGTAGAGCATCGCCGACGTTCTCCGCTTTCTGCACCTGCAGCTCTTTACCGAAGAACCAACCCTCGGCCGGGACGGGCCAGGCGGCGTCGGCGACCGCCGCGATGTTCAGGACTTCGATCTCTTGGCCATCGCGGTGGATTTTCAAATCGAATGTGTGCGGCGATTGAATCTGCAGTTTGTAATCGACGAACGCCCAGCGCACGAGCTTCGGTTTGCCCGCGTCCTTGGCCGGGTTGCGTTCGACTTCGTCCCAACTGCCGTCGGTCACTTTCCCCGCCGCGGTGGTCGCCTTCAACCGCACCTGCGTGATGACATCCCCCGCTTGGATGCCCGCGGCGGCCGCGGGGCTGTTCGGCTTCACGACGTTGACTTCCGCCGAGACGCGATAGGCCAAGCCGAGGCCGCCGACGGGCACGGGGCTACCGGGCAAGCTGAGTGTGCCGAAGTCCTCGCGGTACTCGGGATCCCACTGCAAATCGAGCGTCACGGGTTGCGGGCGGTGATCGATGAAGCGCTGCACGGTGATCGACACCGTTCGATTCGGATGCGGTTGCGCCGACCAGAAATCGGCCCAGTTGTTCAATTCCAAGGGCAGTTTCAACGGGTCGAGCAAATCGCTGTTCGGCTCTTTCGGATCGAGGCTGAAGCGGCGTTTCTCCCCGGCCGCGTTGACGACGATCTGCACCGCCGTGATGGTGTCGCCCGCTTCCAACTCGGTATCGCCGTCGACGGCCCGCGCCTTCAACCCGGCCTTGGCGGCGCTCGAATTCAGCCGCAACGCCGCGATCGGGCCCATCTTCATGCGCAGGCCGGTGTCTTGGCGGAACGCCGGCGGCATCACCAATTCCGTCGGCGCGTCAGAGTCGGCTTGGCCCTTCCGCAGGACATGGATCTTCACTTCGCGCCCGGCGAGTTGCACCAACCTCCGGCGGAAATCGAATTGCTCCCCCGGCAGGCGGTCGCGGTCTTTTTCGAGCGGCATAACGGCGTTGTTTTTGCGCGGGTCGGTCATGGCGACGATGCGATCGCCCCCTTGGAAACCGGAGCCATCGGCGGCTTTGGCGTTCGCCGCGGCGCTGCCGAAGTCGAGCGGCGGCGCCGAATCGCGGCGCGTCTTCATCAGCGTCATGCTCTGCGGGGCGGAGATGCCGAGCTGCGGGAACAGGGCCCCTTCGAGCTTCAGCGGCTCCAGCGTGTGCGATTCCGAGTTGCCTTTGAAGTCGTAGGTGAGGTCGACGGTTTCGCCTTTGCGGGTCGAGTTCACCGTCGGCCGGATGTCGTCGAACCAAGGCTTGTCGACCGAGTCCAACCGCGTGACCTGCGAGCCCGGCTTCATGCCGACCTGCCATGCCGCCGAGCCGGGATCGACCGATTGCGCGATGGCGGGTTGCTCTTCGACGCCGTTGAGGTAGGCGATGACGAAGGCCGTCCCCGCGAGCAGGATGTTCATAATGACGCCGGCGGAGATGATGAGCATCCGCTGCGGCACCGATTTGTTCTTGAAGCTGCGCGAGTAGTTCGGATCGCTCTCCGGCGTGTTCGGTTCGGGTTCCGCATCGACGAGGTCGCCTTCGGACATCACCTCTTGGCGGGCGTCCCCTTCGCCGATCATCGCGACGTAGCCGCCGAGCGGGATCATGCCGATTTTGTAATTCGTCTCGCCGCGCTGGAACGAGCAGAACGGCAGCGGCGGCCCGAAGCCGATGCTGAAGGTCTTGACGTGGACATCGCAGACCTTCGCGGCGAGGAAGTGCCCGAGCTCGTGTAAGAAGATGATGAGGCTGAGGCCCAGCCCGGCGAGGAGCACATCGGCCGGGTAGAAATAATAGCAGATGACGCCCACGACCATGGCGAGGATGACGAGCTTCTTCCAGTTCTCTCGGAACCAAAGGCTCAGGGTGCTCGGCGCGGCGGCTATCGGCTCAGTGGGCTTGGGGTCCAACGGGCTACCTCCTGGCGGGCCCAACCGTCGAGGGCGAGTAGCCCCTCCAGGGTCGGGCTGGGGTCGTAATGGTGATTCTGCAACACGGCCCGCACGCAGCGGGCGATCTCCGGAAAACCGATCTCGCGATTCAAAAACCGGGCCACGGCCTCTTCGTTCGCGGCGTTCAACACCGCCCCGCAACTGCCGCCCCGGCGGATCACTTCCGCGCCGAGGTCGAGCGCCGGGAAGGTCTGCCGGTCGACCGGCTCGAAACGGAACTGCGATAGCATCCGCCAATTCAAGCGTTTCGTCGGGCCCGGCACGCGGTGCGGATACGTGAGGGCATATTGAATCGGCAGGCGCATATCCGGCGGCGACAGTTGAGCCAGAACGGAGCCATCGACGAATTCGACGAACGAGTGAATCACCGACTCCGGGTGGACGATCACGTCGATCTGCTCGGCGGACAGACCGAAAAGCCAATGGGCCTCGATGACTTCGAGCGCCTTGTTCATCAAGGTCGCACTGTCGATGGTGATCTTCGGCCCCATGACCCACGTCGGGTGCTTCAGCGCCGCTTCGACCGTGACGGATTCCAACTCGGCCACCGTGCGACCGCGGAATGGCCCGCCGCTGGCGGTGAGGACGATCCGCTCGACTTCGGCCATCGGCCCCCCGGCGAGGCATTGGAAGATGGCCGAGTGCTCGCTGTCCACTGGCAACAGCTTGGCATTCCTCCGCGTCGCGAGTTCGGTGATCAACCCGCCCGCGACCACCAGCGTTTCTTTATTCGCCAACGCGACCGTCTTCCCGGCTTCCACCGCGGCCCAAGTGCCGTGCAGGCCCGCCGCGCCGACGACGGCCGAGACGACGATATCGACGTCCTTCGCTTGTGCGAGGGCACAGGCCGCATCGTGGCCGAACTTCAATTCCGTCTCGGGGGGAAACAGCGACCGATCGACTTGGTCGAACGCGGCGCGGTCGGTGAGGATCGCCAAGGCCGGTTTGAAGCGCCGGCATTGCTCCGCGAGTTCGCGCCATTTGGTGTTCGCTAACAGGCCGACGAGTTCGACGTGATCCGATAGCGCCGCCGCGACATCGAGGGTACTGGTGCCGATGGAACCGGTCGAACCGAGAACGACGACGCGCTTGCGCGAAGGGGGTGTCGTCGAGGGTTCGGGGCTTCGGTTCATCGAGTGATTGTATGGTTCGTGCCCAGCTCTACCGACTGTCAGCTGTCAACTATTCGATTCTCAACCCGACTCGACAGGTTTCCAGGTTTCCTGATCGATAGAAACCCGTCGACAGACGTCAGAAAACTTCTCGTTTTCGTTATTCTGCTTGAGCATCAAAAAATCAGATCCTTACAAGAAACTCCAAGAATCGTTGCTATAGCCGTGCACAACGAAACGTGTAGATCAACCGGTTCTTTTGTTATGACGTTGCCACGCACAACACTTTTACTTTACAGTCCGTGCCGCTTGCTAAACCCGCGATGAACAGCCCGCCGTCAGACGTGCAGAAGGCCCGAGCCGCCGACCTGTTCTTACGCGGGGCGCTGACGCCGGATCAGTTGTCACGGGCGAAAGCCAGTCGGGGCGGGTTCGAGGCCGTCGTCGGCAAGTCGAACTTCCTCCCGGCCGCGTTTCTCGAAGTCGGAGCGGCGAGCGGCCGGGCGACGTGTCAGGTCCGCACGTCCGGCGTCGATTACCGTGGTCGATCCGGGTCGTGGAACGGGACCGGGTTTTTGCTCGGGCCGAACGTCATGGTCACGAACAACCACGTCCTGAACACCCCGGCCGTCGCGGCCGCTGGATCCGCGGTGTTCGGCTACCAAGCCGGGCCGGCCGGCCGGCCGCTCGCCCTGCGGTCGTTCGCCCTGCGCCCGGACCGCCTCTTCCTCACCAGCCCCGCAGTCGGAGGCCTCGACTATACTTTCTGCTGGGTGGACGGCGACCCTGGGCGCGGGTTTGGTACCGTCCGCGTCGATCGGGCCGCCTTCGCCATTGCGGAGGGGGAGTTCGCCAACATCATCAGCCACCCAAACGGTCGGCTGAAAGAGATCAGCCTGCAGCAGAACGAGGTTCAGTGGCAGGACGACGTAGTCGTGCATTACACGTCCGACACCGAGCCGGGTAGCTCCGGGGCGGCGGTCTGCAACAACGGCTGGTCTCTGGTCGCCCTGCACCACGCGAGCAAGCCGTCGAACGTCCGGGAGAAACGCTCGGCTCCCGCAAATTTTCCAGGCACGTTCATCAGCTTCGCATCGCAATAACATCATCGGATCGTATTCTTAAAATTTATACATTCACATAAGAGTTTTGCATGTCCCTATCCGTCACATGCCCGCATTGCCGTGACCGGTTTCGCGTCGCGGATAAATTCGAGGGGAAAAAGATCCGCTGCGAGGAGTGCGATGAATTCTTCGTCGCCAAGGAAGCGATTCCGAAACCTCGAGTCATCGGAGGCGACGAAGATGACGAACCCCTTCGTGCCCCGAAGCGCGCCAAAGCCGATGGACGGAATCGTCCGTCGAGACGCCGCGATGAAGAGGACGAAGATGATGACGATAAAAAAGCGGCGGCCAAGAAGCAGACGCTATACATTGCCGGTGGAATCGGTGTGGCGGTGCTCGTGGGTATCGCAATTCTCGGCCTCATCTTCGTCTCGCGGGGCAAACCGAACAAACTCGAAGACGTGGCTCAGCAGTCCGCACCGACCACATCGGGACGGTCGACCGATGCCGTCACGCGGCCAACCGATGCTGTCACGCGGCCAAACGGGATCCCATCGACGACTCCTCCGCCGCCCGCGAAAGAATTCGACGGCGCCCGAACCTTATCACCTCCGACAGGCGATGCTCCGTGGATGGCCAAGCCCGACCCTGCGCCCGCCCAGATGGGTGCTTTCGTGAATCAGCCGATCCCGATCGCGAACTCGAACAAAGCTACCGCCAGACAACTTCTGATGTCTGCACCGAATGCCGCCAAAGCGGTACTGCTGAGTGACACGCAGTCGGGAGGAGTCACGACCTACGCGACTTCACTGGATTTGATGACTGGCAAAGAATCGGGGATCAGCAACCTCGGATCCGGAACTCGGTTCGAAGGGGCACTCAGCCCGGATGGTCAACTGCTCCTGGGGAAGCAAAGTGGGGAGAAATCCCGCCTCACACTCTGGAACCTCAAGGAGAATCGGAAGCTCGGCACCTGGACGCCTTACGGGGCGAACGGTTCGATTCAAAACTTTTTCCTCGTCGGCGCGGATCGGGCCATCACTCAGGCTTCGGGGAAGATTGTCCTCTGGAAATTGCCCGAATTCCAGGCGGTCTATGTCTCCGAAGGGCACTCCGGGACACTCCAGATCTCTCCGGGAGGTAAGCAGTTTCTAACCGGTTCGGGCAATAGCTACGATTTGTACGAAGTCGCAACAGGTGAACGGCTCGGCAGGTTTGAATCATGCGGACTTCTGAACACAATTCCGGGAAGAGCCGGCTTCAGCCAGGATGGAAAAAAAGTCGTTGTGATGTCCACGTGGGAGACTCTGTCTCGCTGGAGCGTGGAGACGGGCAAATGGGAGGGCAACTCTTCAGGATCCTACTCCGGGTATCCCCATTCTCCCATCGTGGTCCTCGGTGCCTATGCCATGCTCGGGTCGACACTTTACGATTGGAAATCCAAGGTCGCATTTTGGACCTTTCAGAACTTCGGTACACCCGGCACCCTATCGCCCGATGGTCGCATCTGGTCGGTGGAGAAAACCCTGTCGGAAAAATTGACCCTGCAGGCAAGGAATCTCCCCGATTCTGCGGCCATCGAATTCACCGACAAACTCGCCGGTGGAGCCTACCCACGAACGATCGAACCCGGTTGCGCGTTCCAACTCCAGATCAGCGGAACTCCGAGCTTTATCGAGAAGGTCACTGCCGGTTTGACGCCAAAGTTGGAGCAGAATGGATTCAAGAGCGGACCGGGCGGAATCACGGTCACTATCACAGGGGCCTTGCGAACGACCGGCAAACAAGTCGATTATACGCTATCCAGTTTCCGGGTTGGCGGTAGTGGTATCGGTACTGGGCCGAAAGAGACCATCCGGCTACCCGAGCAGTTCATCGACTTCACGGCCAACGTGAGCGATGCACGCGGGAACGTGGTCTCAAAACAGCAACAAGTCTTCGGGTTACCGGAATCGATGGACTTCGGCCAGAACAAAGACTATCAAGCCCGACTCACGGAACAGATGTGGCAAAATGCCGCTGCCTCGGCAGTCGGCTTCCGTGTGCCGACGAATCAGTTTCTCATCGACGGGAAAGTGACGCCATTGCCACTCAGCATGAAACTGCCGTGATGGGCGCTATCCGCCCCTGCATTGTCCTCGATGAAAGCCGCGAGACGATGTATTTTGGTCGCCCTGAAGGCGCGCACAGGCCTGAACGACGATCCGTCGGAGTGACACCTCTTCCACGCCCGGCACATCCCGCAAGCGCGGCCCCACTCCCCAGCTTTTTCCAGATTCCCCAGCCGGGGTGCAGGACATGCTTTGCGGAATCATGCGGCGGTCGTTTTCGGTTCGGCGTGGGTGGTTCGTCTTCGGAAGGGGTGTCCCGGTCGGGACTCGAGGTGGTCGCGCAGCGTCGGGCCGTCGTC
>Ga0105046_10016051_pt1 | contig 11504 bp, 10 predicted proteins | sample MAT03_FD_78385 | JGI IMG/M metagenome (GOLD analysis project Ga0105046, IMG submission 78385) | Freshwater microbial communities from Lake Fryxell liftoff mats and glacier meltwater in Antarctica - MAT-03 (megahit assembly) | ecosystem: Environmental > Aquatic > Freshwater > Ice > Liftoff...
CGCACACTGACAGGCAAGGGCAGCGGTTCATCGACGGGCCCCGTCTGACCGTTGCCCGAGATCGCGATGAGAGTGAGTGAAGATATCCCGCCGCTGCCGCCTGTCGCGCTGCCGCCTGTCGCGCTGCCGCCTGTTGCGCTGCCGCCTGTTGCGCTGCCGCCTGTTGCGCTGCCGCCTGTTGCGCTGCCGCCTGTCGCGCTGCCGCCTGTTGCGCTGCCGCCTGTTGCGCTGCCGCCTGTCTCACCGACGCCACTCGTGTCGTCGATTCCCCCTTCGGGACCCGGCTCTGCCGCCCCTCGCATGCAGGACATCACGCCAACACACAACAAGCCGACAAGATAACGGTTCATACTGAAAGCCTTCCGACGGATAATAAGAATAACCCGATAAATGATCTCACTCTAGGCGCTCAGTAAACAGGGGCGAAATGTCAATGCTCTGTATCGAGATTTACGATGGGTTGTTGGTTAAGGGCAGCGCGTACCGACATTCAACGGAAACTGGATCGGGCATGTTCCTACGCACGGAGCTGGTTGCCATGTGGTGCGAAACAGCCCCCGCAGCCATGACGTAATAACCGTAAACACAACTGTCCTGATCCGCCACGACAAACGCGCGGGTGGCACCGCTCAATTGGTTGGCCATTATGCGACCCTTGAGCCAATCGTCAAGAACGACCTCGCCACAGTCAAATCCATCGAATATGCGGGTGGCTGCGAGTGGCAGAGGTGCGTTGAGTTGCAATCTCACGGCCTGACTGTGGTCCACGGAGGCGTCACTTCCATGAGGCGCCCAAGCCCTGCATTGTGAACGGGAGGGGCATCGACGAAGACTCCCTCTTGAACGATGAGTAACCAGCCCGGCGCGCCAGCCTTGCGGGCAAGGCGCGGCGCTATTGTCGACGACTCAGAATGACCAGCCGACGTTCAGGTTCAACAGCGGAATGTAGGCGGATTCACTGACGCTAGCCGAGGATGTGCTGTTGTGTGCTTGCGCCGCGAAACCCACGCGCTGGACACCCACCTGCCCGTCGAAAGTGAAGCCAGCCGATGACGTGAATTTGTAGCCAACGAAAGGGCCGAGCGCCAGGCCGTCAGCCCGGCCGGAGGTCGAGTCGATGTTCCCGGAGACCCGTAGATAGAGGGCTTCAACACCAAGTTGCATCCCGTGGCGAAAAGTTCCGAGTGCGTAGTAACGAAACTGCGCACCCACCTCGAAAGCGGAAAACTTCGTTTCCGGTGTGGAGGAAGTCGCGTCGCTCTTGATCGTCCCAGCACCGAGAATGCCAGCAACGCCCATCTTGTCGCTGAGCCGTACCTCGCCAGTCAACTCTACGATGGGGGCCGTCAGAAGCAACGGCGAAATCGTCAGAGAAAAACTGCGCGGCGCAGGGGGCTCCTTTACAAGGGTAGGCTCGTCTGCGCGCGCCGTACTTGCGGCGAAAGTTGCCATCAAGGTTGCGAGAAGCGTCTGGCTAACGAAGGCGGAGGGGTGTGGCATGCTGGGTCATCTCCTATAGGGTGCGTTTGGTTGATAAACCCAGATGGCGAATTGCCGTAGATGGGCTGGAAACACCGTACACGATAACACGCCACTTAGGCTATGCTAAACGTGGCACGGGGAAATTTGCCTGGCTTTGCCGGAATAGACGCAGAAAACAGTGGATATCCCCCTGTAGCCGTTTCCGCGTTCGCGAACCGTTCGGCCGACCGTTTCCGCAAACCTAGGCCGGCGAAACGGCAGTTTGAGTGCCTGCCGACCCAACGCCGCGCGCCTCTGGAATCCCAACGCTTTGCGAGATCCAGCCACCACCTAGAACCAGATCACCCTGGTAAAAAACGGCAGCCTGCCCAGGGGCCACGCCTTCGGCAGGAGCGTTGAAACGAACATTAACCAAACCTGGCCCTACCGGCTGCACGTGCGCTGGGTGCGGGCGGCTGTGGTGGCGGATTTGAACGGCGGCTTGCGCGCCCTGGGGCGGCACGTCCTGCAACCACCGAACGTTTTCCACGCGCACTTCCGTACGCCCAAGTTGATCACGTGGCCCTGTGTACACGGTGCCTGAATTGGGATCGATGCGTAGCACGAAGCGCTTTTTGCCGTCGACACCAGGAAGGCCCTTGCGTTGACCAATGGTGAAGTGGTGCGTGCCGGTGTGGCTGGCCAAAGTTTGGCCATCTTCCCCCAACACAACACCTGAACGTCCCCCACCCCGCTCTTCGACGAACGTTTTGTGATCGCCATCTGGGATGAAGCAAAGCTGCTGGGAATCAGGCTTTTCGCAGTTGGTAAGCCCAAAGCGGCGCGCGTATTCGCGGGTTTGCTCCTTGCGCAGATCGCCCAACGGAAACATCACCTGCTTGAAAACTTCGTTGCGTACGCCGAACAAGAAGTACGATTGATCTTTATCGTGATCGACAGCCCGCAGCAACTGCGGCCCCGTAGGCGAATCTTGCAAACGAGCGTAGTGACCCGTGGCCAATTTGGAAGCGCCAATTGAATTTGCAAACGCCACCAAAGGACCGAACTTGATCTTCTCGTTGCACTTAACGCAAGGATTAGGCGTGCGACCTGCGCGGTACTCTTCCACGAAGTCATCGATCACCGAAGCTTTGAAGGCTTCGACTTCATCAAGCACGTAGTGCGGAAAACCCAGTTGAGCGGCTGTGGCTCTGGCGTCTTCGATATCACGCGGGCTGCAGCAGCGGCCGCCGATCGATGCGGCGGTGCCGGCAGCGTTGTAAAGCTTCAAGGTCACTCCCACCACGTCGTAACCCGCCTCGCACAGCACGGCAGCAGCGGCCGAGGAATCAACCCCGCCGGACATGGCTACAACGATTCGTTCTCGTGACATTTTGAAAGTCCTACGGCGCACCGCGCGCCAAAGCGTCGGAATATAGCCGACGAAGTGGCTACTCGCCGTCGGAAAGCGGGGCCAACAGGCCGTCCACGTCGTCCATGGTCAAAGCCGCGCTTTGGGTCTTGCCGCCGCCCAGGATCCCATCGGCCAGGGCCTTCTTGCGCCTTTGCAGCCCCATCATGCGTTCTTCCACGCTTCCGGCGGCGATCAGGTTGTAGACGAACACCGGCTTCGTTTGGCCTATGCGGTAGGCGCGATCGGTGGCCTGGGCCTGCACCGCTGGGTTCCACCAGGGGTCGTAATGGATTACCGTGTCAGCGCTGGTGAGGTTCAAGCCCGTGCCACCCGCCTTGAGGCTGATCAAGAACACCTCAACCTGGCGGCTTTCAAAGGTATCAACCACCTTCTGGCGGTTCGGCGTGGCACCCGTAAGCGTTACGAAGCGGATGCCGCGCTGCTTGAGGCCTTCGCCGATGATGGCCAACATGGAAGTGAACTGCGAAAACACCAGCGCGCGCCTGCCGCGAGGGATCTGCTGTTCAAGTAACTCCATCAGCAATTCAAACTTCGCCGAATGCTTCACGTCGCGCGCCGACTCAAGCGGCACCAAACGCGGATCGCAGCACACTTGGCGCAGCTTCATGAGGGCGTCCAAGATCGTAAACGCCGAAGCGGAAAGCCCCTTTTCGGCGATCGCCTGGCGCACTTGCGAGTGTGCTGCCAAACGGATGCTTTCATACAGATCCCGTTGCGTGCCGCGCAGTTCAATGGGCCGCACGATCTCGGTTTTCGGCGGCAATTCTGTGGCCACCTGTTCTTTCGTTCGGCGCAACATGAACGGCGTTACCAGCTGCCGCAGATCTGTAAGACGTTGCTTGCTGCCTTCTCGTTCAATAGGCGTTGTGAACTTTTGTCGGAACCAATCGGCGTTGCCCAACAGCCCCGGCATCAAGAAATCAAACTGCGACCACAGTTCATCCAAACTGTTTTCAATAGGCGTGCCCGTTAAACACAAGCGATGCCGCGCATCCACGCATTTAATGGCCTGATGCGCTTGGCTGCGTGGGTTCTTAATAGCTTGCGCTTCATCAAGAATCAGCATGTGAAACGGAGTTACCGAGAAGAAATCTTGATCGCGCACCACCACGGGATACGTGGTGATCACCACATCCGTTCGTCGAGCCAAATAGCGCAAGGATTTTCGCTGCGGCCCGTGCAACACCACAACGCGCAAATCGGGCGCGAACTTTTCGATTTCTCGGCGCCAATTGCCCGTGAGGCTGGTGAGAGTCACGACAACCGCGGGCAGATCCAAACGGCCCGCTTCTTTTTCTGCAACAATGTGAGCGATGGTTTGAAGCGTTTTGCCCAAGCCCATGTCGTCGGCCAAAATGCCGCCCACATCGCAGTTACGCAGGTGTTGCAACCAGGCCAGACCCTCGTGCTGGTATTCGCGCAAATTGGCTTGCAGACCCTTGGGAACTTCTGTGGCTATAGCCGGACGCAGCGACCACGCTTTACCGCGTTCCTTAACTTCCATGGCGCCTTGCCATTCCAGCTGAGAACCGGCGGCGCCTCCAAAAGCATCGTCAAGTTCAGCGAGTGCGGCCGCTTGGCCTGACGAGAACTCGAGCGATTCTAGGCGACCATCGCCGCGGTAAAGATCGCCAAGCACCTTGAGCAAAACGCGCAACCGCTCAGGCGGAATAAGAACGAATCGGTTTTCATCAACGGGAATGGCAACGGGGCGCCCACGGCGTGGGACCAAACTTTCAAATTCATCGGGTGCGCCACCGCGACCGATTAGATCAAGTAAAGCAGGAAGCAGGTTCACCCGGCGGCCATCGATTTCGATGCCTAATTCAAGGCTGAACCAATCGGTTTTCTCGTCCGCTTCGGTTCCATTCGCCCTGCCAACATCCGCGTACCAAGCGATGTCATTCGCCACCACCTGCCAGGGATAATCGCTGGCTACATCAACTTGGAAACCCAACGAGCGAAGCTGAGGCAATGCATGTGCAGTGAAGCCACATTTGGCAGCATCATCGGCATCAATGCCCACCACGTAATCAGCCCGGCAACCCAAAGGAGCTTCATGAGATTCGAGCACATCAATTTCAACGGGCCCGAAACTTTCAAGCACCTGTCGGGCGCGTGATTCTGCGCCGAAGTCGCGTGTGACCCGCATGGCATCGGCTGACCAGCCCTTGCCCGAAGCGACCAGAACGCCGCCGTAATCAAAGGCAAGCGCGACCACCGGCGCCACCACTTCTTCTTCCCGTGATCCCAACGTTGCGGCAGAGATAAGCCGTTCCGTAAACAGGCTTAGCCTTGGCACAAAAGGCCACGCGTTTGCGTTGGCCACGCGCCCTTGGGTTGCACCCGAAGTTGAAGAAAGATTGGCCTGCGCCAGTGACATTGGGCTTTGAAGTATCGGGGACCTTCACCTTGGCGTAAAGATTCCTCACCCTCAAGCCTCCTGTGGAAAGGTGTAACTCAGCGCAACTATTGGGAGTATGTTAATGTCAGCAAACGACCTCGGTTAAGGATTTGCGGCCCTCACACGAGCCACAACCCTGGCCACAGCCTCGGCAACCACGTCGCAATCAGCCGCGGTGGTCGAGCGACCCAGGGAAAAGCGAATGGCTTGGCGCGCGCGCGACACGGGCACGCCAATGGCCAACAAAACAGCAGAAGGTTCTACGGAACCCGAAGTGCAAGCGGCTCCTGTTGATACGCAGATGCCCTCGAGATCAAGACCGATGACCACCAGCTCGCCCCTGGCTCCTTGGAAACTAATGTTCGTGGTGCCGGGCACCCGGCCTTCTTGGGGACCTTGGCGTTGCGCGCCTGGAATGGCCAACAGCTGGGCTTCAAGCGAGTCTCTGAGTGCGGCAATGCGGGGTCCATCGGCATGGAGGGCTTCCTGCGTTTCAGCACAGGCGGCACCAAACCCTGCGATTGCGGGGGTGTTTTCGGTTCCGCCACGGCGTTCGTGTTCTTGGTGACCGCCACACACCAACGGGTGTGCCCACAGGCCTCGTTTCACAAATATCGCACCCACTCCCTTGGGCCCGTACAACTTGTGGGAAGAAATAGTGGCGGCATCAACGCCTAAAGCGCGCACATCAATTCGCATCTTGCCAGCGGCTTGAACAGCGTCTGTATGAAACAGAACTCCGGCGTCGCGGGCTACCTTGGCAAGCGCTGCGATAGGCGCCACCGTGCCAATTTCATGGTTAGCAAGAGCCACAGTGACCAAAACAGTCTCGGGGCGTAAGGCCGCCGCGAGATCGGTAGGATCAACATGGCCTTCGGAAGAAACCGGAAGATCGGTTAGCTCAAAGCCTTCGCGAACCAATTGGGCCAGCGCCCCGCGTACGGCGGGATGTTCAATGGCCGTGGAGATGACGTGTGGCGCGCCTTTAAGGTTCTTGCGATCGTCGCGGGCCGAAATCGCCAGGCCGTGAACGGCCAAGTTGTCGCCCTCGGTGCCACCAGAAACGAAGATGATTTCGTCGGACTCACAGCCCAATAAACGACTTACTTGGACGCGAGCCTTTTCAACCACAGAACGCGCCTGGCGCCCAGTGGAGTGAATGCTTGAAGGGTTGCCCCAAACGTCAAGCGCCGCTTGCAGCGCGCTGCGAGCAGCGGCACCAAGCGGCGTTGTGGCGTTGTGATCTAGGTAGATGCGCGTGTTTGCCACGGCAGTAGCCTACAGCGCGGAACTATGTTTTGGGGGTCAGCATGATCTTCTGTTCGATGGTCACAGAATCTCCGCTGAACTTAGGGAACTTCCAACGTTTGGCGTTGGAATCAATGCATTCATCCAAACCGCGATCCAATGAAGGAGCGACGGATGTTGCGGTTACGCTGCCCGTGGCAGACACCGTGAGGCCAAGCACCAACTGAACGCCGGCTTTCATTTGCAGGCCTGCGTTCTTCTTCAAAGCGCGTTCGTAGCATTGCTGCAAACCGCGGGCGCCTTCCATAACGATCTTGCTGGCAACTGCCGGGCTAAGATCGCCTTTGCCTAGCTTGATTTCGCCGCCTTGGTCACCGCCACCGCGCATATCTGCGATGAGTTCGATGATTTCAGGGTCTTTAAGAATGAGCTTGCTGGGATCCGCCATCGCGGTTGCCAACTGGCGTTTGAGGCTTTTAACCTCATTGGTCAGCTCGTTGTTTTCCTTCTTACAGGCCAAAATTTTATCGCCTGCTTCGTTCAGCTTGCTCATCAATTCGGGGTTGGCCGAATTGTTACAGGCCACCAGAGCTGAAAGTCCCAAACCGAGACTCAAGAAGCCAAACGTCTTCCGTGCGTTCGCCATGTTCGCTTATCCTCTTATGCCACTTCGCGACGGCCTGCAAATCCTTGAGCAGGCCAATAATGCAGCCGCACCATACAACAACTTGTCATCGGGCGAAACCTTCACATCCTTAGGACTTTGTTAGGGTTTGGTCGATTTGGTCCTTTAACTTGGCCAAATCCATTTCGTGTAGGACTTTTGTCCCGGGGGAACCGGCCAACGGGGCGTGGCCCCAAGGATCAGCATTCTCGCACAACATGACGTTCGGGCCTTGGTGGCAATAGCCCAAACAAACCTCCCGTTGAATGGTGAGGCGCCCGTTCATGGAAGGGTCTTTGGCAAGTTCGCGGGCAGCCCGGGCCAGATCAAGCCCCGCCTGACCACATACGGGGCCGGTGCAAACGAAGACGTTCAGGGTTGCGGGAGCTGCCATGTTAGGGGCAAGTGGGTTATCGGCTTTCACCCGGCAGGACTAAAAGGCAGGGCCTCGCGGGCTTTTTGAAGTTCCACGTATTCCTCCACCATGGCCGCCTGATACCAGGGAATGTTTAGAAGCGTGAACTCCTTGCCCGCAATCGTTTTGGCGGACTCCAAGCTATACGGTGCGCCGTAAAGTCTGACTGCCGTCGAATGTGATGCTGCGTTCATAAATGCGTGCAGGGATCTCAAACGCCCACTGGCTCCCGATTTCACCTCTACGGGAATAAGCCTGCTATCGATTGGAAGAACGTAGTCAACCTCGGCATTCGATTGCGTTTTGTCACGAGCCCAGAAGTGCAAGCCGTGCAAAGGCGAGCTGTTAAGCGCATACAATTCTTGCCCGACCACATGCTCCACGATCCTTCCTGAGAAAACAGCACTTACATCGGCCGCAGAAAACAGCGCCTTGCGCATCCCTGTTTTGAAGACCAACAACCCCGTGTCGAGAGCATGGATGCGAGGTGATTTTTTTGTATCTGGCGATAGAGGCAACGATGTTGCCGTAACTGGATGTACCACCTGAAAGAGGAACGCTTTTTGAAGCATGCCAAAGCCCTCCTTGATGTCACGAGCCAGATAATTTGAATTCCCGAAACCCTCGTACCGTATGCGCCCCGCAGCTTCGGAAAATGCGCTGTGCATGATGTGACGGATGATCGGCACCATCCTCTGCGTTGAACCGTATTTTTCGACGTCCTCCTGGTACGCAATGACCAGGCTTTCGTGAATGCGATCAACGGCCTTTAAGTCACCCGCATCACTATACGCCTTCACGGCTTCAGGCATTCCACCCACAAGCATGTATCGATGAAACAGTTCAGTTAGTTTGTCGTGAGCGTATGCTGGCGCAGGAAGCATTCGAAGGGCACTGAGAGCCGCTTTCTCTCCCAAAGCACCTAGGAATTCCTCGAAGGTCACAGGGTGCATAAGCAGAAACTCCACACGCCCTACGGGAAACGAAACGTGAGCGTCGAGCATCGTCTCAAGCAAAGAGCCAGCCGCTATTACATAAAGCTGTGGCGCTTCTTCATGAAAGTACCGAAGCATGGCGACCGCTTGTGGCGACTTTTGGATCTCGTCGATAAAAATCAACGTTCGCCCCTGGGACCTGAGAGGCACCCCCTTTAGGAAATGCATCGCATCCAGAACATTGGAAAGCGAGTCATTGCCCGAAAAGATCGCAAGATCTGCAGGCTGTTCAAGGTTCAATGAAATGAACGTGTCGAACTCGGATGCAAACATCCTTACGGCCGTGGTCTTGCCAACCTGCCGAGCCCCCCTGAGCACCAACGGCTTTCGGAATGGGCGCTCCGCCCAGTTCTTCAGTTCTGCGTTAATCTTGCGATAAAACACAGAGAACAGCATACAACAAGGGATACTTTCTGACAATCATCCCTTGTTACAAGGGATAACGTGGAGCCCCGCTACTTCCCCTTTGTCCCTTCGCCACTGAAGGTCAAAGCTTCACTGGCTTTTTGTATCCAGAGCAGGAGGCTTTCCGCGTCCGGCGGCAGTTTACCGATATCAACGGTGTCCACAACTGCCACCATCGCAAACGTGTCTTTGGCGGGCACACCCTGCGCTGCCAGTTTTAACTGAGCCGCAATTCGCCCGAGCGATTCTGACTTTGTATGACCTTGCATTGCGAGGATCCACGATTCAATCACATTCACAGCAACACCGCCGACAATGCGCAGACCTCCATCGGCAGTGGCTTCGTTCATGATGGTATACAGGATTGTTGTGGCGCGAATTTCGTTTTCATCCGCGTCGCGGACGAAGGCCACGACATTGCATCCACGCTCCCGCGCATGTAGGCAAAGCGCTTTGACGTTTTGTTCTTCAGCGCTGCCATGGGCGCCGACACGAAGCTTGCGAATGGACGACCATCGCATGGCCCCACCTACCTCCCATCCCTCTGGTTGAACTCGACGAAGCAAGGCTTCAACAATTCCCGGACTACCAGACGTTTGATATGCATGGTGCCCGTCCCAGCCACCGAGTTCATTGCGGCCTTCGCCACCCAAGAAAACCTTCTTTGTCATGGCAATGGATCGCTATTGAGCAGCGGAGATTCGTTCGAACCATTTGCATAACTTACCCAAAGTTCACCCAACGCATAAACCTTCGAGCGTTCCTCAAAATGGGGAGTGTCGCACAGCAAGGTAGCGTCCGTTCCGGTCTCGTCTCTGGTTAAGACGGATACTTGATGCCCTTCCAATTCGTTGATGACCAGCGGGCTATGGGTTGCGACAACGATTTGGCTTTCTTTAGAAAGCTCCTTCAGAACGCCCATAACTTCGGCAATCCGGGCGGGGTGCAACCCATTTTCAGGCTCTTCGACTAAGAAAAGGCGTGAATCGCTGATGTGTTTCAATGCGGTGAAGGCGAGAAAATAAAGCAGGCCTTCGCTCATGCGTGCGGCTTCAATCCGCACGCCATTGACAAGCGTAACAGCCATCGATTTTGTACTGCTGTTGACGTTGACGAGCCCAAGTTTGGCGATGGTTGGAAAAAGCCGCCGAACTTCGGACTGGATCATGGCAAAGGCCTCCACGTCGCGATTCGTAATTGCATCGAACACGCCTGCAAGCCCGTATCCACGATCGTTTTTGAAGGAAATTCCTCTAGATTCTTGAATGAGTTCAGACGGTCTGCGGAGCTCATCGGGATCGAAGCGGACCATCGTGGGAATCGTCAGGTTCGCCTGGAGCCAGGAGGCCGTGTCGGCGTGATTGTAGAACGAGCTTATATTCTGCCGTTCACGGGACCTCGCGCCTATTGAAGGCCCGGTTGAACTGAGAACGTCCTCTTGAAGCTGATTTGCGCTGACAAATACTTCGTAGGCGTTGCCGTCAGAAAAGTAAGCGGTGATTCTGGGATCAGACCCTGAATCCAACATCGTATCGAAACCAGCAGCGCTCAGGTCAAGAAAGCCCGCGCCTAACTGAGACACCGTCCGTATTGCCCTCAATACAGTGCTTTTGCCGCTGTCATTCGGGCCGATCAAAGCGTGTAGGCCACTGAGTTTAAGGTCCAAGTCCTGAATGCAGCCGTAACCCTTAATGTTTATGCGCTGGATAGGTGAATGGCCCATCGGTGCAGTGTAGTCCAAACCTAGGTCCGTTGGGAGTTTCAGGCCAAGGGATAATGTCGCTCCCCACTACTTCCCCTGCGTTCCCTCACCTTGTACCAATGCCTTCGCGTCTCGCCTGCTTTTGACCTTCCAGCCAATCGCCAAAACCGATAGCACCACCACAATTTTGGCGCCAACAACCACGCCGGTGATCTGCACCGCCGATAAAGAAATGCCAAAGAAGGCGAAGGCCGCCAGAACCGCGGCTGATAGCGCTGCAGTGATCATGCGTACCCCTTAATCAGCGGTTGGCGCCACTTGTGGTGCCCCGCTGCTTTCGGCCAACAATCGTTCGATTGCAACTTTCAATGATGTAATCGTTTTGGGCTCTTCCGCTACGAAAAGCAGCAACGTTCGATCTTGCGAATCGCCTAGCTTCACCAATACGTTCGCCGCCGCTATCAAAGCGCCGGGCTGGCTCATGAAGGCAGGATCTGCACGGTATTGGGCAAGATAATCGCGAAAGGCAGCCAATTGATCGCGCGCTTTCAACGTGATCACCGCTTGGCCAATTTCGGCAACCGTACCTGGATCGGTTTCTGGCAAACGAACGTGTTCAACCAAGGCAGGCATCGCATCACGAGCACCCAGTTTTGCCAACGCACGTGCCATCAGATCTAACCGCTGTGGTTGGCGACCTTCTGTGTAATCGGGCTTTACTTTGATGGCTTCGATGTAGATCGGCAGTGAACGAGCGTCGCCACGTTCAACCAAA
>Ga0105046_10016052_pt1 | contig 11503 bp, 12 predicted proteins | sample MAT03_FD_78385 | JGI IMG/M metagenome (GOLD analysis project Ga0105046, IMG submission 78385) | Freshwater microbial communities from Lake Fryxell liftoff mats and glacier meltwater in Antarctica - MAT-03 (megahit assembly) | ecosystem: Environmental > Aquatic > Freshwater > Ice > Liftoff...
GGCACGATCATCGAGCGCCTGTAGCCCGAACGCTCGGCCACCGGGGTGGGCGCCCTCCGGCACGAACCGGCGGAGCGCCCCTCGGTGGTCAGGCCAGCACCAGCACCTCATCGTCTGCACGGAGCGAGATCGGTGCCGACTTCGCCGGGTTGATCGCCACCTCGCCGGTCGCTGCGCGACGGAAGCCGATCGCCGTGTGTCCCAGACTGGCAGCCGTCATCACCACGTCTGCGAACGTTCGTGCCTTGTGCGCGCCGTACTGCATCGCCTCGCGCAGCTCGATCGAGCAGCCGTCGCGGTCGAACAGATCGACGAACACCTGGTGCAGCTCATGGCGCTCGCTGAGCTGCGCCAGCATCAGGCTGGTGAGTTCGTCGCTGACGATGAAGTCGTCGGCGCCCGTGGCGACGGCCAGCGGTGCGTTGCGCTGATCGAGCAGCTCGGCCACCATCCGCACCGGACCGACGTCCTCGGTCTGGCGCACCTGGCGAAACGCGAGGAGGGTGAGCAATGTGCGGGCGTCGGCCTCGTCGGGGTCGATGTCGCGGTAGCCGAGCACGATCACCTCGTGGAACGACACCCGTGCCGCGTGCGCCGCCACGAGCTCCGGCCCGCCGCGCAGTTCGCCCACCTCCACCTGCACGTTCGCAGCAATGATCTGTGCGCGCACCTCGGCGGTGCTGACCTGCTCGGGATCGACGAGCACCTCGATCACGGTGTCTCCGGTCATGAACTCGTCGAGTTCGTTGATCACCCTCGGCCCGAGCGCACTCCAGCCGACGATCACGATGCGGCGGCGACCGTCGTGCACGGTGGCGGGCCACGTCTCGAGGACCGACGGCGACGCCGCCACCGTGCCAGCGACGAACACACCATCGTCCTCGGCGATCGCGATCAGCTGCTCGCCCGCGGCGAACACCCTGTCGGGCTTCGGGTTGAGCGCCACCCTGCGGTCGACGCCGAGCACACCCAACACGGCCGACTTCTCGAAGCTCAACTGGCAGTCGAGGTAGGTGCGGCCCACCAGCGACGGGAACGGGGCGAAGTAGAGCTCGTCGCCGCCGAAGTCGAGCAACTCGCGGAACACGGTGCTCAGGCCACGCTGCCGGCACGCCTGCGCCGTCAGCTCGGCGACCACGTCGTCGCTGCTCACGGTGATCAGCCGGTCGCCCATCAGCGACCCCACCGAGGCGGCCGTGTCGACGTCGCTGATCTCGGCGACGATGTGCGCCGACGTGGACGGGTCGGCTCCGAGCTCGTTCTGTGCCGCACGGATCGAGAGCAGGACCTTCACGGTGAGCGCATCGTTGCCGTCACCGACGACGATGACCGACCGGGCACCGGCGAAGTTCACGAGATCGAGGTTCCGAGGCAGCCACGGCTCGCCGTTGCGACAGACGATGCGCGTCGTCTTCTGATCACCCACGGTCGAGCGCAGCGTCTCTTCCATCTCGGTCTTGTCATGGTTTGCCATCACGACGATCGCAGCGCGCTTGCGACTCTCGTTCGCGATCACCAGTTCACTCACGATCGCCGGCACCCGGGCAGACCAACCGAGGATGAGCGTGTGGTCGTGTTCGATCACGTGGCTGCGTCCCTTGCGGAGCTCCTCGATGCGCTGGTCGACGGCGTTGGCGATCAGGCCGATCAGACTGCCGGCGAGGAAGATGCCCGCGATCGTGATCATCAAGCCGACGGCGCGCGTGATCCAACTCGTGTCGCCGGCGAAGGTGCCGGCGTCGACCACGCGTAGCAACGACTGCCACACGGCCTCGACCGCACCGAGGGGTTCGCCGTCGCCGTTCACCCCGGTGAGGCGGAAGACGACCAGCACGAGGGCGGTCACCACGATGATCAGCAGCGTGAGCAGGCCGAGCCAACCGATCACCACGGACGGCCCACGCGACAGGGCGAGGTCGAACCGGTAGCGCAGGCGCGCACGTCGACCGTGACGTCGCGAGGAACCAGCGGGTGGGGTGGATGGGTCGGGCACGGGTCCTCCGGACGGCCGGCGCTGGGGGCGACGGGATGGCGAGTGTGTCAGACCGTCCCGCCCTTCACCCGGATCGCACCCAGCCGGTGATCGTTCCCAGCGGGTGGCGCATCGACGCATCGGGCAGCCGGAGGGGCTGTGCCGGATTCCGGCGATAGACACGGCCCGATGCGACGGTTCCCGATCCTGGTGCTGGTGAGCGCGCTCGGTTCGGCAGGCACCTTCGGCCTCACCGGCTGTCGCGCCGGCGATCAGGGCACAGCCGGGCCCACCGTCGCCACCGTCGTGCCCACGAACGCCACGGTCGACCGAGTGGTCGACGGTGACACCGTCGAGGTCACGATCGATGGGCGCCGCGAAACCGTGCGCCTCATCGGGATCGACACCCCCGAGACGGTGAAGCCGAACTCGCCGGTGGAATGCTTCGGGCCCGAGGCCTCGGCGGCCATGAAGACACTGCTGCCCGAGGGCACACCGGTCCGCCTCGAGCGCGACGTCGAAGCACGCGACCATTTCGACCGGCTGCTCGTCTACGTGTTCCGAGCCACCGACGGAATGTTCGTCAACCTCGAACTGGTGCGCTCGGGCTACGCGGCCCTGCTCACGTTCCCGCCGAACGTTGCACACGTCGAGCAGTTCGTCGCAGCGGCCGAGGCGGCCCGCGTCGACGGGCTGGGTCTGTGGTCCGGTTGCTCGGACGACACCACGGGATAACGTCTCGGCGTGACCGCCCGATCGCTCGCCGAACGTCTCGGCCACCCGGCAGACGCAAAGCTGTTGATCATCTCGTGTGACGATCTCGGCTCGTGCCATGCCGCGAACGTCGGCGTCTACACCGCCCTCCGCGACGGCGTGGCCACGTGTGCGTCGCTGATGGTGCCGGCGCCCTGGGCGCGCCACGCCGCCGCCGGGTACGACGGCGACGACATCGGGGTGCACCTCACGCTCAACTGCGAGCACGAGACCTACCGGTTCGGCCCGATCACCCATGCCCCATCGCTGCTGTCGGGAGAAGGCGGTTTCCCCCGCGACGTCCCCGATCTTTGGGAGCACGCGGATCCTGCCGAGGTGCTGCGCGAATGCCGGGCCCAGATCGAGCGTGCCATCGCCTGGGGCATCGACGTCACCCACCTCGCACCGCACCTCACGTCGATCACCCTGCGACCAGAGTTCTTCGACGTCTACCTCGAACTCGCGATCGAGTTCCGTCTTCCCGTGCGCCTGCCCTCCACGATCAGCAGCGAGCAGGCCGGCTTCCCGTTCCGCCGCCTCGCCGAGGACGAAGGCGTCGTGTTCCCCGACCACTTCGACCACGACTGGCGAGCGGGCAGCCGCGACCGCGTGTACGACGCGGTGCGCCTGTTGCAGCCGGGAGTCACCGAGATCCACGTGCAGCCGACGATCGACACGCCCGAGGTGCGCGCGCTGTCACCCCAGGCCGGGGGGTGGATCGACGATCTGGCGCTGGTGACCACCGATCGCACGCTGCGCGAACTGCTGCGCAACAGCGGCGCCGTGCTGATCGGCTACCGGGCACTCAGGGACGCGATGCGAGCCGGCTGATCGCCGCCGCCGCCTCGCCGTTGCGCAACACCTCGAACAGGGCACCCGTGTGGCCCACGGCCTTGAGCTTGCCCTGCATGAACGCGACGGACGGATCGAGCCCGGCATCGGCGACGGGGATCGAGATCACCACGTCGGCATCGTCGGGACCCTCGACCGCTTCGTCCTTCTTGCCGAACGCGACCCGGTACTGCACCGTGCTGGAGGTGCTCATTCGCCGCCCCCGCTGATGGCCGGGCGGGCGGGTTCGCGCAGGCCGGCGAACAGGTCGTCCTCGTAGTCGCCCTCGGCAGGTACGCCGACGAGCGAGCGGGCGAGGATCCAATCCTCGTAGGGGTACACCTGGGCCAACTGCTGATCGTCGAGCCCGAACCACCATGGCTCGGTGGGGTCGACCTGGGTGGCGTGGGCCTTCAGCGATCCTGTTCGAGCCCACAGGAAGTCGCCGATGTCGAGCTTGGTGGTGATCCGCTCGTCCTGCCCGGGGCGGTCGAGCCACACCTGATCGAACGGCGACTCGCCGCGGATGCGGAGCATGCCTTCGTGCACGGCGATGAGGCGGGCCTTGCTCCACGTGGAGTAGTAGAGCTTCGACGGCTGCCAGGCCTCGCCGGCCTCGGGGTACCACGACGGATCACCGGCTCGCTCGAACGCAGGAATCGAGATGTCGTGCACCTTCAGGTGATCCGGATGCGGGTAGCCCCGCTGGTCGTCGCCGTAGGTGACGATGACCTGTGGGCGCTGCGCACGGATCACCTGCACGAGCCGGCCGACCGCCTCGTCGAGATCGGCCTGGTGGAAGCAGTCGGGGTGGGTGTTGGCCTCGCTCTCGGGCATTCCCGAGTCGCGGTAGCCCAGCATCACGACCTCGCTGAACCCGATCACCTCGGCCGAACGCTGCAACTCGAGCGGCCGCAGCGCGGCCAGCATCGCCTTCTCCTGCTCGGGCGTGAGGTCGTGGAACGGTTGCCCCGGCTCGCGCAGGTGCGGGTTCTGCAGGTCGCCCTCCTCGCCGCCGGTACAGCACACGAGGACGGTGCGGGCCCCCTGCTCGCGGTACATCGCCATTGTTGGCGCACCCTTCGACGCTTCGTCGTCGGGATGGGCGTGCACGGTGAGAACGCACAAGGTCACGTGACCACGCTACCGACCGGCAACTCGCGTAACATCTCCCTTCATGCGTGCGCGGGCGGCAAGTCTCCTGGTCGTCGCGTCCATCGGCATCGGGCTCTTGCTGGCGGCGTGCAACGACGATGGGCGCACCCTGCGCGACCCCCGACCCGACCAGGTGGACAGCGTGTCGACGCTGGCCCCCAGCACCACCGCGGCCTTCATCGACACCCTGCCCGGCGAACCTCTCGATCCACTGGCCCTCGATCCACTGGCGAGCGACCCACTGGCGATCGCGAGCCAACCGGTGACCGAGGGGCAGGCAAGCCAGCTGTTCGCCTCGTTCGTCGACGGTGGCGGCATCGATGTCCGTCACACCTGCGACGGAGGCGACCTGTCGCCGCCGCTCAGCTGGTCGCCCGCCCCCACCGGGACGCAGGAGATCGCAATCACCCTCGTCGATGTCGCCGCACCCGATGCCCCGCTGTGGGTCATCTCCGGCATCGATCCGTTCGCCACCTCGCTCGCCGAGGGTGTCGTGCCCGAGTTCGCGATCCTCGGCGCCAACGATCGGGGCGTCACCGGCTACTCGGGTCCATGCCCATCGGCCGGCGACAGCGGTACCTACACCTTCACCGTGCACTACCTCGACCAGGTGACGGAGCTGGCCGACGGCACCCCTGCCGCCGATCTTCAAGCATTCGTCAAGGGCGCCACGTTCGAGAGCGCCAGCGTCACCGGCACGTATAGTCAGGGTTGAGTGTGACCAGCACGACGGACCCGTCACCTCAATTCCCACAGTCAGGATCTGCCATCGATCAGCCGCTGCCTTCGTTGCCGGTCGCGATCTTCCAAGCCGACCGGGACGGCCGACTCACCGCGGCCAATGCGGCCTTCCGCGCCCTCGCTCTCGGTGGTGACGTCCCGTCGCCGCGCACCACTCCGTGGTCGAACGCTCATCCCGCCGACCGCCACACGGCCGAGCTGGCGTGGCGCGAGGCGAGCAAGTCCGAGATCGACTTCGTGGTCGAGTTCCGAGTGTGGCATCGCGACGGCCGGTTGCTCTGGGTACGGGTGAACGCGAGCCCGATGCGCGACGACCTCGGGCGCCTCGAGGGATACGCAGGCGTCGCCGTCGACGACACCGAGACGGTGGGCAAGCGGCTGTTGCTCGAGCGGCTCCTCGGCGTGGTCGAGCCGTCGGCCGACGCAGTGATCATCCTCGACCGCAACGGCGCGCCGGTGTACACCAACCAGACGGCCCGAGTGTTGTTCGGTGTCGACGACGCAGTCGATCTGGTCCGCGATCCAACGGTGCGCGGCCTGCTGCAGACCATTCGCGACCAGATGCCCCGCGAGCTCCTCACGGCATCCGACACGGCACAGTGGTCGGGCGAGGTGGGCTTCCGCGGCCCTGACGGGCTCGAACGGATCCTCGACGTCGACCTGGTCATCCATCGCGACCACCAGGGCGTGATCGAGTACTGGGGCGGCGTGATCCGCGATGTCACGGCCCGCAACCACATGCAGTCCGAGCTGATCCGCCAGGCCACCCACGACGGGCTCACCGGCCTTCCCAACCGCATCCTGCTGTTGCGCACCACCGCTGATGCGCTCGACCGCATCCGAGGCACCCGCGGTCACGTGGCCCTGTTGTTCCTCGACCTCGACAAGCTCAAGGACGTCAACGACAACGCCGGCCACGACGTCGGCGACGCGTTGCTGGCCCAGGTGGCCAACCGCGTCGCCCACGCCACCCGGCCCGCCGACGTGATCGCCCGCATCGGCGGCGACGAGTTCGTCGTGCTCTGCAACGGCAGCATCGACGAGCACTCGGCTCTCGAGCTCGCCGAGCGGGTCCGGCTCGCGCTGACCGGCAAGATCATGATCCGCGGCGTCGAGGTGGAACTCACCGTCAGCGTGGGTGTCTCCCTTGCCGACAGCGCCCAACTCGACGGTGTGCCGTCCGCTGACGGTGCGCTCACCCTGCTGCGCCACGCCGACGCGGCGATGTACACCGCGAAGCGTCGCGGCCGGTCGCGGGTCGAGCTGTACACCGAGGCCATGCGGGCCGCGAGCGTCGAGCAGAAGGAGCTCGCCGCCGAGCTCGAGCGGGCGTTGTCCAACGACGAACTCCGGCTCGCGTACCAGCCGATCATCTCCACCCACAGCGGACGGGTGGTGGGCGCCGAGGCGCTCCTGCGCTGGGACCACCCGACGCGAGGGCGGTTGCTGCCAGCACAGTTCCTGTATCTCGCGAACGAGTCGGGTGCGATCGTGCCGATCGGCGACTGGGTGATCAGCCAGGCCTGTCAGGACGCCCGTGCGTGGCTGGCCGCCGGTCTGGTCGAACGCACCTTCAGCGTGCACGTGAACGTCTCACCGCGTCAGCTGCAGGAGGGCACCTTCGTCGAGCGCGTGCTGTCGATCGTGCGGTCGATGGATCTCAACCCCTCGCAACTCACGATGGACTTCGACGAGGTGACGCTGCACGAGGGCCAGAGCGCGACCACCCGGGCGTTGCAGGCGCTCCGTCGGTTCGGCGTGCAGCTCGCCCTCGACGATTTCGGTGTGGGCGTCAGCTCGCTCACCGCCCTGCGCGAGTGCCAAGCCGACGTGCTCAAGCTCGACGGCACCGTCGCCCGCGGGCTCGGGGCCAACGGCGACGATGATCCGATCGTGCGGGCCATCATCCAGCTCGCCCATGCGCTCGAGATGCAGGTCGTGGCCGAGTGGGTCACCTCGGCCGACCAGCTGCACCGGCTGCGCATGCTCGGCTGCGACATGGTGCAGGGCTACCTGCTCGGCGAACCGATCGCCGCCGACGCCTTCGCTGCACGCACCCGCCGCGCCATGAGCTGATCAGCGCGCTCGTCAGCTCGTCCAGCGCGCCAGCACGACCGAGAAGCGGGCACCGCCCAGCGGCGACATGGCGCACCGTACGCTCCCACCCTGCACCTCGGCGAACGTCCGGACGAGGAACCTGCACGGGCATCCCGAGGTTCATCGAGTCGTACACGTCATCGAGCAGCCGCTGTGCGGTGGTGTCGGACAAGATGAACACGAATCCGCGAACGTCGGGGTTGTGACACTGGTTGTTGGCGGCGATGTCGACCGACCGCCATCCGCCGAACGAGTCGAGGAACCTCACCCGGTTCACCGAGCGACGCGCCGGATCGGACCCGTACGGATGGGGGTCGAGTCGCTCGGCAGCGAGCACGCGGGCGACGCCATCGAGGTCGTCGGGGTGGACGAGCTCCATCGCGTTCCTGCCGACGATCTCGTCAGCGGTCCAGCCCACGAGATCGGCCTCGGAGGGACTGATCCACAGGATCTGCATCGCTTCGTCGGTGAGTGCGGTCACGTAGCCCATGCCCTGTGCCAGCCCGGCCGCCAGCCGGTCGATCGTCCGGTCCATCGCGGTCAGTGGCTGACCGCCAGGCCGTCGAGGGATTCGGCGAACTTCTCCAACGCGGCAGCCCGGCGGGTGGGCACGTGCTCGATCGACGGGTCGCTCGGCCGGTAGCGCTTCAGCACCTGGCGGGCGACCGTGACCTTGTGCACCTCGTCGGGGCCGTCGTAGATGCGTGCCGCGCGAGCAGCGCGGTACATCGACTCGAGCGGCAGGTCGGTGGTGTAGCCGAGCGAGCCGTGGATCTGGATGGCGCGATCGATCACGTTGTACAGCACCTTCGCGCCCCAGAACTTGATGACGCCGATCTCGACCCGTGCGTCGCTGTAGTGCTTCCCCGCAGCATGCAGCTGGTCCATCTTCCAGGCGGCCTGCAGCGTGAGCAGGCGGGCGGCCTGCATCTCGGCATAGCTCTCGGCGATCCAGTCCTGCACCATCTGCTTCTCGGCGAGGATCGACCCGTGGGTATAGCGGGTGAGTGCCCGCTCGCACAGCAGATCGAACGCCCGCTGGCTCTGGCCCAGCCAGCGCATCGCATGGTGGATGCGGCCGGGGCCGAGCCGCTTCTGCGCCAGAGCGAACCCCTGGCCGATGCCGGCCTCGCCGCCGACGATGTTCTCGAACGGCACGCGCACGTTCTCGTAGAGGATCTCGGCATGACCGCCGGGCTCACCGGTCTTGTGGTCGGGCTCGCCCATCGTGGGCACGTCGCGGAGGATGTTGACGCCGGGCGTGTTCGTGGGCACGACGATCATCGAGTAGTTCTTGTACGGCGTCTCGTGGTCGCCGGTCTTCACCATCACGATGAGGATGTCGGCGATCGATGCGTTCGACGAGAACCACTTGTGACCGTTGATCACCCATTCGTCGCCGTCGCGCATCGCCGTGGTGCTGAGCAGGGTGGGGTCGGCGCCAGCGCCGGGCTCGGTCATCGAGAAGCAACTGCGGATCTGACCGTCGAGCAGGGGGGTCATCCACTTCGCTCGCTGCTCGGGCGTGCCCCCGACGGCGAGCAGTTCGGCGTTGCCACTGTCGGGCGCATTGTTGCCGAAGACGCTCGGGGCGTACCCGCACTGGCCGAGGATCTCGTGCATCAGGCCGAGCTTCACCTGGCCGAAGCCGAGACCGCCCATGTCGGGCGGCAGGTGTGCGGCCCACAGGCCCTGTGCCTTCACCTGCTCCTTGAGCGGCGCCGTGATCTTCAGAAAGGTCTGGCGGCCCTCGGGCGTGCGCCACTCGTGCGCCAACGTCTCGAGCGGGATGATCTCTTCGCGCACGAAGCCGCGCATCCACGCCAGCTTCGCCTCGAACTCCGGTTCGGTCTCGAAATCCCACGCCATGTCGTCGTGCCCCATTCCTGCGAATCCCCAGCGGGACGACTCGTCCCGCAACGGTCGACCTTAGTTGCCTCCGTACACTTCTCGTCAGTGGACCCCGACCTGCTGACGACGATCCTCACCGTCGCCGTGCTCGGGTTCATGGCCAGCCGACTGGTGACGGGCGTGCGGGTGTCGCGCTCGGCCCAGGGCCGGGCAGTCGTGCGTGAGGTGCTCGCACGCCTGCGGTGGCGGCACGTGTGGCCCGTGCCGTTCGTCCTCACTGCGGTGATCGCGGCCGCGACGGCGCTGATGGCGGTGCCCGGGCTCGAGTGGGGTTGGTGGAGCGAGCTCGGCGGCGAGGGCAATCCCGTCTTCGGCAGCAGCGAAGCCACTGCAGGCACCGCGTGGGAGTGGATCGTGCCTGTCGCGTTCATGGCGCTCCTGATCCCCGCGCTGCCCCTGTTCGCGAACGCCGAGGAGCGCCTGTTCCGACGCGGCGCGGAGAGTTGGACCACCGGGAAGCGGTGTTGGAAGACCCTGCAGTTCGGCATGGTGCACGCGCTGGTCGGCATCCCGCTCGGGGCCGCGCTCGCCATCTCGCTCGGTGGGGCATGGTTCCTGCACATCTACCTCGAGGGCTATCGCAGGTCGGGGTCGCGTGCGGAGGCGACCTTCGAGTCGACGACTGCGCACACGGCCTACAACGGTGTCATCATCATCGTCGTCCTCATCGCTCTCGCGATGTCGGCGATCCTCTGATGGAACACGAGTCCTCCCCCGACATCGCACCCGCTGGCACAACACCTCTGGACACAACACCTCTGGACACAACACCTCTCGGCACGACACCTCTGGACATCGACATCGTCCGCGACCGCTCGGTCACGATCACCTTCGACGACGGCGTGGTCGCCGAGTACGAGGTGCGAGCGCTGCGCGCGGCCTGCCCGTGCGCGAGTTGCCGTGGGTGGCGCGAACGTGGCGAGGTCGCTTGGCCACGACCCGGCATGCCCGACACCGTCACCATCGCCGATGCCGAGCTCACCGGCGCGTGGGGCCTCTCGATCGACTGGAGCGACGGCCACAGCACTGGGATCTACGCCTGGAGCGTGCTGCGCGACTGGTGGAATCGCGGCCTCATGGGTCCGTTGGTGACTGATCCCACACCTGGTCGCGCGCCGGAGCGGTCGCCCGACACCCCTCGGTAGCCTCTCCCCATGTCACTGCCGCCTCCCCCGCCCGTGCAGCCGGCAATCAGCGCACCCCCGCTCCCCCGCTGCTACCGCCATCCCGACCGCGAAGCCGGCCGCAGCTGCACCCGTTGCGGCAAGTCGGCCTGCAGCGAGTGCCTGGTACAGGCCGCTGTCGGTTCGCACTGCGTCGACTGCGCGAAGGCCGCACGTCCAGACGTGGCCACCCGCGCCAAGTACTGGAATGCCCGCCAGCACACGCTCGTCACCTACGTCGTCATGGCGATCAACATCGCTGTGTTCGTGTACACGTCGATCGACGACCCCAGTTCGATAGCCGGCCGCAGCCGCGTCACCGACGCCCAGGCTCAACTCGGTCTCATCGAGTTCGTCATCGCTGCCGAGGGCGACTGGTACCGCTTGGTCACCTCGGGCTTCCTGCATTTCGGGGTGATCCACCTCGCATTCAACATGCTGCTGCTGTACCAACTCGGCCAGCTGCTCGAACGTTCGCTGGACCGGGCGAAGTTCGTGCTGCTGTACGCGGCGTGCCTGCTCGGCGGATCGTTCGGCGTGCTGCTCATCACCGACAACCCGTTCGCGGTCACCGGCGGTGCGTCGGGTGCGGTGTTCGGCCTCATGGCAGCCGCGGCGGTGGGCCTGCAGCGCCAGGGCGTCAGCATCTTCAGTACCGGTCTCGGCACCACGCTGCTGCTCAACTTCTTCATCACCTTCACGATTCCCGGTATCTCGATCGGCGGCCACGTCGGCGGCGCGGTCGCCGGGGCGATCTGTGGCTTCGTGATGATGGCGCCTCGGTGGCGGCCCGTGCCCTCGTGGGCGAGGTGGGGAACCCCGGTCGCAGTGGGGTTCATCTCCGTCGTGGGGAGCGTCCTGCTCGTCGGTTAGCACCCGA
>Ga0105046_10016053_pt1 | contig 11503 bp, 6 predicted proteins | sample MAT03_FD_78385 | JGI IMG/M metagenome (GOLD analysis project Ga0105046, IMG submission 78385) | Freshwater microbial communities from Lake Fryxell liftoff mats and glacier meltwater in Antarctica - MAT-03 (megahit assembly) | ecosystem: Environmental > Aquatic > Freshwater > Ice > Liftoff...
GATGAAGTTCTAGCCATGCTTTCGCACATGCTTCAGCGGGATGCTTGTCTCTAAAAATTTTTATGCCTTCATTAGTTCTTAGGGTGCAAATAAAAGTATCTCCTACTTTAGTAATTTCAAGGCCTGGCATTTGATTTATTATGTCAATTGCCGTAGGTGCGAAATAAATCCGTTCAGTTGAAAGGGGCGAAGATTTTGGAGTCCTTACGTTCAGTCCATTCTCCCCTGAATAAATGAAAAAATCCTCACCATCTTCGTCTATGAAAGTTATTCGTCCGGCTTCAGTATACCAGAATTGACCAGAATCTAATGTGGGTGGCCTTAACCCAGATTCTTTAAGAGGTATGGCTGTATGAAAATCAACGCATGGTTTCATATTGTGAAATTTTTGATATTCAATAAAAGTTGACGTATTTTCTCAATGCGAACCACTCAACACCTTTTCCCGCCTTAAACCGTGTGTGCGCGTTTCACCACTTTGGGCGACTTGATTTGTAACACCATTTCCCCGCCAATGCCCAATTCCACAATCTTTTGCAGCGTCTCTAACTGAATATCCGATTTGTCGTTTTCAATCCGGGAAATATAGTTGCGGGTTGTGCCACTTTTCAAGGCGACATCTGCTTGGGATAGCCCAGCATTTTCCCTCGCTTTCCGAAGCATTGCACCCACGTTGACCGATTCCGTTTTTTTGACCAAGGTGCTTTGGCGGTACAATTCCAGTGCGTCTAATTCCAGGGGGCTCGTACGCGCTTCGCCTTTGAAGCTGAAAGAAATCAGCACGTTCGGCCAACAAAGGGTACGGTTTTCCGAAAGGGTAACTTGTTTAAAGGTTTCCCAATCCCGAAGTGCTGCCATTTTGCTATCGCCTTCGGCTTCCCATTGCTTGCAAAGCTGAGCAAAGTCCAAAACCCTTATTTCGGAGGTATTCCAAAGCAGGGTGATTTTGAAAGGCTCAACGGCAATAATTCTGGAAATTTTTTGCAGCGGTTTCATATCTTACTGTTTAAGTGTTGGGTTGATACAAAGGTATCTAATTAGGTAACACCACGCAAGGTATTTTTTGTTTAATGCGTTTCATATCTTGCCCAAGAAGCGTTGCACAGCTGCTACGGTCACGGGTGTTTTTGGTGGAGACACAAGACACGGCGAACACTGGATATTTTGGCCTCTATTACTTTTTCTAACCTAAATTTTATCTTACTTTTTCAATATAAATCACGTAATTCACCAAATCTTAAATCACCCACCAAAACAACTCTCCCGGATAAAAAATGCCAGAGAAGAATCTCTTGTTACCATACTGTCAAGCAGAGCCAAGAAACAGGAAAATCTTTCAGAGTTTTGCCGAATGTCCTGATAATGAATATAATAAAGTCGTTGTAATAGTTTTTCAGCTTCAAAACCATCCCAATTATCATCCTGCAATTTCGGGAGAATTACGCTTACCATTTCCAATGCCTGCGGCAAAAGTGTTTGCGAGCCTATCCCTGAAAGCAACCTTAGGACGGAATTGAATTCTTTATCCCCAAAATCTAGGATTGCCTGCCGAAAAAACACTTCGTTACCCTCTATTGGCTTCCAATGTGATATACCTTGATTCCACATATGCAAATCCAAAAATAGCAAGTTCAAGTAAGAATGTCTACCAGTATCCTTGAGTTTTTGGTAAAATTGTTTCCACAGCCGCTGCAAAGCAGCTCCTTCTTGCAACTGGTCAGCCGCTAAGAGAACTTCTTTAAAGCAACGGTCAAAAAATTCATAGCCTTCATCTCGATGCCATGATTTTTGGAACTTGAAGGCATGGTTGAGCAATTGCTGAAAAGCCGCGTTGCTTTCTACGTCAGGCTGTCGAAGAAGGTAGTAAGCGAACCGACTTTGAAAATGAAGGTTGACATTGTAGTACTGACTGCTGTCTGAACCACGCCTTCCCGGAACAGGTAATCGAGCAGCCAAAATTTCTAGATACTGACGTGTGAATACTTGGAAATCCTCGTGCTGGTAATTATCCGGCAAAATCAAAAACGCGATGTCAAGCTGCCAGTGAGTGTGTGTTTCAAAAGATATTTCAGCCGGGTTGACTCGGAACCCGCCTTTCAACACCTTCTCCTTCAGCTCAGATTCCCGCCGATCAAATGTTTCGCTACGTTTTTGGACAGTTTTTCCTTGGTTGTTATTCGCGTACCAGTCAACTTTAGACTCGTAACGTTCCTTTTGCAGTCGAGCAAACTCAATCACACCATTCCAACAGGCAAGTCCTAGTTCTGGCGCAATTTTCCAAAGGTTTTCACCAACATGAGCAAAAAATGAAGTGTGCAAATTGTTCTCGGGATTGAAGCAACAAAGGCATTCGAAAAGTAAAACCGCTGCTTCCTGGCGTGTGGTTTCTCTAAATTCTGGGCGCAGCAATTCCACAAGACTCAAACTTGCAGGTTGGTTATCGATTGGACTACCACTCTCTCCCAAATCAATTTGGCTTCGGTCTCTTTCCCTTGTCAAAGAACGCTCGGCGCGGTTGAGCAATACATCCTCACACCAAGATTTTTGCTCTGTATCCAAGCCCATTAAAAAATCGCGTACACCAACTGCCGCCAGTGAGGCAGGGAAAAAATAAATAAACCTCTCATGCTTAGGCAACGAACTTGGATTTTCCCATAGAGGTTTCAAAATCAGGTAACATTCAATCCACTTTTCAACTGTAGGATTTTCAACGGCTTCCCTTTCAAACATTTTTGAACCCCACATACTTGCGTTCGCAATAGGAGCATCTGATTGAACTTCAGTCTGGGTCCGGGATATCATTTCCGCCACCTCTGGATCGAATTTTGGCTGTATAACTAAGACGGGTTTACCTTCCGAAACAGATTCCTGTCCGCATTCCCATTTTCGCAAATCCATTTCGTAGAGCCACTTTCTCCATATTTTATCATCAGGGTCAATTTCCTGATAAAAACTGTCGAGTATTGCTTCAAACTGGTTTCGGATTTCTGGGTTCCGCAAACTCAAGTCAGAGATATGACGTATTAGCAAAGTTTTACGATGCGGCAGTTTATTAGACTCAATTCTTTCCTGTTGGTGTATTTTATCAAATTCCAGAAATCCCCCAATTGCAAGACTGTTTATATCTGAGGTCCAGCGCTGGAAATCCCATTCAAAAAACTCGCGCACTCTCAGAAATGGTAAAATTTGGTCGCTTACGGTCTCTGAGCAAGCCATTGCTACGCTGGTTAAGACACCCGAAATAGCAACAGATTCACTTTTTTTCAACAAAAAATCAAAAACGAAATGCGTGTTTTCTTTGCTAATTTCATCGTCTCTTCCAGCCATTTCAAGCAACCATTTTTCCAAAACCATTAGGCAGGATTTCAGCAAATCCGGCGCAAATACTTGGCCCCGATACATTGCAAAATGCGTGTGATTGCCCCACTGCCGCAGCTTTTTCCCATTGTTTAATGTGATAAGAATCTCCTTGCAGAGCATCGTGTTGTCAAACTCGGTTTCCCGATATTTTTGCGCGGCATAGTTGAATAATTCAACCAAGAAGGGCAGCGCTTTGTGAGGATGAAATTTCAGGAGCCAGTAAATTGGGGTTTGATAGGCTGACTCTGGGTTATATCGCAACCAATAATCCTTAGCAAGACCGTATTTACGGTCCTCATCCAGAATATCATGGTGATAAAAAACCTCCTTCTGAATGTATTCGTGTTTCCAGTGAGTATTGGCAAGTGCTATAATGGTATCTGGCAAATGCAGGCATACCTTCTGGCTGAAAAAATAGGAAAGAACGCCTTCGAGTAACAATTCGTAAAATTTGTTGAATTCCCAATCCTCCTTATTCCTTTCTATGATCTTTTGGCTCGCCAATTCCAGCAAGTCTCGCACCCCATCTTTTACTACTTCTGTCAACCTGAAAAGCAGCCGCACACAATCTTTGATTTGTTTGTCTTGACCATCTTCCTTCCCGTTCCCGTACGTGATTTTCCAACCTTCGATTAGTTTCAGTAATGTTAAGCCTGCCTCTCGGGCTGCATCTGGTAGAGCTTCAGAACCTACAATCTGGTTTCCCCAATCCTGCAAAAAATTGGCTACCAGTCTTTTGTCAGGTATTTCGTCGAGGTTTCCCCAAATAAATTTCACCAAAGTCTCCCAACCTATTCCAACAGGACGAAAGTTCATGCTGTAAAATTGCCAGGATTCTTCTGAGGGAACAACCCCGATAGAATCGGTAAGCGGTTCTTTGCAGGCTGTCCGAAAAATGCGGAGGAGTCTACCTAATCCAGCAGCTTTATTTTCAAGTAGTCGGGTGTGGTTCGTTTGTAAATACTTAGTACCATGTGGCGATTGCAATAACACGATATTGATTTCACCTTCCCAAAATGAGTCGATAGAAGCCGAAGTCATTACCGTTTCAAAAAATGTGGCGACTTGCGGTGTTTCATTTAAAAGGTTTTCCTCCAGCCAATGCCTAAAACCTCGTCGAATGGCATAGGCAGAACCCAATTTTGTAAAGAATGACTCTGGAGTTTGGCGTTGTTCCCAACAACGTTGAGCGTGCCTGGCTAATGCCCAATCCTCAAAAATATCATGAGCCGGAGCATAGCGTTCTTTGTTGCCGCTTTCTTCTAGGACGATAATGTGGTCATGTTCTAAATCCCGTAATGCTTCATAATCCGGTGTTTCCGGCAGCTCAAACAGCGAAAAACCATTTGCCCGGCGTAGTACAATTTCCTCAAATTGTCTTGTCCGAATGGGACTGCCCTTTTCTATAGACTGTGTCCACATTTTTGCACGCAGCTTGGATTCATTCAACTTTTGCTCTTCCTCAGGAAGTATAGTGGGCAGCTGGACAGCAAAATTCAGGTAAAACGGGAGCCGGAGCAGTTTTTTAAGTTTTGGGTTTTGAAGCAGTGGCTGAATCTGTGGGAATGTTGCGAGGGCGTCTGACAACTCTTCATCTGATAAAGGGGACAAATCGAACAATACAGGGCGGATGAGATCCATCAACCGCAGTCTGAAATGTTCGACCGAAAACTTTCGCAGAGTTACAATGATATGAACTTTAGGCTTGTGGTTTATCAACCTCACCAAGTCCAAAAATGCGTCGAATTTCATTGTCTCTACCAATTTTTCCGCCCCATCCAACCAAATTAACAGATTTTCAGCACATAATGGGCTTGAAATCAAGTCCGTCGCTGTTACCTGGATATTTATACGGCTCAAAACTTCACCTACGTTTGCATGACAAAATTGCTCGCCCCGAAAGGCCCAAACTTGCCAGCCCGCGGATTCCAAAAATCTACGTGTTACTTCTTCTATGAAAGCGGATTTGCCCACGCCTGCTTCACCGCTTATTATTACGAAAGCATTGTCTCTAATTTTTTGAAAAACATCTTCCATCAGTGGAAGCCTTTCAACCTGCCATCTATCTGCAACTTTGGTTAAAATCTGCCGACGCACAGTACCATGACTGTTTTCAGCCAATCGCTTCATACCAAGACGCACTTCCGGGCGCACTTCCGGCATTTTCCAGACGAGCGGAGGCAATTCATTTTGCAAAAACAAGTCCTCCACTAAGGCAGTTTTAATGCCCCAAAAGCGATTAAATGGTCCGAATTTTGAAACCACACCGAGCAAATAAATCTCGTCGTCATTCAACAGAAACACGCCGCTGCCGGAAAAGCCCATGACGTTTTCGTAAGAAGTACGTTCTTCCCGGGAAATCCAATTGTCAGCCAACGAGTTAGGAACCTCAAATTCAAATTGGAATTCAAATTGCCTAACAATCTCGGTGATTTCCCCGTCCATGCGGATGGGTTCATTACCCTTAACTGCCTCAGGGAATCCCCTGAACAGGCATTTTTTCAGCCCAAAGCTTTCTTTGACGAGGTGAATGATAGGCAGCTCACCTGTAATTGCTTCCACCGCTGCCAAGGGCACGACAAGAACGGCAATGTCTTTTTGCGATTCTTCAAATGTCAAAACCTGATCGTTTGCGTGTAAACTATATTTACCCGGAACATAGGAGGAGTGAAAATCAAGGCTAACCTCCTCCGGCGACACGACCTTATCCTCGTTTGCGATGAGGTGTCGAGCTGTAAGGATAAAAAGCGAGGTGTCACCCGGGCCGAGTTTGCAAAGCACTCCGCTGCCACTACCTATCCGCGAAGTTACTTTTACGGTACACAATCGAAGCACGCGTCCAATTTCGAGGGATTCAGTCATAGTTAGTTTTAAGATTCCAGCAGGTATGTGCTTATATCTGGCAGTGGAAAATGTACTTTGAAGTTGAGCAGCTCCATCACATCCGCTCCATCCACCGCAAAAATACTTTCCAGAACGGGATTGTGGTGGTTAAAATACAGATGTAACAGGTGCGTTCTTTCGGGTTTATGCTGCAAAATTCGGGCTATGGTTTCTTTATCTGGGAATTTCCCAGGGTCTGAACCGTCCGCTGTAAAGATAAAATGCTTACATTGTAGCAGGTCAAGTAATTCTTTAGAGGTGTTTTTTTTGCTACCATGATGTGCCGTTTTCACCAAATCTACCTTTAATGGGCTTTCCGAAGAATAACCAAGCCGGTGCAAGCGCGGAACCAAATCAATTGGGCTGGCATCGGCAAGAAGTAAAACTTTGAAATCGCAAAATTCCAAAAGCAATACGATGCTACTTCGATTGGCCAAACTTCTATCCTGATAAATGAGTGAATCTTTAAGCGCCTCCAATGGCTTATGGTAGTCGCATTCCTTCCTTCCAACAGGGGAAAAGACTTGCATATCGGTCATGGCATTTCTGTAAATCTCCGTCTCCGGACCAAGGGGTATTATTTTTAACCCCGAAATTATGGTAGCGGGTGTTTCTACCGTAATGATGGGTGAAGGAATACCAAGTTGGATTTCCAAGTAATCCCGTAGCATTACTCCTTCATTTTTCCCGATAAATCCAGATGCCGCTTTGTGTAATCGGTAGTTTGCATTGAACCATACTTTCTTAATAAAGTCTTTTTTGGGAAAGACATCATTACAAAAAAACAATGCTGCGCCTTCAATGTGGTCATTGTCCCAATGGGTCAGTACCCACAAATCAATTACTTCTTTGGCTTCGTAAATCTCTTCCAACAGTGGACGAAATACTTTTTGGTAAGTCTGACGAGAACCGCCATCAATTAAGATGTTGTGCCAAATATCATGTTCATCCAGAAATCGCAGGTGAATGGCATCAGCGTTTCCGACAGGGAGAAATCGAAGTATGAATGTTTGGTCGGGATTGCTGATTTTCATAAGCTGGTTTAGGTGGCAAATGCCCAATCGAATTATTAGCAATTTTGAACCTCAAATTTAGTGCATTGCGGTAAGGAGAGGTATGTTTTTCCCTCCAATTCTCCTGCCATTCTTTTATCAAGAGGTCAGCCATCACTTTGTTAGGGACAATCTGGTGTAGGTGAAGATTGTAGGTATTTCGTTTGGGATTGAAGTAGCATTCCAGAGATTTGATGCCCATGAATTTGATGCCCTGCCCCGTTGATCCCGCTTTTTATATTTCTCCCTGATTTGCCGCAATGCCTTGTTGATCCCAAAAAACCACGTTTCCAGTTTGTGGGCGGGAACTGACTATAAGTACTCACTCGGTATCAGTTGCACTAGGTTGAAAGAAAAAACTTACCCTAACTTTGTAAAAATTTATAGACATGACTTCGTCAAAAGTAACTGCAAAGATTCCAACCAGACAACCCCTAAGCAACCTTCAATTGACGTTGCTGAATTTGTATGCCGCTAATATTCCAGAGGAAGATTTGAAAGCCATCCAACGCTTGATTGCGCGGTATTTTGCCGAGAAAGTCACCGAATTGGCTAATCAAGACTATGTTGAAAAAGGCTACACGTCAGAGGCGTTTCTGAAAGAACATATCCGAACGCCATATAAATCTGTGCCTAAATGAAGGTTGTTCTGGATACTAACGTGTTGTTTTCCGCGCTTTCGAGCCTAACCAATTACTATCCGATTTGGCAAGCACTTCAATTGGGCCATTATGAACTTTGCGTCTCCACCGACATTCTCAATGAGTACGAAGAAAAATTGCAGGAGCGGTTCCGCCCCGGCGTTTCGGAGAATACCTTGGGATTCATCATGCGCTCTCCGGACGTGATTTTTGTTTCCAACTACTTTTTCTGGAATTTGATCGCCGATGACCCCGACGACAACAAATTCGTCGATTGTGCCATCACCGCCAATGCTAATTTTATCGTGACCGATGACAAGCATTTTCGCGTTTTGAAAGACATCCCATTCCCTTTCGTGCCGGTCATTTCAGCCGATGATTTTGTTGAAATATTGACCGGGAAACGCCCGGCTGCTCGAAAGAAAGCTAGGAAAAACGGAGAAAAAAATTCAGGTGGCTAGCCATCAATTTCCTAATACTCACTACTTGATATGTCCGAACTCGCACTAAAACGCATCGCCGAAAACAAAGCCAAGCACGCGCGGGGAGAAAATGCCCACGTATTGAATTTGGAAAATTGTGGATTGACAGAGGTGCCTGAGGAGGTTGGGAAGTTGGTTTGGTTGGAGAAATTGAACCTCGCAAAAAATCAAATATTGCATATCCCAAATTTTATCCAAAACTTATTGAAAATTAATGATTTAAATCTCGGACATAACCAGATAACTTCTATTGATGAACTGAAAAAATTACAAAACCTGAGAAGGTTAACTTTGTGCAACAACCAAATACAAAATGTCGAAATTTTATGCCATTTTTTAAAGATACAAGGTATAGACCTGCGAAACAACCAAATAGTAAAAATTGATTTCGTTAAAAATCTTTCAAACCTTCTGATATGATATTTAACTAACAATTTTGTTGAAGAATTATCCCCCATTTCAAATCTCAATAAACTTACGACTCTTTTATTAACGAAAAATAAAATCTCTAATTTAGAGCCCCTTCGGCGGCTTCATAGCTTAAGAAAGTTAGATGTTAGCCAAAATCTATGTATTGATTTATCGCCGCTTTTGGATTTAATTGCACGCAATCTTCCAGTTTTTTATAAACCTGGCTATGGCATGGGGAAAGGTATTTTTATAGGTGATAATCATTGGCAACACCCGCCAATTGAAATCGTAAAACAAGGCAATGCCGCCATCCTCTCCTACTTCGCCGAACGCGAAAAAGCCCAATTCAAAAACACCGAAATCAAACTCATCCTCGTCGGCAACAGTACCGCCGGGAAAACCTCGCTCAGCCGTTTCCTTCGCGAACGCAATTATCAATCCGGAGAACCCACCACACATGGCATTTGCAATGACCGCTGGGCACCCGAAGGGCGCGAGATGCAGGTGAATCTATGGGATTTTGGCGGGCAGGAATACTACCACGCCACGCACCGGCTGTTTTTGAGCCGCAATGCCGTGTATACCCTGGTCTGGGATGCTACGACGGATAAAGGCGGTTTTTGCGAAACTCCCGTCCATGTTGAAAACGACCCGGAGCCAAGCACCCTGCAATTGGAGCATTTTCCGCAGGCATGGTGGCTTAAAAACATCCGGCACTACACCCGCGAAAGCACTCCGCCCGTACCTGTGCTGCTGGTGCAGAACAAATGCGCCCGCGACGGCGTGCAACGGGTGTCGGGGGCATTTGAAAAACCGCCTTTCAACCTGCTCCCGGAATGGCTGGACAATCATATTGACCTCGAAGCCACGGCAGCGCAGCTCGCCGACCCGCAGCCGGAAACCCGAAAGTGGCAGCGCAGTTTTGAATCCTTTGAGGAGCGGCTGCTCGATAAACTCGAAAGCCAACTGACGCACTACGAGTTTCCGGTCTATTGCCGCGACATCCGCGATGAAGTGCGGCGACGCGCTGAGGTGGGCGAAAACGATATGCCATACTCGGATTTCGAGGCAATGTGCCGCCGTTACGACCCAACGCTGAAAATGGATTTGGTGGAAATCTACCTGCGCGACATCACGGGCGACATCCTGTATTATAACCACAATCTGCGGCTGCGCGAGCGGGTTTTCTTCCGCCCGTTGTGGGCTTGCGATAGCATTTATCATATATTGAGTCGGCAAGTGCAGGCACAAGAGGGGGTATTTGGCTTGGGCTGGGTGGGTGAAGCCTTGCGCTGCGACGAAAAAAACGCCCTTGATTTTGTGGAGCTGATGCGCGAGTTCGAGTTGGTCTTCGACGACACGGATGAAGCTGGGCTGCCGACCGGGCAATGGGTCGCCCCGCAATATTTGCCCGAAGTTTGTGGCAAGCCCGAATACCTTCGAGGTTTGAAAGAAGACAACATCCTCGTCCACGCCTTCACGCTTTGGTTTCCGGATTTTTTGCCAAAAAGCCATTTGCCGCGTTTCATTTCTAATTGGGGTGCACGGGCGGAGGGGCGCGTTTTCTGGAAAAACGGCTTGCTTTTCAAAACTGAAAATTTGAAAATTTTGGTTGAACGCACAGAGGAGTTCAAAATTCGGGTGGACATCCAGACGGGCGATAAAGTGAAACGGGAAGCGGCTATGAAGCGCATTTTTCAGTCGTTTTTAGATTTGGAGGACGGGCAGGGTTTTTTGGAATTGGAAGATGGCAGCGGTTTTTTGGAATTGGAGGATAGCAGCGGATTTTTACAGTTGGAAGGAGATGACCCAAGGTTTGCAATTTCGCTGGACGGAAAACATTTTGCTGAGTGGCTAGCGGTACAGGAAGGGATGCAAACACAAGCGCGGCAAGTGAAAACTACCTTTCCAGAAACGTCGAAATACATTGATATTCAACAGTTTGCTTTTTTAAAAAAGTCTGAAATGATAGCCAAAAAAGTATTCATTTCCTACTCGCACAAAGACGAAGATGCGATGAGAGAACTCGACAAATTCCTCGGCCCGCTCGAACGCAAGAGCGACATCAGCATCTGGACAGACCGGAAAATCCTGCCCGGAGCGGATTGGAAAGCGGCCATTCTCAGCAATTTGGAAGATGCCGACCTGACGCTGCTCTTGGTCAGTGCAAATTTTCTGGATTCCGATTTTATCAACACGGAGGAAATTCCTCGCGCCATTCAGCGGATGAACGAACATGGGAAGCACGTTGTCCCGATTATTTTGAACTACTGTTTGTGGGATATGACTTCACTTGCTGCACTTCAGGCTATGCCCAAAGACGGGCGGCCTATTGCGGATTTCCCAAACCCTGCACAGGCTTGGAGTGAAGTGGCACGAGGGATTTTGGGGCTGTTGAGTGCATAAATCCCGCTGGCATAAAATAAGTATCACTAAACACATCAACAATGGAGCCTGGAAAAAGATTGCTTGCACTATGTTGACGAAATTACCAGAAAGTATGCGCCCATTGAGCAGCATGAAATGATAGAGGGCCTTATGCGAAAAATTGCCGCAGCCATGCTTTAAGCTTATTCTCCTGATCGTAATGTCAAGGCCTGCTACAATCGCTTCGGCATTAAAAAAGCCAACTTCCTGAAATTCAGAAAGTTGGCTTTAAAACTTGTTGATCAAC
>Ga0105046_10016062_pt1 | contig 11498 bp, 8 predicted proteins | sample MAT03_FD_78385 | JGI IMG/M metagenome (GOLD analysis project Ga0105046, IMG submission 78385) | Freshwater microbial communities from Lake Fryxell liftoff mats and glacier meltwater in Antarctica - MAT-03 (megahit assembly) | ecosystem: Environmental > Aquatic > Freshwater > Ice > Liftoff...
AGCGCCAGATTGTCCGCCGGCCGTTGTGGCACCGGTGGCAAGCCATCGCGTGGTGCTTGGCCCGCAGCGGGGATCACCTCGTGGTGGAGCATCTCGCGCAACAAGTGGTCGGCATTGAGCGCGACCAGGGGCTGAGGGTCCTCCAGCGCACCCATCAGCGGTTCGACCGAGCGACGCGTGCCAACCGCCTTGAGCACCTCGACCACTCCGAGGCGCACGCCCCAATCCTCATTGCCGCCCAAGGCTTCGATCAACATCGGTTCGATGCGAGCGCCACGGCTGATGAGCGCGTCAACTGCCTTATGGTACGGCGCAGCATGTTCGGGATCGGCGAGTAGTTTGGCATGCGCCAGCGTGGCGATGTCCGCCAGAATCACCGGACGATCGTCGGCTGCCGGTGGCGTGTCGGTGGAGAACACCACGTCACGCTCATCGTTGCTGCAGCCACCCAGCAGCAGGGCGGCGGCCACGGCAAAGCTGAGATAGAAATGACGGGAGTGGCAACGCATCGACGACCAATGGCTGGGACTGGCGGTGGTCATGGAGGCTCCAGGACGCATGGAACTACCTTGGCTGACGTGCCTGTCGAGCCGCACCGGGCTCAAGTCGCGCACGGCGCGCCATCCGCCACCAGCACGGTGATGCTGCGATCAGGCACCACGCGGTAGTGCCCTGGACCGGCGCTGAAGGGTTCGCCATCGACCTGCATCGCCAATGTCCCACCTAGATCGAACTCCAGATGGTCGGTACGTCCCAACAGACGCGGACGACGCAACCGCGCCGTGACCAACCCCAGACTGATGCCATGGCCGAGCGCGAGCAGCTCCAGGCGCCCATCGTCGACCCGCATGTCCCGCGCCAGAGTGACCCCACCCGCGTAGCTTGGAATGTTGCCCAGGACCAGCACCCCGGCCCACTGCGGCAAAGACGGACCACCCGTCAGACGCACCTGCCGCACCAGATCGATACCGCGCTGCTGGGCCCCCAACACGCCATAGAGGCCCCGGTTGATGTTGCCGCCCCGCACCAAGCTGGGATGACGCAGCCGCAGGTCGTGGAAGCGCTGAGCGACCCGCGCGTCGACCCCCATACTGAGGTAATTGCACCAGCTGCGGCGCAGGCCAGGCCCCTCCACCCGCCAACGGTCAAGCTGCCGCCGACCGGCGACACGCAGCGCTTCGACCAGGGCCGCCAGGCTCCCGCGCGTTTCTTTCCACCCGAGTACCCGCGCCAGGTCGTTGCCAGTACCCAACGGCACGATCCCCAGCGCGGGTGCCGCCGCACGTTCGGCGATGACCTCGGCCACGGCACTGGCGGTACCGTCGCCACCGCAGGCAACTGCGGCGTCTTGCGGCCCCAGACGGGCGATAATACCAGGAAGATCACAGCGCCCGAGCAGGGAGATCTGCGCTGGACCGACCAGCGTGGCCAGCTCACGCGCCAAACGTGCCCCGGCGCCGGCGCCGCTGGCCGGATTGATGATGAAGTGCGCTTGGGGCACCAATGCTCCACTTTTCTCGCCGGGCTGCTGCCCGTCGGGCCGCAGCCTGAGAGCGATAAGGCCGCACTCAAGACGGCAGCTCCCTGCAAGACCGTGCAGCACAGCAGGTGGTGCCGCTGTGCGAGTTTGCCCTGCGTGGTTGACTGGCCAGACCCCCACGACTATGAATCCAAACGTCTAACTCGTTTCCCGAAGCGATCCAAGACGATGAATGCCGGCTGTGACGAAGCAGCGGCAAAGCATCGCTGAGGTGAGATTCGGGTGACATCAACCACGACGAGAGGATCCCTGGTGGAATCCGAACTGGAACGCCTGCGCAAGAAGGTGGAGAACTTTCCGTCGGCCTCCGCCTATAACCGGCTGGCCGAACTGGTCCGTTTGGGGGGAGACATCGCGGGCGCGGAAGCCGTTTGCCGCCGTTGTATCAAGGAGTTCCCGCGCAACGGACAGGCCTACGTCATCCTTGCCGAGATCGAAATGGTCAACGGCCGCAAGGACGAAGCGGTCAAGAACCTGCTAACCGCGGTCGAACGCGACAGCCGCAGCTACGCTGCCCATCGTATGTTGGCGGACCACTACATCGAAACCTCGCGGCCGCCGCAGGCCCTCCAGCACCTGCGCCAGATCCTGACCTTCAAGCCGAACGATCCGGCAGTGCTCAAGAAGATCGAGCAGATCACCGGCAAGCCGCCGACCGCCTCAGTCACTCGTCAGGTTGCTGGTTCTCCGTATCAGTCGGCGCCCGGACGGCCGTCGGAACCGACACCGTTGGCCAACAAGATCCTGCCCGCGAGTGATGGTTTGGGCGGCCTCGTTTCCGAAGCCGGCGTACGCGGTGCCTTGATCGCCGACGACAAAGGCCGCGTGGTGTCGAGCCAGCGCCTGAGCAGCCAGCAGGAGGAACTCCTCGCCGCTCTGGCAGCAGAAATCAGCAAGGCCTCACAGCAGGCGCTGACCGCCGTCGGTCAGGACCAACTCAGCATGTGGACGATGGTCGCCGATCAGGGCCAGGTGCTGGCCTTCCGTCGGGAACGGACCTTCACCGTGGTGATCCTGGCAGAACCTGGCGTACGCCCGGCGATGCTGGAGATCCGCGCGCGTCAGGCTCTCATCGAACTGGGAGCCGGCTGAGCCATGCAGGAGATCCTCATCCAACTCAACCGCGTGCGCGGCGTCGGCGGTTCCCTGCTGGTTTCCAGCGACGGCCTGCCGATGGCGAGTGCGCTGCGTGAAGGCCTCGATGAAAACCAGCTTGCCGCTACCGTCGGCTCGCTGATCGAACACAGTCAGAGCCTAGCGAAACACCTGAGCCTCGGCAATCCGCGCCACCTGCACACCGCCAGCGAACAGGGCAGTCTGCTGCTGATGGTCGCTGGTAACGGTTACCTGGTGGTCGTGATCGACTCGCAGGCGAACCTCACCTTGCTTCAGCTTGAGACCAAGCCTTTCCTTGAACGCATCGCGCAACGTCTCTCTCTCTGAACGTCCTCAGACACCCGCACCAGCCCGCTTCCCCGAACGAGCCTACCCGCCATGGTCCAGATCAATTTCGGTCAACGCGAAGTCAGCTGCAAAGTGGTGTTCTACGGCCCAGGCATGTCGGGCAAGACCACCAACCTTGAGATCATTCATAAGAAGGCGCCGAAGGATGCGGTCGGCGAGATGGTTTCCATCGCGACGGAAACCGACCGCACGCTGTACTTCGACTTCCTGCCGCTCGACCTCGGTCAGGTCGCCGGCATGCGCACCAAATTCCAGCTCTACACCGTGCCCGGCCAGATCTACTACAACGCCACGCGCAAGCTGGTGCTGCAGGGCGTCGATGGCGTCATTTTTGTTGCCGACTCCAGCCCAGAGAAGATGGCGGAGAACCTCGAATCGCTGCAGAACCTGCGCGACAATCTCGCGGAGATGAGCCTGACGATCGACGACGTGCCGCTGGTGATCCAGTACAACAAACGCGATCTGCCGAACGCCATGTCGATCGCCGATCTCAACGCCCAGATCAATCCGATGGGCGTGCCGACCCACGAAGGTGTCGCACGTGAAGGCAAAGGCGTGTTCGCCACGCTCAAAGAAATTTCGCGCTTGGTGATCGAAAAGCTCAACAAAGAGCACGCGCCAGCCGCCAATCGTCGCCGCACCAACACCGCCCTGGGCGCACCGCCGTCGTCAACTCCTCCGGCACAGCCCACTGCCATGCCCCCGCCCGCTCCGGCCCATACACCCGTGGCGCAGCAGCGTCTGCCCCAGCGCCCACCACCTGCACCCGCACCGCAGATGGCCATGCCGCAAGCGCGCCCGCCCATGCCTGCCCAGCCGACGCCGGCACGCGGCATGCCGCAGCTGCCGCCACAAGGACACGTGCAGTCCCAGGCCGATCCGCGCGACAAACACTTGGCCAAAGCCAAGCCACCGTCGCTCGACAATCTCAAACAGCAGCCCCCTGTGGCGGCCAAGGTCAACCTCGGCGCCACCGACCCGAGCCTCAAGCGCTACCAGGAAGCCTCACGGCCAGGTGGCGGTGGGGTGAAGACACTACTGATCGTCCTCATCGGTCTGATCGTGCTGATGATCATGGCGGTGGTGGCGGTGATCTACGTGCCGGCGGTTCGCAGCCTGCTACCGCAAGACCTGCAGCGCGCCCTGATCGGCCCTTCGGCGACCGAACCGGCGAAGCCGGTTCCGGCTCCAACTCCCACCCCAGCTTCAGCAGCTGAGCAACCGGCTATTCCTTCAGCCGAAAAACCGGCTGCTCCGGCACCCGAAAAACCAGCAGAACCGGCAGCGGAAAAGCCCGCTCCGCCTGCTGATAAGCCGGCTGAACCAGCTCCACCCGCAGCGGAAAAACCTCCAGCGGAAAAACCGGCAGCGGAAAAACCGGCCGAAACCCCCGCCCCTGCTCCTACGGAAAAACCGGCAGACAAGCCAGCGGAGGGCGCCAATGGTCAGTGATAATGATGCCCTGCGTTTACGGCGCCTGGTCTTCTACGCCGCGGACGTCGACCGCATCAATGCGGTTTTGCTCGCCTTCGTGAAGAAGGCCAACGCCCAAAGCGCGTTGGTGATCGATAAAGAGGGCCACATGGTGGCCCGCCAAGGCTTCTTCAAACAGGACACCGCAGCGCTGTCGGCGTTGGTGTCTGGCTCCTTCGCCAGCACGCGTGAAGTCGCGCGCCTGCTCGGTGAGCCCGAGTTCCGCGTGCTCTTCCACCAAGGCCAAGGCCAGAGCATCCACATCACCCTGTTGGGTGAGCGGACTCTGTGCGTCACGGTGTTCAGTTCCGCCATCAAGGCCGGGATGATCCAGGTGCTGTGCAAGGAACTCGCCGTGCAGCTTGAAGCCATCCTCAATGAGGCGGCCAAGCGCAAGCCCGAGGACCAAGAAAAGCAGAACGAAGGCCTGGGTAAGAACTTCTCGGACGAGATGAAGAACCAACTCGACGCGCTATTCGGCAACCTCTAGCACTCCTCGTCAGGTAGGCCCCGCATGGGTTTCCAAGGCCAACTTAGCTCCGTCAGCCTGACCGACATCTTCCAGACTCTGCAGATGAATCGGCAGACCGGGACGTTGTCGGTCGGCAGCCCCGATGGTCATCGGTACATCTATTTCGATGCCGGCCAGGTGGCGATGAGCGATGCGCCGCCGGTTGATGGCAAAGCGTTCCTGCTTAATGCCCTGCTGAGAAAATCCCTGCTCTCACCAGAGCAGGTCGATGATCTCAACCAGCGGCTCTACTCGCTCGGCCATCCCCTGCGTGACTTGATCCTCGCCAGCGGCTACGTCCAAGAAGGCGAACTCAACGAAGCCAGCGCCTGGTGCATCGAAGAACTGGTCTGTCCGATCTTCGAATGGAATGAAGGCGACTTCACCTTCACCGATGGCGCGCCGGTACCGCAACTCCAGGTCCATGACGTGGTGGCGATGGGTGCAGTCGGTCTGCAGACCACGCAATTGCTGCTTGAAGCAACGCGGCGCAAGGACGAGTGGCGGCGCATCCGCGAAGTGATCACCGATCCCACGGCGCTTTACGTGGTCGACAACGATGGGCGCAACAACCTGCGCAACATCCAGACCGACCCCGAGATGCTCAAGGTGCTGCGCTACCTTGATGGTCGCCACACCCTTGATCAGGTCGCCAGTTCGGTCGGGGTCACTCGTTTCGACACCTACGCCATCGCCGCGCAGCTGGTGCTGGCTGGTGTCGCCCGCGCACGGACGCCCGATGAAGTCGTGGTCGATGCCAACGCACTGCGACAAAGCGGCGAGATCGAGAGCGCGCTGTCGTTGCTTGAAGCGGTGCACAAACTCAATCCGGTTCCTGAGGTCATCCGCCCGCTCGCGGAATGTTACGCTCAGCTCAAACAGGCACCGCGTGCCGTCGAGCTGTATCTCGAACTCATTCAGATGGCGCAGGACCAGGGCGACCTGGAACAGGCCCGACGCGACCTCGACACCGTGCTGGCGTTATCACCTGACGATCCAGATTTGCAGTTCGACCGCGCCAAGGTGTTGGCCGAGCTCGGTGCGATCGAAGACGCCGCGCTCGCCTACGTTGCCGCGGCACAGGCCTACATCGCCACCCGCGACACCAGTCGGGCGATCGACGCCTGTCATCGGGCGAAGAATCTTCTGCCGCGCTCGCCGGATCCGCATCGTTTCCTGGCCAAGGCCTACCTGATGGATGGCCAGACCGAGAACGCGCTGGTCGAGTACAAATCATTGTGGCACGCGCTGCTGACCTCCGTGCGTCCGCGTCAGGCCCTGGAAACCTTGAAGCAGGTGCTGGAGAGCGATTGCCGTTTCTCCAACATCAAAGAACAGGTTCTCAACCACGCGCAGAACTCTGAAGCGATCAAGACCAGCAAGGCCGCGCGTGTGCTGGTGTACCTGATGATGGGCGTGGTGATCGCCGCCGCTGGCGTCGCCGGCTACCAATGGTACCTGACGGTGGTGCGCGAAGACAAGGCCCGTCAGGCCTTCGACGTGGTCAAAGCCAGCGCTTCGGAAAAACAACGCAGCGGGCATTACCAGGGATTGTTCACCCAACTGAACGCCCTGCGTACCGACTACGGCGGCACCCAGATCATTCCCGATGTCGACACTTTCGATCTGCAGGTGAAACAGGACTACGAAGCCCGCGCCGCCGAGCAGGTGCAGACCGCCAAATCATTCCAGGCCGGTGGCCAGCACCCGCTCGCGTTGGAGACGCTCAAAGGCATCCGCGTCAACTTTCCTGGAACCAAGGCCGCCGAGCAGGCGAATGCGCTGCTTGCGTCGGTGAGCGACGACCAGATCTCCATCCAGGTCAATGCTGAGATGGAGGCGGCCAACCGTGCGTGGACCTCACTCGACTGGGATGGTGCTTTGGCAACCCTCCAGGCGATCCTCGAACGCAAAGACCTGCCGACTAAGCTGCGCGGTGAACTCACCGCCCTCAACAGCGACTGGACGACCCGCAACGAGACCGCCAAAGATCTCCATGAACGGGCAGAGAAATTTGAGCAAGCGGGACGTAAGAAAGAAGCACTCGTCGCGTACAAACGTGCGAGCAAGGGCAAAGGCGAGTTGTACGCCGGCAAGGCCGCAGAACGCCTGATGCTGTTGGAAGTGGAGTTCGCCCAGGAGGTAGGCCAAGCCGCCCTCGCCGCCTTCGAACGTGGTAACGAAAAGGTGGCCTTCGCCTCGCTCGACGAGTTGGCAGCGCAGGTAAAGCAGGCCACCAGTAAGGGCGTCGCGGAATATGCAGCCAAGCTGGCGTTGCCCTTCACCGCCGGACTCGACAGCCACCTGGCTGTCTTAGTGATCAAACGCGGCGGCGCTGAGCAGGTGATCAAGGCACCACCCGGCACACGTGGACCGTGGCAACACCGCCTGACGTATCTGGCTTCCGAGACCGTGACCGTTGAAGCGCGGCGCCCTGGATTCAATCCGGCAGCCTTCCTGGTCTCCTACCAAACGAAAAAAGGCCAATTGCAGCTCGCGCTCGCCCGTGGGCCGCTGTGGCAGACCGCACTGGGCGGCGCCGCTGGCGTGACCACGCCAGTCGCGCTCGGAAAATTCATCCTGATCGGCACCAACAAGGCGACCATCGAGGTGGTTGACGCCAACCTTGGTGCCAGCAAGGCGATCACCTTCCCACAATCAGTCGATGAGTTCCGCCAGGCGCCGGTGATCTTCCAGAACACCATCTACACCATTCTGGAAAATCGCCTGACCGCAGTGGACGCCACCACCCGCACGGCGCAGTGGGCCTATCCCGCCTCGCAGGGTGAAAGCTCTCTGCGCCTGACCGGCAGCCTGCTGGTACAGGAACATCAGCTCATCCCAGGACAATCGCTGTACTTCCTCGGCAGCACTGGCGGCGAGGTGCTGTGTTTCGCGCGCGACCAGAACGGTCGCATCATCCCGTATCCCAAGCTTCAGGTCGGCAACGACCTCACCGGTCAACTTTACGGCGACCAGTATGAACCTGGAAAAACCCTGCTCTACGTTCCAGCGGGCAATCACCTTAAGGTCTTCGATACCACCGCCGTGACCGAGCAGGATTCCGCTAAGCTGCTCTATGTTATGCGCACCCGCGGTGAACTGCAGGGCCAAATGGTTCGCGCCAGCGTCGCCGGTCGGCCGGCTATGCTGGCAATCGATAACAGCGGCCTGCTGGTGGCGGTCGATGCCAACCCAGAGGTCGCTGAGAATAAGCGCGCCATCGGTGGCTGGCCCCTTGAAGGCACCGGCGTCAGCGCACCAGCCTACCGCCCAGGCATGAACGTGGCATATGTGGCGATTGCGGAAGGCCGTGTGGTCGCGGTTGATCTGGCCCGTCCAGGGCAATTGGTGTGGCGCTTCCCGGCTCAGGGCAACGCGGGAACCCTCGCGACACCGCCGGTGATCGGCCAGCGTGGGGTCTACATCGCCGATCAGCAGGGAACCCTGCGCTGCCTCGACGCCGCCACTGGGGTCGAACGCTGGCACGCCGACCTGGGTAGCCCGGCCTCTAGCGGCCTGTTGGTGCATGAGGGACGGATCTTCGTCCCCACCCGTGCTGGCATGCTGGTGTGTTTCGAGGAAGGCGAGGAGTAGCGGGGCTTGCGCCCCAGCCCGACTTCGCCGCTGCGCGGCTCGCATGCTGCGCATGTCTCCGCTGCGCGGAGATCAGTCTGGTGCGACCCCGACTGCGTCGGGGCGTCCTGCTGCGCAGGACCAAGCCCGTCCCCGCTCGCACGCGCAGGCGCGCTCGGGGGATTGCTGTTCGCGGGGCGTTGCCCCGCTACGCCCCACCAGGGCCTCGCCGGCCCCGGACCCGCACTCGCTGCGTCGCGTAACGACGGGGCCACTGGAAATGCGTGTCCCAAGCACTTTTCGACACCCTGCCCCATTGCGGCAGGTTGCGGTCAGACATGCTCTTAGGCTCAACACGCGGATCCTGCGCAGGTAGGAACTTGGTGCTGAACAGCGCCCGAACCACGGGCGTTTAGAGAGCCTGGAGAGCGCATGCGTCGGACCGGATTCACTCTCATCGAGCTGCTGGTCGTGATCAGCATCATCGCTGCGCTGGCGGCCATTTTGATCCCGACGATCACCTATGCTCGCAATTCCGCCAAGACCGCGAAGTGCGAAACGCAGTTGGCTGGCATAAAGGCCGCCATCTCGCGTTACGTCGACGTCAACGGCAGCATGCCGGACAAACAGCCTGGCGGCGGAGCCGATGTCTACGCCACCACCTTCAAGACCGGCAACAACTACAAGACGGCTGACCAGCTGACGTCGACCGATTGGACCACCATCGCCCAGACGCTGCTTGAACAGCTCCAAACGATTGATCGAGACAACTTCCGTGACCTTGCGTCAATGCGTGATCCCTTCACTGGCGGCGCAGCCGCAACCAATGTGTTCCGCTACCGACCGTCCAAGTTTTACCCGCTGGTGGCCACTGCCACACTTTACATCGACGGTGACGGCCAGCGCCCCGATGGCACCAACGCCCCACCCAATCCCGACAGCTACCAGCTGTGGTCGACTGGCCTGGACGCCAAAGATCAATTCGGTCAGCGTCAACCTGATGGTCGCAAAAGCGATGACATCACCAACTGGAAGCAGCCCTGACCGTGCAGACCACGGGCACCATCCAGGCGCCCTGCCACCCGCCAACACGGCGGGGCTTCACGTTGGTCGAAATGTTGGCCGTGATCATGATCATCGGTCTCTTGATGTCGTTGGTGGTCGGTTCGTTTTTCCGTACGCGCACGGTCAACAAGTTGCTCGCTTCCGAACAGGTGCTCAGCGACGCCATCCGTCAGGCACGCCATACCGCACGTTCCACCGGCGCGCCGGCGTTGCTCAAACTCTCGCCCACCAAACGACCGGATGGCAGTCTGCTTGGCGGCGTCATCACCGGCGTATCGCGGGTGTGGGTGTGGAGCGAATTCTTTGATCATGGCCAAGCATTGGATGTCCAAGGCTTCACCATTGGCATGAGCGGCACTGGCCGTTTGGTAAATCAGGATGCTCCGTGGTTTCCGCCTGAACTCGACCGCGCGCTGCGTTTCCGTACTGGTGATGGCGCTTACGCCGCGGTGGCGGTGCGACCGCCGCTCGCCGGACGTATTGACGGCCAAATACCCAAGCAGATCCCATTGATCCTGGTCGGCACGGACAACAGCGCGGCCGGCAGCAGTTTCGGTGTCATGTTGGTGCGCTCGGATGCCGTCGATCCCAGGAAAGCAGCGATCCAGAGCGGCGGCGGCGGCAAACGCGCCAAGATGATGTGTTGGGAAATCCTTGGCTGGGTACGTCTGCCCAATGAACGGGACCCGGTGTACATTTCATCGTTCGACAACCTCCCACCTGACATGGCGCGCGACCAAGCGAAGCTGCCATCCGGCAACTTCGACATCACCGATCCCATTGGCGGTGATCGGTGGGAAGAGATCGGTCTGTTGATCACCAATGATCAGATGACCATCTACCGCAATGGTCGGCGGGTGGCGGAACTGCGCACCGGACAGGTCGTCGACGGCCGCGCGATCGACCTGCCCAAACAACTGATCCCTGGTGACCAGATCTGGGTCGGGCAGGCCAATCTCGACAGCGGCATGACCTACGCGAAATGCCCCATTGATGACGCCCGGGTCTACAAGCTCGGAGCCAGCGAGTTCGGCAGCCTGCCGCAGGGCGTCTACCCGATGGCGGATCCATCGCAGCCGGCCGGAACCGCGGTAGAATACCGCGTGCTCGCCCATCCGGAGGGACGGGTCGAATTGTCGAGTGCGATCGGCGCCGATACCCGCTCAGCGCAAGGTGCGGCGCTTAATACCGATGTCGCGTTGCCAACCGGGACGATTTTTCTTGGCGGCGATTTCACTCGTGCCGCGACTCCGGGCGGAACCACCCGCGGCGCCAACTCCGCGCAGGTCACCGTGGCGATCGACGGACGGGTACATGGCTCGCTCATCATGATTCCGGAAAAAGCGTCCGAACCGGCGCCTGCGACTCCCTCCGGCAACAGCGGACAATGACGTGAAGGATTCTACCATGGCGCACTCCCGCTCCGGCGCCGCGCTGATCATGGCCATCGTGATCTTGGCGGCGATGTTGATGCTTGGCCTGCCGTTTCTGTTTTCGCAATCCGCCAGCCTACAAGGCACGCGTTCGTTCGCGCATAGCCAGCAGGCTCAGACTGGCCGCTCCACGGCGGAAGATCTTGGGATCGGTACCGCGACGTTCCTGACGCTCCGGTTGTATTCCCAAACGGCACAAGCCGAGGCCACCGATCTCAACCGCATTGCCCAGGGCCTTATCCCGGCGACGGAACCACGGCGATTCACCATGGATCTGTCCCCGGTTGGTCATGGCTATAATCCCAGCGAACCACGCAACACCGCCCTCATCGGTGTGAGCCTGGAAGATGAAGCCGGCAAACTCGATCCCAACCACCTCGACGTCGAAGCGTGGGATCGTTTGTTGCAACAAGTCGGCATCGGCGACTGGGACGAC
>Ga0105046_10016063_pt1 | contig 11498 bp, 11 predicted proteins | sample MAT03_FD_78385 | JGI IMG/M metagenome (GOLD analysis project Ga0105046, IMG submission 78385) | Freshwater microbial communities from Lake Fryxell liftoff mats and glacier meltwater in Antarctica - MAT-03 (megahit assembly) | ecosystem: Environmental > Aquatic > Freshwater > Ice > Liftoff...
ACCATCCGAGACGGAGGATGCGTGTTCCCCGGATGTGACATGCCCATGAACTGGACCGACATCCACCACACCCAACCCTGGGACAACCACGGCCACACCAACACGGCCAACCTCGCCCCCCTCTGCCGGCATCACCACACCGTCACCCACCGCCCCGACTGGCACATGAACACCACCCCAGACCAACGGTTCACCTGGACCACCCCCACCGGCCAACACATCTGCTCCCAACGCCACAGCAAACAACGCACAGGACCGCCACCCCCCGACCATCGCGGTCAACCGACCTGCCGGGACTCCACCGACCCACCTCGGGAGTAGCCCAGATCCTGTTGCGAGCGGCTCGCAACAACCCGAATCTGGCGATTGCGGCCGAGATTCCTGGCGACGCGTGGCTCAGCGCCGACTCCCCCGAAAGGTCCAGAAAAACGGGGCCCTTTTTCCCATCCGGTCGCGCTCCCGGTCCGAACCCTGTGCATGCGGAGCGTTCGGAAAACAGGTTCGGTACTCGTCAGTGTCCTCGTGGCACTGGTCGTTGGCGCGTCGGGTTGCGGCGGCACCAGCGAGGAGTCCGCGGGATCCCGGCCCCCCAGTCGCAATGCCACGCCGGTTCCGGCGCCGAGCGGACCGAACGACGTCATCGAGGTCACGGGGCCGGCGGACGGCCAGCGACCGGCCCCGTCCCCCGAGGCGGCCGTGACGTCCTTCCTCGAAGCCGAGATCGCCGGTCGGTTCGCCGACTCGTTCGCCGTGCTCTCCACTGCGGATCGAGACGAGCTGGGCAGCGCCGACCAATGGAGCGAGCAGCACTCGGCGTTGCCGCGGGTCCTGTCCTTCACCGTGCTGTCGGCTGGTGGAGACGGCGCGTTGGTGACCGACGTGACCTACGAGCCCCGAGTCGACGAGATCGCCGGTGTCGTCCCCGGAGCCGCTCAGGTCACCTGGGGCGCGGTCGCCGAGGGTGGTGGGTTCGTCATTGATCGCCTCGGCTCCCGAGTCGAGAACCGCTATCCGGACGCCAAGCTGGCTGCGGCCGGAGTGACCCGCTGGCTGGACGGCCTGCGGTCGGGGGGCCCCGCACTCGGCTACGACGGAACGCTGCTGGGCCAACCGTCGCTGGTCGATCGTCTCAGCGAGGCGACCGGCCGGTTCCGGACCACGACGACCACGAGCCTCGAGCGATGGGGCAGCTCCGCAGTCGTGACCAACGCCTTCGGGCCGGAGGCCACCACGTGGGCCCAGGTCGTCCACGTGGACGGTCCGGTGTCGTTCGACGCGGTCACCGCGCCCTTCGGCCAGCAGTGGGTGGTGGTGGGGGTGGTCGAGACGTGACGGATCGTCCCAGTACGTAGTCCCGCTGCTGGGTGCAGCGCTGGGTGGACCGGGGGACCGATCCGTCGAGCGGTGCGCCGAGCACCAACGCAAGTCGGGCCGGATCCCCCGGTCCACAACGGAAGGACAACACGACATGACAGCACGACGCAAGACGCGCAGCGCACTAGCTGTGCTCGCCTTGGGCGGCATTGCGCTCAGCGGGCCAGGAGGTCCAGTGAGCGCATCGAGCCACCGCGAAGCACCTCTCATCTCCCAGGACCCGGTGGCAGACCTCACGGACCTGTACGCCTTTGTCAGCCCTGACCGGCCGGACAGCCTGACGTTCGTCATGAACGCCATTCCGTTCGAGCAGCCGGGCGGTGGCCCGAACTTCTACCAGTTCGGCGACGACGTCCTCTACTCCCTCAACGTCGACACCAACGGCGACGCAAACCGGGATCTCGAGTACCAGTTCCGGTTCACGACCAAGGTGGTGAACCCCAACACCTTCCTCTACAACACGAACCAGGTCACCTCGATCGGCGACCCGGATCTGAGCGTGCAGCAGTCGTACTCGGTCACCGAGGTCGACTACCGGAAGGGCTATCCCAAAAAGAAGACCCTGGGCCGGAACCTCCCGGTTCCGCCCGCCAACGTCGGCGTCCGCTCCACACCGGACTATGAGGCGAACCTCGGGTCCAGTGGTGTAAAGGACATCGGAAACGGGATCAAGGCGTTCGCAGGCCCGAGGGACGATCCGTTCTTCGCCGACCTGGGCTCGATCTTCGACCTCGGTGGACTGCGGCCGTTCAACACCGCACACCTCATCCCGCTGCCGACGGCTGCTGGCGAGGACTACCTGTCGGAACTGAACGTTCACTCCATTGCCATTCAGATCCCGAAGGCGCGCATTGTGGGAGCTGACCCGGTGATCGGTGTCTACGCCACCACGTCTCGGCGGTTCATCAAGGTGCTGAGCGACCAGGGTACGCCCTTCCAGTTCGGCCCTTGGGTCCAGGTGTCCCGCCTGGGCAACCCGCTGGTCAACGAGGTGGTGATTCCGCGAGGGAGCAAGGATCGATTCAACGCTTCGAGCCCCCGTAACGACCTCCAGTTCCTCCCCTTCGTGCTGAAGTCGGAGCTCGGGTCACTCATCCCCGTGCTGTATCCCGGCGTCAACACACCGACGAACGTGAGCGCTGGTCTCGGGACCGGCGGTCGCGAGGACCTCGCCACCATCTTCCTCACCGGCATCCCCGGTGTGAACAAGCCGGTGTCGGTCAACCCATCGGAGATGCTGCGACTGAATACCACCAGCGCAGTCAGCGCGTTCCCCGACGGGCGCTCGCTCACCGACGACGTGATCGACACGGCCATCCGTGTCGTCGCTGGAGCGACTCCATTCTCGCCGGAGTTCAACATTGCGCCGAACAACCAGCTCGGTGACGGTGTCGACGCGAACGACAAGCCGCTGAGCGGCACGTTCCCGTACGTCGCCGCCCCGTGGTCTGGCTACGGCGAGAACCAGGGCAACAACTCCTGATTACCTCCCTTCGGTCGGGTCCCATCGCTTCGGCGGTGGGGCCCGACTCCGACGAAACGAGATGACGTGATGAGCCTCCTCACCGGTCAACACGCCGAGATGCAACCGGATGAGTCCCTTCCGGATCAGCCACCAGCCCGAGAACGCCGCCGACTTGGGGTCGGCCGCCACTTCGAGCGAGTCCTGTGGGCCATGCTGGCGATCGCGGTGGCCACCTTCGGGGTTCAGCACCTGAGCGCATCCAACGAGCCCTCGCCGCCGGCCACTCGAGCCAAGCCGGCCAGCACGCTGGCCCAGTCCGCTACCGAGCTGGAGCTCCGTGTCCAGCAGGACCCCACCAACGCCGTCCTGTGGCAACAACTCACGCAGATCGACATCCAACGTGCGGCACAGACCCTCGATCCCAGCTTCTACCAACGAGCGGCCACCGCCCTGGAGCGTGCCCGGGCCCTCGCCCCGGATGATCCCGGGACGTTGACGGCCGATGCAGCGTTGTCTGCCGCACTCCACCGCTTCGCCGATGCTGAGGCGCTGGCCGAGCGAGCGATCGAACTGGACCCGTACAACTCCGCAGCGTTGGCCGTCCTGGTCGACGCTCAGGTTGAGCTCGGCCGGTACGACGACGCCGCGCGTTCGCTGCAGCTGTTCGCCAACCGCAAGCCGGGCGCCCCGGTCCTCTCTCGGGTGTCCTACCTCCGGGAGCTCCGCGGTGACTTCCCCGGCGCCCGGACTGCCATGGTCGAAGCGCGCCAGGCTGTTGCCGGCGCCGGCAGCTTTCAACGGGCGACCCTGGCCGCCTACGAAGGTGACCTCCTGCTGGCCAACGGCGATCACATCGGGGCTCGTCGGGCATTCGACGACTCCCTCGAACTGGAACCGGCGCACCCGATCGCCACCGTTGGCCGGGCCAAGCTCCTGGCAGCGTCGGGCAAGGTGGACGAAGCAATCTCGTTGCTGACCTCGTTCGTGGACCGGACGCCGGTCCCGGGAGCGGCAACGCTGCTCGGCGAGTTGCAGGAGATGAGCGGTCGAACCGCTGACGCGGAGCGGTCGTTCGAACTGGTCCGGGCCTTGGCCCAGCTGCAGGCCGCCGCCGGCGTCGACATCGATTTGGACTTGGCGCTGTTCGAGGCGGACCATTCGCCGCCGTCGGCCGAGCAGGTCGAGCGAGCTCGTCGCGCGGCATCGGACCGACCCACTGTCTACGGCGCCGACGCTCTGGCCTGGACCCTTTTTCGAGCCGGAGACGTGCCCGGTGCCCGGGCTCAACTGGACAACTCGTTGCGGCTCGGCGGATTGGATCCGCTCCTGCACTACCACGCCGCGGCGATCTTCGAGGCGAGCGGGGATCGCGCCGCCGCCGTCGATCACCTTCGTCAGGTGATCGATCGAAATCCCTGGTTCTCCGCTTGGTTGCAGCCCGAGGCGAATGCCTTGGCCGGACGCCTCGGGCTGACGTGGCCAACCGCTGGAGTGGGATCATGAAGCGGCTGGGTCGTCGTTTCGTGGCTGGCTCGGCGCTGGCCGCTGTTCTGCTGATCGTGTTGGCCCCAGCGGCGTCGGCCCACCCGCTCGGCAACTTCACGACCAGCACTGCCGCGGCCCTTCGGGCGTCTGCCACTGGCATCGGCGTGCAGTACACGATCGATGCGGCCGAGATCCCGACCGTGCGCGCCAAGTCCGGGATCGACCGGGACGGCGACGGCACCCAGTCATCGGCCGAGCTGGATCGCTACGCAGTGTCGACGTGTCGGGCGGTGGCCGAGCAGACCGATGTCCGCGTCGATGGCCGGCGCGTCGGCCTGACGGCCGGAGACGGTGGCACCGCAGCATTCGGGGCGGGAGCGGCCGGACTTCAGACCATGCGGGTCGACTGCGAGCTGTCGGCCGATGTGGACCTCTCCGCCGATGATCACGAGGTCACGTTGTCCAACGACTGGATCGGCGACCGGATCGGATGGCACGAGATCACGGCAACCGGCAGCGGGGTCACACTCGCCGGATCCGTCCCGACGACCAGCGCCTCGGATCAGTTGCGGGTCTATCCCGAGGATCTTTTGTCTGCGCCCCCTGATGTGCGTACCGCCACGATCAGCACCTCGCCCGGTGGCGAGACGTCGCAAGGAGGCGCGACGACCGCATCGGGCGGGCGGCGCGTCCAGACCGGAAGTATCTCGGCGTTGCCCGGCGTGGACAGCGCCAGCCGGTCGTTCACCGACCTGGTCTCCAAGGAGCGCCTGACCGTCGGGATTGCGCTGACCGGACTGGTGCTGGCCATCCTCCTGGGTTCGCTGCATGCGCTGGCCCCGGGGCACGGTAAGACGGTCATGGCCGCCTACATGTTGGGTGGCGAAGGCACGGGACGCCAGGCGATGGCCTTGTGCGCCACTGTCACGGTCACCCACACCGCCGGCGTGCTGGTCCTGGGGACAGCGCTCACGGTGACAACCGTGATCGCGCCGGAGCGTCTCTACCCGATACTCGGTGCCATCAGTGGACTGCTGGTCGCCTCGATCGTGGTCACCATGCTGCGCCGCGCCCGGCAGGCCCGCACCACGGGATTCTTCGGAACCACGGGGCACTCCCACCCACACCTCGACCACGATCATCCCGACCATCACGACCACGACACTGCTCCGGATCGTGAACTGGTGGCGATCGGGGCTCAGGTTGTCGAGCACAGTCACGGTCCTGCTCCCGCCCCCGACGATCACAGCGCCCACGCCCACACACATGGTCACCAGGCGCAACAGCACGAAGCGCACGGTCACCAGGCGCACGGTCATTCGCATCCCGACCTGTCGCAGCCCGTGAGCTGGCGGTCGCTCGTCGGCATGGGCTTCGCCGGGGGCATGGTGCCCAGCCCGTCGGCGCTGCTGGTGTTGCTCGGTGCCATTGCCCTTGGCCGGACCTGGTTCGGTGTTGCGTTGGTGATCGCCTACGGCATCGGGATGGCTGTCTCGCTCGTGGCGGCTGGGCTGTTCCTGCTCAGGATTCGCAATCGGCTCGATCGTTACCTCACCACCAGGAACGGACAACGGGCCTCGAAGCGGATGGCGATCATGCCCGTGGTCACGGCGTCGTTCGTGGTGGCGGGCGGGCTCTATGTGGCCCTTCGGGCCCTCCTGCAACTCTGACCGGCCGGAGGGTTCACCAGACACGTGCGATGCTCGTCACGTGGACCCGGAGCTGTTCGACGAGGTGGGGGAGATCGTCCGCTCGCTCATGATCGACGAGCGTCCCGACCTGCGGGTTCGAGCGCGCCACTACGGCATCAAGGTCTGGTTCGGCGCGGTTCAACCGTCGCGATGCCACTACGAAGTCCAGCTCCTCGGGCCCGGCGTTGTCCCGGCGGCCAAGGTGCTGGCCCTCGAGGTCGGACTTCACCTCGAGGAACCCAAGGTGGGCCTCAACGACGGAGTACTCGACCGGATCCTCGTCGCCGAGCGACAGTGGCGACGGGCGCTGGGCAAGGAGCCGGTCGCCGGTCCCTTCATCGGACGACCGGAGGACTGGCGCCGCGTCTCGGAGGTCTGGCTCGACCCTGACCTCAGCGACGACGGCACCTCGCTCGCCATCGCCACTCGACTGGTCGACTTCGCCGTGGCCCTGGAGCCCCACCTGCGCAGGTGAACGCCGCATTGCATTGCGGTTGGCTTGTACGTTCCGGCAAATGACACCCGCCACGGGATTCCTGTCCGATGAGCAGATCCCCGCTGACTACGTGATCAAAGGTGCGGGCGCGATCGGGATGGCCTTCGCCGACTCGGTCGTCACCGAATCCAGCGCCACCATCGTCATGGTCGATCGCCATGATCGGCCCGGCGGTCACTGGAACGATGCCTACCCGTTCGTTCGACTCCACCAGCCGTCGAGTAGCTACCCCATCAGTCGACACCGGTCTTCAAGGGCGATCGAATCACCCCTCAATGGGTACGGACCTGTCAACCGACCTTCAGCGCAGCCCTCATCGGCTTCGTCGAGTCAACGTTCTCCGACGAGGAGACCAAGAACCGCACGTGCACGCCGATCGCCCCCATGAATGTTCCACTCGACTGGCTCCGGATGCTGCGGGTCGAGCTGGCCAACCGGGAGTGTTGGGCCGAGTACCAGGAGATCACCGAGGGGATGGCGGGCTCACGCCTGGACTCCTTCACCCCGACGTTCAGAGCTCGGGCCGGGGTCGACACCGAGGCCATGGCTCACCTCGGGCGCTACCTCCAGAACGTCGGTCCGGCACGGGCCAGGCTGGAGCAGTTCCTGGCAGACCCCAACGAACGGATCGACCCATGACTGACGAGCTGCTGGTGGACAACGGCGACATCACCCTGAGGGTGGAGGTGACCGGTGACGGGCCGATCGTCCTGTGCGTTCCCGGCTTCCCGGAGCTCTCGCACTCATGGCGACATCAGGTCGCGCACTTCTCCCGATCCGGCTACCGGATCGCCGCCATGGATGTCCGCGGGTATGGCGGGAGCTCCGTGCCGGTCGAGATCGAGCGCTACACCCTGCGTGAGTTGGCCGGCGATGTCGCTGCGGTCGCGACCGCTCTCGACGACGGGCCAGTCGTGTTGTTCGGCCACGACTGGGGAGCACCCGTTGCTTGGAACGCCGCCATCCTGCATCCTGATCGGGTTCGGGCGGTGGCCGGGCTCAGCGTTCCGCACACGCCCCAGCTCCCGTTCTCGCTCCTCGACGTGTTCGACCAGCTCTACGCAGAACGCTTCTTCTACATGCTGCATTTCCAGACGCCGGGCGTGGTCGAAGCTGAGTTCTCCACGGATCTGCGAGCAGCGTTGAAGCGTTTGTTCTTCGCGCTCTCCGGTGACGCGCCCCCCAACGGCTTCCTCCCTGACGCCGAGCGAGGTGCGTCGTTCCTCCCGTTGCTCCCGGACCCGCCGCCGGGCCCATTGAGCTTCATCTCCGACGCCGAGTTCGATCTCTGCGTCGAGGCCTTCGAGCGGACCGGGATGGTCGGTGCGTTCAACCGCTACCGCGCCATGGCCTTGGACGCCGAGGTGTCGGCGGACATCGTCGGCCTGCCCGTCGCTCAACCGGCGTGTTTCATCGGGGGCGAGTTCGACGCCGTTCGCTCCATGCTTCCGGGCGTTGATTCCTACGCCGATCCCGGTGCCGGGTGCTCCGACTTTCGCGGGAGCACGATCGTGGCCGGGGCCGGCCATTGGGTCCAACAGGAGGCGCCTGACGAGGTGAACGCCTCGCTCGCAGACTTCCTGGCCGCCATCTGAGGCGTCGGCGCTGCGGCAGGTCGGCCTGCTCACCCCGCTACGGTCTGGTCCATGGCGGCCGACGCCGAGTTCAACTTCTCCGCCGAGCTGTGGGAGCACATCGGACCTTCGTCCTGGTTCTTCGTGAGCCTGCCCGAGGACATCGCCGACGCCATCGATGAGCGATACGGACACAACGCCGCGGGGTTCGGGTCGGTGCGGGTCGAGGTGATGGTGGGGGCCTCATGCTGGCGGACCTCGGTGTTCCCGGACAACGAGCGGGCCACGTACCTCCTGCCGGTGAAGCGGGCGATCCGCGCCGCCGAGGACCTCCACGACGGATCGCTGGTGGATGTCGCCATCACGGTGCTGATCGACGACGCTCCGCAGGGCCGCCGGATCTGATCAGCCCCGAGGCGGAGTGCGGAATGGCGCGTCCGCTGATCACCTGCCCAGCTTCACTACCCTTCGGTCGTGGACACCCAACTCGCCAAACTTCGCAAACTCAACCTTGCGGCCGGGTGCTTGCATCTCGTCTCGTTCGTGGCGATCCTGCTGCTGTCCAACGACGCGGCACTCCCGGTGCGGGCCACGTACCTCACAGAGGCTCCCGGGACCGGCAACTTCTCGGACCCGGTGAACCTGTTCGACCTGAACATCAGCTACATGGTGGCGGCGTTCATGGCGTTGTCGGCCTTCTTCCACTTCTTCGTGAGCTCGCCGCAGATCTTCCCGAAGTACGCAGATGGGTTGAGCAGACACATCAACGTGTACCGATGGATCGAGTACTCGTTGTCGTCCTCGATCATGATCATCGTGATCCTCCAGTTGAACGGCACCGCGGACTACATCGCTCTGCTCGGGATCTTCGGCGTGAACGTCTGCATGATCCTGTTCGGCTGGCTCCAAGAGCGCTACACCACCCCCGGCGACGGCGACATGCTCCCCTTCTGGTTCGGGTGCATCGCCGGAGCGGTTCCGTGGATCGCCACCGCACTCAACGTCATTGCGCCGAATGGGCCGCCCGAGTCCACGGTTCCCGGCTTCGTCTACGGGATCGTGATCTCCCTCTTCCTCCTTTTCAACTGCTTCGCCATCGTGCAGTGGAAGCAGTACCGGGCGAAGGGGAAGTGGGCCGATTACCTCCACGGCGAGCGGATCTACATCGTGCTCAGCTTCGTGGCAAAGTCGCTGCTCGCCTGGCAGGTCTTCTCGGGCGCCCTGGCCTCCTAGAGGGTCGCACGTGACGAAGCCACTCCCTGCGCCGACGCAGGGTGACGTGGCCAACTGGGTCTCGGTCCACCTCGGTCACCTGTGCTGCGACACGCCCGTCGCATCACCGCGGTTCAACGGAACCCAGGCGGCCGCCGACGTCGCGCTCGCCACATTCGATGTCACGGGTTACGCGGGGCGTCGCAACGAAGTCCTCCCGGTCGAGCGTCGAGGTGCTTCTGGACTGTCGCCATGGATACGCCACGGACTCCTCACCCTCCCCGACGTGTGGGCATCGGTCGATGGCCCCCGATCGGATCGCACCAAGTTCCGTGATGAACTGCTGTGGCAGGAGTACGCCCGTCATCTGTACGCACGGCTCGGCCCTGCGATGGGCCACCCGTTGCGCTTCGACCCGCCGGTCGCTTCGTCTGGTGCGGCGACCGGCACGGGCCTCACCAGCGGTCCGTGGGAGAGGTCGATGGCGTGTGTCAACAGCGTGCTGATGGAGTTGGAAACCGACGGGTGGCTCGTCAACCAGACTCGGATGTGGTTGGCCGCGGATTGGACCGTGCGTCACGGCAAGGACTGGAAGTCGGGAGAGGCGGTGTTCTTCACCCACCTCCTCGATGGATCGCGCGCCGCCAATCGGGCCGGATGGCAGTGGACCGTTGGAACTGCCACCGGACGTCCCTACGGCTTCTCCCGATGGCAGGTCGAGAAGCGGGCGCCGTCGCTCTGCGGGGATTGTCCCCATCGCACGGCCTGTCCCATCCAGGAGTGGCCCGATGCGACAGCAGGTCCAACTCGAGCGCCTGACGCACTACTTTTCGACGACCCCGACCCGGCCACCACCGCAGGTCCCGACGTGGTCGATCGCATCGCGGCTCCGGAGGTGGTGTGGTTGACCGCTGAGTCCCTTGGCGAAGCTGATCCAGCGTTGGCGGCGAATCCTTCGCTGCCGGTCGTCTTCGTTTTCGACGAACGGCTGCTGAAGCTCCTGAAGCTCTCCGGGAAGCGGCTGGTCTTCCTGGCCGAGCGGCTGGCTGAGCTCGCATCGCTACGGCGTCTCGAGGTGTTCCTCGGTCGACCTCGTGACGTGCTCGCCGATCGGCCAGCGGCTGTCACGTTTGCGCCGGTGCCCGGCTGGCGCAGGATCTCCGGTGAGCTCGAACTGGCTGAGGTCCACCCGTGGCCGTGGCTTCGGCGGCCGGGGTCGGGTTCCCTCGCCAGCTTTTCGGTGTGGAGGCCATGACGCTCGCGGCCTCAGTGTTGTTGACACTCCATCTGCTGGACACATTCACCTGAGCAGCGTCGCGGTGCAGGTGCCGGCCCACACGGCGCTCGCGGCGGGCTACGACCGCTCGGTGGTCCGATGGGCTGGTCAGCACGAGTCGGGTCCGCACAGTGGGCTGGCCACTTCGAGAGATCGCGGCCTCGTGAGGATCGACCGGTCAGGTGCTTGCTGCCGTCGGCGACGTGTTGGGCAGTAGACCGTCGGGCACGTCGGACGATATGACCGAGGCGTGCCAACGCGCTTCGCGCCACCCGTCGGGTGTCAGCTTCCAGACGATGGTGGCGATGCAATCGAACGTTGCGACCAGCCCGCTCACACTGAGGGTCTGTCGGAAGTCGAGGACGGAGTACCCGAGGTCATCGCCCTGAACTGCCACATAGTCGAGTACCTCGCTGTCGGTCTCGGCCTGCATCGCTGACAGCGTGCCGAAGAGACCGCGGAACCAGGCTTCCCACTCGACTCGTGTCCTGATGGGCACCGGAGCGCCGGAGGGGTCGACATCAACGATGCCGAAGTCGTCGTCGCACAGTCGGGACAGGGTGTCGAAGTCGTGGTCGCGTACGCAGCGCAAGAGGGTGAGGGTCTCGGTGAACAGAGGCCGATCCACGTACTCGGAGTACGGCAGATCGATTCGGGATGATGCTTCGAGGTGGGTGGTGCTCATGGTGCCTGCTCCGTTCCTGGGTGAGGTGGGGTCGTGTTGCATTGCCCGGTCGGGCGCCGGAGCCTTGTGGCTCCGGCGCCCGACCGGCACGGGTGTCAGGCCTGGGCCATGGCGCGACGCTCGGCTGCGTCGCCGCTCACCTCATCGCCGCTCATTGCGTCGCCGGTCACTTCATCATCGGTGCGGGACTTGATGATGGCGATGGCGAGGATGAACATGCCGAACAACGGCTTGGCCAGG
>Ga0105046_10016065_pt1 | contig 11497 bp, 10 predicted proteins | sample MAT03_FD_78385 | JGI IMG/M metagenome (GOLD analysis project Ga0105046, IMG submission 78385) | Freshwater microbial communities from Lake Fryxell liftoff mats and glacier meltwater in Antarctica - MAT-03 (megahit assembly) | ecosystem: Environmental > Aquatic > Freshwater > Ice > Liftoff...
AGACCCGGTTGAAGCGTCAGCTCGTCGAGCTTGAAGTTGGGATCGTTCGGGTCACTCTTCACATGCCACGGGTCATATTGGCTTCCCATGAAGCCCCCGGTCTGGCCCGAGAACCCGTACCCATTGTTGAGGTAGGTCGGCAGCATCACTCCCGAGGGCAACCCGTCGGCCCGAGGGCGCAGTGCATGCATTCCCGCAGAGTAGCACGGCCAGTCGTGACGGCTGGCGATATGCGTTGCCCCTGGCGGCAACTGGTTGATGCCCGTGAGGACAAAGTGCGTCGCCTGCTCATGCCCGGGCAGGTCGTGCGTCATCGAGCGGATGATGGCGTACTTGTCGGCGATCGCAGCCAGCTTGGGAATGTGCGGTCCAACCATGATTCCCGGAACGTTGGTGTTGACCGGCATGAACTCCCCGCGAATTTCAGCGGGGGCGTCAGGCTTCAGATCCCAGATATCCTGGTGCGAGGGCGCGCCAGTTTGGAAAACAAGGATCACGCTCTTGGCTCGCCCGAAACCAGGAGAGGTGCCGTCCGCCCGAGCAGTCCCCGATAGCAAGTCGCTCAGCCCCAGCCCCAACAAACCCGAGAACCCCACTTGCAGGGCTTCTCGACGAGAGGGAGTGCATCCCAAACGAAAGTGTGAGGTGTCAGGCATGGGCAAGGCTCGTGGCAATCGGGGCCAGTCGAGGAGGGAGTGGTCGGACGGGCCGATCCGAGGGGGGAGCGATAGCGTATATGAATTATCGTTGATGGAACAACGTGGGGAGCGATCTTTTCGAGCGGGCGGTTGGGAAATGCGAAAATCGATGTTCGAGAACCCGACCTCGTTTGGGTCCGAGAATTCGTCACATTGTCGATCCGATTCGAAAACGCGGTCGCCAGCCCGAGTTTACTTCTGAGACAGAACCAAGATCACCGCGAGCAACGCACACGGGCCGAAGCGGAACCGCTGGTCGAGGATCTGGCGTTGCTCGGGCGTCCAGGGAACCCAACCCTGGGCTCGAACCGAGAGAGCCACTCGATGCAGCATGCCTCGGACCAGTGTCCAGGCCCCGACTTGCCAGATCACAGCTGCCACCGCCGAGATCGCCGCCAACGTAGATGTCCAAAGCATGGCGTTCAGCCCGTCCTCCAGCCCCAGGCAGGCTCCCAGCATCGCAATCAGTTTCACATCTCCCCCGCCGACCGGCATCAGCACAAAGCACAACAGCATGATCAAGCCGCAGGCCAGCCAACCGGCCAATGCATCGCTCAGCGCGATCGGGCTGCCGGGCAGGGCGGCCATCGCAAACCCGATCAGCATGCCGAAATAGGTGTTCCAGTTATAGAGCTTCCGGTCGCGCAGATCGGTCCCAGCGGCGATCGCGACGAGAATCAAAACGACCACTGTCCGCCAGGGCATGGAACGCTCCAGTCCAGCTACTTCGAACGCCCAGCTGTCAGCGTCGCCATCAACACACCGCTGGCCACTGACACGTTGAGAGACTTGACCTCGCCCAGCGAAGGAATCTGGCACAGCTCGTCGCAGCGTTCGGAGACGAGTCGCCGCAAGCCCTTTTCCTCGTTGCCCAAGACCAGCAGCCAGTCGCGATCCCGATCGACTTGGGCCACTGACCGGGTCTCATGTTCGGAGGTTCCCAGAATCCATAGACCGGCTTCCTTCGCGATCTCGAAGACTTGAACCATGTTGGGGACAATTGCGACGGGAGTGGCTTCGACCCCCCCAGAGGCGATGTCGTACACGATGGAGGTCAGCGGGGCCGACTGATCGCGGGTCATCACCACCCCTCGGACGCCGAAGAAGGCCGCGGTTCGCAGGATGGCGCCGACGTTGTGTGGGTCTTGGATATGGTCGAGAGCCAGCCACAAGCCAGGGGTGTCGGTCTTCTGAAAGAGCGACTTGGGGCTGACGGTCGCGATCTCGCGGACGGTCGCCTCGTTTCCGGTCGCACGCCCTCCATCGACCGAACTGCGAACGACGCGGGTCGGATCGACGAGCGGAAGATGCACCGGCTTCTGGTGTTCCCGCGCGAGGGCAGCCACAGCCAACCAGGGATCACTGGCTCCCTTGAGATTGATCCGCAGTTCGAGGACATCTGCCGGGCGATGCTGCAGCGCGGCTAAGATGCTATGCGGGTTGCGGAGCGAGTGAGTCGCCATGAGGTGGGAGTTTCCAAAGGTGCGAGTGGCGATTCTGAGCAGAGAGCTTATCAACTCCCCGCTCGACACGTCAGCATCGTGTGCCCCAGCGAGATTGTGGTGTGCGGGCGAGGTTTTTGTCAGCTGGGTCACGAATCGACGGAGATCCTGGCAATCTCGAGGTGGGGGCAGGGAAAGATCTGAACGAAGGGTGTCATTTCCAGGGAGGGAGCGTCGAGTGAGGAAGTCGAAGAATGAGACAGGATGCCAAGTATGAACAGGATTCCTGAACTTCATCCTTGGCATCCTGCCTCACAACGCGGGCCCCGTCGTGTTCGACCAAGAGGTTGTGAGCGGTTCAGAGAAGGAACACGAAAGCAGATTCAGAAATGGTCTTCAGTTCGCACCGACAGAATTGTCTGTGCCACCTTGTCGTGGAGCCGACATTCCTGTCGGCCTTCTTCTGAAGACCAATTCTGAATCTGCTCCAGTGTTCCTGTTCCCATTCCGCACACCCCCATACTCTCACAAGCAATTCGACTGAATTGCCTTGTCGCCGGGGCGTGAACGGTGACTCAAGGCGTCCAAGCGAAAAGCCCAATGGGTACTGACCCATTGGGCTTCGTCTTTGGCGATCATCGCGAACGTCGTTACGCCTTGAATATCTTCTCGCGACCATCCACGACATTCTTGGTCAGATTTCGTGTGTCGAGGACCATCTTCGAATGCTTGACCAGGAATTCCGGGTCATACGCCGAGTGGTCGGTCGAGATGAGGACGCAATCGAACTTCGACAAATTCTCTGCGGTCAGGGGAGTGCTTTCCATCGCGGGGAGCGTGGGATGGTGCCGCATCTTCGGCAGCGAAGGAACATGCGGGTCGTTGTACGACAACACAGCTCCGCGCTTGATCAACAGTTCCATCAGCACAAAGGACGGGCTTTCTCGAGGATCGTCCACATCCTTCTTGTAAGCTGCCCCGAGCAGGAGAATTTTGCTGCCCTTGATCGGCTTGCCCTGGTCGTTGAGGAATTCCCCCAATTGCGAGATGACGTATTCCGGCATCTTCGAATTGATCTCGCCCGCCAGTTCAATGAACCGCGTCGTCATGCCATACTTGCGCGCCAGCCACGTCAGATAGAACGGATCGATCGGGATGCAATGTCCCCCGAGTCCGGGACCGGGATAGAACGCCTGAAACCCGAAGGGCTTCGTCTTGGCGGCATCGATGACTTCCCAGACATCAATTCCCATCTTATCGAACAACACCTTGAGTTCATTGACGAGCGCAATGTTCACCGCTCGATAGGTGTTCTCCAGAATCTTGCACGCTTCCGCGATCTCGGGAGTCGAGACCGGAATCACCTTCACCACGGCCTGGGCATAGAGAGCGCAGGCACACTTGAGCGCCATCGCATCCATCCCGCCGACAACCTTGGGGATGCCCGCAGCGGAGTAGTTCGGATTGCCTGGATCTTCGCGTTCCGGACTGAAGGCCAGCAAGAAGTCCTTAGAGCACTTCAAGCCACTCGTTTCAAGAATCGGCAATACAACATCCCGCGTCGTTGTCGGATAAGTGGTGCTTTCGAGGACGATTAGCTGGCCCTTGCGGATCGCCTTGGCGATCGACCGCGCGGTCTCTTCGACGAAGAACAGGTCTGGATCGCGGCTGTCACTAAGTGGCGTCGGCACGCAAATCAGGATCGCGTCGGCCTCGCTCAGGCGGCTCATATCGGTCGTGGCGTCGAACTGCTTTTTGTCTTTCCAACCTTTGACTTTTTCGGGGCTGATATGCTTAATGTAGCTCCGACCGGCGTTCAGATCGTCCACTTTTTTCGTGTCGACATCATAGCCAATGCACGTAAAGCCCTTATTGACGAAGGCGTCGATGAGTGGAAGCCCCACATAGCCAAGACCGATGACCCCCACTTTGGCGGTTTTGCTCTGGATCGCCTGCAATAGCGATTCTGACATCGTGTGTTCCCTGTGAATGGATCGTGGACGCTAGCTGCCCGAATTCCCACGGGCCGTCCACATTACGACGGAAACTATCAGTTTGAAAAAAAGCGGGCAACAGGGCTTTGGGGAGGTTCCCGGCGTTGTGTGCCAGACGCCCTTGGCCAATGAGATCGTGGCTCGCATCGGACGTGCCCGTGCCCCCTCAGTATCCCGGCAGGGACATCCGAAACAAGCCCACCGTTTCCACGGTGGGACCAACGGCTCGCGAACCCCGCGGTCCCGCCAGCGACGACAGACGCCTCGCGGTCGTACGGGATGGCCAGAGGTTCTGCCGTCCCTGCCGAGACTGGTCAGCTGGGTTCGCTCCGACCAACCACCGCTGAAGCGGTGGGCGATTCTCAACCGTCCCTGCCGCGCCGCGGAGGAGCTGGGCCATTCACGATTATCGAGCAATCACAAAGTGCGTCTTGCACTCGAAGGCGTTCGGCGAACTCCGATGTCTTCGGCAGTTTTCGCCGCTCGCTTGATCGGATTGCCACGCGGCCTGTGACTCATTGATGTTGTCAGCGACCCGATCTTGCCTCCACTCGCCGGGCCAAGGTATATGGACCCTGCTCTCCACTCTGGCGAGCGACCAGACCGGATGGCCTCGGGCAGGATTCCCATGAGCGAAGTGGCAGCAGCTCCAGTATCTCCGGACCCTTTGGCGATCGATCTGCGCCAACGGTTTGGCATGGAGATCGGACAGCGCCGCGATGAGCAGGCCCTGCAGCACGCGGGGCGGATTCTCGAACACCTGCGGACTCAACTGGCCGAGCTGGATCGTCGCGAGCAAAACCTGAACAGCCAGCTCTCCTCAATGGATCAAGAGCGGCGATCACTCCGCATGTGGAGTTCTCAATTCACCGAAGACGCCGAGCGCCGGGAGCAGGAACTCCGCGCTCGCGAAATCAAATTGGCCGAACGCGAAGCCGGATTCGATGCCTTCGCGGCAGAAGTCGATTCCCGCGAAAAGTCACTCTCTGCGGAGTGGGAATCGGTCGCAGCGGCCCGGGCCGAGATGAAGTCGGAACTGGCCACCGAGATCGAAACCGAGCGGCATGAGCTCGCCGAAGGACAGCGCCGGCTCGAAATTGACACTCGCGAACTGCGGCGTTGCGAAGGCGAATTCGAACACACTCAAGCTCTGCAACTGGAGAACCAGCGGCGCGAAGTCGAGGCCCTGCGAGCCGATCGGCTCGGAGAGATCGACCGTCGCGAGGCCGACGTGTCTCGCCGCGAAATTGATGTCGAGAAGCGGGCCCGTTTCCACGAGGACCATCTTGATCGCGTGCGGCGCGACTTGGCCGATCAGCGGCGCGATCTCGAACGGGAACGCCAGCGACAGCGAGTCTGGATTGAGCAGGTTGAGGAATCGATCCGACTCCGGCTCTCCCACGTCCGCCGATACCGCGACCTCGTCGCCCAGCGCGAACAGTCGATCGAGCACGAACGCGAACTGATGCAACGGGCCAAGCAATCGTCGGAATATGAAGTGACCACCCATCGCCGTTTGCTCCAGGAGCAGTGGCTCGCTTTCGAACAAGACCGGACCGCTCATCTCTCCGAACTCGAACGACGGACAGCTGACCTGGCTCACCGCCAAGAGGCCCTGGAAATCAAATCCCAGAAAGTCGAAGAACTGCGAAGTGAAATCGACCTCTCCAATCAGGATCTGCTCGAACAGCGCGTGATCGTGGAACAGGTTCGCGCGGAGTTGGATCGCTCCGTCGGGAGCGAGGAATCCGACACTTACATTCAACAGATGCAGGCCCAGCTGCACGAACAATGGCGGCACGTCCGCGAGTCACTCGTCGAGCAGCGGGACGAGCTCGAAACCTCTCGGCAGACGCTCCAACGACTTCGAGATGAATTCCGCAATGAGCGTGAAATCCTGACCACCTGGATCGGACAGCGGGAATTCCAGTTGCGGGCGGTCGAGGAGTCTTTGACACGCGAACGATCGCATGCCCAGGAGACAGAAAATCACTGGACCGCCGCCCGCGACCGCTGGCGCGAAGAGAAAATCGAAGCTGAAACCATCATTCGTGGCTTGCTGCTGCAGCTGGAGGTCATGGTCTCTGGTCCGCCAGAGACGGCCATTCCGTCAGCTCCCATGCAGCCGCTAGCCCGTTCGAACTTCGACGATCAGTCCCCGCCCAGCGAATTTGGCGAGCGAATCGCCGCCGCGTAGAGTGAGTGATCCTCTTTCCTTGAGACGTTCACCTCTGTGGGTGAGGCGAGCCGTGAAGGCCGACCAACACGACGCGTCAGCGAGGGCCACCGGCGGGAGACGCTGAAATCACCTGTCCAGGCTCAGGCCCAACAGGCCGGGCAATTCTCAGAGCCAGAGTGGCCGCTGGGCTGGGCTGGAGGAATGATTGGCCTTGGGGGCCGCCAGGACGGGCGGCCGGAAGTGTCAATAACAATACACACAGAGCTCTCTGCGAGCCTCGGATGCGGAACGAAAATCGTTCCCCTCGAAATCAGTGGCTGGTCCAGTACATGGTGACCAGCGCCGCGATGGTCATGGCGAAGACCGTATAAGTAAAGAACAGCGACAGCATCTGGCAGATAGCTCGCCCTGCTTCGGCGTCGTCAGCGATAAACTGCGCGGCATCGGCGGCCTCAAACACGTCGTCAGAGGCGATGGGGGCGGCGTGGCTGTCCATAGGGCGGTCGTCGAAAGGGGGGTGTGGGTGGAACGAACTGATGGAATTCTGGCACGCGGGTGGCGGACTGTCGAGGGAAGACTCGACGGGGAACCGATTTCTCACCAAAACTTGCCGTTCGTGTCCGAGGAATGGACCCTGCGTCAGACTTCAGGAGACTTCGGAAGTCTCTCTGGGTGGATTGGACTCTGGTCAGGCCAACTGGCCAGCAGCGATCCGAGAAGCACCAAAACCAAGTCAGCCGAATTGATCCTCATAGACCACCGATGGAGCGCCTGAAATCCCTGGGGACGGACTTTTCCTGGCGGGGTGATCATCTCCGCCAAGGGCAAATACACCACCAGATAGTCAAACAGCACCATCGTCAAGGCCAGTCCAAACAGCCCCAACAGCACTCCCCGACGCCGGAGCGTCACGGACTCCCCCGTCAACGACGCCCCAATAAACGCCGCTCCCACCAGCAGGAATCCCATCACGTAGTACGCCGGAAACCGCAGCAGGACCAGCTGATCGGTGGTCATCGACTCGAACTTCCCCGAGGTCGTCTGCTGCACTCCATTAATCACAAACAACGCAGCTGCCCCGACCCAGGCAGCGGAGGCAAAACGGGTGATCGTGAGGGCGAGGCGAGACATAGCGAGGGGGAGCCGAAAGATCAGAATGTCGTGGAGATACGAGAGTCACTGCGACTGCCAGCACGGACAACCTCGCATCCCAATGAAGAGCGGCACGGCGTCAGTCTGCGGAGGTCCAGGTCCAGGTCCACGCACCGCGTGAAGTGTCACTTTGTCTGAATACGGGTTCAGAACTCACCGACAACTTCGCCCCCGTTGCGAGTCGTCAAAGAGTCATACAGGACCACGTCGATGTTCTCGGAGATGAAGCGGACCGATCCGTCACACAGCAGATGATGCGCGCCACCCACATGTCGGCTGGAGGGCCCGTATTCCTGACCGATAGAATTCGGGAAGATCCCACCTTGGAAGTAGGGCCTGTAGTTGATCGACGTCGTATTGCCGGCAAACGTCGGCGGCACGGGCACCATGTACCGGGCTGCGACGGTGGCCGTTGTTCCGTCGATCCAGACTGACGCCCTCTCTTCGCGAGATTCGGCAATCATGATCGTGTTCGATGTGCCGTCGGTGATATCTCGAAATCCAGTCTTCGAAAGCGGGTACATCACACCTTCTGCGGGAATTGCCCCCGACAGGCTCAAGACCGTCTTGGCTCCCAGGGCCACATAGTTCCGAATCGCGAACTTATCGAATCCCGCAGTCGTCACGTACAGCGGATCGGTACTAAAATCCGGACCCGAGTAGCTCGGGCAGCGGTAGAACGAGAGAATCTGGGAAGCCGCATTGCGATTCACCGGAGACAACGCCGAGACGTTGTAGTCGATTGTGTTGTACAGATTGGCCCCATCGACGTAGGGCAGAATCAGACTCGCAAAACTGTGCAGCCGGATGTTCGGATCGGCGGGGCCAGTTCCGGGATAGTTCCAGACTCCCCGGCCGAATCCACTGATGCTGCTGGGCGGGAAGACTCTGTGAGACCCTTCGTAGTTGTGGATCGCCAGCCCCATCTGCTTGAGATTGTTCTTGCACTGCGTCCGTCGCGCCGCCTCGCGAGCCTGCTGGACTGCGGGCAGCAACAAAGCAATCAGAACCGCAATGATGGCGATGACAACCAGCAACTCGATCAATGTAAACCCACGAGAGGATTGGATTGAACGGCGCATGCTTGAATGACTCCCTGACAACGGTATGAATGGCATGAAACGTCGCAATGACGTTCAAACGTCCATTGGAGAGTATGAGGGCCACTGCATGTTGTCAAATGTGTCGCGATCCACCCGCCCCGGACCCCACGAGGACTCCTCCAGTTTCCCTTTCTCTTCCGGGGACTTAGAATCCCCAGCCACGGGACAAAACGGCGAATGATTGAGCATCCGTTGAGGGATTCACGCTCAGCGGGCAGGTCGTCGAGTGGAAGGATCACATTGTGCGCTGGACGAAATCATTCATTCCGACGATGAAGGAAGACCCCTCGGACGCTGAGGTGCCGAGCCACCGCCTGATGCTGCGCGCGGGGTTGATTCGTCAGGTGATGGCCGGGGCCTACACGTATTTGCCACTCGGGTTGAGGGCTCTGCACAAGGCGACGAACATTGTCCGCGAGGAAATGGACCGCGCGGGCGGAGTCGAGATTCAGATGACGGCGCTCACGCCGATTGACCTCTACGAACGCACCGGCCGCATTAAGGCGTTCGGCAATGTACTCATGAATATCCACGTCACGCGGGGCGACCGCAAGGTTCACATGGCCCTCGGGCCGACGCATGAAGAGGTTGTCACCGACCTCGTCGCCAAGCACATCAACAGCTATCGCCAGCTGCCGATTACGCTGTATCAGATTCAAACGAAGTTCCGCAACGAAGAACGTCCCCGATTCGGCATTCTGCGAACCAGCGAATTCCTGATGAAGGACGCCTACAGCTTCAGCACCTCGCTGGAACAACTGAACGACGCATACACGGCGATGTACGACGCCTATTGCCGCATCTTCACGCGGTGCGGATTGACGTTCATCCCCGTTGAAGCCGAGAGTGGCCCGATCGGCGGCGACGGGTCGCATGAGTTCATGATCCCGGCGGGGAACGGCGAGGACACGATCCTCAAGTGCGACGGCTGCAACTATGGGGCGAATGTCGAGCGGGCGGAGACCGGTCGCCAGCGGTCCAGCGTCGCCATCCCCGTTGCGGACATGAAGCCGATCACCGAGATCGCCACGCCGAGCGCCGGAAGCATCGACGCGGTGTGCAAGATGCTGAAGTGCAAGCCGCATAAGATGATCAAGACGATGATCTTCAAAGCGGACGGCAAGCCCGTGGCTGTCCTGATTCGCGGCGACCACGACGCGAACGAGAACAAAATCCGCCGGGCTCTCGGAGCCACGTCGATGGAACTCGCCGACGAAGCCACGATCCTCGCCGTCACCAGCGCCCCGATCGGGTTCGCCGGACCGGTCGGCATCAAGTGTGACATCATCGCCGACCACGATGTCCCTCACATCCTCAACGCGATCGCCGGAGCCAACAAGGCCGATGCCCATGTCGTGAACGTTTGCCACGGTCGAGACTGGACGTTGCCGCTGGCGGGCGATGGCACTTGGCAGACCTTCGACCTCCGCAACGCAGCTGCCGATGATCCCTGCCCCAAGTGTGCGGCGAAGTTGAGCCTCGTCCACGGGATCGAAGTCGGCCATGTCTTCAAACTCGGGACGAAGTACAGCGTCGCTCTCGACGCCGGTTACCTCGACGAGAAAGAAACGAAGCACCCGATCATCATGGGCTGCTACGGCATCGGCATCAACCGCATCATCGCCGGACTGGCCGAGACCTGCCACGACGACAACGGGCTGATCTGGCCGATGAACATCGCCCCGTATGAAGTGGTCGTCTGCCCCCTGAACGTCAATGAACCCGAAGTGCTGGCCGTCGCCGAGCAGTACTACACCGACTTGAAAGCAGCGGGGGTCGATGTCATTCTCGACGACCGCGATGTACGCGCCGGAGTCAAGTTCAAAGACGCCGACCTGATTGGTTTTCCGATCCGCATCGTCCTCGGCGGGAAGGGTGTCGCTGCGGGCGAAGTCGAAGTCAAGCACCGGACAATCGCCACCCCCGAGAAGTACCCGCTGGCCGATGGCGTGCGGATCGTGGCCGAGATGGTGAGGGCGGCGAAGGGCGTTTAGGCATTCGATTAATGCAGTGTGTGGACTCGAAAGTGAGCGAATTCATGACATTCAACTCACGTCGCCTGTTGGTGGAAATCCTGTTGATTGTCACGATCATGATCGCCCATTCTGTGGCATTCGCTGCTGAGCCTTGAGCCACTTTGAAGAAGACTCTGGCGACTCACAACAAGGTGATGGACAAAGCCAGAGTCGGTCTGCTGGAAGGCTTCGATACTGCTGCCAAGAACGTCAGAAAGCGTAAAGCAAATGCTTTGGAGAAGACGCATCTATTCAAGGTGGTTGAGGCAGAGAAAGCACGCTTTGAGGGAACGGGTGAGCCGCCTTGGTCGGAACCGATGCGAAATGACTTCACCCGCTATCTGACAGCCACCCCACAATCGAGAGCGTTGCTTCAGCGAGTTGTGGAATCTGAGGTCAGCAAACTGCTCAAGGCGGGAGACAGCGAATCGGCGAAAGCGCTCAGCAATGAGTTCGAGGCAGATATTTCGCCCCAGCCCGTTGGCCGCTGGGTCGCCTCCGCTGTCGGCTATCCCGATGTCACGATCACAATGTCCAGCAATGGAAAGTTCACAGATCGAGACGGCAAGCCGAACTGCGAGTGGGCTTACAACAATGGCATCCTCCTGATGCGCTGGCCCTCCTCGTTCGGTGGGTTTGCTGATGCAAAAGTTCAGGTATCCGATGACGGATTGTCGTATCGTGGACAGGATAAGGCGGGAGTTATCAACACGGGGAAATTTGTCGCCGCTCCGTGATGTCACCCCGATGGGGGTCAAATGGACATGGCAGCGAGAGCCGTTGAGTGGAGTTCAGAATTGCACTCGCCCTCCCGAATGAATTCGACCCCGAAGATGTCGTCGTGACAGAGCACTTGCTACCAGTGCTCAATCGGTCCGTTCGGCACTTTAATCAGAGCGGTCGGAACCGTGGTC
>Ga0105046_10016067_pt1 | contig 11497 bp, 10 predicted proteins | sample MAT03_FD_78385 | JGI IMG/M metagenome (GOLD analysis project Ga0105046, IMG submission 78385) | Freshwater microbial communities from Lake Fryxell liftoff mats and glacier meltwater in Antarctica - MAT-03 (megahit assembly) | ecosystem: Environmental > Aquatic > Freshwater > Ice > Liftoff...
ACCCGCGCCGGATCGCCTTGAATTCCCCGCCCTCATCCTCCCCGCGCCGTTCCTCCAACACTCGCTCCAACTGCTGCCGCCCCGCCGGGCTGTCCTTGGGAATACCGTAATCGCCCAGCAACCGCTCCACCCGCAGCCAGGCCGGGCGCTTCGACGGCGCCAGCAGATACGCCGGCCAACTGCTCCACGCGAAACTCTTCAACGGTTGCTTCGCCGCGACCAGCTTCGCCCGCGCCGGATTCAAATGAACGTAATCGCAAACGCTCTTGAGATAGCCGCTGCCCGAACCGTCCACGATCAGCGATTTGTAGCGACCGGAGAACAGATGGCCGAACAATTTGTGCCGCCGGTTGAAACGGCTGGTGTAAGTGCCCAAAAACCATTTCATGCCCGCGACCAGATTCGGCTGCGGCGTCTCGACCACCAGATGAAAATGATTGGGCATGAGCACATAGGCGTGAACCTGCCAGTCGGTCTTGGCGCACGCCTCGCCCAGCGTCTCCACGAAACGCTCGCGATCCGCCTCGTCCTTGAAGATCGGCTCGCGCCGGTCGCCGCGATTCATCACATGGTAAATCGCCCCCGGATACTCGACTCTCAACTTGCGCGCCATGGCGGGAGAGCGCCCGCCGCCATCTATATGTCAATATCAAGAACTGACCCCTTTTGATGACCCCTTTTGACGCGAGGGAGAAGCATCCGAATCAACAACCGAAATGACAGGCACGAATCGCACCTTGGAAACCGTCCGCGCCGGCCGGAAAAGACGAAGACAGCTTTTAAAAAAGGAAGCTGCCAGACGGGAATCTTTTTGCCTATTAACCGCTCACGCTAATGGGTGACCCATTTCCTATCCTACAAGACGTGCTGAAGCGATGTATCAAACCGCAAGCGTTGGATGTTCATTGACAAGCTGCGTTCGCCATCGGCAAATGCGACGCTTCAGAAAGCAATCAGCTATGCTGCTTGCGAGTCTATTCTGCTGGCAAACAGCCCGCCCGCTCCATTGGCAAAGCGGGCTCACTACTAAAGTAGAAGCATTTCACTTAACCCGCCGCTTATAGCCAAGGTGGCTTCGTCCAGCGCCTTGGGTTGGATATTCTTCCAAGCCGCATTGATGGCGACTGGGTCGCTTTCGAAAATCTGCGCGGCCGCGTCTAGCTTCCGATTAAAGTACGCGTGCAAAAGCTGAACCAATTCATTCCCCGCCCGTTTTATTACTGTGTTCTTCTTCCCATATTTTTTTATCGTCTTTGCTAGTTTTCCACGGTTCAACACATATGCTGCTGACGCACTGGCGAGGAATTCATCGACGTCTTTGTTCGGGTGTTCCGGGGGCGTTTTGGGGTCAATTGTTGGGGGATCAACAATCGTGGTCGCAACCAGCGTTTCGCCGCGTACTTCGATTACTTCGGAATCGAGCTGAAGAAAAATGTCCGCGGCTTTGTCCAGGAAGTTCTTAGCTCTTGCCGCACTCGCACCGCCGTTCCTCACTTGATGGAGTAACGACTGGACCGCCGTATGCATGATCTCGTGGATAACCGTATGCTTCCCCCATTTCATGTGCCGAGTGTCCACTAACATGAACCAATCGCCGCACAATACCCGGCACGACGAATTAACGTTCCCGATCCCGATCAGCTTGACCTGATATGCAGGAAGGTCGATGCAGGAATTCATATAAACGATCTACTTCGCGATCTCTGCAAGTTGCTTCGCGGAACTCCACTTTGGCTTCGACTTTCCGTGCCAGTACAGAAAGCGGATGCCCATGATCGTAGCCTCTGCGAACGTCACCCCGTTGGGGTTGGTCCTCGGTAAATTCAACGCGCTTAAATTTAACCTGGAGCAGATGCCCAGAGTTGTAGGCGCTGGCGCCGGCGACTGGCCTCGCGAAGGGGGGCTTGTATCGTCGTCTTGGAGCATCAGCGGGCTAAGGGGTGACAGTTTGTTCCGACGAGCCCGCGCGGTTGGGGACGTTCCGCGATCAACCGTTCCACGGTGCGCTCCGTCTGTCATTCGGTCGAGGAAGATGTACGGTTTGTCCATGAAGTTGAAGCTCTAGTGCGGTCTTACAGCCTGATCGTTGAACGAGCATCCACTTTAAAAAGTGGATTCAGAGGTCAATTGGCGGAACGACGACCGATGCCACGCCCTCGATCACTATCTTTCGCTCTATGTCCGGGTCTTCTCGTTCGCCTGCAATGAGGCGGGCGGCTTTTCGCAGGTTCTCGAGTTCGACCCCGCGGACCTCGGCCTTGACCTTCATCACGTCCAGCGCCCGGTGCCGCAGCTTGAAGTCCTCGATCAGCGGGTGCGTGCCCACCAGCGCCTCGATGTAGAGCGAGTCCGTCGGAACGATCATCTCTTCGCCGTCACGAACTGGGTCCATGAGGAGAGCTTGGAGCTGTTGCTCAAGCTGGTTCTTTACGGCTTCGTAGTCGAACCCTTCCTTTGTCTTCAGGCACTCGACGTACTGCCGGAATTCGTCCAGCGTCCAGTTGCCCGTGGGGTCCGGGTCACGCAGGCCAAGCTCCGCGTCGAGATACGGGGCAATCATAAAGTCCGTCAACGCGTTCGATTCCTTCAGAGGGAAAATAATGTAGTTGCACTTGAATCCCAGGGGACGGTCGAGATCGACCAGCTCCGCCAGCGTCGCCGTCTCGTCTTCGGCTGAAAGGTCCGCACTGACACGGATCGTGACGGTGACCTTGTACAACGTCTTGCCCGGCGTTGGCGTCATGCCCAGCGGCCATTCGCCGTCGGCCGGCATCGCCTCCAAGGCGTACTGCTTGTCGACCGGGCGGAGCCGCGGAGCCTCGACCTTGTGGTAACGCATCAGGCGTTGGTCCGCGTGCTCGTGGCCCCAGATGGCTTGCATGTAATGCAGCAGGTTGTCCCTCACGTGGTTCACGAGGCGGTCGATTTGGACCTTCTGGTTGGCGGTCTCAGTCAACAGACGGGTGTAAGCCTCGGTGGCCGCCTGAAGGGCCGTGACCTCGCGGTCCAGGCGCACAGTGGCATCCCGGACCTCGCGGGCTACTCGATCGAACGCGTCGCGAGCCGTACTTTCGAGTTGACGTGCGGTGTCCGGCTGAAGGTCTTCATCACCCGTGACGAAGTCCAGTATCTTCGTACCGACGCCTTCTCCGCTCTCCTCTCGCTCCGCTTCTGCTAGATCTTCGAGGGCGGCTTCCAAGGCACCGTACCGTGTCGACATCTGCGTCCGCAGGTTCGCCAACTCGAGTTCGTGTTCCTCAATGGCCTTCCGTAATGCGACGACGTTATTCTTGAGCTCGCCGAGGCCGACCTCGTCGCCTCGAGCACGGGTGGCCAAGTAGACCAGTGCGGGCAGGAAACTCTCGTCCAACAGCACCCGACGGATGATCCAGTCGTGTCGCAGCAGCCACGCCTGAGTAATCTCTGAGGGGGAGGGCACGACCTGGGCGACAAGGACGACCGGGATGACGCGATGCAGCCGCTCGGAAACGCGGAACCGACGCTGCAGCTCGTAGAAGAGGTATGTAACCGTCAGCTCGTCGTTGGGATTGCTGATCTCACGCTTCTCGGTCGTCTCGCTTTCCGAGGTGTCGGCCGACACGACCTTCATCTGCCGCTCGTCGTAATATTCCTGGGCGCTCTTTCGTGCCGCTTCGCGGAAAGACTTTTTGGTTTCCTGCGAACTCGAACCCGCGTCCCTGCCGAGCGTTGAAGTTGTGGTGGCATCGAACCCGACCCCTTCGCCCAGTTGCGTTTTGGCTGTCCCCGTGTTCACGAGCGAAAAATTCGTCTTGGCCTCCGCGCGGGCGACGATCTCCGCCTCGTCGCGATAGGTGTCGTCAGCATCCTCCTTGCGAGTCTGCCGGCTGGTGGTCATGTCGTCGCGGGTAAGCGACGTCTTGACGACCTGACGGACTGAATAGCTGACAGTCTCCTTCGGCGCCAACGTAAGTGTCTTGGCCAGCCGTCCGACTTGGTAGGTAACCGGCTCCCACTTTTGTCGGTAGGTAACGAGCAAACCGAAGTTGACTGTGCCCACGGCGAAGATGGTGCCCGGGTATTGCGTGCCGTCGTCATCCCCGGAGTTGTCGTCGTCGGATCCAAGGCTAAATTCATTCGGGCCGTTCACCGGGCGGAAACCCGAAAGGTCTGGACGGCCGCCGCCACCGCCGCCGCCACCGCCACCACCGCCTCCCCACGGATCGGGATAGGGATCGTTGCTACCGCCAAACAGGTCGCCCCCGTGTTGGTCGAAAATATCCGTGGTATTGCCGAAAACTCGCGCGACCTGCCCCTCTCGTTGAAGCGCACGCAGTGGGTCACCAGCGCCTTGCAAGGCGCCGACGGAATCACCGCCTGCGTCATCGACCTGCTTGTACAGCACCTTGGCCGCCTCGATCGCCGCCTCGGCACGAAAGTCCTCCCAGACGTGATCAAAAGCGATCTGGAGATTGTGGAAGTCGTACAGCGCTGGCACGTCAGCCGGACCCCTGCTCAGGCTCAGTTTGCCGATGGCGATGCCGACGCTCTCCTGATCGGGCCGCGATGCCTCAGGAACGCCCATCGACTCGGGCGACTGCATGTCCCGAACCAGATGGGCCAGCTTGGCGTTGACGTCCAGCGGGTCGGCGGGCGTGTCCGTGTCTTGGGCACTACCGTCTGTGGGCGTGGCCGGCGTCATCGGTTGCGCGGGCAAGCTGGGCCGGGCGCGGTCCGCGCAGGCGCGCGCCAGCGGGTCGGTGCGAAGCAGTGTCGTGCCCGCGGCATTCGTGCCCCGGAGCATCGCCTCCACCCGTGCCCGCAACAGTTGGCCGTTGTGGTGCAGCGCGGTGTACTCCTCCTGCGACAGTGCGAGGTAGAGCGTGCGGACCGGCAGATCACCGTGCAGCGGGTCGCCGTCGGGCTGTGCCTCAGGGATACCTGCGAGTCGGCGAAGTTGCCGCTGCTGGACCTCACGGGCCTTGGTGGCCGCGTCTTCGCCGGGCTTAACGAAGCGGGCCCACGCTGGCGAGTCGGGCCGCAGGCCGGTAAGGTGGCGCAACACCGGCTCGCGGACGGCCGCGTCGGCTGCGGCGTCGAGCCGCCGAGCGTTGTCCACGTCCTCCTTGACCGCTTCCCGCAGCTCGCGAGCAACTTCCCGTTTCCACCCGCGGAGTTCACGCGCCTTCTTGCCCACGCTCCGGGGATCGTCGCCCACGGCCGGCCGCGCGACGGGAATGGGGACTCGGAGACGCTCCAGCAGGCTGGTGTCGAGCTGGATTGGGAATGACTCGTCCCGCGACGCCGCCCGACGGACGTCGGACCCGAAGAGCAGCCGCTTCTCCGGCGTGGCACCGGGCGACTCGGGCGCAAACACCGACACGACGAGGTCCGGCCGCGACTTGTCGTCCGTGCCGCGCCGGAACGCTTCGTCCTCAAACGAAATATGAAATTCGCCCTCACGGGTAATCGTGCTGCCGACCGATCTCTCGAGCCTTGAAGGGTCCGTCGCCGAGTTGTGAGGCGCCGCAACGACACGGACCAGCAAGCCTGAAACGCCCATGCGCGTCCCTCGAATTGTGACCCGGCCGCGAACGTGATTCATGGTGTGGGCTCCAGTTAACTGATAGGAAATTGCTTTTTTTGACGCCGCGCGGTTCAGGGCGGATTGCTTTTTCGTCGGGCTCATTGCTTGGGATTTTCCGCCTGTTTCAGCCGGTGGCAAGCTAATTTTTCGGTTTTTCGGCGCATGGCCAGACCCGGCCGCGTCTGGCTGCCCGGAAGGCCGCCTTGGAACGTTGCGGCCGGAAAAATGGGAACCGTCTGCTGCGGTCTGATGGCACACCCCACCGGCGCACCGTCGGCAGAGGTAACGGAAAATGACCTCCGGGCGGGTGGTTCGTCTTAGTCGGTGAGGACGCTTTCGTAATCGGGCATGGGGTTCACGTCACCGCACGGCTCGCGGGTCCACGGCCCGGGCTCAGCGTCCGGCGGGGCGCGGACCGAGGCCAGCAGCGGCGTGCCGTTCCAGAGGCCCAGGTGGCGCAGGAGTCTTCCCACTACAGCGGGCTGGTCAATTGACTGCGATCACGCGCATGGGCTGCTGGCACGTTGGGCATAAAGGGGTCGATAAAGGGGTCGGTTCTTGATAATGGCTACTTCCGGTCGGGCTTTCTCCAACGATACAGCGACTGATGGGGAATTGCTCTGTTGCCGCTGCTTGGCGGGCTGTTCCGCCCACGCCGTGGGCGTCGCGCCGCTCTTGATCGTCGCGTTTTCCTCCCGCGTGTTGCGCTGGCGCGGCACGTCCACGAAACTGGCGTCCACCAGTTTGCCGGGTTGCGCCAGCAGCCCGCGCTCCTGGAGTCCCCGCCCAAAGAGGTCAAAGAGTTTCTCGAACACGTCCGCCTGGATCGACGCCTCCCGGAAATCCCAGACCTGCCCACCGATTGGCAGGCGGGTGGTGTTGGCGTCCGGCGCTTTGTCCGCCAGCGTCCAGCCGATAAATTGCTGAAAGCTCAACCGGTCGCTGACCTGATACTCGGTTTGCTCATCGGAAAGATTGTAAAAGCGTTGCACCACCAGCGTCTTGAACATCTTCAACCGGTCGTGGGGTGGTCGCCCGCCCGGCCCTTTGGCAGGCTTGACCAACGCCGCGTCCAGTAACGGCCGGAACCGTTCCCAGTCCACCACCGCATCGAGGCGGTTCAAGGGGTTGCCCTTAGTCAGCAGCCATTGCACGCGCAGTTCGACGTCAAAGAATCCGAAGGTTTGGGGAACTGGGCAGGTTTTCATGCCGAAGAATACGCAGCCGCCGTTTTCCCGGCTACTCCTTTCATTCAGGTTTTTCATGTTTTCGAGTTTCCGGAGGTGCCCTTGCGTGTTATTTCGGTAACGTCGTTTCCGCCGATTCGCCGTCGGTAGTGCGGACTGTCCCCAGTGCGCCGAAATCTGGAAAGAAGGGAACGGACGGCGCTGTAGGGACACAGCGCCCTACCGAATCGCGGCACAACCGCATCGAGACGGAACGCTTCCACGCCTTCACTTACGAAGAGTTGACCAAGCGCGACAAGGTCAACCTCGACATCTTCTGGTTGAAGGACGACGCCCTCGAAGACAGCGCCAACTTGCCGGCGCCCGAAATCATCGCCCAAGAAATCACCGACGACCTCGAAGCCGCCCTAGAGCAGTTCGCCGAAATCGCTGATGACCTGAAGAAGTAACGCCTAGGCTGCAACCAACTCGATCTTGAGCTTGCGGCCCAACACCCGCGCCGCCTTGTCGAGTGTGACCAAAGTAACCGACGAATTGGATGCATCGAGCAAACGATCCAGTGCCGCCCGGCTCGTGTGCATCCGTTCGGCCATCGCACTCTTGGACAACCGCTGCGATGCCATCAACTTCTCCAACTGCAATGCCACCGCGCGCTTGGACGCCTTCAGTTCCACTTCCTCCAAGATTCCTTCCTCTCGGAGAAAATCATCAAAGTTGCTTCCACGGTATTTGTTTTTATTCATGGCCACTCAGCCGGAACGAGGCAGACGGATTTCAACTGCATCGTTCCGGCTGAGGCGATCTTGTGAGCGTGAATCGTTTCCCCGAACCCACCCCCGGCCCCTCCGGTGGAGGGGAGCCGGACTCCGTAATTCCTCTCTTGGGAGGGGTCCGGGATGGGTTCGGGCCGTGCGGTTCATGGGGAGCGTCAGGGTGAGGGGAAATCCGGCTGCCTCGTTCCGGCTCAGAGCCTGTGGCTCCGCAAGCAGGGACGCTTGCGCCACCAGCCGCATTCGTTTGGGAACTTGTCGTTGATGGCAAAGATCAGCGAGATGGTGGGGATTTTAGGTTCGTCTGCCCTACCCTTCGGCAGTTGACAACTTTGTACTTTGTAGTATAAAGCGTAATCATGAATGCCCAACACGCCGAGCAGAATCTCGCGGTCATTCGCACTTTGATGGAACGCTCGGCGCTTTATCGCCGGGCGCTCGGGCCCATCTTTCTGGTTACCGGTGGCATTGGCGTCTTGGCGGCATTGGCGGGTTTGATCTTGCCGATGGAGTCCCGCGCCGGGTTTCTCGGGCTTTGGATTGCCGCCGCCGTGGTGGCGATTGTGGTTGCGGTGCTCATGACACGCCGCCAAGCCTTGCGCGACCGGGAGCCGCTGTGGTCAGCGCCCGCGCGCCGGGTGGCGCACGCAATGTTGCCGCCATTGCTGGTGGGGGCGGCCCTGACGGCCGTGGTGGGTGAGATTTTTGTGGTGATGCCGGTCTGGATGATTTTGTATGGCTGCGCGTTGCACGCGACCGGCTTCGTGACGCCCCGCGCGGTGCGCTGGTTGGGCGCAGCCTTTATGGCAGCGGGCGTAATCTCGCTGGCAATCTTTGGCATTTGGTACTCCGCACGCGCGGCGGCAGGATTGATGGGCGCGACGTTCGGCGGGTTGCATCTGCTCTGCGGCCTCTATCTCACCACGACCCAGAAAGGATCGAATGGTCAGTGAATCCCGACACGTTCCAGAAACTCGATCGGGTGATTCACGAAGCGGGTCGCATGGCGATCATGTCCACGTTGGCAGCCGCTCCCGAGTTGGCGTTTACCGAGATCCGCGACACGCTCAATATGACCGATGGCAACTTGAGTGTGCACATCAAGACCCTCCAAACGGCCGGCTACGTCGCGGTGACCAAATCCGTGCAAGACCGGCGACCGCGCACGACGTGTTCCCTCACGCCGCGCGGCCGGGCGGCGTTCAGCGAGTACATCGCGACGCTCGCGCAGATCGTCAAGGAATCGAAAACTAGCTGACTGATTGAACGAAATGCGGCCCATGCTGCTCTTACACTTTGTGACACAAAGTAAAATCAGGAGACCCGGATGAGAATCTTACGCGCGGCGCACATGGGGTGGTGTTTTGGGGTTCGGGATGCGGTCGAGTTGGTCACGACCGAAGCGCAGCAGCAGCCGGTGACGGTGCTCGGTGAGTTGGTTCACAACGAGACCGTTAACGCCGCGTTGCGCAACCAGGGAGTGCAATTGCGCCAGCGACTCAGTGAGGTGCGGACGCCGACGGTGATCATCACGGCGCACGGCACTTCGGCGACCGCACTCGAACAGGCCCGGCAAGCAGTGCCGCGCGTTCTCGAAGCCACGTGTCCGCTCGTCCATTTTGCGCACCGGTCGGTGCAGGCGTTGGTGGCGGCGGGATTTCATCCGGTCATTGTGGGGAAACGCGAGCATGTGGAGGTGCGCGGAATGACCGGGGATTTGGCGGAGTTTGATGTCGTGCTCACGGAAGCCGACATCGCCCGGCTCCGGCCGCGCACCCGTTTCGGCGTGGCCTCGCAGACCACGCAACCGATTGACCGGGTGCGGCGGCTGGTGGCGGCGCTTCGCGAACGGTTTCCCACCGCAGAAGTCCGGTTTGCCGACACCGTTTGCCAGCCCACGAAACAACGCCAGACGGCGGCGGTCGCACTGGCCCGGCAGTGCGATCTCGTCGTCGTCATCGGCGGACATCATAGCAACAACACGCACGAACTCGCCCAGACGTGCGCCCGGTTCTGTCCGCGCGTGCTGCGGATCGAATCTGCGGACGAACTCCGGGCGGAATGGTTCGCCGATGTGGAAACCGTGGGGGTTACCGCCGGCACGTCCACCCCCGACGAGACGATTGACGCAGTTGAATGCTGGTTGAACGAACTAAATAAGAGGAGGGCGGATGCAGACGCACAAGAATCACACCGGGTTGTCCCCGTTTGTAGTTAGCCACGGAGTCGCAGTCGGAAACGAGGGCGAAACGACCGGCGGAACCCACCCCTACCCCTCCAAGGAGGGGAACTTCGGCCGGCTCCCCTCCGCCGGAGGGGCCGGGGGTGGGTTCGGGCGAGTTCATGTCGCCGCAAGTGGCCCCGCCGAGAATGAAAAGCCGTTACAAACGTGCAGTCGGATGCAACGGGCTCCGGTTCTTGATCCGCTCGCGCTCGCCGGTATCCGCCAGACGCGTTTCGCGCTCTTGATCAATCCGTTTTATCCCAAGGATCCGATCACCAGTTACGGGAAACACGTGCTCACGCCCTCGCTGGCATTGACGAGCATCGCCGGGGCGACGCCGGCCGATTGGACGGTGCGGTACTGGGATGAGAATCTGTTGCAAGGTCCGCCGCCGCTCGACCCGTTCCCGCACGTGGTCGCCATCAGCGTGCATCTGACGTTTGCGAAACGCGCGTTTGCGCTCGCGCGTTGGTACCGGGAGCGGGGCGCGATCATCGTGCTGGGCGGGTTGCATGTGTTGAGTTGTCCGGAGGAATGCGCGCCGCACGCGGATGCGCTGGCCATCGGGGAGGGCGTGCAGTTGTGGCCGCGGATTCTGGCGGATGTCGAGGCCGGTACGTTGCGGAAGACCTACCAGGCGGATTACCGGCAGCCCTACCGGCTGGATCCGGCGCCGCGGCGCGATCTGCTCGACCGGCGCAGCTTTCTGACGACGACCAGTTTGATTGCGACGCGCGGGTGTCATAACCGGTGCGGGTTTTGTTATCTCGCCACCGACGGTTTGCAGATGCCCTATCAAATGCGCGAGCCGCAGCAAGTGGTTGCGGAATTTGCCGCAGACGACCAGCCGTACGCGGTGTTCACCGACAACAATCTCGGCTCGCGCCAGGATTACCTCCGCGCATTGTGCCGGGCGTTGCGACCGCTGGAAAAAATCTGGAGTGCGGCCGTGACGATTGATGTGACGGATGATCCGACGCTCGTCCGCGAGATGGCGTTGGCCGGGTGTACCGGGGTGTTCATCGGGTTCGAGAGTTTGACAAACGAAAACTTGGCGGCGGCGCACAAGAAGACACCGAAAGCCGAGGATTATGCCCGGCGGATTCAGATTCTGCACGACAACGGCATTCAGGTGAACGGGAGTTTTGTCTTGGGATTCGACCAAGACGGGCCGGACAGCTTCGCGCGGTTGTGCGATTGGATTGAAACGAATCGGTTGGAGTGTGCGACGTTTCACATTCTCACGCCGTATCCCGGCACGCCGCTTTACCGGCAGATGGAGAGTGAGGGGCGGTTGCGACACAAGAACTGGGACTTGTACGATACCGGCCACGTCGTGTTTCGGCCCCGGCGGATGACGGCGGACCAGTTGGCGGCGGGCTACCGGTATTGTTATCGGCGATTGTTCTCGCACGCGTCCATCTGGCGGCGGCGACCGACAGACCGGCGGGCGGTGTTGTCGTACCTGGCGATGAGTTATCTCTACAAGAAATCGAACTGGCTGTGGCCGTTCCTGATTCGGCACCGGCTGGTGGGGCCGGTCTGGCGGCCGTTGGTGGAATTCTCGCGGCGGCGGCATGTGCAGTTTCGCAACCGACTCGCGCCGTTGCCGGTGGCGGGATCCCCCGCCAGAACACCGGCCACGACAGCGTGGCCGGCGATGAGGGCCGCGACCGTGGTCGCGGCGGGTGTGTGAAGTGGCGGAAACTTAGGCAGCGCGGCGTTGCCGGGCGGCTTCGTGTTCCATGGC
>Ga0105046_10016068_pt1 | contig 11497 bp, 10 predicted proteins | sample MAT03_FD_78385 | JGI IMG/M metagenome (GOLD analysis project Ga0105046, IMG submission 78385) | Freshwater microbial communities from Lake Fryxell liftoff mats and glacier meltwater in Antarctica - MAT-03 (megahit assembly) | ecosystem: Environmental > Aquatic > Freshwater > Ice > Liftoff...
CGACGATGTCGAGCGCGTCGAGGATCGGCACGCCCGAGCCGAGGAGCGTCCCTAGCGTGCGGGTGAAGCGGGCCACGGCGATCTTCTTCAAGACATCGCCGATGACTGGCAGCTTCAGCATCAGCCCGTGAAAGAATCGCTTTCCCTTCCGGCGCCGATAGGTCGTGACGAACGCCACGCTGGTGCCGATGAGCACCAGCACGATCAGCGGCAGCCAGGTCATGAAGCCTCGCGAGACCGCGATGACCGCCTTGGTCAGCGCCGGAAGCGCATCCTTCGCGCCGAACTCGGCGAACATGTTCTCGAAGGCGGGGATGACCCACCCGAGAAGGACGATCATGACGCCGATCATGATGAGGATGACGATCGAGGGGTAGACGAGAGCGCCACGCACCTGGCGCGCGAGCTTCTGCCCCTTCTCGATGTAGCCGGCGAGTCGATTGAGGATGGTGTCGAGGATGCCGCCGACCTCGCCGGCCTGGACCAGGTTGGTGAAGAGATCGTCGAAGACCTTGGGGTGGCGGCGCAGCGCGTCGCTGAACGTCGCGCCCTGCTCGACGGTGTTCTTGATGTCCTTCAGGATGACGGCGAACTGCCTGTTCGGCTCCTGGCTGGACAGGATCTCGAGGCACTGGACCAACGGGAGGCCTGCGTCGATCATCGTCGCGAACTGGCGGACGAACTTGACGAGGTCCTTGGTCTCGACGCCGGTTCCGAACTGGAAGCGGAGCGAGAACTGCTTTTTGACCTTGATCGGGCTGAGCTGCTGGGCGCGCAGGCGAGTGTTGACAGCAGCCTCGTTGGGCGCATCCATGACGCCTTTTTGAAGCTCGCCCGTGCGGCCTCGGGCTTCCCAAGCGAACTCTGCCATGGTGCGAATGCCTCGGTCAGGAAGGATACCGTTCCGTGGCCGCACCGGTCAAAGTCACGCACTTCCGCTGCCGGTCCCCCCGGCCACCTGGCCAGCGCTCCAGCGCGCTGCGGCCTTCGTCGTGGCCGGCCTCGGGGCGTCCCCCTGTGCCGTCGTGGCCTGCTCGCGACGACGACAAGGGACCTGGGAACGTGGGTTCGGTGCATCCGGGCGGCTGGGTCGCGATCCCCTCGAACCTTCCGTTCACCTGGAGACCCCCTTCGACCTCGCGTCGGTGACCAAGCCGTTCACGGCCCTCGCTTCCGCCCGGCTGCACGCCCAGGGGGCCCTCGACCTCGCCGCGCCGCTCGCGACGATCGATCCTCGGTTCGCCGGAACGGCAGTCGGAGCGCGCTCGCTCGACCTGCTGCTTCGACATCGCGCCGGGCTCGAGGCGCATCTGCCCCTCTTCGCACCTCTGGAGGAGCGCAGGCCCTTCGATGCGGAAGCGGCGGTCCAAACGGCGGCCGGCGCGATGCGGGACGGTTGCTCCGGCCCCGCCCCTTCGAAAGGGTTCCCGGCGCTGTACAGCGACCTCGGCTACCTGGTCGCCGGGGTTGCGATGTCGCGGCTGTTGGCGCTCGACCTCGACGTTCTGGTGGAACGCGAGGCGGCGGTCCCGATCGGATCCGGCGCGACGTCGGCGCGGCGCATGCGCGACACTTTTGTCGACTTTGACGTGGAGGTCGCCCCCACCGAGGTCGTGGCCTACCGCGGGGGGACCGTCCGCGGGCTCGTCCACGACGACAACGCGTTCGCCTTTGCTGGGGACGCTTCGTGCGGTCATGCCGGATTCTTCGGCACCGCCGACGACGTGCTCGCCCTGGGCGAGGCGCTGCTCGACACGCTCGCCGGCCGGCGCGACGACTGGCTCCCGAGGACCCTCCTGCAGACGCTGCTCGCTCCCTGGCCTGATGGCTCGCACGTCTTCGGGTTCGACACCCGGACCGGCGAGGCACCGAGCTCCGGTCGCCGCTTCGGCCCGCGAACTTTCGGGCACCTCGGCTTCACGGGAACGAGCGTGTGGATCGATCCCGATCGCGACGTCTGCGGGGTGCTCCTCACGAACCGCGTCCATCCCTCGCGCGATCACGTCGCCATCCGCGCAGCCCGCCCGGTGGTGTACGACGCGATCGCGGACGCGGCGGACGAGGACCATCCTTCCGTGACCGTCGACCCGCGATGAAAGCGATTGTCCGCCACGAGCCCATGCATCCGCTTGTCGAGTTCGAGCTCGGCCCGAACGAAGCAGTTCTGGCCGAGGCGGGCAGCATGGTGGCTCGACAAGGCGACGTGAAGATGTCGATCGCCTTCGACGCGGCCGGCGAGGCGACGTTCTTCGCGCGGCTGCGGGCGCTACTCGTCGCCGTGCTGCGCAAGTGGGTGAGCGGCGAGCACTTTCACGCCAACCGCTTCTCCGCCCCGTCCGCCGGCGGCTGGGTGTGGCTGGCCCCCGCGCTCGCCGGCGAGGTCCGCAAGCTCACCCTCCTGGCCGGTGAAACGTGGACCTTGGTGCCAGGCGCGTTCGTCGCGAGCGACGCACACGTCAAGCTGCGTCCGCGCTTCGCGGGGTTCGGCGCGCTCTTTTCGCGCGACGCGGTCTTCTGGCTGGAGGTGAGCGGCGAGGGCGAGGTCTGGCTCGCCGGGCACGGTGCCATCGACGTGATCGAGGTCGATGGCAGCCACATCGTCGCCGTGGACCATCTCCTTGCGTTCGCTGCCACGTTGAGGCCGAAGATGCGCGAGACGAAGGGCTCCGCGTTCATTCGCCGCGATGACGCGCGCGACGTCGAGCTGGTCGGGCGAGGTCGCGCCCTGGTGCAGGCGCGCAGCGTGCGGGCGCTCATCGCGTGGCTGTCACCATGCCTGCCGGAGTGAGGGGCGATGCAGATCGAGCTCCTCCAGCAACCGCAGGCCGCGTTCGCGCGCGTCGCGCTAGACCATGGCGAGTCCCTCGTGACGCAGCGCGCGACGCTCGCCGGCATGACGCCCAACATGACCTTCTCCAAGCGCGGCGAGGGTCTCATCGGGCGTCTCGGCCGCTTCCTTGCGGGAGGCGAGTTCGCCCCCGAGACGCTCACCGCAGGGCCCGGCTCGGCAGAGGTCCTTCTGGCACCTGCGCTCGCGGGCGATGCCACGATCCTCGACGTCGGCCCGGGCAGCTGGCTCGTGGCGAGCAGCGCTTTCGTCTTCGCGACGAGCGCGGTCGAGCTGAAGGTGCGGGGCGGCGCCCTCTCCTCGTTCTTCACCAGCGCCGGGCTCTTCGTGATCGAGGCGGCCGGCATCGGCAAGCTCGTCGTGGGTAGCTTCGGCGCGCTCTCCCCGCTGAGGGTCGATGGCAAGACGGTCATCGACACCGGGCACATCGTGGCCTGGGAAGCCTCGTTGGAATCGCGTCCCCACGACGCGGACGTTGGCCTCGTCACTTCATGGCTCGCACGAGAGAGCGCCTCGTGCAGCTTCGAGGGCACCGGAACGGTTTGGCTCCAGTCGCGGAACCTCGCCGAGCTGGGCGCGCGGGTCGGTAGCCGCCTGCCGCCTCGTCGGGCCTGAGAGCGGAGACGGCAAGCCCATGCGCAGCGAACTGCAGCACAATCCGAGCTCCGGGATCATCCGCGTCATTTTCGAACGACCACGCGAGCAGCTGGTGGCGCGGGCGACCGCGCTGGTCGCTCGCGACACGGCGATCGAAGCTCGGACGACCTTGGCCAGCGGGAACGCCAGCGGGAACGCCAGCGGGAACGCCAGCGGGAACGCCAGCGGAACAGCTGGCAGGAACGCCAGCGGAACAGCTGGCAGGAACGCCAGCGGAACAGCTGGCAGGAACGCCAGCGGAACAGCTGGCAGGAACGAGAGTGGTGCCGACCCGACGACCACGCTCTTCACCGCGACCGCCCCCGGTCAGTCGCTGTGGTTGGCCGGCCCTTCCGAGGGCTCGGTCGCTTCGATCGCGATCGCACGAGGTGCCGAGCTTTTCCTCCAATCGAGCGCGTGGCTCGCCCGCACGCCCGACGTGGCACTGGACGCGAAGTGGCACGGCGCGCGGTCTTTTTTCCCCCGTGGAGCCACGCTCGCCAGGGCCTGGGGCGAAGGGGAGCTCTGGTACAGCTCGTACGGTGGGATCTACGTGGTGGAGATCGGCACCCGGCATCCCCACTACGTCTGCGACGCACACCATGTGGTTGCCTTCACCGAGGGCGTGCAGCACGTTCCACGCAAGGTGCGCAAGGGCACGGACGCCGCGACGGTCGGGGAGGGCTGGGTCGATTTTTCTGGAGTGGGCCGCCTGTGGCTCCAGACACGAAACCCCATGGCGCTCGCGGGATTTCTCCACCCCTGGCGGAGCGTGGGCGGCCCGATCCCGCCGAACCGCGACGGACAATGAGCGCTCGTTGCCAAGCCGCGCTCGGGCTCGCTAGAGTAGCGCCCCGTTCGCAGCTCGGTCGGCCATCGGCCTTCCTCCACACGGTCCTGGTGCCAAGGCCTCGGCCTTCGGCGTTCGGACACGGCATCCTTGGTTCGCCCCACCAGCGGACACCAGAGCTCCTCGCGCGCGCCATATGTGGAAGCTGACGATCGAGGACGACGAGCAGAAGCAGACCTCGCTGCCGCTCGTCCACGACGAGTACGGCGTCGGTCGCGCCGAGGGGAACGTCATCCGGCTCACCGACCGGAACGTCTCGCGCAAGCACGCCATGGTCCGGCGTGGCGGGTCGGGCTGGGTCGTCAAGGACCTCGACAGCTACAACGGCACCTACGTCAACGGGCTGCGGGTCGCAGGTGAGGCGAAGGTCGTCCACGGCGACGTCGTCCAGCTGGGCGACTACCGGCTCGAGTTCAGCGACGAATCCAAGTCGGCCGAGGCCGAGGCCGCCCGGACGGCGGTCGACAGCAACGCGCGCCCCCCCCACCAGCGACCCGATCGCCTCGTCGTCGTCGTCGGCCCCACACCGGGACAGGAGTTCCCGCTGGTGGGCGACCACTTCACGATGGGGCGTGCCGAGGACGCGAGCATCTCCGTCAACCACAGCTCGGTGAGCCGCTTCCACGCGGAGATCTTCGCGCTCGGCAGCGGGCGCTACGAGATCATCGACAAGGGCAGCGCCAACGGCATCCGGGTCAACGGGCACGATCTGAAGCGCGGCATCTTCGAGGCCGGCGACGCGATCGAGCTGGGCGACGTGCGCCTGCGCTTCGTGGGCGCCGGTAAGATTTTCCGCGCCGGCGGCTTCGACGCCCGCCAGCAGATCGCGGCCGTGAAGGGCTTCGACAACCTCAACGCAGGCTCGATGCGCCCGGTCGCCAGCAAGACGCAGGCGAGCGGCCTCGGCAAGTGGATCGGGATCGGTGTCGGCCTCGGCCTTCTCGGCGTCGCCGCGGCGCTGCTCATCCTTCGCGGTGGCTCGCCGACCCCGACGCCCGCACCGATCGTCAGTGCTCGTCCCGCCGCGGACGACCCCGGCTCCGCCGTGCTCAAGGACGCCATCGCCCTTTCCGAGAAGAAGGACCATGAGGGCGCGCACAAGAAGGTCCTCACCATCCCCGAGTCCTCCGCTTCGCGGAGCGATCCGAAGTTCGCGGAGATCGAAGCGGCCTGGGCCGACTGGATGTTCGGCAAGGTCGACGCGACCAGCGACGTCGTCGAAAAGCGCAAGCTCCTCCACGAGATCGCCTCGACACCCACAGTGGACGCCGCACGCCGAAAAAAGGCCGCGAACCTGATCCAGGAGATGGACCCGACGGCGACCGATCCGAGCGCCTCGCCCTCGGCTCAAGGCGCCAACGGGCCTCCCGGAACCGATCCCCTTCCGGCCGGGCCTGGCGGCTTGCCCAACCCCGGCGCGCCGGGTGCTCAGCCCGTCAAGACGGCCGACCCCGCGGCCTCTTCGTCGGTCGACCCGCGCGATCAGGCGCTCAATGCACCTGAAGCGACGATGAACGCCCTCATCAAGAAGATGGCCGCGGGAACCGCCAGCGAGCAGGAGCTGCGGCTGCTGCGCGGGCTCTGCGCCCAGCTGGGCAACCGCGCCTGCTGGTCGGCCGCCAGCGCCGCGCTCAAGAACCTCGAGAACAAATAGCGCTGCGGGGCTACGGTGGGCGACAAGACCATGTCGCGTCGTCACCTTGCTTTCGGCTCTTTCGCGGCATTGCTCGGCGCCTCCGCGTGCAACCTGATCACCGGTGCCGACGATCTGAAGGTCTACGACACCGAGCCGAAGAAGAGCTCCGGTCGGGACGGCGGTGACGGTGACGGTGACGGTGACGGCGATGGCGATGGCGATGGCGGCGCGCCCGCGAGCCAGAGCACCGGCGTCGGGCAGGGCACCACGGGCTCCGACACGACGACGACGACGACCGGCACGCCCGGCGAAGAGCTGGTCGATGTGGCCGGCGTCTCGATCGTCGACGTCTCGTTTTATCAAGGCGTGAAGGCCCGCCTCGTCCAGAACGGAGTGGCCGCGAGCCCTGCCGTGGACGTGGTCGCCAACCGCGACTCGTTTGTCCGCGTCTTCGCCGACCTCTCCGGTTACGACGGCGCGCCCGTGGTGGTGCGGCTCCTCCTTCAAGGTCAGAACCCACTCGAGCTCGACACGACGCTGGTGGCGCCGAACGAGGCCGCGAAGGGCTCCACCGCCAACTTCGATCTCCCTGCCGCCATGCTCCCGCCCGGCGCCACCTTTCGCGTCGAGATCAAGCGTCGCCAGGTCGGCCCTGGCCCTGTCAACGCACAGGCGAGCTACCCCGCCGATGGCAGCTTCGCCGCCACCAACGCGCAGACGACGGGCTCGCTGCGGATCACGATCGTCCCCATCGCTTACGGCGCGGACGGCTCGAACCGTCTGCCGGACACCAGCGCCGGCATGATCGCTCAGTACGAGGACATCTTCCGCTCGATCTACCCGACCTCGCAGCTCATCCTCAGCGTCGGCGGAGCGTTCACGTGGAATGGCGACATCGACCCAGGAGGAGGCGGCTGGGACAGCCTGCTCAATGCCATCGCCGATCACCGGTCCAACCAGGGCGCCGGGTTCGACGAGTACTACTACGGCATCTTCAACCCGTCGGGCTCGATCGACTCGTTCTGCGGGGGCGGCTGCGTGGCGGGTCTGGGCTTCGTCGGTGGCGCCGGCGACGACTACATCCGCGCATCGATCGGGCTCGGCTACGGCGGCGAGCTCTCCACCGAAACGGCTGCACACGAGATCGGCCACAACCACGGGCGTCAGCACGCACCGTGCGGAACCAGCGGCGACAACAACTTCCCCCATTCGGGCGCGAAGATCGGCGAGTGGGGCTACGACCTGTCATCAGGTCAGCTCAAGCCGCCGAATTCCTACGTCGACCTGATGAGTTACTGCCAGCCGGTCTGGGTCTCCGACTACAACTACAATGCTTTTTTTGATCGCATCCGCGCGGTCAACGGCTCGAGCTTTTTCGTCCCCGAGAAGGCGCGCTTCCTCACCTATGAGCGCGTCGCCGTCGCCGGCGAAACCGTCACCTGGCTCGAGCCGCGCGCGATCGAGCGGCCGCCGGTCGGGCAGCGCCGCACCGTCACGGTGGAGGACGAAGCGGGCAGCTTGCACGACGTCGAGGCAGGCTTCTTCCCCTACGATCACCTCGATGGCGGCCTCTATGTCTTCCCCGCGCAGAGTGCCTTTCGGGCCTCGCGGGTGACGGTCGCCGCCGATAGCGGGCTCGATCTCGACGTCGCTCGCTGAGGGCTCTCGGAACCCATTTTTCGACTCAATCAGCGATCGCGCTCGCCGGTCAGCGACCCCAGCCACGCGGTGAGCAGCGTGACGTCGCGATCGTCCAGCGTCTTGCCGAGCTGGAGGTGCGCCATCATTCGGACGGCGGCGTCGAGCGATTCGATCGATCCATCGTGGAAGTAGGGCGACGTGACCGCGACGTTCCGCAGGCTCGGGACGCGGAACACGATAAGGCATACTGTCACCTAGGTGGTGCGAGCGCTCCTCGAAGATCGATCCTCCACGCTCCGCCCTCTACCGCAAGGAAGGTCACGGGCAGCAGTCCCGGTCCGCGAGGTCTTCGTGCATACATGTGCTTCTCCTTTTACGGGGCAAAATGGGACAGCGTGCCGTCTGTGGTCGACACCAACGTGGCCACACCTCGAATCGCTCGGCCGGCACGTTGGCGAGGACAACGACGGGTGACGCTCGAGGTACGCGGACGCGAGCTCGTGACATCGGCTCCAGTGCATCTCCACTGGCGTGCACGTAAAACGCTGCGTGGTGTGAATGAACGGCGCCTTGTCGCCGATGATCACGCCGACCAGGGCGGACTCGGCGGGTCGACCGACGACATCGGCACCGGTGGCATGAACCGTGGCGCCGTCGCGCGGCGGCTAAGCTGCCGCTCGTCCGGGCACTCGATCGCTTTCCCTACGGTGATCCGAGGGCGCGAGTTCTCGTTCGTTGCGCTGACTCGCGGTGTCCGTCATCCTGATAGCGTGGTTCTTTCTGCTCGACGACCCGCGACCGAGGCGGACTTCTTCGCCATCCCCGACGACGAGCGAAATCACGAGCTGCTCGACTCGGAGATCGTCGAGCGCGCGACTCCGAGCGGCGAGCACTCGAACGCGCAGAGCGGCATCGTTCGCCTGCTCGGTCCACCGTTCCAGCGACGAGGCGGCAACGGCGGTGGCCCCGGCGGATGGTGGATCTACACCGAGGCCGAGATCCGGTTGCCCGCCGGCAAGATCGTCCGTCCCGACGTCTGCGGCTGGCGTCGCGAGCGTGCGCCCGAGGCGCCGCGCGGCACGCCGATCGATCTGCGGCCCAACTGGGTGTGCGAGGTCGTCTCGCCCGCGAAGCCCAACCACGATCTCGTCCGCAAGCTGAACCTCTATCTCGCCGCCGAGATCGAACACTACTGGACCGTCGATCCCCGGGACGAGACGCTCACCGTTCACCGACGCGGCGAGGGCGCGTGGGTGCTCGTGATGCGGGCCGAGCGCAGCCAGACGGTGCGCGCGGAGCCGTTCGATGCGATCGACTTCCCGGTGGGCGTGCTCTTCGGCGACGACCCGCCGTGAAACCCATCCCGCCGCGCGCTGGCGGAGCCTTGCTGCTCTGTGCAGCGGTGGGCCTCATCGTGTTGAATGTGAACCTCGCGGCCCATGACCAGCGGTTCTTTCCCGCCATCTATCCTGCGGCTGGCTTCATCACGCCGATGGGAGTTCTCATGCTCGTCACGGGCTACAACCGCGATGACATGGCGCACGGCCGCGCACCACGAGCGCTCGTGCTCGCGGTGGTGGTCGCGATGCTTATCGGGGTGTACGTCGGGCTGGAGATGAACCTCAGTGAGTTCGGCCGCCGACTCTGACGGACCGTGGCTCTCTGCCGCCCCGATCGAGCTCGACGCGCGCTGGCGCAAGTATGGTCGCACGCCCCACTCTGGGTTCTCCGTGGCAGCGAAGAAGTCGAGGATCGGCCGGGTCACCTCGGCTGACAACTCCAGCTGGCCAGCGCCCACGGGGGCCGCACACTCGACGACCAACGAAAAGCTCCCTTGCCCGCTGAAGTCGAGCACGACCTCGCCTTCGGACTCGGCGCTCGCACTCCACGATACCGTGAAGGGAGAGGACCCCGAGAGGCTCGTGGGGAGGTCATAGGTGATGTCGGTACCACTGGCTGGGCCCAGATCCAGGGCCACGGCAGGAAAAGCGGCCCCTGCGAAGCTGGCGGAGAGGGCCTGCCCGGGCAACGCGACCTGCTCGCCACTCATCGAGAGGTAATCGAGGCCATCCGCCCGCGGCTCGACGACGAGCACCTCCTCACCATTCGCGGTGACCGACAAGGGCGGCCGAATCTTCGGCGACGCCGACCCGGCGCTCTGCGGGGAATCCCGTTCGAAGCCGCCCATGGCGGACACGGACTTGAAGACGAGGCAGTCGCCCGCCCGGAACCCTCGATACCCTCGATGATTTGCCCCGGGTTGAACACGCGGACGAACCGGCCGTAGAGCGAGTGTCCCGTTCCGGTGGGGCCAGGCTGCTCGAGGCTGAACTGCGCGTAGTCGACGATGCCCACACCGTCTTCCGCGAGGACGAGGCCAAACGGCCCGGCATGGCCTTCGAGGTAGGAGCTTCCCCCTAGCTTCCCCCTCCCGCTCCCCCGCCTCCAGCGTCGCTGCCACCAGCATCGCCGCCCATTGAGCTCGCAAAGATTCCAGGAAAGCCTCCCCCGCCACCTTCGGAGCCGGCAGTGGAAGAAGCCGCATCATCACTGCAGCCCGAGAAGGCCGAGCTGCACGCGAGGATCAAGCAAGTCTTGCGCATGCCCCCTATCGCGCGAGCAGAACGGTTTGATCACTCCGCCATGGCGATTCGACAAGCGCATCTCGACGCGCCGACTCGGCCAGAAAGCTCAATACCCCCGAGCGCGAATCTCTCCCACGAGGTCCCGGTAGAATCGTTGGTGGTCGAACGTGTTCGATCCGCCGGGGCCGTCACCGAAGAGGTGACCGACCTCGTCGAGGTGGTCGCCGGGGACACATCCCCAGAACTCGCCACGGCGCGCGTCGCGCACGCGCACCAGACCGTCGTTGGCGGCGTCCCCTTCGCCGGAGACGATCGCGGCGGCGACCGAAAACAGCGGGTCCATCGGATCGGTCACGCCGGCGTACGTCGCCATCCACGGAAGGTCCACGTCGGCGTCGCATTCGCTGTCGGCCGCCGCTTCGTTGGAGCGCCCAGCAATCGACGCGTAGAACACCGATGGGTCGTCGGGGTATGCCGCGTTGAAAGCGGCGATGCCGGGCTGCGAGAACAGGCGGAGCGGTGCGGCGAGGCTCGTCTCCTCACCCACCTCGTCGTAGAGCGCGCCGCCCGCCCATTGTGTGAGCTCGTCGAGCACGTCGAAGAGGAACGGGTTGTCGACCAGGCCGAGCAGTACGTCGGCGACCGGGGTGCCGTGGTGCGGCGTGGCCACCGTGATCACGGCGGCCACCAGGTCGGGCCGATCGTGGGCGACGACCCGCGCATCGAGCCCGCCCTGCGAATGCCCGACGATCACGACCCGCTGCTTGCCGGTCGCGGCGAGCACCTGCTCGATCTGCGCGAGCAGCTGCGCCCCGCGAAACGTCGAGTCGTTGAACGGGTCGACGGCGGGCGTCGAGACGTTCTCGCCGATCGGCGCGAGGTCTTCCTTCACGCCGAAGAAGTACGTCGCGAAATCCACCCCCGCGAACTCCTCGAAGCCGAAGAACCCGTGCGCGAGGAGGATCGGGTGCGGCCCCTCCTCCACCTCGCCGCCGCCTTCGCCGCCGATGCCCGACGGATCGCGCCCCGAGGTGACCGAGGTGATGCCGCTCTCGCCGCCGTCGCCGGCTTCACCGTCGCTGCCGCCCACGCCGGTAAGCGCACCGCCGGCGCCCCCGGCCCCGGCCCCGCTCGGAGCGATCGCGTCATCGGCACATGCGGCGAGCGCCGATGCCGCGAAACAGGCCGCGGCGGCCCAGGAAATGCGCAGGACGGCGAGCACCACGATGGACGAGACAACGCCCCTCGCCACCTTGCGTCAAGGACAGCTCACTCGCCGTGTTAGCTTCGCCGCCATGAAG
>Ga0105046_10016070_pt1 | contig 11496 bp, 14 predicted proteins | sample MAT03_FD_78385 | JGI IMG/M metagenome (GOLD analysis project Ga0105046, IMG submission 78385) | Freshwater microbial communities from Lake Fryxell liftoff mats and glacier meltwater in Antarctica - MAT-03 (megahit assembly) | ecosystem: Environmental > Aquatic > Freshwater > Ice > Liftoff...
ACAACGCCGCCGCGCTCGTCGAGGCGAGCGAGGCGCACGACCGCGAGCTCAGCGACGAGCTACGTCGACCGCAGCGCTGGCTTCGAGCTGGTCAAGCTCTTCATGCGAGAAGGGACAGTCGAGCTACTCGTCGAGTCCGAGGCCAATCCGCGCGAGCCGAGCTGGGGCATTGGCCGATTCGCAGAGAAGATTTCGCGCACCGCGAGGCCCTCATGAGGCTGCTGTCGGAGGCGCCGAGCTGAGGCGCCGCGGTGAGCCAACCTGCAAACCCTCGCTCGTCACGACACCCGCAGCGTCGTGTTCGGCGCCACCCATCACGCCTGGGCCCACTCGCCGGTGCCCGACGCCGAGATCGCCGCCTTCGAGGCCGCCCACGGCGTCACCCTGCCCGCGGCGTACCGCACCTGGCTCGGTCTCCACGACAAGCTGTGGATGGCCCTCGCCGCCCTCGAGCTCCGCGCCGGACACGTCCCCGAGGCCGAAGCCGCGATCGAACGCGCCGTCGGCCTGTCGGGCGAGCCGGACGGAACCCGGGCCGTCGGTCGGTGCCTCGTCGCCGCGGGAGACGCACCCGTCCTGCTCGCCGCCGCCGACGCCGGGCTCGGCGCGCACAACCTGGGGTTCCTGACCGAACTCCGGCTGCTCCGGTTCCGCAAGGACGCCCTCGAGCGCCTCGAGCGCTGGAGCGACGCGGCCGCCGTCGTGCAGACCATCGCCGACCATTGCAAGTGGACGTCGAAGCCCAACGCGAGCTCGTGTTAGACCGGATGGGCCGCAACGACATCGACCTCGCCGCGGACCGCTTGATCGACACCGCGCAGCGCGGCGTCGGCTGCGACCGCGAGGCACCGCTCGCCGACCGGGTCCGCGGGCTCGTCGACGGCATGCGCTCGGCGCTGCGAGAGGCCGACATGACCGACCGGGCCGCCGCCCTCGACACGGTGCTCCTCGACAAGCTCCGCGCCCTGCCGGCCGAGGCCTGATCGGGTCCGCCCGACGTCCCAGCGGGCACGACCAGCCCTACGGTTCACGCTCACGTGCAGCGCGGTTATCTGCTTGTTGGCCACGATCGCCGCGCTCGCGTCGTGTGGGTCAGCTCCAGCTGCGCTCCGACATACGTCGGCCTTGCGGACGCGCCTCGGCGGCCCGTCCCCGGAGCCTTCTATGATCCAGATCCTCGGCTACGCAGCGAAGAGCAAGCGATCGAACCTCCGGCCCATCCGCTTCGAGCGGCGCGACGCCGGCGCGGACGACGTGGAGATCGACGTGCTCTACTGCGGAGTTTGCCACTCCGACCTGCACCAGGTCCGCAACGAGTGGCGCAACACCGTGTACCCGTGTCTGCCCGGGCACGAGATCGTTGGGCGGGTCGCGCGGGTGGGGTCGCGTGTGACCCGCCACGCGGTCGGCGACCTGGTCGGCGTGGGCTGCATGGTGGACAGCTGCGGGCAGTGCCGGGGCTGCCGCGACGGCCTCGAGCAGTACTGTGAGGGGCCGCACGGCGCGACGATGACCTACAACGGCCCGATGAAGCCTGACGGGACCAACACCTTCGGCGGGTACTCGGACAAGATGGTGGTCCGGGAGTCCTTTGTGCTGAAGATCCCGGCCGGGATGGCGCCGGAGCTCGCGGCCCCGCTGCTGTGCGCGGGCGTCACCACCTTGTCCCCGATGCGGCGCTGGGGCGTGACGGCGGGGACCGAGGTGGCGATCATCGGCCTCGGCGGGCTCGGCCACGTCGCCACCCAGCTCGCCAAGGCCCTCGGCGCGCGCGTCACCGTGTTCACGACCTCGCCCGACAAGCGAGACGACGCCCGCGAGCTCGGCGCCGACCGGGTGGTGATTTGGAAGCGCGCTGCGGACCTCGAGGAGCACGAGCTCGGGTTCGACTTCGTCCTCCACACGCTGCCCGATCCGTACGACCCGAACCCATTCGTCAAGCTGGTCAAGCGCGACGGCACGCTGGTGGTGTGCGGGATGCTCGCTACGTTCACCGAGCCCCTCGATCACACCGAGATGGCGTTCCATCGCCGGCAGCTCGCAGGCACGCTGATCGGCGGGATCGCCGAGACTCAGGAGACCCTGGACTTCTGCGCGGCCCACGGCGTGGTGCCGCGGGTGCAGGTGATCCCCATCCAGGAGATCGATGCGGCCTTCGAGCAGATGCAGGACGGTGAGGTGCGGTTTCGCTACGTGATCGACCTCGCGTCGCTGGCCAGCGACCGCTGAGCTTCGTCGAGCGGGCGCCCGGTGCCGTGGCGCCCGATTTCCTGTGGGCTGGGTGCGCGGGTCTCACCGGTCGCCAGGCCCTCTTCGAGCCGGTCGACCTCGTCCGACGAACCGCAGCGAGCGCGGACGACCTTATCCCTCTCGCGCGATCTGGACGCCGCGTTGCTCGAGCGCGAAGAGCCACGCCGGGACGTCGCCGACGCGCGCCTCGATCTTCACGCGGCCGGTCGCGCCAGGCGGCTTCTCCGTCGTCAGCACCAGTCGACCGTCGACCTCGCGCGCGGAGACGGAAACGAGATCTGCGGCCTCGAACCGAAAGCCCCGGTTGATCACCACCACCAGCGCGGACGGGGTGAGCAGCAGCTCCCCACGACCGAGGCTGCGTTTCCCGTTCGAGTACTGCGTGGGCGACCGGTAGTTGTCGAGCGCGGTCTTCACCCACATGGGTCCGCTCCGCAGGACCACGCCCTCGTCGCTGGCGATCCGGTCGGCGTACCTGCGCTGGAGCGCCGCGACCGCGCCGAAGATGATCCCCAGGAGGAGCGCGATCCCACCGAGCATACCGACCGTCGAGAGCAACACGAGACCGACCGTCGAGAGCAGCACGAACATCGCAGCCTCCATCGGGAACCACCGTGGTGAAAGGTAGGAAGAGGGCCCTTGCCCTGGTGCCGCTCCGCCGCCAGCTCCGCCGGCCTGTCGGGCAGGGTAGCATGCGCCGGCTCTACCGGGCGTCGGTGGTCCCGTCGGACCAGGACGTCGTCCCCGGAGGCGAAAGCGCCCCGAGTGAGCCGCTCTGGCGACGGGCGTGGGAATCGTAGCGGGACCGCCGCGCGTCGGTGACCTCCGACGCTTACAGCGAACTCGAGGTGTAGATGGCCCCTCCCGTCACGGGTTCGCCGCTCCGCGATCTCGCCGCCGCGCTGGGCGAGCTTCAGCAGGAGATCGAGTCTGCGCGGGCGTCGCAGGGGCGGCGGTGTCTCTCGTACACCCGAGCCACCGGGACGGCGCGGTGAACCTCGGGGATTACGTGGCGTTGCGCCAGCACGACCTCCGGGACCTCCAGGTCGCTCTGGCCGATCTCGGGCTGTCCTCCCTCGGTCGAGCGGAGGGCGGCGTCGCGCGGACCCTGAGGGTGCCGTAGCTCGACCATGCGAGTTCCCGCTGGAGCGCTCCCGCGCTGGGCAGTCCGGGAAAGGCCGCCCAGAGGAGCCGGTCGTGCCAGCGCGCGGCGGTGTCACGGGGCAGCTCGCCCTCGACCGCCCGCAGCTCCGCGATCGCCGCCGCCGCCGTGTCACCCGCTGGGACCATCCCGAACGCGTGACGCATTCGCACCGGCGTGCCGCTCGCCTCGAGCTCGGCGCGCATCGCGAGGGCGACCGGCTGCCCTTCTCCCGGGACCTCGAGCGTGCGCGCCTCGAGGGAGCTCGATCCCGAGACCGAGGACGGCGGCGCGCGATCGACGCCGGCGCCCCAGAGCTCCTCCGCCACGAGCCACACGCCGTCGATGGGTCCTGGGTCGAGGCGCGCCAGGTAGAGCTCGGGAAGAAACCAGTCGGTGGTGGCGGGATCGAGCCGATCGTCGATGTCCGAGGGCAGCGCGCGCGCCGTGGTGACCACCTCGATGCGGCGCTCGCCAGGAACGAAGGACACACGGTGCAAGAAGTCCGCTGCGCGCGCGCGCCGTCTCCGGTCGATGCGCGCGGTGATCGAGTTGCTCGCGAGATCGCTGGTGAGGAGCTCCACCTCCACCTGAAAGAAGTTGGGATCCCACACCTCGATCACCGAGAATCGCCGCGGCGCCCCGTCGGGCGTGATGAGCTCGACCTCGGATACCAGCGCTCGTGCCCCGAGATCAGGAGCGAGCACCCGGTGGCGCACCGTCACGTCGGGGAAGCGAGTGAGGGTCTCCACGTAGCCCACTCCGAAGCGCCGACTCTGCATCGCGAGCGCATCGCCGAGCGGGAGATCCTCGAAGCGCGTCGAGCGGACCATCCCATCCTCCCCCACCAGGTAGAGGAAGCCTCCGCCGAGCTGCGGCGGGTAGCTGGGATCCCGAGGATCGACCCACGTGTCGACGTGGTTCACCCACGCGTGACCGCGATCCTGGGTGTAGACCTCGACGCCGCCCGAGGCGTGCGCCATCGCCAATAGACCCAGGCCATTGGCGACGGCGTGGATGGGATCGCGCAGCGGGTAGGGGCGCGGCGAGTAGGCGCGTCCGGCCGGATCGCACCTCTGATCGATGCCGAGGTCGTAGGCCGGCAGGCCCTCGGCATCAACCGACCACACGCCGGCCGAGCCGGAGCCGAGCTCGCAGGTGCCGAGCTGGTCTGGTGATGCGAGCGCGGGTTCGTCACACCGGTCGTGCACGCTTCGCTCCGGCACCACGAAGCCTTCGCAGAGATCGACCCCAGCATCCGTCGAGCCCGCGTCGCCGTCCCCATCGGCTCCCGCATCGAGCACCGAGGGTCCCTCGCATCCGAGGCAGATCATGAGCGCGAAGGCGAGCAGGCGGCAGGGCATGCCCGAGCTTACTCCGGACCCTCCGATTCAGCGACGGCGTGCGAGGTGCGCTCGCCCTACGTCGATGCGACTTGGGCGGTGCGTTGCGACTCCGAGATGGGGATGTGCTCGCCGCCCCCCGCTCGGTCGGTGCTCGGTGAGAACATCGGGGATATGACCGTGTCATGCCAGGTTATCGAGAGCGCCGATACGCGGACGTTGGCCGTCTCGGTCGGGCTGGCGGGCAGCGAGCACTACCAGGTGCAGATAAGTGGCGCCCGGGTGCCCCGCGACGGCGGCGGCGCGGCGGGAGGGGCCTGCTCGGTCGTGGTCACCGAGGGCGGCAACCGCTTCACCGCCCCGTGTGGCAGCTCGCCTCCGTCCATGGAGCAGCCCTGCCAGGTGATGGTCGAGTTCGGCTACGACGACACCGTCATGGTGCCGACTGCGAGCATCCGGATCCTCTGCGATCACATGCCCAATGAGGGCAGCGCGGCGCAGCTGCGCGGCCTCGGCGCGCCGACCACCAGCGCCATGCCGGCCGAACTCCTGTTCTACTTCTGCAGCGGCCTCACCCCCGACTGAGCGAGACCAGACATGCAGGGAGCTGAGCACCGTCAACGCGCACGTCGCGGCCGCCGCTCGGGCATGGGCTTGCATGTTGCTCAGCGCCTGAACTCCCGACGCTCGCGATCGTCCCTGGCGGACCTCGGGTGGTGGCCTTCAGTTCGACACTAGAACGGCAGGACAACGGATGTCGTGGTAGTGCTCGCTGCGCATGCCGCCGCGACGCCTGCTCCCCATCGCGGGACCCACCGTGACTCTGATCGTCGATGGTCGCGACGTGCAAGCGCGCGAGGGTGAGAGCGTCGCCGACGCGATCATCGCATCGGGACGCTGGGTGTTTGGGCGGAGCGTGAAGTACCACCGGGCCCGAGGACCCGTGTGTTTTCAGGGGCGCTGCGAGGGGTGTCTCTTGCGCATCGACGGTGTGCCGAGCGTGATGAGCTGCCGCACCCCCGCTCGACACGGCATGCGGTGTCAGTCGCAGAACGTGCTCGGGAGCGCCCAGCACGATCTCCTGGCGATGACCGATTTTCTCTTCCCCGAGGGCCTCGATCACCACGAGATGTTCACCTGGAGCAAGCCCGCCAATCGCGCGATGCAGCTCATCGCGCGGGAGATAGCTGGCGTGGGCACCCTGCCCGACGCGGTGGAGATGCCCAGTGAGACCGAGCGACACGACGTCGATGTGTTGGTGGTAGGCGCCAGTCTCGCAGGCCTCACGTTGGCCCGCGCGCTCGCCCCTCGGCACACGGTGATGGTGCTCGACGAGGAGCGCGCGCTGCCCGCTGTGCTCGATGGGCTCGCGATCGCCATGACCGAAGCGGGCGCCAAGGTCGCGCTGGGCCGCAGCGCGATCGGGGTTTTCACCGAGACGGGCGGGCGCCGCATCGTGCTGAGCGACTCGGTCTGGGGCGAAGGCGGCGCGGCCAGCATCGCACCGCGCGTGATCGTGATCGCCGCGGGTTCGGCCGAGCTGGGCGGGCTCTTCGAAGGCAACGACCTGCCGGGGATCGTGAGCGCGAGCGGAGCCCAGCGACTGCTCGATCGAGGGATAGCAGTTGGCCAGCAGGTAGCGCTGATGCTCGATGACGCCGAGGAGGCCGCCGCCGATTTGATCGAGACCCGGCTGCAGGGAGTGGGCAGCCAGGTGCGTCGGGTCGCGACGACGTCGGTTCGGCGCGCTCGAGGACGACGTGGCGTTCAGTCGCTCGACACTGAGCACGGCTCGATTCCTTGTGATGCGGTGGTGCTCGCCTCCCGCCGCGCGCCGCAGACCGAGCTCGCCCAGCAGGCGGGCGCCAAGGTGCACTTCGAAGGTGATCGCTTCGTGCTCGAAGTGAACGAAGACGGAAGCACCGCACACCCCGCGACCTTCGTGGTGGGCAGCGCTGCCGGATGCGAGGGCGACGCCGTGCTCGCGCAGTGCGCTCTCACCGTCGCCGCGATCGAGCGCGCGCTCGAGGTGCCGCGTGGCTGACAGGATCTTGGTCTGCCGCTGCGAGGACGTGACCGAGGCCGAGGTGCGCGAGGCGCTCAGCTTGGGTCACCGCGATCTCGAATCGGTGAAGCGCTACACCGGCTTTGGCACCGGCTGGTGTCAGGGGAAACAATGCACCGCGCTCTGCGCGCGTCTGGTGGTGTCGCTCGGGGGCGAGGTGCCGTCGGGGCCCATCACGCCGCGTCCCCCGTTTCATCCGGTGAAGATCGCGCATCTGGCGACGTTGCTCACGGGCGAGGATGATCTCGCGCATCCCGAAGGGCGCAGTGACGATCGCGAGGACGACACGTGAGCCTCGTCATCGAGCGCCGCGCGCTCCCCGAGCGCGCCGAGACGGTGATCATCGGCGGCGGGATCATGGGTCTGGCCACCGCGTTTCATCTCGCGCGTCTGTCCCGCGAGCAGAAGCGCACGGCGCGCATCGTGGTGCTCGATCGCACGTACCTCTGCGGCGGCGCGTCGGGGCGCAACGGCGGCGGGGTGCGAGCCCAGTGGTCGAGTGAGACCAACATCGAGCTGATGCGTCGCTCGCTCGATCGGTGTGCCGACTTCGCGACGCAGATGCGGATGAACGTGTGGTTTCGCCGCGGCGGCTACCTCTTCCTCGCGCGCAACGAGGAGCGGGGAAAGCAGCTCGAGGCCAGCGCCGAGCTTCAGCGGGCGCATGGGTTGAGCACCCGCATCCTCACGCCGGGCGAGGCGCGCGAGGTGGTCCCCCAGCTCGATGTCACGGGCTTGGTCTGCGCCAGCTGGAACCCCGACGACGCGGTGGTCTTCCCGTGGCCCTTCGTCTGGGGCTACGCGCGCGCCGCCGTCGAGCTCGGCGTGGAATTGCACACCCACACCCGAGTCACTGCGCTCGAGACGACCGGCGCGCGGCTGAGCGCGGTGGTCACCGATCGCGGCACCATCACTACGGAACGAGTGCTGGTGTGCGCTGGCGCGTGGAGCCCGGAGATCACCCGCATGGTGGGCATCGAGCTTCCGTCGCGCCCTCACCGTCACGAGATCTGCTCGACCGAGCCACTCAAGCCGTTCCTCAAACCGCTGGTGGGTGATCTCGAGGACGGTCTCTACTTCTCGCAGTCGGCGCGCGGCGAGATCGTCGGCGGTATCGGCAACGCCAATGTTCCGCATGGGCTCGATCAGCGATCGAGCGCGAAGTTCCTGGGGCTATATGCGCGCGCCCTCTCTCGAGTGATGCCCCAGCTCGGCGCGATCAAGATCCTCCGCCAGTGGGCGGGTTGCTATGATCTCACCCCGGATGGAAACCCGCTCTGCGGCGCGGTGGACGAGATCGAAGGGCTCTACTTGATGAGCGGCTTCATGGGCCACGGCTTCATGATGGCGCCCATCATGGGCGAGCTCTTCGCGCGCCATCTGCTCTTCGGTGAAGAGCAGGCGTTGTTCGATCGTTGGGCGCTGCGGCGCTACAAAGAGGGCAACCTGCTCTCGGAAAACATGATCCTCGGCTGATGACCAAGAAGACCGACCCCTCCCCCGACGCCGCAGCGAGCGAGCCTGTTGCGAGCGAAGATGCCGTGCCCTTCGAGCAGCTTCTCGAGCGCCTGAGCCAGGTCGCCGACAGCCTGGAGAAGAGCGATGTCCCCTTGGAGAAGGCGCTCGCGCTCTACGAGGAAGGGGTGAACCTCGCGCGAAGAGCCGAGTCCCGCCTCACCCAAGCCGAAGCCCGGATCGAGGAGCTCACGCAGTCTGGGCAGACGGTTCCTCTCGAGAGCGCGCCTCCCAAGAAGCGCTAGAAACGCTCACTCGCGACCGTCCCGCGGAGATTCCTGGCCTCGACGCAACAAATCCCACGCACTCTAAGAGCACGTGGGATTCGTTGTTGCCGCTCTCCTCGCGAACGAAGCGGAGGGAGCGTTCCGGGTTTCCGATCAGCGCTTGCTGAACTGGAACTTCTTGCGGGCGCCGGGCTGACCGGGCTTCTTCCGCTCTTTCTCACGCGCGTCGCGGGTGAGGAGACCGGCCGCCTTCAGCGCGGGGCGATTGTCGGGGTCGACCACGAGGAGCGCGCGGGAGATGCCGTGACGAACGGCCTCGGCCTGGGCCGCGACGCCGCCGCCATTGACGGTGGCCATCACGTTGAACTGGCCGATCTTCTCCACCGCCTCGAAGGCCTGGTGGACGATCATCTGCGAGGTCTCGCGCGGGAAGTAATCCGGCAGCGTGCGCCCGTTGATGGAGATGGTGCCATCGCCGGAGCTGAGGAAGACCCGAGCGATCGCGCGCTTGCGCTTGCCGGTGCCGTACTTCTTGCCGTGGATGATCTTGGCGGGAGCGGTTGCGGTGGTCATTCGAGTTTCTCTCAGATCGCCAGGGCGGAGGGCTGCTGGGCCGTGTGGGGGTGGGTGGCGCCAGCGTAGACCTTGAGCTTGCCGTGCATGGACCGGCCCAGGGGGTTCTTCGGAAGCATGCCCTTGACCGCCTTCTCGATGGCGAACTCGGGCTTGCGATCCATCAGCAAGCGGTAGCTCTCGGCGCGGAAGCCGCCCGGGATGCCGGAGTGCTTGTAGTAAAACTTCGTGTCCAGCTTGCCGCCGGTCAGCTTCACCTTGTCGGCGTTGATCACGACGACGAAGTCACCCGTGTCCACGTGCGGGGTGAACTGGGCGTGGTGCTTGCCGCGAAGGATGCTGGCGACGCGCGACGAGAGACGCCCGAGGGGGACGTCCGTGGCGTCGACCACGAACCACTTCCTGTTTACTTCCGCGAGGTTGACGCTGTGGGTAGTCATGCTGAATCCAGAGAAATTCCGAGCAGGGGCCCGGTTGAAGGGCGGCTGATCTAGCCGCGGTGGCCCGAGCGGTCAAGCAACCGGGCGATCATTGAGACTCGCGCCTGATCCCCAGGGGGATCACGCGAGCAGTGTTCAGGACTCGTCGTCGTCGGGCTCGCCCGCGAGCGCGGCGATCGCGTCGGCCGCGAGATCGCCGATCGGCGCCTCGGCGTCGTCCACGTCCACCAGGGTCACCCGGCGCTTGTCGTCGAGGAGCTTCTCGAGCGCGCGGATCGCGAGGGGATCACCACGCTGCACGGTCGCCTCGATCGCGGACGCGACCACTTCGGCGCTGGGATGCTCGAGGAAGCGGAGCATGAGGGGCAGCGGATCCGGATCGAAGATCTCGGCGAGGATGAAGGGCAGCTCCTCCATCGAGTGGCCCTCGTGCTTGCGATCGAGGCGGGCCTCGACGGCGTTCGCGACCTCCTTGAAGCGCTCGTAGCCCACATCCAAGAGCGCCTCGCCGGCCTCTACTCGGACCGACGGCTCTGCGTGATCGAGACCACGGAGCAAGATGTCGACGGCCTTGCCGCCCTCGAGCTGTGCCGCGAGATCGACGATGCGGCGGATGCGGAGCACCTGCTCGCCCTCATCGTCCTGCTTCTCAGCGGTCTTGAACGCGCTCTCGAGCACGTCGAGCAAGGGACCGGGCGCGCCCGCGTCGAGGAAGTGCTCCTCCGCGCGCAGGAGCTGACGGTCGGCCTCGAACATGGCCTCGAGGTGGGCGTTGGGATTCTTCACGGGGGAGCTCCTGAGTGGGGTCACGCGCACGGGCAGCGCGTTCGGGCGCGGAACTACCACGCGCGCTGCCATGGGCAAACGGCAGCCGCGTGACCCGAGCGAGAGCCCGCACTAAGCCTCGGCCGAGATGGCGGCCAAGAAGAAGGCGAGGAAGAAGGCGACGACGAACCAGCCCAAAGAAGACGAAGGGCCCTTCGCCGTGGTGCATCGCTTGGTGGGGCAGATCCCGAGAGGAAAGGTCGCGACGTACGGGCAGATCTCCCAGCTCATCGGCCGGAGGCTGACCCCGCTGGGCGTGGGCTGGGCCATCCGCGCCGCGTCCGAGGGCGCCATCCCCTGGCAACGGGTGGTGAACGCACAGGGGCGGATCTCCACCGACGATCAACACCCCGGCCTTCAGCGCGAGATGCTCGAGAGCGAAGGGGTGATCTTCGATGCGCGAGACAGGATCGATCTGTCGCGCTTCGGCACGAGCTCCGCGAAGGCGAGGCCAGTGACGAAGACCGCGCCCACTCGAAAGGCGAGCCGTTGAGCGAGCCATCGAGCGAGACGTTCACCGCGCGTCCTACCTGCCCGCGCTGCGAGCGACCCGAGCGCCTCTGCTACTGCGCGTTCGTCGTGCCGCTGCGGACTCGAACCCGCGTCGTTCTGCTCCAGCACCCTCGTGAAGAGGGCCTGGCGATCGGCACTGCGCACATGGCCCGGCTCTGCCTGCCCGACGCCGAGCTGCACGTCGGGGTGCGATTTTCACCCGAGCGCCTCGCCGCGATCCTCGAGGACCCCGAGCGTCCGGCCGCGCTGCTCTGGCCCGGCGCAGGTGCTGTCGACCTCGTGAGCTGTCCGCCCAGCGGGCCCATCACGCTCGTGGTGATCGACGGCACCTGGCCTCAGGCCAAGTCGCTGGTCCGCCTGAACCCCGAGCTCGCTGCGTTGCCCCGCTACGCGTTCATCGCTCCGTCACCGAGCACCTACCGCATCCGCCGCGAGCCCCGGGCCGAGTACCTCTCGACCATCGAGTCGCTGGCGTACGTGCTGGGCTTGCTCGAGGGCGAGCCCGCGCGCTTCGAAGCGATGCACGCGCCGTTCACCGCGATGGTCGAGCACCAGCTAGCGTTCGCCGCAAGCGTTGCGACACCGCGCCGCCGGGTGCGCCGCG